>Ga0335081_10008431_pt1 | contig 16533 bp, 15 predicted proteins | sample Lox_Sample_35_FD_206713 | JGI IMG/M metagenome (GOLD analysis project Ga0335081, IMG submission 206713) | Soil microbial communities from Loxahatchee National Wildlife Refuge, Florida, United States - Lox_Sample_3.5 | ecosystem: Environmental > Terrestrial > Soil > Wetlands | place: USA... | reverse complement strand
CTGCCGGTCCACTACGCCACCGTCAACCTGTGGCACTATCTCGGCCGCGGGCTGGGCAAGCGGTGGGTGTCGATGAGCACCGCGCAGACCGGCGACACCGAGGACTTCCTGCGCGCGGGCCGGGCGCTCGGCGCGGCCATCGGCCAGACCGGCCGGACCGTGCTGCTGGTGGCGTCGGGGGCCATGTCGCACACGTTCTGGTCGCTGCGGGAGCTGCGGGCACACGAGGCGAGCGACACCGCGCACATCAGGACGGCGGAGGCGCGCGCCGCGGACACCGACCGGATCGGGTGGCTGGCGGCCGGCGACCACGCCCGGGTGATCGCCGCGATGCCCGGGTTCCTGGCCTTCCGGCCCGAGGCGAGGTTCGCGCATTACCTGATGATGGTCGCGGCCCTCGGCGGGGAGGCGGTGACCGCGCCGGGCCGCCCGTTCAGCGATTATGAGAACTCGGTGGGCACCGGCCAGATGCACATCTGGTTCGATCGGCCGGCCGCGGGATGGTGCTCGCCGGGCCGGGCGCCCGACAGCTAGCCGAGGAGGCAGCCGATGCCGGAGTACCGCCGGATCCTGCTCGACGGATCGTGCGTGCAGGTGCGCCGCGAGGGCGAGGAGCTGGTGGCCGGGGACGGCCGCCGGGTGGCCGCGGCCGGGGCCGTGCACCTGCCGCCCGTGGTGCCCAGCAAGATCGTGGCGGTCCACCTCAACCACCGCAGCCGGGTCGCCGAGTTCGGCGCCAGGCTCCCGCCGGCCCCGACCTACTTCCACAAGCCGGTGTCCGCGCTGACCGGCCACGGCGGCGCGGTGATCAGGCCGGAGGGCTGCCGGTACCTCAACTACGAGGGCGAGGTCGCCATCGTGATCGGCCGCGCCTGCCGGGGGGTGCCGCCGTCGCAGGCCGGTGACTACATCGCCGGGTACACCATCGCCAACGACTTCGGGCTGCACGACTTCCGCGACACCGACGCCGGGTCGATGCTGCGCGTCAAGGGCTCGGACACGATGGCCCCGCTCGGCCCGGGGCTGGTCACCGGCTGGGACTTCCACGGCAAGCGGCTGCGCACCTACGTCAACGGCCGCCTCGCGCAGGACGGGTCCACCGACGAGATGCAGTGGGACATGCACTACCTGGTCGCCGACATCGCCCGCACGATCACCCTCTACCCGGGCGACGTGCTGCTGTCCGGGACACCAGCGAACTCCCGGCCGGTCCAGCCGGGCGATCAGGTCGAGGTCGAGGTCGAGGGCCTGGGCACGCTGGCCAACCACATCGTCGCCGGGCCGGCGCCGGTACCGGCGGAGTTCGGCGCCCAGCCGTCAGCGAGCGAGGAAGTCATCTCCACCGCGCTCGGCGGGGACTGGGAGTTCCGCGGCATCCGCCCGCCGATCCGGGCCTGACCGCGGATGGACCGGCAGGACTGGCTGCGCCGCGCGGCGGAGGCGATCGCGCGCTGGGAGGACGGCTTCGCGCCGTTCATGCCGCATCCGTCGCTGGAGGTCAGCGACGAGCGGTTCGCCGCCGCCTTCGAGGTGTTCACCCAGCGGCTGCGGGACAACTACCCCTACTTCCACCCGTCCTACGCGGGGCAGATGCTGAAGCCGCCGCATCCGGCCGCGGTGGCCGGCTACCTGGCGGCGATGCTCATCAACCCGAACAACCACGCGCTCGACGGCGGCCCGGCCACCTCGGCGATGGAGAAGGAGGTGATGGCGCAGCTGGCGGCCATGTTCGGCCTGCCCACCCACCTCGGCCACCTGACCAGCAGCGGCACCATCGCCAACCTGGAGGCGCTCTACGTCGCCCGGGAGCTGCATCCCGGGCGCGGCATCGCCTCCAGCAGCGAGGCGCACTACACCCACGCCCGCATGTGCGGCGTGCTCGGCGTGCCGCACACCGCCGTCGAGGTGGACGCGGCGGGCCGGCTCGACCCCGGCGCGCTCGACGCCGTGCTGGCCGGCGGGAACATCGGCACCGTGGTCGCGACCGCCGGCACGACCGGGCTCGGCGCCATCGACCCCGTGCACGAGGTGCTCGCGGTGGCCCGCAGGCACGGGGCCCGGGTCCACGTCGACGCGGCCTACGGCGGCTTCTTCACGCTGCTCGCGGGCCAGCCCGGCCCGGCCGGGCTCGACCCGGCGCCGTGGCAGGCGATCGCCGGGTGCGACTCGGTGGTGGTGGACCCGCACAAGCACGGGCTGCAGCCCTACGGCTGCGGCGCGGTCCTGTTCGCCGACCCCGCGGTCGGACGCCTCTACTCCCATGACTCGCCCTACACCTACTTCACCTCCAGCGAGCTGCACCTGGGCGAGATCAGCCTGGAATGCTCCCGGGCCGGCGCCGCGGCGGCCGCGCTGTGGCTGACGCTCCAGCTGCTGCCGCTGCGGCCGGACGGCCTCGGCCAGGTGCTGGCGGCAGGCCGCCGGGCCGCGCTGGACCTCGCGGAGCTGCTCCGGGCGTCGGACCGGCTGCGGCTCTACCAGCGCCCCGAACTCGACATCGTCAGCTACTTCCCGGCCACCAGCCCGGCCAGCCTGACAGCGATCGACCAGGCGTCGGCCCGGATGCTCGCCGACGGCATGAACGACCCGGCCCGCCCTGTGTTCCTGTCCACCCTCACCGTCGACGCGGACGCGTTCGCCCGCCGTCACCCGGGCGTCGCCGCGGACGCCGGCCGGGCCCGGATCCTGCGCAGCGTCCTGATGAAGCCGGAGTCAGAGACCTACACCGCGCAGCTGCACGCCCGCCTGGAAGAACTCGCCTCCGGGTGATCGCCGCGTACGATTGCGCCATGCCCCGTCGCCTAGCCGCTGGCACCGCCCGTGACCTCGTGCGGGCCGAGCGCGACATCCGCGGCCGGATCGGGGACCAGCCGCTGGATTTCGCGGCGATGGCCGCGGTGTCGAACATCTACCGCGCGGCCAACGTGATCCGCAACCACATGGAGCGGAAGGTGCTGGCGGACGAGGACCTGTCGTGGGCCGCGTTCACCGTCCTGTTCGTGCTGTGGATCTGGGGCGACCAGCAGACCCGGCACCTGGCGGCGGAGGCCGGGGTCACGAAGGGGACGCTCACCGGCGTGCTGAAGACGCTGGAGAAGCGCGGGCTGGCCCGGCGCCGGGCTCACGACGCGGACGGGCGGCTGGTGCTCGTCAGCCTGGAGCCCAAGGGCCTGGGGGTGATCGAGCGGCTGTTCCCGGCCTTCAACATGGGCGAGGCACTGGTCAGCTCCGGCCTGACCGAGCAGGAGAAGCAGCAGCTCGCGTCGCTGCTCCGCAAGATCATCCGGTCGGTGGAGGACGGCTGACCGCAGATCAGCCGAGCACAGCGGGCTGGCCGCTCCCCCGGGCCAGCAGGATCGCGGCTGCGACCAGCGTGTCGGCGCGGGCCGCCGACGCCGGCTCCTGGGCCACCGTTTCGGCGAGCAGTGCGTCGGGGTCCTGCCCGGCCCGCACGGCCTCCGCCCGCCCACCCGCGTCCAGCCACAGCCCCAGCTGGGCGCCGTCGACCTCGGGATGAAACTGCACCGCCAGGTGCCGCCCGATCGTGAACGCCTGCACCCCGATCTCGTTGCGGGCCAGGACCTTCGCCCGCGATGACGGCAGGCAGTGGTCCTCGTGAAAGACGAGCCATGGGCCCGGCGGGATCAGCGCGGGGTCGAATGACTCGATCATGGTCCAGCCGACTTCCTTGCGGGCCGCCGGCTCCACCCGGCCGCCCAGCGCGGCGCACAGCGCCTGCGCGCCGAAGCAGACCCCGAAGACGGGGACGCCGGCCGCGTCGGCCTGCCGCAGCCAGGCCAGCTCGTCCGCGATCCAGCCGCGGGCCGGGCCGTCGTCGTACACGGAGGGGATGGCACCCAGCACGACCAGATGATCGGCGTCATCGATCGCCGGCAGCGGGCCTTCTTCCGGGAACAGGTACGTGGTGATCTCGGCGCCACGGGCCTCGAAGGCCGCGGCGATGAAACCCGGCGAGTCCTCGGCATGGTGGCGGACGACGGTCACACGCATGGCTGTCCCTCGATTGCCGGGGGTCTCGTTTGGTGCCAAACTAACTGCCATGGCCCAGGCTGTCGACCTGACCGACCTCGACATGTGGGCACGGGGCGTTCCCCACCGCGAATTTACCCGGCTCCGGCGCGAGGCCCCGGTCGCCTGGTTCGGCGAGCCCGCGCCGAACTCGGGATTCTGGTCGGTGCACGGCTACGCCGACATCGTCACGGCGAGCCGTGACGTGGCGACGTTCTCCTCCGCCCGCGGGATCTCCTTCGAGGAGCCGACCGACGAGGACATGGCGGCCCGGCGCACCATCATCGACACCGACCCGCCCGAGCACACCAAGCTCCGCAAGATCGTGTCCGGCAGCTTCACCCAGCGGGCGGTGGCGGTCTACCGGCACTTCGTCGAAGGGCTCACCGAGGAGGTCCTGGACACGGCGCTGGCCGGCGGGGAGTTCGACTTCGTGGACGCGGTGGCCAAGGAGGTGCCGATCCGGGTGCTGGCGCGGATCATGGGGCTGCCCGGGGCCGACCTGGACACCTTCATCGACCTCGGCGACCGGCTGATCGCCAACACCGACCCGGACATCACCGACGTGGTCTGGGGCCGCGACGACACCGACGCCTACCGCCGGTACCCGTTCCGCAGCCCCTACGGCAAGCAGCTGTGGGACCTGGGCCGCGAGATCGTGGCCGGCCGGCTGCGCTCCCCCGGGGACGACCTGCTGTCCACGCTGCTGCAGGCCGAGGTCGACGGCGACCGGCTGAGCGAGACCGACCTTGACAACTTCTTCTCGATCCTGGTCATAGCCGGGAACGAGACCACCCGGATCGCCATCGCCCAGGGGATCCTGGCCTTCTGCGAGCACCCGGAGCAGTGGGACCGGCTGCGTGCCGACCCTGGGCTGCTGGATACCGCGACCGAGGAGGTCCTGCGGTGGACCTGCCCGACCCATTTCATGCGGCGGACGGCGATGGCCGGCACCGAGCTGGGCGGCACCGCCATCCGCGCCGGGGACAAGGTGGTGCTGTGGTATGTGTCCGGCAACCGGGACGAGGCCGAATTCGATGACCCCGCCACCTTCGACATCGGCCGCTCCCCCAACCGGCACCTGTCCTTCGGCCGCGGCGGCCCCCACCTGTGCCTGGGCGCGCACGTCGCCCGGCTGGAGGTGGGCATCGTGCTCGCCGCGCTGGCCCGGCGGGTGGCCGGCTTCGAGCTGGCGGGGCCGCCACGCCGGATCCGGTCGAACTTCACCAACGGGCTCAGGGAGCTGCCGCTGCGGGTGCGGCCGGCCTGACGCGCGGGTGAGCCGGTGACGCCGCCGCGGCTGCTGCTGATCCTCACCGAGAACTGGACCATGCGGCCGCCGCCGGACGTCGGCGACCTGGTCGCCTTCGCCGCTGAGGCCGAGCAGGCCGGGATCGACGGGGTGATGGTCAGCGAGCACATTGTCCTGGGGCCGTCGGCGAACGCGGCCGGCCTGCCCGCCAACCCGCGGGACTACGCCCTGCCGGGCAACCAGGACCCCGCGACACCGTGGCCGAGCCCTCTCGTCCTGCTCAGCGCGATCGCCGCCGCCACTGACCGGCTCCGGCTCGTCGCCGGGGCCATCATCAGCCCGCTGCGCCACCCGCTCGCCCTGGCCAAGGACCTGGCCACCCTGGACCGGCTCAGCCGCGGCAGGCTGGTCGTCCTGCCGACCGTGAGCTGGCACCGGGACGAGTACGACGCGCTCGGGGTCCCGTTCACCCGCCGCGGCGACATCCTCGACGAGCAGCTCGCCATCTGGGCCCGGGCCTGGGCGGGCTCGCCGGTCGCGTTCGAGGGCCGCCACTACCGCTTCGGCGAGGTCTGGCTGGAGCCGCAGCCCTTCCGGCCCGGCGGGCCACTGCTCTGGTTCGGCGGATCGTCGGTGCACCGCAGGCTGATCGACCGGCTGGTGCGCTACGGCAGCGGCTTCAACCCGCTCGGCCAGCCCGGCGACGCGGGCCTGGCCCGGATCGCCGCCGCGCTGGCCGCCGCCGGCCGCACCCCCGGCGAACTGGAGTACGTCGGCGGGATCCGCGGCACCTTCACCGGCCCCGGCGGGCTCGCCGACCTCGACCAGGCGCTGGCCGGCATCCCCGCGCAGCTGGCCCGCGGGTTCCGGACCATCTGCGTCAAGCCGTCGCAGTTCACCGACGACCCGGCGCGGGTCGGCGGCCTCTGCCGGGAGCTGGTCGCCAAGGTATCGGTGCTGGGATGATGACCTTGACACAGATCGTTTGCGTCCTTACGATCCCGCCATTGACGCACCCGGAGGGGGGCCAGTGACGAAGATCGACGCCTTCGCTCACATACTCCCGCCGGCCTACGCCCGGCGCCTGGAGTCGATCATCTCCGGCGCGGGCGTCAGCGAGCGGATCCTCGGGTTCCAGCCGTGGATCCACGAGGACCCGGCGCTGACCGGCCTCGATGCCCGGTGGCGTGCGATGGACCCGTTCGCCGACTAAGGGCCACCACCCACTTCCGTTACGCAAGGAGGAACCGATGGCGAGTTCCGAGCCGGCCTACGAGCGCCTTGGGGCGAAGCTGCTGTCGCTCCCCGATGTCATCGCCCAGTCCGTGGGGTTCCTCGGCCCGGTGTTCTCCTCGGCCTTCGTCATCCCGCTCGTGGTGGGGGTGATCAGCGCGTCCGGCAAGGGCGGCGGGGTGGCCGCGCCGCTGTCGGTCATCCTGGCCGCGATCGGGGTGTTCGGGCTCGGCTGGGTCGTCTCCAGCTATGCGAAGGAGATCCACGCCGCCGGGTCGCTGTATGACTACGTGACCCGCGGCCTGGGCGAGCGGGTCGGCACCGCGGCCGGCTGGCTCTACTACGGCGGGGTGACCGTGCTGCTCACCGGTCTGCTGCTGCTGATCGGCGGCTATCTGCAGGGCACGATCCAGTCCGAGTTCGGCGTGAGCCCGCTGCCGTCCTGGGCCTGGACGCTGATCCTCATCGTGGTGATCGGCGCGATCCTGTACTTCGGCGTCCGGATCTCCACCCGCAGCCAGCTGGCGCTGGCCCTGGTCTCGATCGTCGTGGTCGGCGTCTTCTTCATCTACGTGATCATCAAGCTGGGCTCGGCGAACAGCCTCAAGCCGTTCAAGCCGTCCTCGTCGGCCGACGGCTGGTCCGGCATCATCTTCGGCATGCTGTACGGGGTGCTGCTGTTCGTCGGCTTCGAGACCGCGGCCAACCTGGCCGAGGAGACGCCCCATCCGCGCCGGCACATCCCTATCGCGGTGATGGCCACGGCCGCGATCGCCACCGTCATGTATGTCGTCGCCACCTACGTCGAGGTGGCCGGCTTCCACTACGACCTGAAGACGCTGACCGCCGCCGCGGCTGCGCCGCTGTTCGCGCTCGGTGCGCCCAAGAGCGCGGGCGGTTACGGCAGCGTCTGGATCGACCGGCTGCTGGAACTCGTCGTCCTGTTCGACATGCTGGCGGTCGCGATCGGCTGCGCCGTGTCGGCCTCCCGGGGGGTCTTCGCGATGGCCCGGGACCGCCGGATCCCGGCCCCGCTGGCCCGGGTGTCCCAGCGGCACGGCACACCGCTCGGCGCGACGGTGTTCGTGGTCGGCGCGGCGGTGGTCACCCTGCTCATCAACCAGTTCTGGACCGGGCTGTTCGCCCTCCCGCAGACCCCGCACTACTTCGCGCTGTTCGCGTGGGGGTCGACCTTCGGCGGTTTCGCGCTGGTCGTGGTGTACCTGCTCATGTCGGTCGGCGCACTGCGCAGCTTCGCGAAGGCCGAGGGGCGGGCAAGGATCATCCTGTCGGCGGTGGTCGGCATCCTCATCACCGCGGCCGCCATCTTCGGCTCGTTCTACAAGGTCACCGCGCCGACCATCTACGCGCCATGGTTCGCGCTCGGCCTGCTCGTGATCGGCTTCGCCTCCACCTTCGTGCTGAAGGCCAGGCAGTCCGCGAGCACGCAGCTGGCCGACCTGACGAGCGAGAGCCCGGCGTGAACCCGGGGTGAGCCGCCCACGCGCCGTGCTGGTCACCGGCGGCGGCAGCGGGATCGGCGCGGCGGTGGCCCGCCGGCTCACCGCCGCGGGTGACCAGGTGGCGATCTGCGGCCGCCGCGCGGACGCGCTGCGCGCCGTCGCGGCGGAGACCGGGGCCCTCGACCTGGTCTGCGACGTCGGCGACGCCGACGCGGTGGCCCGCCTCGTCGGCTCGGTGACCGCCGCGTTCGGGCGGCTCGACGGGCTGGTGCTGAACGCCGGGGTGATGGAACCCGGCGGCGTGGCGGAGCTGTCGCCCGCGGGCTGGTCCGCGATGGTGTCGGCCAACCTGACCGGCGCCTTCCTGGTCGCGCGGGCGGCGCTGCCGCACCTGATCGCCAGCCGCGGCGCGGTCGTGTCCGTCGCGTCGGTCGCCGCGCTGCGGGCCGCCAGCGGGATGGGCGGCTACGCCGCGACCAAGGCCGGGCTGGCGATGCTGACCCAGTCCCTCGCGGTGGACCACGCGCACGAGGGGCTCCGGGCGAACGTGGTGTGCCCGGGCTGGACCGTCACCGAGATGGCCGACGAGGAGATGGCCGCCTTCGGCGCCGAGCGCGGGGTGGGCGTGCCCGAGGCCTACCAGCTGGTGACGGCGCTGGTGCCGCAGCGCCGGCCGGCCCTCGCCGGCGAGGTCGCGGCGGTCGTGGCCTGGCTGCTGTCCGCTGAGGCGTCCTACGTCAACGGCGCCGTGATCCCGGTCGACGGCTCGGCTGCGGCGGTGGACCCCGGGACCGTGGCGTTCGACCCGCGGGTCAGCCTGCGGCTGGAGGGCGGCGGGGGCGGGCCACCCGGCACCGCCTGACCCTGGCCGGCCTCGGCGCGGTCACGGGTCAGACCGGCGGTCTCGGGGCGAGGATCAGCAGGACGCAGGAGAACGCCAGGATCACCCCGCCGACGCTGATCAGCCCGATGCGCGCCGCCCGGACGCGGAAGTGGCCGCTGATGCCCACCAGGAACAGCACGGTCGCCAGGTAGACCGTGGTCCGCACGTAGCCGTCGGAATTGCTGCCCGCCGCATCGCCGGCCGCGTAGTGGGCGTTGGCCTGCGCATCGAGCCGGTTGGCCTGGGCCAGCCCGGGCTGAATGTACTGGGGCATGTAGGTCGGGCCCTTGGGCGCGTGCGGGTTCGTGAACGGGTCCGTCTTCAGCCAGGCGTCGAAGGCGACCAGGAAGTTGGGGCGGAACCGCATCTCGGCCACCCGCATCGCCGTCTTGTTCCCGGCGACGTACGCGGTGAACCAGGCGTTGAAGGTCAGCGAGTCGAAGTTCCTCAGCTGGAAGCTCTCCAGGTCGGCCCGGTTCGACTCCGTCCTGGCCGCCGACGCCTTGGCAAGCTGGAGCGAGGACTCGGTGCCCCACTTCGCCGCCGCGAAGCCGGAATAGGCGGCGAGAACGGCCACCACCGCCAGCAGCACCGCCTCAATGATGGTGATCAGCCGGTCGTGGCCCTTGGCCTCACCGGCGGAACCGCCCTCCGCCCCCTGCTTCTCGGCCGCCTCCTTGTGGTGCTCGGCGATCTCCTTCCCGACCTCGCTTGGCGACAAGCCCTCCGGCACGGCAGCCCTCCTCAGCGACGTGGACCTTCCGGTGCTGCCGGTGCTGGCAGGCGGGATTCCAGGGCCCGCCGGCGCCCGGGTCCTGAGTGGTTCCAGTTCACCGCCGCACCCGTCCCCCGGCCTCACCCGGGGTGGGTGAGATCACTGGCCGGCCGTCGCGAGCACGCGCGCGGCGGAGACGGCCTCGAGCAGCCGCTGGTAGTCGGCCTCGTTCTGGTCGGCGTAGGCGAGCGCGAAGTCCGCGATGGCGTGGTCGAAGTCCTCGCTGCCGCCCAGGTAGCCGGAGATCATGGTGGCCCGCCCGGTGCGGGCGTGCGCGCGGGCGAGCGCCCAGCCACACAGCCTGCCGTAGTAGCTGAGCTGGTCCGGGTCCATCCGGGTGACGCTCATGCTCCCCTTCATGTCGCGCAGCTGGCGCACGTAGTAGTCCTTGGCGGGCGCGAGCAGCCCATCGGGGCCGTTGATGCTCGGGCCGAGGCCGCCGGTCCAGCCGAGGAAGGGGTCGGAGGCGGCCTGCGTCAGCATCTGGCCCTTGACCACCCGCTCGCCCTGGTGGGCGTAGTCGCCCTTCCCGGCGAACGGGGCCAGCACCGACTCCTGTGCCTCCTTGAGCTGGAGGAACAGCGGCTCGTCCGGACGGTCGCCTAGCAGCAGCAAGATGAACGCCTCCAGGCCGACCGAGCCGACGCCCACGACCTTGCGCGCGAAGTCGCCGAAGTAGTAACGGCGGAGCACCTCGCGCCGGTCCACCGGCAGCGTCTCCTGGTAGAGCGCGATCGCGTGGCGGAGCTCGGCGAGGATGCCGGGGTGGCGCTCGACCGGGAAGCGGACGATCACCGGGTGGGCCGGCCGGATCCGGTACTGCCCGTCGACCTTGTCGCACATCTTCAGGAACGCCTTCAGGCTGGTGCGCTGGCGCGCCTTGGCGATGTCGGCGTGGCGGCGGTGCACCGCCTTCTTCGGCTGAAGCTCGTCGTAGAGGCCGGTGACCTTGTCGATGTCGATCCGGGAGTACCAGACCTTCAGGAAGCGCATCGTGGCGTAGCGGAACATCTCGGTGCGGTAGCTGCGGACGGCCAGCCGCGCCGCGGTGCGGGCGTCGCCCTCGCTGAACCCCCTGTCGCGGGCGGCAACGGCGAAGCTGGCCGCCAGGCGCTTGACGTCCCACTCGAACGGGGCCGGCAGGGTCTCGTCGAAGTCGTTGACGTCGAAGACCAGCCGCCGGTCAGGGGCGGCGAACATGCCGAAATTCAGCAGGTGCGCGTCGCCGCACGCCTGCACCCGGATGCCGGAGCTGGGGGTGTGCGCGAGATCCCAGGCCATCGGCGCGGCCGCGCCACGGAAGTAGGCGAACGGCGAAGCGGTCATGCGCCCATAACGGATCGGCACCAGCTCTGGCACCCGGGTCCTGGCCTGTTCCTGGAGGACGGCGACCGGGTCCGGCCGGTCCGGCGGCGGCTCCCACTGGGCGTGGCTCAGGCGGGGCGCCTGCTTGCGCCGCTCACGGCCCTGGCGCTGCCACTCATCCGGCGTATACAGCTCGCGCGGCGGGGCGAGGACGCCCGGCGACTTTCTGTTCATCAGACCGACCCCCGGCCGTGGGCGCTGGCGGACAGGCCCCCGCCCGGTGATATCTGAACACGCGAGGACCCGGCCAGCTCAGAGCCCACCTGTATGACCAGATCTTACGGCGGGGAACCGGATCAGTCAGCGTCCCCGGTGCCGATCCTCATCGCGGGCAGCCTGACCGAGACGGGCCTGGCGCTGCCGTCGGGCGCCCACGCCAGCAGGGTCAGCTCGACCTGGCCGGCCACGGCCCGTGGCAGGCTGATCTCGGCGCGGCCGGAAGCGGGAACGGCCACCGGGTCCGCCGCGTTGCGGCCCGGCCGCTGCCGGCCGCGGAACCGGGCCACCGCCTGCACCTGCGTGCCGGGCCGTGCCCCACTGACCGTGAAGGCCACCAGCGCCGGCGGCACCAGCTCGGCGGGCGGGTCCGGCACCAGCGCGCCCCCCGTCACCACGTCGGCCCTGCTGGCCGCGTCGATGATCGCGGCGCTGTCGATGCGCAGCCGGGGCAGCCCGGCCGGGGCAGCCGGTCCGCTGGCCGGCCGGGAACCGGCACCGCGGGCCTGGCCGCCGCCGTCCTGGCCTGGCCCGCCGGGCCCGGCGCCGCCGACCTGGCCGGCCTGGGCCGCCTGGCCCAGCTGGCTGAGCATCCAGCCGCAGATCGGGTTGCATTCCCAGCCGGGCCATACCTCGGGTTCGCGCTCGGGCTCGACCTCGGTCCGCTCGACCTCGATCCGGCGCTCCCAGCTGCCGCCGGCCCGGCGCTGCGCGAAGACCACCGCGAACGAGGCCGCCGGGTGCCAGTCCGCGGTGTCCACCGTGGCCTCGTCCCGGCCGCGTGCCTCGGCCCTGCCCGGCGTCTGGGCCCGGCCGCGCGCCTCGCCCAGCCGGCTGCGGGCCTCACCCTGCCATTGCGCGATCTGCTTGAGGGTGGGACGCGGCCGGATGTTCCCCATCGCCCGGTAGATGACACGCTGGTCGGCGTCGGCGAGGCCGGCCAGGGTGGTGATCTGCCTCCTGGCCAGCGCCCGGCGGTGCTTGTCCTCCAGGCCGGTGATCGAGCTCAGGTCATCGACGGCCACCGGCCGCTCCTTCCTCCTCGCCGCGGGTACGGGCGGGGCCCGCCGGGCCCGTCGTCATGGGGCCAGGGCCGGCCTAGACGAACTGGTACTCCTCGAGGGCCTCGTAGCCAGCGACCGCGAGATGGCTGCCCGGGTCATCGCAGTGGCCACAGCACCGCAGCTCGAACCAGGCCGCGACCTCATAGACCGTCCCGCAGTACCCGACCGGGATCCTGTCGGGCGGGACCCTGACGCACACGTCGATGCAGCGGCTCTCGCAGCCCTTCCAGTCGTTGAGATGCAGCACCGACGGGTCGGGCAGGACGTCGGACAGGTTGAAGTCCTCCCCCTTGCCGATCGCCGTGAAGCCGACGTTGAAGCACCAATTGCCGCAGATGCACCGCCAGAGCCGGCCCTCGAGCTCGACCCGGAACCGGACCTCGAATGGGTCCTTGCGCTCGATGATGGTGTCGTGCTTGTTCTTGTCGTCCACGTCGATGATGTCGGCATCCCAGTGCGCCCGCAGATGCTTGGTGGACAGGAAGATCTCGGTCCTGCCGTCAAGCCAGTCCCTGTCATTGGGCCAGCAGGGGAACCTCAGGTCGTCGTCCGCCATGAGACGTCTCCTTTGCGTTGATCGTGCGACTTCGCCATCGTGCGACTTCGCCGATGGCCCACGGGCGGCCATCCCTACACGATCCGCAGCACCACTGAGGCGGCACTAAAGTGGCGCATAATCGCCCGTTATTTTCCGCGAAAGAAGCGGCCTAGGCGCTTATTTAGCGCATAAGAGCCGGCGCTCACATGGCCGCGGTGAGTTGGCGGAAGAGCTGGACCGTGTCCTCCCCGGGCGGAACGCCGAGCTCGTCCTGCAGGGCGGCGACGCAGGAACGGTACTGGCGGCTGACGAGCTGCCGTTGATGCTGCGATCCGAAACAGCGCATGAGAATCCGGTGGGCGGGCTCGCAGCAAGGGTCGGTGCCTACCGCGAGCTGGCCGGCCCGCACAGCCTCGGGGAGCTCGCCGAGCTGGAAATAGCCGGTTGCAAGCTGCTCCAGCGCCTGCAGGTACAGCTCCCCCAGATGGCGCTGCTCGGGCAGGAACCAGTCGCCGGCGCAGTCGTCCTCGAAAAGCGGCCCGCGGTAGAGCCGGACGGCCTGCTCGTAGGCGTCGATGGCCTGCCGCGGGCGGCCGGCCCGGCGGGCTGACTCCGCGTGGTGGAGCGTGGAGAGGAACTCGTTCCGGTCGATCCACCACGTCAGCTCCGGGTTGAGGCTGTAACAGCCGTCCTGGTAGAGGACGGGCTGGACGCCCTGGCCCGGCCCGTCCAGGGTGTTGCGCAGGCTGTAGAGCGCGACGTTGAGGTTGTTGCGGGCCGAGTTACGGGTGTGGTCGGGCCACTGCAGCTCCATCAGCACATCACGCCGGATGGGCCGGCCCTGGTGGATGAGGAGGTACTGGAACACCGCCCTGGCCTTGAGGCTGTTCCATCGCAGCACCCGCCGGCCAGCGACGCTCAGCTCCAGCGGCCCGAGCACCAGCGCCGCCACGTCGGCGGCGGGGCCGGCCGGTGCGGGTTGCTGGCGCTGCGCTGCCGCTGGCAGCGCTAAGGATGGCGCGGCGCCCGTGTGCGGGGCTGGCAGGGGCCTGTCCTCCGCCTGTTCGTGGCCGGTGCGGCCGCGGTGCAGCAGTTCCCGGAACCAGCCGTCCCGGCCGTTGCGCCTGCGGGCGCCGGCCGGCGGTGCACCCGGCCCATGGGCAGGGGCCGCCTCCGGCACACGCTCAGGTGCCATCCCTGGCCCGTGCGCAGGTGCCGCGGCCGGCCCTCCCTGCCAGCTGGTCAGGAACTCGTCGATCCGCTCGCCTATCTCCCGCTCGGCGAGGCGGCAGCGGCGGGCGGCGGTCTCCAGTTCGTCGGCTACGCGCAGGTACTCGGCGCCCCAGCGCCGGAGCGCGCGGATGGCCTCGATCCCGGCGCTGGAGTCACTGGGAACGGTGCCGAGCTCGGCCAGAACGCGTTCTACCGGCCGGAAGGACGGGTCCTGCGCCAGCCGCCGCAGTTGGGTGGCCGCTTCGGCCGCGCCGGTTCGCGCGCCCGGCATTTGGCCGCCATCAATCTCACGGCGGTCCGGAGCGCGCTGTCTGCCGCGGTGTGCTGCCATGGCCGGGCCCCCCAAGCACCGCGCATCGCATGGGGCCCAGCTTGTTCCGGCACCGTGGCCCCACGCATTTGCCACCATTCCCATTCAAGATGTCGGGCACACGCTGTCAAGTAAATTTTCAGGCTGCTCATCGCAAGCATCCAGCCTGCGCACAGGGCCGGGCCTGGCCAGCGCACATTGCCGGTGCTGCGGATAAACGCGGTTCATGGCGATTTGTGCCGTTCTTCATCGTGGCCTGAAGTGCCAGCGATCCGCGCGCTGCCGGTGCCGGTGGACGCCCTTAGCGGCCACCCTGTTTAGTCAGACCCGCCCGGGCTGGTTACGGCCCGCCAGTCACAGCCGCCCGGGCGGTGCCGCTGAGCGGCTTGCGGCCCGTCAGCTGACCCCGGCCGCACGCGCCCCGGCCCAGCGCGGTGGCCGGCGAATCGGCTGCCAGTTAACGACGGCCGGTTAATGGAATGGGCACCGGCGGCTGCGATTCTGGGCCAGCTGGCCTGGCCATTTGCGAAAACAGCCATCAGGTGGAACCGGGATTGGCCGGGCATGCCGCGGCCGTCGCCGGTGCGGGCGGGACACCGGGCCCGCGGGCGGCCGGGTGCGGGCGGCCAGTTGTGCTAGCCGGCGGGCTCGAGGATGATGACCGGGATCTGCCGGGTGGTCTTCTGCTCATAGCCGGCGAAGCCCGGGTAAGCGGCCTTCTGCGCGGACCAGATCCGCTCGCGCTCCTCGCCCTCGGCCACCCGGGCGAGGAACTCGGCGGTCCCGGTGCCGATCTCGGCTGTCACCCGCGGATGGGCGAGCACGTTGTAGTACCAGTCCGGATGGGTAGGGGCGCCAGCCTTGGAGGCGAAGACGGCGTAACCGGCCGGTACCGGCTGATACATCATCGGGTTCACCCGCTGCTGCCCGGTCCGGGCGCCCACCGTGTGCAGGAGCAGCAACGGCGCGCCTTCGAACTGGCCGCCCACCTTCCCCCCGTTGGCGCGGAACTCCTCGATGATCTTGCTGTTCCAGTCGGTCATGTCCGCGGCTCTCCACTCTGCTGGTACGCGTGCCCCGCCATCGGCCGGCCCGGTCCCACTCCCCCGGCCGCCATGGCGGGCACGCCTGTCGGGCATGCGCTAGGGGTCAACCGCCGTGGCCCGCGGGTTCATTCCGCCGGGACGCAGCGGCAGGGCCATGTCACCACCTGTAACAGCGAGTCCGGCCACTCATCCCATCCGGAGGTGCAATGCTGAAACGCGGCAGCCAGCACCCACTCGGGCGATGACCGCCGTAAAGTATCGGTTGAATTAAGATTTGCCGTGACATGCATGTATCTATGCCCAGCCTTTTCGTTATTGTGACTCAAGTTATACTTGTGCAGGGGCTGTCCCGTAATAGGGGCAGAATATGACACTATGCAGCGGTGATCCGGTGCACGCTGGCCGGCGGTGACGTGGATAATGGCGGCGCCAGCGGTGAACCGAACCCACGCCGCGAACGCCAGGCAGGCCCTGCCGCATACGGGGAAGCGCAGTGACAACTACCAAGACATCGACGAGACAGCGTGGCCGCGGGCTGCCCGGGCTGCCGCCGGCCCAGCTGCCGGCGGTCCCCGGCAGGGCCGGGAGCCCGGTGGTACGGCACCTGGTGATCCTGGCCTGCTACCTCGCCGCCAGCATCGCCGCGACATGGCCGCGGATCACCTACCTGACCGGCGGCAAGCTGCCGGCCACCCGCGACGCTGGCGTCTACGTGTGGGATTTCTGGTGGATGGCCCACCAGGTGGAGCACCTGGGCAACCCCTGGTTCACCCGCCTCATCGCCGCGCCGGCCGGGGCCCAGCTGGGATACCACGCACTCATGCCCCTCGAGGGCGTGGTGATGCTGCCGGTGACCCTTGTCTTCGGCCCTAGCGCCTCGTACAACCTGCTGTCCGTCCTCATGCCGGGGCTGTCGTGCTATGCGATGTACCGGGCGGCGCGGCTGTGGCTGCCCTCGCAGGCCGGGGCCATCGCCGCGGGCGCGTTCTTCGGCCTGTCCTCCGATCTGGCATGGCACGGCTGGTACCAGCTGAACCTGGCCGCCGGGGCGCTGTTCCTGCCGCTGGCGCTGGAGGCGGCCGTGCGGCTGCGCCGCGATCCGCGGCTGCGGCAGGCCGTGATCCTG
>Ga0335081_10008430_pt1 | contig 16534 bp, 13 predicted proteins | sample Lox_Sample_35_FD_206713 | JGI IMG/M metagenome (GOLD analysis project Ga0335081, IMG submission 206713) | Soil microbial communities from Loxahatchee National Wildlife Refuge, Florida, United States - Lox_Sample_3.5 | ecosystem: Environmental > Terrestrial > Soil > Wetlands | place: USA... | reverse complement strand
GCGCTTCCGCGCCAGCGCGCCACCAGGCCCGAGTCCTGGATTTCATATACATAGGGACGCACACCGTCCTCGGCGTCGATGGACGAAAAGTGTCGCTCCAGGGTGAAGAGCAGTTCGGAACCCCCCCGGTCCTGCGAGCCTACCCACCTCCGTGGAGAGCAGGGACATTTCCACAGACCGCCAAGTCCGCCCGCCTGGTTGCCCACCCTCGATCAGGTAGTGGTTCCGATCTTCCTCCGTGTCGAGGACGCGCCCGCGAAGCGTGACGCCGTTGGGAGATGGAAGCGGAGAAAGCTCCGCCGCACAGGGTTCGCTTGCATTGCCCGCCGACTGCGCGATTTGTGGAAATGAGGTGCCGGCCGGCGTCAGGGTGCGGATGACTCCGCAACGCAGCAGGTTATCGCGAATGCGGCAATCGGCGATCGAACCTTCCTTGGTGGCGGGGTACTTCTGGTCGAACAGATGGTTTCCTAGCGAATAAAAGACCGGCTTGCCCAGCACGCACTGGGGAGACTGAACCACGTGCGGATGGTGGCCGATGATCAAACCCGCGCCGTTCTGGATCAGCCATTCAGCGGCTTGGCGTTGGTCGAGACTGGGCCAGTCGAGCAACTCACTGCCCCAGTGTACGAACACCACCACGAGTTCCGAGAGAGTCCTGGCGAGCCGCAGTTTCTGCCGAAGATCGACGGAAGGGATCTCGGTCCGGCTACCGTCTCGCCCGGCAACCGAGGAAACGGCAACAATAGCAATGGTGTGGCCACTCAGGTTCAGGAAGCGCGGCGAGTTGGAAAAAGAGAGGGACTGCAGTCCTTGCTGGCGCAACGTTTTCGTGGTAGCCAGCAGCCCGGCGGGGCCAAGGTCGTTGGAGTGGTTGTTGGCGATCCCCAGGGCGGAAAAACCGGCTCGTTTAAGAAGCGGAACCAGCGCTGGAGGGATATCGAAACACGGACTACTCGAAGCCGCCGGGATGCAGTCCTCCGGCTTGCCGACGGCTCCCTCCAGATTGCCGGCGACCCAGGTGGCCTGGTGGAAAAGGCCGCTGAGCCCATCCCACGGAAATCGCCCGGTGCGATCGATTTCGTGCCGGACCTGCCGCGAGAGAAGAATGTCGCCGGTGAAAAGCAGCCGCAATTCGTTGTCGTCTTGAGCCGCCAACGGCAGCGCCACCGCGAGGCAACCGAGGATTAGAACGGATTGCGCGGTGGGCATGAAAGGTTGTTCCCGGAAAGATACGGCGCAATCCAGGCCGGATGCGGCTGCGCAGCTACCTTCTTGATCCATTCCGAATCGTCGAGCAACTTGTCGGACAGGAACTCATAGTAGGAATACGAAGCTCCCTTGACGAGTTCGTGGCGGCCGAAGAACGGAACAATGTGGTCCCACTCCAAGGGGCGGCCCACCGCCACAACGCCGTAAGGAGCGTGGCCTTCGACGTCGGAGATATCCGCGAGCTTGGGGACGGGATCAGGGGTGGAGAGAGCGAGGTCCTTGTTGGCGAGGCTCTTGTAGATCAGGAAATGGTGCTCGGCGACGCGGCCGAAGTACAGAATCTCCTCGTAATCGCTGGCGCTCAGCAGTTCGTTCCGTGTTTCCTTGGCCGCCATCGATTGGAACAGGCGCGCTTTGTCCGCGGTTTCGTTGAGGCGCCGGACGAGACCGACCCGGAGTTGGTCCTTTGTCACTTCTTCTGAGGGCAGAACGCCGCTCAGGCCCTTGGCCCCTGAAGAAACCAGCTTGACCGTGGCTGCAAACAGGTCGGCGATCTTTCCGAAGGTCTGCGGGTCCGGCTCAACGTATCCTCGGGGCGGGCGCAGAATGATCTCTTCAAATCCAGCCTCGCCACATTCGGCGCTCACAAGTTCGTTTACCAGCACCGTGGCGTGCCGCAGAGTGGCCCACGAAGCTAGGCCGGTTTGAAGCCGCTTGGCACGCCATAAAGCCGCATCCAGTTCGCCGTTCGGCGAAGCGACGGAATCGGCCCACTGCACGGCCAGGGCGTCGATCCATTGCTCGTAGAGATTCGAGCCGGCCGGTGCGGCCCGATAGCGGTTCGCGAGGGCGTTCAACGCATCGTTTAGAGGAGGATATTTCTTGATCTCACTCGATAGCAGGCCGCGGGCGAAACCGCTTCCCAAAGCCGCGGCGATGTCGATACCCGACGGCGAAAGGCGCAGGCCGCCTGGGCCCTCAATGCGTTCGGCTGCCGGCAGGGCACTGTGGTACGTCGTCGAGAACAGAATCTCGTTGTCGAACCCCCAGGACAGCGGAAACAGCACCGGGACGATTTGGGGATGCTTAATGAACGCCGGCGGCTGGAAGATCGACTCCTGCCAGAGGAACGGGGAGCGCGAAGGGGCGATCAACCCTTCATATGCCGCGATCCAGCGCTGCGCGGCGTTCTTCACCGGCGCCGGAAGCTGCCGCAGTTCACCCGTGCTCCACTTCGGATCGGCAACACGCGTCAGGTAGCGAAAGGCTTGGAAATATCGCCGTGATTCGGGAGTAGCCGTGTAGTGTCCGCGCGGTTTCAGTTCGCCATAGTCAAAGTCTCGTCCGGCCACGGGCGAGAATTGAGGGCTGCCGGCTCGGATAACGCGCTGCGCCTCTTCATTGGACTCGGGTTTCGACTCAAGAGCCGCCAGCGCCGCGAACACCGCATTCCAGGGCGATTGCGGGTGAGACTGGCGCAAGCTCGCGGAGGCCTGTTCTACAAACTGCCAGAAAGCGGGAATCGCCAGTTGCCGTTCGCGCACGATGAAGATGCCCTCATACGCTGCCGCGAACAATTCCCAGAAGCTGTCCGAAGTAACCAGATACGGTCGCGTGGGAGTTGACTCGTCGAGATGCCCGCAATAGTAAGCCTCCGAATCATAGAGCTGATACAGTTGGTCATCCTTCAACTCGCGGAAGAGACCTCCATAACCGGTCAGCAGTTGGGTGTCGTGGGCCGATTCGCTGAACATCCAGGCATTGACTACGTCGGCGAGTGGAACCTGGAGCGGAACGTAGTTCACGACTGACACCGAGCCGGCTCTCGTTACGCCCACGATCCCGCGGCCATCTGGAACCGATGAGGGCGCCGAGATCAACCTGAAACCAGTGGCCTCGGTCCGCCGGGTTGCACCCTGATCCAGCAGCAGGTCGAACCCATCGACGCCGGATCGCCATTGCAAGACGCCCGCACCATTGGGAGTGGCGCTGATCGTTCCGCCGCACACGTCGCGGCCGAAAAGACGGGCGTTGGTCTCCCAGTGATCACGGCCATAGCCGGCGATGTGGAAACAGTTCCCTGAGTCTTCCCAAATGAACAGTTGGCCCGCAGGATGGAAGCCCACCGGCAACGCGGAAGCCGCTACCAGTTCACTGGGATTGACATCCGCATTCGGGAATTTCGTGAACCCTTCCTTCCGGCCGATCACCTGGTAGTCGCGCTTGCCTTCCTCGGTAATGGAATGGACGGAATAGGAGCCATCGTGCCCCCTCAGGCCGAAAAAGAGCCGGTACACGGGAGGGGGTGGCTGAGTGCCTTCGTAGTCCAGAGCCACGTATGGCCTTGGGCCGGCAACCAATCGCCGAATTTCCTGGCGAGATGAGTAAATCTCATGGGCGTTCCAGGCGCCGGCCTTCGCTTCCAGCTTGACGATGACGTACCGCTGCCCCTGTTGCCCGGAAAGAAAGAGAGCCGCCGCCTGCGGATGCCAAACAATCGAGCGAGCGGCGAAGCCAGCCGGTGCGTCCCAAATCTTGGCGGTTTGCGGTCGGCCAATATCCCAGAACAACACCTGCCTTCCGCCGGATGCGTCCGCGGTCAAGAGCGCAACACGAGGTCCCGCGGGCGACAGGTCGAAATCCAGAACATGCACACCCGCCGCCAGACGGATCTGCGAAGCCTGAGTCGGCGAAGGCGTCACCCGGAGTTCTGGCGGGTCGAATACCGACGCCACCGAGAGCGGAGGAAACAGAAAGACACAAAGCAAGCCGATCCGATTCATAGCATGTATCTCTTTTACTATCCGGCGCAGACCAAGTAAATCCCATCGCTCCCCGTGCTACTATCCCCCTTAATGCCCGACCCCAAGCCTCCGGCGCCCGCTCCTCCAGAACTCACCTTCAAAGCCATTTTCCTCGGTCTTTTCCTGGCTCTCGTCTTCGGCGCAGCCAACGCCTATCTCGGAATGAAGGCCGGCCAGACCATCGCCGCCACCATTCCGGCCGCCGTCATCGCCATCGCCGTCTTTCGCGTGTTCGGCGGCGGAGTTCCGGAGCAGAATATCGCCCGCACCGCGGCATCGGTGGGTGAAGCGCTCGTCGCCGGAGCCATCTTCACCATCCCCGCATTCATGATGGTCGAAATCAACGGCCAGCACCTCTGGGCCAACCTGCGCGACCACTATTGGCAGTCGGCCATGATCCTGCTTGTAGGCGGCCTCCTCGGCGTCTTCTTCATCATCGTCTTGCGCCGGCCGCTGTGCGTCGAAAGCGATCTGCCTTTTCCTGAAAGCGTCGCCAGCGCCGAGGTGGTCAAAGCCGGTGAAAAAGGCAGCGACGCCCCCAAGTACGTTTTCGGCGCCATGGCCTTCGCGGGCGTCCTCCAAATTCTCAAGGCCGACAAGGGCCTGCAAATTTTCCGCGAGTACGCCGAAGGTTTTCTGGCATTCCCGAAATCAGTGGTACATCATTTCAATTTCGACAAGGCCCCCATCGGCGACGTCACCCACGGCGGAGGCATCTATTGGTCCACGCCCAATCTCTCGCCTGCGCTCATGGGAATCGGGTACATCATCGGCCCGCAACTCTCCGCAATCAACGCATCCGGAGGCGTGCTGGCGTGGTGGGTCCTGATCCCGCTTCTCCTTTTCTTCGACCCTGACCTGCCCCGTCGCCTCGGCCTTGCACCCAACTCCGGCTGGGATGTGATCTCCTTTTCCGTGTGGTTCAACATTGTGCGTCCCATCGCCGTCGGGACCATGCTGGTCGGCGCCTGCAACACGCTCTTCTCCATGCGCCAATCGATCGCGCAATCGATCGCCGGCGCCTTCGGCGCGTCGGCCAAAGCCGCTCACGAAGGCCGCCATATCGAGCGCACCGACCGCGACATCCCTCTGCAATGGCTCATGCTCGGCACCGCCGCCCTCGTGGTCGCCGTCACCGTCATTTATTACCTGTTCACCGGAAGCTGGCTCTCGGCGATCCTCGCGGGCGCCATCATGACCGTGGCCGGATTTCTGCTCTCCGCCGTTGGCGGATACCTGGTCGGCCTTGTGGGCAGCTCCAATCAGCCGCTCTCGGGACTCACGCTGTCTGCCTTGGTGCTCTCCGCGTTGGTCATGCTCGCCATTGGCGCGAAGGGAATGCCCGGCGTAGCGGCGGTGCTCGGAGTGGCCAGCGTTGTGGCCTGCGCCTGCTCGGTGTCCGGCTCGCTCATCCAGGATCTGAAAGCCGGCTACCTCCTCGGCGGGACGCCGTGGAAGATGCAGGTCGTCGAGATCCTCGCGGTGATCCTGCTTTCCCTGTTTCTCATGGTGCCCATCGTGGCGCTGCATGAAGCCAACCTGGCTACCGGCGGCATCGGCGGCCGCGCGCTACCCGCGCCGCAGGCCGGCTTGATGGCGCAGTTGGCCAAGGGAATCGTCGGCGGCCAAATGGCGTGGGGCCTGATCGGCATCGGCGCGGCGTTTGGAATCGCCCTCATCATGTGCGGTGCGCGATCCCCGATGCTCATCGCCGTCGGCATGTATTTGCCCTTCGATACCGTCTCGGCCATTTTCGCCGGCGGTGTTCTGAAATGGGTGACCGACCGTTTCGCCGCCCGGTCGGCGCCGGAGGTGAAAGCCAAGATCGAAGAGAAGGGCACGCTGCTCGCGTCCGGTCTGATTGCCGGTGAAGCTATCATGGGAATCGTGCTGGCGGTGACGTTCCTTTCCGGGATCAGCTCCTTTACCAGGCTGCTCACCGGCTCCGACCAGTTGGGCTTCTTCCCCGCTTGGGGAGGGCGGCTTTCACTCGTGGGGTTCGCGGCCGTGGCCTGGGTGTTGATTCGCATTCCTCTGCGGTCCAGCGAGGACAAATAAATGAAACGAACATTCCGCTCCGGATGGTGCAGGCAGTGCTGCCTGCGATTCCTGTTGATACTGGCGCTGCTCGCAGCCGTCGCCGCCGCCCAGCCTTCCACCATCCAGCAGATCGCCGCCCGGCTCACTGCCAACGACCTCAAGGCCGACGTCTCCTTTCTTGCTTCCGACGCGCTGCAGGGTCGCGGCACTCCGTCGCCCGGTCTCGACGTCGCCGCCGAGTACATCGCGGCGCAATTCCGCCGCGCCGGCCTCGATCCAGCCGGCGACGACGGCTATTTTCAAACCGCGCACTTCGCCAACGTCACGCCCAACACGGAAGGGATGGAATTCACCGTGGAGGCGAGCACCGGGACCATCCAGGCGCCCAAAGCATCCATGGCCCTGCAGCAGCCAGCCGCGGCGGATTTCGCGCACGCCGCCGTGGTGAAAGTTCCGGGAACGGACGCCGCCGCCATCGGCGCTCTCACCGCGGATCAGGTGCGCGGAAAAGTCTTACTGTTGGATTTCCCGGAAGGTTCCAGCCGGATGGCGATCTATCGCCAGCTCTCCGGCATCGCCAACCGGCTGCAGCCCTTGCTCATCGCGCTGCTCGGATCCGGCGGGCAACCTACCAGCACCACCGCGCGCCTGACCGACATGACCTCCGCGCCCGCAATTCCCGTGTTGCTGGTGTGGGACGAGTCCGTGCGGACCGCCCTCGGCAAACCAGGACCAGTCGAGGCCACCATCTCCGCGCATATTCCCGCACCCGCTTCCGCTCCGGTCAGACTGCATAATGTGGTTGGGTTGCTGCGCGGCTCCGACCCGGCGCTGCGCGACACCTACGTCATGCTGACCGCGCACTACGACCACGTCGGCGTCCGCGGCGCCGGAGAAGGCGATCACATCTACAACGGCGCCAACGACGATGCCAGCGGAACCGCGTCGGTGATTGAAATCGCTAACGCCCTGGCGGCCCTGCCCGCAAGGCCGAAACGCTCCATCGTATTCATGACGTTCTTTGGCGAGGAACTCGGCCTCGTGGGCTCCCATTACTACGCGACGCACCCTGTGTTTCCCCTGGCCAAAACCGTGGCCGACATCAACCTGGAGCAGGTGGGCCGCACCGATGTCGACGGCGGAACCAGCGTCGGTTTGGTGAACGTGACCGGCTTCGACTATTCCACACTCACCGACTTCATCCGCGCCGCCGGGGATGCCACCGGGCTGCAAGTGGTGAAGGACGAGCAGCGGAACCAGCGGTACTTCGCACAGAGCGACAACCAGGCCTTGGCCGATGCCGGCGTTCCCTCGCACACGCTCTCGGTCGGCTACATGTTCCCCGACTATCACCGCCCGGGCGACGAATGGCAGAAACTGGATTACGACAACCTGGCAAAGGTGGACCGAACCGTCGCGTTGGCCGCCTTTCGCGTGGCCGACAGCCTGGAGACGCCGCAATGGAACAAGAACATTCCCAACACCGAGCGGTACATCAAAGCGCGCCAGGATAAGTAGCCCGGCGCTGTACCTTAAGCCGCCGTCAGCAGGATCGGAGCACCCTTTGTGATCACGACCGTGTGCTCGTAGTGCGCCGACATGCTGCCGTCCGCCGTCCGTATGGTCCACCGGTCCGGCTGCAGCACGCCCTGACCGTTGCCGGCCGCGATGATCGGCTCGATGGTAATTACAAGTCCCTCTTGCAGACGCGTCCGGTTGCGCGGATCGTGGTAGTTCGGAACGTTGGGCGGTTCATGTATCGTTCGCCCCACTCCATGCCCGCACAGATCGCGCATCACCCGGAATCCGCAGCGCCGCGTTTCCTGCTCCACCGCGCGCCCGATATCATACACGCGGTTGCCCGCTTTCGCCGCCCTGGCCGCCAGATGAAATGCCGACTCCGCGCAGCGCGCCAGCGCCACGGCCGTCTCACTCACCTCTCCCACCGCGATCGTGACTGCCGCGTCGGCGAAGAACCCGTCCTTCTCCGCCACCAGGTCGAGCTTCACCAGGTCGCCTTGTCGAACCACGCGGCCGCCAGGGATTCCATGGATGGCTTCATCATTCACGCTGATGCACAGCGCGCCGGGGAAGCCGTAAACCTTGGGCGGCGCCGACTCCGCGCCGCGCGCGGCAAGCACGCGTGCGCCGATCTCAGCCAGCTCGGCCGTGGTGATTCCTGGCCGCACGGCTGCTGCGGTCCGGTCCAGAGTCTCGCGGACAATCCGCCCGATGGCCCGCAGTTTCTGCAGCTCGGCGTGACTGCGAATCGACATATGGTTTCATTGTGTCATGTCGGGCAGAGCTTCACGCCGCGGTCGCCGGTCTATAATTGCTCTTGCGACGGAAAGTCCGGGAATTCGTCCCTTGGATACGATTCGGAATAAGAGCGTTCTGATCACCGGAGCCGGCCGTGGGATCGGGAAGCGGCTGGCGCTGGGGTTCGCCGAAGCCGGTGCGCGCGTCGGATTGCTGGCCCGCAGCCAAGCCGAGATCGATCTCGCCAAACTGGAAATCGAGCAGGCCGGCGGCACTGCGCTCCGCCTTCGTGCCGACGTTCGGGACCTCAAGGAAATGAAGACCGCGGTCGATCTCATGCTTCACGAGTTCGGCCGCCTGGATGTGCTGATCGCTTCCGCGGGGATCCAGGGTCCCATCGGCCCGCTGCTTTCCACCAAGCCCAAAGCATGGAACGAAACCATCGAAACCAACCTGATCGGCGCTGTGAACTCCTGCCGCGTCGCGCTGCCTTCCATGGTCGAAAGGCGCTCCGGCAAGATCATCCTCATCGTAGGCGGTGGTTCGGGCCATACCCGTCCCAATTTTGGCGCTTATGCCGCATCCAAGGCCGGGGTGGTGCGTTTCGCCGAATGCCTGGCGGTGGAAGTAGCCGACCACAACATCCAGGTGAATTGCATCTCGCCGGGTAACGTCTACAGTCACATGACTGATGAAATCCTGCACGCCGGCGAGGATAAGGCCGGCCCCAAAGAAATCGAAGACGCGGAGCAGGTGCGCGTGACCGGCGGCATCCCACCAGAGAAACAATTACAGCTCGCGATGTTTTTGGCCTCCGAGCGTTCCAATCACATCAGCGGCAAGCTGATCCACGTCAACGACGACTGGAGACGCTTCGAGCAGGAGAACATGCGGCCCGAACTATATACTCTGCGCCGGGTGCAAAAGGTTTGAGAGCGCCGAATCGGGCGATTCTCAAGAAGTACAATCAAGGAAGGCTGAGCCAGGTGGCGGAATACAGTTACACGGTGTTGTTCGAACCGGCCGACGAGGGTGGCTACGTCGTCACTTGTCCGGCCCTTCCGGGCCTGGTCACTGAAGGTGACACGTTGGAGGAGGCCCGGGAGATGGCGCAGGACGCGATCCGCGCGTACCTGGAGAGCCTGCACAAGGACCATCTGCCAATTCCCGCGGATAGGCCACCGTTCAAAGAAGAGATCCGGGTCCTCCTGCCAGAATCGGCATGAGCCACAATGTCGAATGCTGGACTATGCCGCATACCACCGTGCTAGGCCGACCACCATCCTTCTTTAGCGGTAGCCGATCGGCATAGTCGGACCGAGACCTGGCGCAGTAGGACACGGCCCGCGATGGCGTTTCCCCAGGACGAGACGCAACCATTGCTTTTAGATTTCGGACAATGAGGTGCTGCGAGTTTTCGGAACACATTGCTTGGGCTACTGAGATCGCAGTGTCGAAGTCGGATCGATTGAGGCTGACCGCCGTGCAGGAATGTACGCCGCAACCGTAGCTACAATTAGCAAGAAACCTCCTGCGCTCCCAAAGGCGACGGCGTCCTTCAAATCCACGCCAAAAACCAGCGACTGGAGATATCGAACCACGTAGAGGCCCGCACACGTGCCCACGACGACTCCGCCGAGCGCCAGAACTAGGCTGCGTCGCAAGACCATGCGAAGGATATCGCCCGTCCGCGCCCCCAATGCCATGCGAAGCCCGATCTCACCGGTCCGCTGGCTGATTGTTTCCGCGACCACTCCATAGATTCCGATCGCCGCGAGAGCTGTAGCTAATACTCCGAGGAAGCTCAGGAGCAAGGTCTCGATCCGCCGGTTGGCTCCGAATCTTCGAATCAGATCGTCCATGGTCACAACACTGTAGATTGCTTGGTTTTTGTCGGTTGCCCAAATCGCCGATCTTGCCGCCGATGCCAGCGTCGAAGGCGCCGTCTTCGTGCGGATGATCAAATTCACAGGACGAACTGGGTTCTGGGCCACCGGCAGATACAACTCGGTGTCCACTCTCGACTCTCGGCCTGTCTGCCTCATGTCGTCGCAGATTCCGACGATAGTCGTGTACTCCTGGTTCCCTCCCCATTGAATTCTCTTGCCGAGGGCATCGCCGCCAGGATAAAACTTCCGGGCGAATGCGGCGTTCACAATTGCCACCCCCTCCGTCTCCGGATGATCAGATGGCGAGAACGGGCGGCCAGCGAGAATCGCAGTCCCCATCGTCTGGAAATAGGACGGGGTGATTATCAGGATGGGACCGCCGGGCCTCTGCACGGGCGGAACAGCGGGCTGCCCCTCGAATTGGAAGGTCGCGGTCCCCATATAACCCACTAAAGGCAGGGAACTCGAAGTCGCGGCGGATGCCACTCCCGGTAGGCCGTTGACCCGCGTCAAGAGTTCTTCGACAAACGCTGCCTGCTTCGATGGCGTATCGTACTTGGATTCCGGCAGTTTCATCTGCAACGTCAGCAAGCGTTCCGGGCGAAAACCCCAGTTCACGGCGAGTACACGCTGGAGGCTTCGCAATAAGAGATTCGATCCAATCAGCAAGACCAGGGCGAGGGCGACCTGCACCAGAACCAGTGCAGATCGAACCCCCGACCCGCGGCCACCCAACACGGAAGCGACCCCGGTCTTCAGCACGTCGTTGACCTGGAATCTGGGCGCAGTCAGCGCGGGGAACGATGCCGCCACGAATCCCGCGGCAAGCGAGGTTCCCAACGTGACAACCCAGAGGATCCAACCGCCGTCGAAGGCGTGAGGATCCTGAAATAAGCTCAACTGCGACGCTCTGAGGACAGCTAGCAGCGCATAAGCCGTCGCAATCCCCACCAGGCCGGCCGCGCCGCTGAGAACTATATTTTCGGTGACCAGCCACTGAGCCAGCCTTGCCCGGCTTGCCCCCAACGCCACTCGCAGCGCGATCTCCGGCCTCCGCACCGTGGCTCGCGCCAGTTGGAGATTTGCCACGTTAAGACACGCAATCAACAACAGCGTGGCGACGGATAACATCAAAGCAAACAACGCGGGCCGACCCGAGCCGACAAGCTGTTCCTGAAGTTGGACGGCGGTGATTCTGGAAGGATGCGCAGGATTCATGTAGAAGCGAGGCATTTGGGTCTGGTATCGCGCACTGATCGAAGAGAATTCCGCCACCACTTGTTCCGAAGTCACGCCGGGTTTCGGAAGAGCAATCACGTCCGTCAATACCAATCCCCGGCCGCCCCACACTGGCCGTACCGGCAATCGAGAAGGGACCAGGACTTCGGTTCGGATGTCGCCTGGAAATCGGAAACCCGCGGGAAGCACACCGACGATCCTGTAAGGCGCGCCATTCATTACGATGGTTTGGCCCAGGATCGAGGGATTCCCACCGAACCGCCGCTGCCAGAGCGAATGCGTTAGCAAGGCGACAGCGACGGCGCCCGGCTTGTCGTCCTCCGCCGTGAAGCCGTGACCAAGAGATGGCTCGACACCGAGTACCGGAAGAAAGTCTGCGGTCACGTCCGCTCCTTGAATCCGCTCAGGCATTTCCGAACCGGTCAGATTGAATTCCTCGGCGTTCCAGGTAGTCATCTTTTCGATAACGTGGGTTTCCAAACGCCATCCGAGAAACTCCGGTACGGCTGCAAGGCCACCCGGAACGCCCCTCAGTTCCCTTCCGATGGAAAGAAGCTCCGTGGCATTGCGGTAGGGCAGAGGCCGTAGGTGCACGTTATAGAACAGGGTGAAAATCGCGGTGTTGGCACCGATGCCGAGCGCAAGTGCCAACACCGTGGCGGCTGTGAAGGAGAGACTTTTGCGTAGGTTTCGCGCGGCGAAAACCGTGTCCTGGCGAATTGCATCGATGAAAGCGATGCTGTTCATATGGTAAATCTCCTCTCGAATCACGCTCGGATTCCCGAGTTTCCGTCGAGCCGACGATCGGGCTTCTTCCGGGGTCATGCCGCGCGCCATATTCTCCTCCGTCTCCAAATCGAGATAGAACTGAAGGTCGCGAGCAATCTCACGGTCGCGCATTCTTCGGCGGAGGAAACGGCCCCAGATCGTCATGCCTTGCCACCGACAGGCCGCAGTATTCCGGTTACGCCCCTGACGAGACGCTCCCATCTCGAGGTTTCAGCCATGAGTTGTTTCCGGCCCGCCGGCGTGAGCCGGTAGTACTTTGCCTTTCGGTTGTTCTCGGACGTTCCCTGGAAGGAAGCGATCCAGCCGCGGTCTTCGAGCCGATACAAGGCCGGGTATAAAGAACCGTGCTCCACCTGAAGGATCTCGTCCGATCCCCGCTCAATGCTGCGTGCGATGGAGTGTGCATGATTGGGGCCTGGCAAGAGCGTCTGGAGAATCAGCATATCGAGCGTACCCAGAAGCATCTCGCCTTTCGCCTTACGGCTCGAGGACATAATTCTCAAAATTATACTCCATATGTATATCTAGTGGAAATGCCATTAGATCGTCTACGGACGTGGCAGATGAAAGAGCCTGGTCCGTCCAAGACTTGTTTGAAATACCCCTAGTTTTTCGGATGGAGAAGCCGCCGCTCAAGACGCCTTAAACACCGCCAAGGAAGGCCTAAAGAAGGTTGGCGTTGCCGTATTGACGATCTCCTGACGCCATGCCGGGGCTCCCCAGGACAAAACTCCTTTACGTCCCGAGCCAAGCCGCGCGTCGACGGTTCATGAAGACAAAAGCGGCGGAAATGCTGTCGCTTTATTCCGGTGTCAACACACTGTGGCTGGGACGAATCGGTCGAGACGACGCAGATCTATCTTGACGCGAACCTGGCGCTGAAGGAGGATGCGCTCAAGAAAACGTCGCCTGTGAACGCGTCGATAGGGCGATTCAAGCCAGACGACCAACTGCTCTCCTTCCTTCGCCACCTCTAATTAAGATGGGCTATGCCGCATCGGATGAGGGCGCAGCTCACGCATATATCGAGCAGACCGAGTACAAATGCTGTACCCAGCAAACGCATGCGGCATAGTCCAGCATCCAGCGGCTCCCTTCGCTGAAGCCGAAAGACGTGTTGCGGTACTCGGCCGAGCCGGCTTTTTCGTTCACCACTCAAGCGGAAGTCACCGAATTCTCAAACACCACGAGAAGACGGGGTTGCGCGTTACGCTCCCCTGGCACAACAAGGACCTCAAGAGACGTACGCTGCTTTCAATCATCGAACAGAGCGGCTTCTCGCCTGACGAATTCATGAAACTGTTCTAAGCTCCAAACGCTTACCCGCTGGCCCGCTTCAACTGCCCGCATGCCGCATAGATGTCCAGACCCCGCGGCTTGCGCACAAAACAAGGCACGGCGCGTCGCACGATCTGCTGGAAACTCTCCACGCGCTCCGGGGCCGGCGTCCCATAAGGAATCTCCGGCCCAGGGTTCAGCGCGATCAGGTTGACCTTGCAATTCAGGTTTGCCAGCAGCTTCACCACCCGCCGCGCGTCCGCGTCGGAATCGTTGACGCCCTTAAGCAGCACGTACTCGAACGTCAGCTTCTCCCACGGCCGTAGCGGGTACGCCTTGCACGCTTCCAACAACTCCCTCAGGTGATACTTGCGCGTGATCGGCATCAGTTCCTGCCGCGATTCCTCCGTGGAAGCGTTCAGCGAAATGGCCAGCTTGGGCCGCACCGGTTCGCGCCCCAATTCGGCGATCTTGGGAGTAATCCCCGCCGTCGATATCGTGATCCGCCTGGGCGAAAGCGCGAAGCCTCCCGGATCGAGCAGAATCCGCGTGGCCTTGACCACGTTCTCCAAATTCAGCAGCGGCTCACCTTGCCCCATCATCACGATGTTGAGGCGTCCGCCATCCTGCCGGAGCCGGTTTTCGCGCACAACCAGCAGCACCTGGCCCACAATTTCGCCCGCGGTTAGATTGCGCTCCAACCCAAGCAGCGCCGTCATGCAGAACTTGCAATCCACCGGACAGCCCACCTGGCTCGATATGCAGATGGTGTCGCGCTCCCCCTCCGGCATCAGCACCGTCTCGACCGTGCGGCCGTCGTCCAGCCGCAATAGGTAGCGGCGCGTGCCGTCGATGGATTCATAGACACCGGCAACCGATGGCAGACCTACCGTGTGATGCGTTGCCAGGTCTTGCCGAAGTGCGGCCGGCAGCGTTGAGATCTGCACAAAATCGGACGCCTGGCCCCGGTACAGCGCCTCGTAGACCTGTCTGGCGCGATACCCCGGTTGTTCGGACCCCAGTGCCTCGCGCAACTCGGCCAGGTCCATTCCCACAAGCGGTTGCGGCATCTACTGCCAGTCTAACGAATTGGCGCGGGCTCGCCGGGAATGTCACAATAGAAGGAGGATCGTTCCTTCTCTTCCAGCATGAGTGCAGCCATCAGTCCCGCCAGGGACATCGAGATGACCACGCTCGCCAACGGCGTTCGTGTGATTACAGAGGCCATGCCGCACGTGCGCTCGGTATCCGTCGGCGTGTGGGTCGGCACCGGTTCGCGCCGGGAAACGCCCGAGCAAAACGGAATCTCCCACTTCATCGAGCACATGCTGTTCAAGGGCACCACCAAGCGTTCCGCGGAAGACATCGCCCGTTCCGTCGATTCCATCGGCGGCAACCTCGATGCCTTCACCGCCAAGGAACTGGTCTGCTTCAATACCAAAGTTCTGGACCAGCACCTTTCCCTCGCCTTCGACGTTCTCGCCGACCTGGTCCTCCACCCGCTGTTCCGCGAAGACGACATCGAGAAGGAAAAGGGCGTCATCCTCGAAGAGATCAAGATGGAGGCGGACAGCCCGGACTACCTCGTCCACGAGATCTTCTCCTCCAACTTCTGGAAAGACCACCCGCTAGGCAAGCCGATCCTGGGAACTCGCGATACGGTCAAGAGGTTCGACCGCCCCGCGATCCACGCTTTCTACGCGCAGGTCTATACGCCGTCGAACCTGCTGGTGACGGCTGCCGGCAACCTGACCCACGCCCGGCTAGTGTCGCTGGTGCGCGAGCACTTCGAATCCCTGCCGCCGGGCGCCCCAACAGCTCAGGACACCGTGCCCAGCACGCACGCGCGCATCGCCCTGCGCAATAAGAAGGCTCTCGAGCAGGTGCATCTCTGTCTTGGCGTGCCGTCCTATCCGCTGCCACACGAAGAGCGCTTCGCCTGCTATGTCCTCAACACGCTGCTCGGCGGCGGAATGAGCTCGCGGCTGTTCCAGAACATTCGCGAGCGACAGGGTCTGGCCTACGCAGTGTTCTCGGAGCTGAGCCCCTACCGCGACACGGGCTGCCTCTCTATCTATGCGGGGACATCGCTCGAGTCGGCGCGCAAGGTGGTGGAATCGATTCTCAAGGAGTTCCGCGACCTCAAAGAACGCTGCGTCACTGACGAGGAATTGCGCCGCGCCAAGGACCACCTGAAGGGCTCGCTCATGCTCGGCCTGGAGTCCACGTCGAGCCGCATGTCCAACCTGGCGCGCCAGGAAATGTACTTCGGCCATTTCTTCACCCTGGACGAACTGGTGGAGAGCATCGAAGCGGTGGTCGCGGACGACGTGCAGCGCATCGCGCAAACCTTCTTCGACCCGAAGCAGATTGCCGTCACCGTGCTGGGCAACCTGGAGAACTTCAAGCTCGGCCGCGAAGACCTGGCATGCTGAGTCGCTGCTTCAGCCTGCGCCGGACTTAGCACACATGCCCCTTGGCCGACTTCTGATTGCGCTTGGCCTGGTGCTGGTTGCGGTCGGACTGTTAATAACGTTTGTCGGACGCCTGCCGATCAAGCTTGGCCGCCTGCCCGGGGATATCTACATTCACGGCAAGAACTCCACCTTCTACTTCCCGCTGACCACGTGCATCCTGCTCAGCCTGGTGCTGTCGCTCGTATTGTGGATCTTGCGAAAGTAGGGCACGCACACTCATTCATTTCCCCCAAAATAGCGCGGGCCGCTCGATCCCCAGCTAAGATGGTGGTGGAGATTCGAGTTGAAGAAACTGCTGCTCGTCCTGCTGCTGGGAATCTCAGGGGTAATCGTTTGGGGAATTTTGCGAAGGAGCGGGCCGCCGCAAGTCAGTTTCGCGCGCGTGAGGCGGGAGACGCTCGTGAGCACCCTCCCTTCCAATGGCAAAGTGGAACCCTTTGAGTGGCAAGCAGCGCGAGTGGAATCGGCGGGACTCGTTAGCAGCGTGGGCGTGGCGGACGGCCGTTCGATAACCAAGGGTGCGCTGCTGGCCGCCATCACGGACCCG
>Ga0335081_10008429_pt1 | contig 16535 bp, 19 predicted proteins | sample Lox_Sample_35_FD_206713 | JGI IMG/M metagenome (GOLD analysis project Ga0335081, IMG submission 206713) | Soil microbial communities from Loxahatchee National Wildlife Refuge, Florida, United States - Lox_Sample_3.5 | ecosystem: Environmental > Terrestrial > Soil > Wetlands | place: USA... | reverse complement strand
TGGCGCTGGCGATGACGGAATTCGCGCACCAGCCCGCGGCGGATCGGAACACCCTGCGCGCGCAGCTCGAGGCGCTCACCGGCGTGGCGTTGCAGCCGCTGGCGGCCTCCGACCGGATCGTGCTGGACGGCGGCGGTGCGCTCGCGGTGGTCGTGCTGCAAGGCCCCGCGGCGGCGCTCGCGCTCGCCGAGCGGGCCCGCGCCGCGGCGGGCGAGCTGCCGCTGCGCGTCGGCGTGGACTACGGGCCGCTGCACGCGCTCGAGGACCCGGAGCACGGCACCTGCCTGGCGGGCGAAGGCCTCGGCGCGGCGCTGGCGCTGACCGACGCCGCCGCCCCGGGCGACATGCTCGCCTCGCCGCAGTTTCGCGCCGCCCTTGCCGCCTCCTCGGCCGCGGCCGGCGCCGCGCGCGCCCAGCGCCGCTGGCGCATGGGCCTGTTCGCGGCCGCCGCGAGCGTGCTGCTCGCGCTCGGCGCGGGCGCGCGCGCGCTGCGCCCGCCGCCCGCGCCTCCGGTCAGGCCCGCGCTGCTGCAGTTCGAGATCAAGCCGCGCGGCGAGGTCATCGTCGACGGCAAGATGAAGGGCCCGACGCCGCCGCTGCTGCAGCTCGAGGTCGCTCCCGGGCCGCACACGGTCGAAGTGCGCAACGGCGCCTTCGCGCCGCTGCAGATCGAGATGAACCTCGCCGCAGCCGAGCAGATGACGATCCGGCACGATTTCGTCGCGCCCAAGCCGGCGCCCGCCCCGCCGCACAGGAAACCGAAGAAGGAGCTTCGTAAGGAAGCGAACAAGGAGACGATGACGGAACCGAAAGAGGAGGTGGACTGGGGCGAGACCGTCAGGAGCGATTTCGAGAACATGCGCCGCAAGCTGGGGTTCTAGGGCGTGGACGAGCCGCTGCCGGAACGGATCGGACGCTTTCGCGTGCTGGGCGAGCTCGGACGCGGCGCGATGGGCGTGGTGTACCGCGCCGAGGACCCCATGCTCAACCGCACGGTGGCGATCAAGACCATCCTCATGTCCTCCGACCCCGCGCTGCGCACCGAGTACGAGGCGCGCTTCCGCCAGGAAGCGAAGGCCGCGGGCGGCCTGAACCACCCCAACCTGATCACCATCTACGACGTCGGGCGCGAGGAGGACATGGCCTACATGGCGATGGAGCTGCTCGAGGGGGTCGAGCTGCGCGACATGATGAAGAGCGGCCGGCTCGAGCTGCCGTTCGTGCTCGAAATCCTGGCGCAGGTCGCCGACGGGCTCGCTTTCGCCCACGAGCGCGGCGTGGTGCACCGCGACGTCAAGCCGGGCAACATCATGGTGGTGGGCGGGCGGCGCGCCAAGGTGATGGACTTCGGCGTCGCGCGCATGCACGCATCGGACATCCAGACCCAGGTCGGCGCCGTGCTCGGCTCGCCCAAGTACATGTCGCCCGAGCAGGTGGCCGGCAGCCCGATCGACGGGCGCTCGGACGTGTTTTCGCTCGGCGTCATCCTGTACGAGCTGGCGGCAGGCGCGCCGCCGTTCGCCGCGCCCGACGTGGCGCAGTACATGCTGCAGATCGCCGGCGCGACGCCGACGCCGCCGAGCGTCCTGAACCCCGAGCTGCCGCAGATGCTCGACCTGATCGTCGCGCGCGCGCTGGAGAAGGATCCGGCCCGCCGCTACCAGAGCGCGGCCGACTTCGCGGCCGACCTGCGCGCCTGCCTGGGACAGCCCGGCGTGGCGGCGCGGGCCGCGCCGGCGATCGATTTCGAGCTCGATGACACCATGGTCCCGAGCCCCGCCTCCGGCCGCATGCCGTTGTCGCGCCGCTTCGACTCCGCCGCCGCGCTCGAGCGCCTCTCGGCGCTCGCCGCCGCCGGACGCGGCGCGGACGGCGCGCCGCCGCCGTTGCGCCGGCGGCTGAACGAGGACCCGTTGCTGGCACTGCTGGCCGCGGGCGTCGCGCTCGCCACGCTCGCCGCGCTGGTGGTCGCGCTGGTGTAGGCTTCGGGCGCCGTCATGCCCCGCCTCCTGCGCGACACCTTGATTTCGTTTCGCGACCTGCTCGCCACCGCCGGCCCCCTGCTGCTGCTGACCCTGGCGCTGCTGGTCGGCGCCTACCTGGTGCTCAAGCCGCAGCCGCCCAAGCACGTTGTGCTCGCGACCGGGTCCGACCAGAGCAGCTACGCCGAGCTCGGCGCGCGCTACGCCGCCGAGCTCAAGCGCAACGGCATCCGGGTGACGCTGCTGCCCACCCTCGGCTCGCTCGAGAACCTGCGCGACCTGCGCGACCCGAAGCAGAGGGTGGACTTCGGCTTCGTCAAAGGAGGCTCGAGCGCGGCGGCGCGCGTCGCCGACGAGGAGCACGGCGGCGTGCCGCTGGTGTCGCTCGGCAGCCTGTTCTACGAGCCGCTGTGGATCTTCTACCGCGCGCCGGAGCCGCTCGCGGACCTCGGCGCCTTGCGCGGCCTGCGCGTGAACCTCGGCGCGCGCGGCAGCGGCACGCCGGGGCTGATGCGCAAGCTGCTAGAGGCGAACGGCATCGACCGCGACAGCCTGCGCGCGACCTACCTCGACCTCACGCCCGCGGTGGTGGCGCTGCTCGGCGGCGAGACCGATCTCGTCGCGTTCACCTCGGCGCCGGAAGCCGCGATGGTGCAGATGCTGCTCCAGACGCCCGGCGTGAGGCTGCTGGAGTTTCCCCAGGCCGAGGCCTACGCGCGGCGCTTTCCGTTTCTGAGCGCGGTCGTGCTGCCGCGCGGCGTGGCCGACCTGGCGCACGACGTCCCGCCGCACGACGTGCCGCTGATCGCGACCACCACCTCGCTGCTCGCGCGCGCGGATACGCACCCGGCGCTGGTGCAGCTTTTCGTCCAGGCCGCGGCGCGCATCCACGGCGGCGCCGGCTGGATCGTGCCGGCGGGGCGCTTCCCTTCGCCGCAGAGCACCGAGTTCCCGCTCGCACCGGAGGCCGAGCGCTACTACCGCAGCGGCCCGCCGCTGCTGCAGCGCTACCTGCCGTTTTGGCTCGCGAACCTGATCGACCGCATGTGGGTGGCGCTGTTCTCGATCGTCGCGGTGCTGATCCCGCTCTCGCGCGTGGTGCCGCCGGTGTACCGGTTCCGCATCCGCTCGCGCATCTTCCGCTGGTACCGGCAGCTGCGCCAGATCGAGGACCGCCTGGGCCGCGCCGAGGCGCCGCCCGCGCAGCTGCTCGGCGAGCTCGACCGGCTGGAAGCCAAGGCGCGCGGCATCGCGGTGCCGCTGTCGCACACCGACGAGCTGTACGAGCTGCGCAGCCATATCGCCCTGGTGCGAGCACGGCTGCAGCAGAATTCCTAGCAGGGAGGGCGCCGATGTTCGATCTGGGCGGAAAAGTTGCAGTGGTCACCGGCGGCAACGGCGGCATCGGACTCGGGATTGCGCGCGGCCTCGCCGGCGCAGGCGCCAGGGTGGTGGTCGCGGCGCGCAACGCGAAGAAATCGGCGGCTGCGGCGGCCGAGCTGCAGGCGCTGGGTGCCGGCGGCGCGCTCGCGCTCGAGTGCGACGTCACCGACGAGAAGGCGGTCGGCGCGCTGTTCGACGCGGTCGCCGCCCGCTGCGGCCGGCTCGACATCCTGGTCAACAACGCCGGCACCAACATCAGGAAGCCGCCGCAGGCTCTGTCGCTCGCCGAGTGGCGCGAGGTGATCGACACCAACCTCACCAGCGCGTACCTGTGCTCGCACGCGGCCTACCCGCTGCTGAAGCGGGCCGGGCGCGGCAAGCTGATCAACATCGGCTCGATGCTATCGATCTTCGGCGCCGGCTTCGCCCCCGCCTACGCCGCGAGCAAGGGCGGCATCGTGCAGCTCACCAGGGCCTGCGCCTCGGCCTGGGCCGCGGACAACATCCAGGTCAACGCGATCCTGCCGGGCTGGATCGACACCGAGCTGACAGTGAAGGCGCGCGCGCAGATACCAGGCCTGCACGACAGCGTGCTCAAGCGCACCCCGGCCGCGCGCTGGGGCGCGATCGACGACTTTCGCGGCATCGCGGTGTTTCTCGCCGCGCCGGCGTCGGACTTCGTCACCGGCGCCGCGATCCCGGTCGACGGCGGCTACTCGATCCAGGCCTGAGCCCGCCGCCGCCCCGCGCGCAGGCTCAGCGCACGACGATGCCATCGTGCACGTCGCGCACGCCGTCGACGCTCGAAGCTATCTTCAGCGCTTGCGCCCGCAGCGTCGGGTTGTCGACGAAGCCCGACAGCAGCACGCGTCCGTGGTCGGTCTGCACGCTTATGTCGAAGCCCTTGAGCTGCTCATGCTCGACCAGCGCGGCCTTGACCTTGGCCGTGATCACGCTGTCGTCGACGTATTTTCCGAGCCGGATGCGGTCGTAAATCGCCCCTGCCTTGACGAATTCGTCGCGGTCGAGCTTGCCATCGTGGTTGGCGTCGGCCTCGTCGAACGCCTTGCCGAATCCTTCCAGCTTGGCGGTTTCCGCTTTCGAGAGATAGCCGTCGTGGTTCGCGTCGAGCGCGGCAAAGTCGCCGGCACGGCCGTTGGCCGCGGCCGCGGCGGGCAGCGCAGCCAGCGCCAGGGCCGCGGCGAGGATCGCATGGTTGGTCAGCTGTCGTCTCATCGCTTGCTCCTTTCACGAGTTGATACGGCACGGGGGCCTTGTGAGCCCCCGCAGCGCTATAAAGGCAATCGCCGTGCCAGGAGAAGGGAAACTTCGCGCGATCAGCCAGTTAACTCGATTGAGGAGGTTTGCCGAAACCCCGGGACTTGTCGCCTCAGGGCGACGCGCGGCGCCGCGGGTACTGTCACGAAAGCGTTTTCTGCGTCGCTTAATCGGGACAGTCCGCCCGGCTCAGCCGCCCAGGGCCGCCAGGTCGTCCGCGCCGAGCGCAAGGGCCGCAGCGCGCATGTTCTCCTCCAGGTGCGCGAGCGACGCGGTGCCCGGGATCGGCAGCACGAGCGGCGAGCGCGCGAGCAGCCAGGCGAGCGCGACCTGGGCCGGGGTCGCGCCGTGGCGCGCCGCGACCTTCTTCACCCGCGCCGAGCGCAGGCTGCTGCCCGCGCCGAGCGGGTACCAGGGCAGGAAGGCGATGCCCAGGCGCTCGCAGGCGGCGAGCACCTTGTCCGAGGCGCGGTCCTCCAGGTTGTAGCGGTTCTGCACCGACACGATCGGCGCGATGCGGCGCGCCTGCTCGAGCTGCGCCACCGAGACGTTCGACAGGCCGAGGTGGCGAATCTTGCCCGCGCGCTGCAGCTCGGCCAGGCAGCCGACCGAGTCGGCGAACGGCACCTTCGGGTCGGGCGCGTGCAGCTGGTACAGGTCGATGCGCTCGAGCTTCAGACGCGCCAGGCTGCCCTCGAGCGCGCGCCGCAGGTGCTCGGGCCGCCCGTCCGGGTCCCAGGCGCGGCGCGTCGGGCGCACCAGGCCGCCCTTGGTCGCGATCACCAGGCCGGCGGGATAGGGATGCAGCGCCTCGGCGATCAGCGTCTCGTCGACCTGCGGGCCGTAGCTGTCGGCGGTATCGATGAAGTCCACCCCCAGCTCGAGCGCGCGCCGCAGCACGCGGTGCGCCGCGGCGCGGTCCTTCGGCGGCCCCCACACGTCGGGGCCGCACACGCGCATCGCACCGAAGCCCAGGCGGCGCACCTGCAGGTCGCCGAGCGCGAGCATCGCCTGCATCGACTTCGCTCAGCCGCTCTTCGCGGGCGGCGGCGCGCCCTTGACCTGGAGCGTCGAGACCACGTCGCGCACACCGTCGGTTTCGAGCGCGAGCAGCATCGCCTTGCCGATCTGGTCCGCCGAGGCCACCGTGCCGGACAGGGTCACGCGCCCGTTGGTGGTGTTGACCGAGACGTCGAGCGCCGACAGCTCGGGGTCGGCGAGCAGCTTGCGCTTGACCTCGGCGGTGATGCGCGCATCGGTGGCCGCGTCGCTGGCGGCCTGCCCGACCTCGCGCGCCGTGCGCCGCGCCACCTCGCCCTTCTGCTTCAGCTCCTCGCGCACCTCGTCCGCGGTGAGCTGCAGCGCCTCGAGCTTGGCCGCCAGCGCCTGCCGCGCCTGCTGCACCGGCTGCTGCACCGGCTGCTGCATGACGTACCAGTAGCCCGCCGCGCCGAGGATGATCCCCAGCAGGAAGGCTATGAACAAGTTCTTCATGCACGACCTCCTGCGGACCAATCTTACCGATCGCCGTCAAAGCGATCTACCGCACGAGGCTGCGCCTGCGCTCAGCGCGAAGGCGGCGGAGGCGGCGGGGCGTAGCTGCGCGCGGGCGCCTGCTGCATTCCGCCGTAGACCGGGACGCGATTGCCTTTGGCGTACATGCACTGCACGTACGCGGTGTCGTAGCGCTGCTGCAGATTTCCCGCCGAGGCCTGCGCCGCGCCGGTGCCGGCGAGCGCGCCGACCGCGAGCCCGGCGCCGGCGCCGCTGCCGGCGCCTTCGTGCCCGCCCATCAGCGCGCCGGCCGCCGCGCCGACCGCGGCGCCGACCGCCGCGCTCTTCACGCCGCTCTCGGTCGCCGCCTGCTGCGCGTTGCTGCCGCCGATCGAGGCCTTGGCGAACTGCTTGCAGCCGTAATCGTCGAGCTGGAACTGGTCGAAGCTCTTGCCGCTGCCGGGCAGCACCATCACGCTCGGACCCTCCGGCACCGTCACGCAGGCCGCGAGCAGGAGCGCGGCGCCGAGCGCCGCGTATTGTGTTTTGAGCTTCATCGCCGTCTCCGGGTCACTGCGCCGGTGGCGTGGGGCTGACCCGCTCCCACCCGCCCGGGCACTGCTTGACATAGGGATAGTATGCATTCGATTGACGGCAGAAATACCACCAGTTCTGCGCCGCCGGAGCTTGCCCGGACTGTTCGCCCTGCTCGACGTACACCGGCGGTGACTGCGGCACCACCACGGTAGGCGGATAGTAATACGGCGGGTAGTAGTACGGCGCGTCCCAGTACAGCGGTCCGCCGAGATAGAGGCCGAAGTTCACACGGCCATGCCCGTGCCAGCCGCCGTGCCAGCCGCCGTGGCCGTGGTACGCGTTGGCCGGCCCCGCTACCAGGGCGGCGCACAATGCAGATGCCGCAATCCAGCCCGTTTTCGTGAATCGCATCGTCGACCTCCAATGCGCCTGTCAGAGCACAAATGATAGACCCGATACCGCGCCGATGGTTCTGTGCGCAGGTAAAGATATGTCTCTGCGCGCAGCCGGCGCAGCGCGACAACTAGGCTGCGAGCCGCAGCGGCAGCGAGCGCAGGCGGCGCCCGGTGAGGCGGAACAGGGCGTTCGCCACCGCCGGCGCGATCGGCGGGGTGGCCACCTCGCCCACCCCGCCCGGCGGCGCGTCGCTCGGCACCAGGTGGGTGTCGATGCGCGGCGTGCCCGCCAGCGTCAGCATCGGGTACTGCGGAAAGCTCTGCTGCTCGACGCGGCCGGCGTTGATCGTAATCTCGCCGTACAGCGCGGCGGTGAGCCCGAACACGATGGCGCTCTCCATCTGCTGCGCCACGATCTCCGGGTTGACCGCCGTGCCGCAGTCGAGCGCGCACACCACCCTGTGCACGCGGATCTCCCCCTGCGCGAGCGATACCTCGGCGACCTGCGCCACGATCGAGCCGAAGCACTCGTGCAGCGCGATGCCGTGCGCGCGTCCCGGCCCCACCCTTCCCCACTGCGCCTTGGCCGCGGCGAGTTCGAGCACTGCGCGGTGGCGCGCGTGGCGCGCGAGCAGCCGGCGCCGGAAATCGAGCGGATCGCGCCTGGCCGCGTAGGCCATCTCGTCGATGAAGCACTCGCAGAAGAACGCGTTGTGCGAATGGCCCACGCTGCGCCAGAAGCCGATCGGAACCGGCGAACGGTGCGTGACGTGCGCGAAATGGCGGTGCGGAAACTCGTACGGCTGGTCGAACAGCCCCTCGATGGTGGTCTTGTCGGGCGTATCGGCGGCGAGCGCGGGGTAGGCGCGCCGCAGGTACTGCGGCACGATCGCGTCGCTCGCGCTCTTGCTCACCCACGCCAGCGGCGCGCCGTTCGCGTCCAGCCCGCCCTTCATCCTCGCGATCGCCGCCGGACGGTAGAAATCGTGCGTCGTGTCCTCCTCGCGCGACCACAGCAGCTGCACCGGCGCCGGCGCCACGTCGCGCGCCAGCCACACCGCCTGCGGCACGAAGTCGACCTCGAGCCGGCGGCCGAAGCCGCCGCCGAGCAGCGTCACGTTGACGTCCACCCGGTCGGCGTCGATCCCGGCCGTGCGCGCGGCGACGTGGCGCACGATGCTCGGCACCTGGGTCGGGGCCCAGATCGAGAGCCGCCCGTTGGCCAGGCGCGCGGTGCAGTTGATCGGCTCGAGCGCGGCATGCGCGAGATACGGCGCGCGGTACTCCGCCTCGACCCGCCGCGCCGCGCGCACGAGCGCCGCCTCGCCGTCGCCGCGCCGGTAGAAGGTGAACCCGTCCTCGGCGTCGAGCGCGCCGCGCAGGCGCGCGAGCAGCCAGTCGCTCGACATCTCGGCGTTGGGGCCCGCGTCCCACTCGATGTGCAGCGCCTGCAGCGCGCGCTGCGCGCGCCACCAGCCGTCGGCCACCACCGCGACCGCGGGCGCGCCCCCCGCCGCCCCGGCGAGGGTCGAGACCCGCACCACCCCGGGCAGCGCGAGCGCGGGCGCGGGATCGACGTAGCGCAGCATGCCGCCGATCGTCGGGCAGGCGCGCAGCGCGGCATAGAGCATGCCCGGCAGGCGCACGTCGATGCCGAATTGCGCCCGCCCGGTGACCTTGTCGGGCACGTCGAGCCGCGGCGCCGGCTTGCCGATCAGGGTGAACTCCTGCGCCGGCTTGAGCCGCAGCGCGCCCGGCAGCGGCACCTCGCGCAGGGTGCCGATCAGCTCGCGCAGCGCGAGCTTGCGGCCGTCGAGGTGTCTCACCACGCCGTCGGCAACGCTGCACTGCGCGGGCGCCGCGTGCCAGCGCTGCGCGGCCGCCGCAATCAGCATCGCGCGCGCGGCCGCGCCGGCCTCGCGCATCGGGCGCCAGGCGTCGCGCACGCTGGTGCTGCCGCCGGTGACCTGCAGGTCGAGCTCGCGCGCGAGCTTGGCCACGATCCATTCGCTCGCGCGCGCCAGCTCCCCGTTCTCCTGGTCGGGGTGGAACGGCAGGCCGGTCACCAGCAGCGCGACATTGCCGTAGATGGCGTCGATCGGCGCCTGCTCGACCCGCAGCTGCGCCAGCGTCACTCCCATCTCCTCCGCCACCAGCATCGGCAGCGCGGTGTAAACGCCCTGCCCCATTTCCGAGCGCGGCACCGCCACCACCACGCTGCCGTCGGGGGCGATTCGAACCCAGCCGTTGAGCGACACCGCGCCGTACAGCGGCGGCAGCGTGTCGTGCGCGCCCAGCCGGCTGCGCGGCGGCAGCACGCCCCAGCCGACCACCAGCGCGCCGCCCACGCCGAGCGCGCCGAGCAGGAAACCGCGCCGCCTCATGCCGAACCCCGCATCGCCTGCGCGGCGGCGTGGATCGCCGCGCGCACGCGCGGATAGGTGCCGCAGCGGCAGATGTTGGTCATCGCGGCGTCGATCTCGGCGTCGCTCGGGTTCGCGTTGCGCGCCAGCAGCGCGAGCGCGGCCATCAGCATGCCGGACTGGCAGTAGCCGCACTGCGGCACCTGGTGCCCGATCCACGCCTGCTGCAGCGGGTGCAGGCGCCCGGTGCCCAGCCCCTCTATGGTGCGGATGATCTTGCCGCTCGCCTCGCGCGCCGTCACCACGCAGCTGCGCGCGGCGCGGCCGTCGATCAGCACCGTGCAGGCGCCGCAGGCGCCGATGCCGCAGCCGTACTTGGTGCCGGTAAGCGCGAGCAGGTCGCGCAGCACCCATAGCAGCGGCATGTCCGGCTCCGCGCCGGCGCTCATGCGCCTGCCGTTGACGTCGAATTCCATTGCGCTAGCTTACCCCAGCAGCGCAGCTCGTCCCTGCGGTACCATCGCCGTTACGAATAACGAGAGGAGACGGCACCCATGGCTGCTGCGAACAGGGTCGCGCTGGTCACTGGCGCGGGCACCGGCATAGGCAAGGCGGCGGCGCTCGCGCTGCTCGGCGACGGCTGGAGCGTGGCGCTGGTGGGCCGGCGCAAGGAGCTGCTCGACAAGGCCGCGGCGGACGCAGGCGCCGGCGCGCGCGCGCTCGTGCTCGCGGGCGATATCGGCAAGCCCGAGACGGTCAAGGCGCTGTTCGCGCAGGTCAGGCAGGCCTGGGGTCGGCTCGACCTGCTGTTCAACAACGCCGGCATGGGCGCGCCGGCGATCCCGATGGAGGAGCTGAGCTTCGAGCAGTGGCAGGCGGTGGTGAACGTCAACCTGACCGGCATGTTCCTGTGCTCGCAGGAAGCGATCCGGATCATGAAGGCGCAGTCCCCGCGCGGCGGGCGCATCATCAACAACGGCTCGATCTCGGCCCACGCCCCGCGCCCCTTCTCGGCGCCCTATACCGCCACCAAGCACGCGGTCACGGGGCTCACCAAGTGCATCTCGCTCGACGGCCGCGCGCACGACATCGCCTGCGGCCAGATCGACATCGGCAACGCGGCGACCGAGATGACCGAGCGCATGACCAAGGGCGTGCCGCAGCCCAACGGCACGACCATGGTCGAGCCGCGCATGGACGTGGCGCACGTCGGCAGCGCGGTGCTCTACATGGCCAGCCTGCCGCTCGAGTCGAACGTGCAGTTCATGACCATCATGGCGACCAAGATGCCCTTCGTCGGGCGCGGCTAGCGCATGCGCGTGCTCGGCATCGACGTCGGCGGCAGCGGAATCAAGGGCGCCCCGGTCGACACCGCGAACGGCAAGCTGCTGGCCAGGCGCAAGCGCATCAAGACGCCGGATCCCGCCACGCCCCAGGCGGTGGCCCGCACGGTGACGAAGATCGCCGAGCACTTCGCATGGCACGGGCCGATCGGCTGCGCGATGCCGGCGGTGGTGAAGGGCGGCAGGCTGCGCACCGCGGCCAACATCTCGCGCAGCTGGCTCGGCGTGAACGCCGCCGCGCTGCTGCGCAGGAGCACGCGCTGCCCGGTAAGCGTGATCAACGACGCCGACGCGGCGGGCTACGCCGAGATGCATTTCGGCGCCGGGCGCGACCGCGAGGGACTGGTGATCATGGTCACGCTCGGCACCGGCATCGGAAGCGCGCTGTTCATCAACGGCCACCTGGTGCCGAACACCGAGCTCGGCCACCTCACGCTGCGCGGCCGCGACGCGGAGACCTGGGCCGCCGAGAGCGTGCGCGCGAAGAAGGGCCTCGGCTGGAAGAAGTGGGCGCGGCGCGTCGACGCCTACCTGCGCCTGCTGCAGGGCTATTTCTGGCCCGATGCGTTCATCATCGGCGGCGGCGTGAGCAAGAAGTGGCGCAAGTTCATGCCGCACCTGAAGCTGCTCACGCCGGTCGTGCCGGCGCGCCTGCGCAACGAGGCCGGCATCATCGGCGCCGCGCTGGCCTACGACCACGAGCGCCGCCGCGCGCGACAGAAGCGGTCATTGGGTTGAAGTTTTTGCGAGTGGGGTCTTGACGATGCACCCAAAAACAAAATTCATTTTTATCGCCAGCATGGACGTCGCGCCGGAGAAGGAGGCGCTGTTCAACGAGGTCTACGACACCGAGCACGTGCCGCTGCTGCTCAAGGTGCCCGGCGTGCTCGCGGTGACCCGCTCGATCACCGCCCCGCTGCAGATGATCATGGGCGGCGAGAAGAAGACCATCGTCGCCGAGGGCGAGCCGCGCTACAGCGCGCTGTACGAGCTCGAGAGCGCCGCGGTGCTGCTCAGCCCCGCCTGGGCGGCGGCGATCGACTCGGGTCGCTGGCCGGGCGAGGTGAGGCCGCACACGCGCAACCGCCGCCATGTGCTGAAGAAGGTGACCGGCGCGCGCGGCGGCTAAGCGGTGCCCGCGGCCTGGCTCTGGATCCCGATCACCGTCTGGGCGGCTTTCGCGCAGACGCTGCGCAACGCCGCCCAGCGCCACCTCACGGCCGAGCTCGGCACGCTCGGCGCGACGCTGGTGCGCTTCCTGTACGGCCTGCCCTTCGCCCTGGCCTGGCTGTGGGGCGTGCAAGCTTCCGCCGGCCTGCCGCTGCCCGCGCCGGCGCCCGCGTTTTGGCTCTGGGTGCTGGTTGCCGGCGTGAGCCAGATCATCGCCACTGCGCTGCTGCTGCGCGTGATGGCGGAGCGCAACTTCGCGCTCGGCGTGGCGTACTCGAAGACCGAGATCATCCAGGTCGCCCTGTTCGCGTTCGTCTTCCTCGGTGACCGGGTGAACGCGGTCACCGGGATCGCGATCGCCTGCGGCACGCTCGGCGTGCTGCTGCTGTCGCCTGCGGACCGGGCGCGGCCGCTGCGCAGCATGCTAAGCGGCTGGACTTCGCGCAGCGCGCTGCTCGGCCTCGCCTCGGGCGCCGGCTTCGCGCTCGCCGCGGTCGGCTACCGCGGCGCGGCGCTCGCGCTGCACGCCGAGTTCCTCATGGCCGGCGCCGCCACTCTGGTTGCCGCCCAGCTGGTGCAGACGCTGCTGCTGGGCGGCTGGCTGCTGGTGCGCAACCGCGACGCGGTATGGCGCGTGCTGCGCGCCTGGCGCGCTTCGCTGTTCGCCGGCTTCATGGGCGCCGCCGCCTCGGCCGGCTGGTTCACCGCGATGGCGATCGAGCCGGTGGCGCACGTGCGCACGCTCGGCCTGGTCGAGCTGCTGTTCAGCTACGTCGTGTCGCGGCGCGTGTTCCGCGAGCGCCTCGGCCGGCTCGAGCTCGCGGGCATCGCGCTGCTCAGCCTGGGGCTGGTGGTCGTGACCCTGGCGCGCTGAGCGCGGCTAGGAAGCGTGGGCGATCTCGATGCCGCGGAACTGGCGCTGCATGCGCCGGCTGCCCAGCACGTCCGCCAGCGTCTTCTCGTTGAGCGCGGCAAGAAAAGCCCGGCCCGCCCGGTCGAGCTCGATCTTCAGCGCGCAGTCGGGCAGCAGCACGCAGGCGAGCGCCTCGCAGTCGATGATGCTCAGGTCCTCTTCCATCGCGACGATCACCTCGCCCAGGCGGATCGCGTCGGCGTCGCGCCCGAGCAGCAGCCCGCCGCTCCTGCCGCGGCAGGAGCGCAGGTAGCCGAGCCGGGCCAGCCTGTGCACGACCTTGCGCAGGTGCTCGAGCGAAATGCCGAAGTAGGCGGCGATCTCGGCCATCGTGCAGATGCGGCCCTTGGCGCGCCCGACGTAGAGCAGCACGCGCAGCGAATAGTCGGTAAAGCGGGTCAGTTGCACGATCGCCTCGTTTGTCGCGACGGGATCAGCAGCGCGAGGCCGATCCATGTCACCAGCGCCGCGCCCAGCATCAGCAGCCCCTGCCCCAGGCGCTGCTGATCGCCCAGCCCGTAATTGTTGCACAGGCGCACTGGCGCGGCGAGGTAGAGCCAGCCCAGGCGAAAGCAGCTCGCCACCAGCTCGAGCAGGAACACGCCGCGCACCACGAATCCGGCACGCCGCCAGCCGAGCGCGAGGGGAACGCCGGCGAGCAGCGGCAGAGCGAGATGCCTTGCGCCGTCGACGATCGGCCGGCTGGCCGCCGCGTCGAGCGATAGCGGCAGCATCCAGGGCAGGATCGCGAGCGTCGCCAGCACGAGCCCGCTCACGCCCTGCGCGTTCCACTGCTGCACGGCGGCCAGCGGACGGGGCGGGAGCGCGCCCGCGAGCAGCGCACCCGCTGCGACGAGCAGCGGAATCTGCACCAGCATCTGCACGCTCATGCCCGCTTCGAGCGGCGCGCGGAGCAGGAACAGGACGGCGGGCAGCGCGAGTCGCCAGGCCAGGCGGCGCCGCACGCTCAGCTCCCCAGCCGCGCGCTGAGCGCGCGTGCCGCGGCGTCGGGGTCGGCGAAATCGAAGATCCGCACCAGGCGGCCGCGCGGGTCGACCAGATGGATGGCGGCATTGTGGACGTAGGCGTCGCCGTCCGCGATCACGGTGATGCCGAAGGCGCGCTCGAGCCGCCCGAGCGCTGCGGCGTTCGTCGGGCGCGCGGCCAGCCAGCCCTTGCCGTCCGATCGCATGCGCCGGAGGTAGTCTGCCAGCCTGGCAGGCGAGTCGCGCCCGGGGTCGAAGCTGATGCTCAGCAGCACCAGCTGGCGGCGCGCGATCGGCAGCGCGAGCTCGCGCTGCAGGCGGGCGAAATCGCCGCCCAGGGCGAGGCACAGCGTGCGGCAGTCGGTGTAGATGAAATCGACCAGCAGCCAGCGCCCGCGCAGGTCGGCGAGGCGGAGCAGCTTGCCGCTCTGGTCTTCGAGCACGGCGTCCGGGATCGGCGTCGGGTGCCGTCGCACCTCGAGCCGGCGCGCCGCCTCGGTGGTAAACGCGCGCAGGCCGTGGGTGAGATGCGCCAGGAGCGCGCCGCCCGCGAGCAGCAGCGCGAGGCTAGCCAGCGCCGTGCGCAGCGCCGCCATCGGAGGACCTGAGCAGCCCGGCGGTGATGCGCACGGCGAACAGCAGCATCGCGGCGATCACGACCGCCGCCGCGACCGATGCGATCCGGTCGTAGGCCAGCCAGCGGGCGAAGTGCACCGCGTAGCGGCGCGGCTCGCTCGCGTGCCCGCCGGCGAGGAACATCAGCACGAACGCCAAACCGCCGACCAGGTAAGCCATGAACGCCTGCCAGTCGCCCGCGCGCTCGCGCGCGCCGGCGCCGCCGATCAGGTGGTACAGGAAAGCGAGCAGCATCGGCAGCACGCCGAGCAGAAGGTAGAAGTGGAAGTGGCCCGGCACCCAGTCGGTGTTGTGCATCACGCGGTTGACGCTGATGGTTGCGTCCACGATGGCGGGCACGACGCCCGCCGCCCAGCCGAACATCGACAGCACGATCAGGCCGGAAGGCATGCTCCAGCGCATGCCCGAGCGGTGAACGTTGACCAGCGCGCCGTAGGCCGTGACCAGGAACACCGGCAGGCCGCTGAGGTAGGAGACGATCTGGCCGACCACCAGCATCCAGTGCGGCATGACGAAGTCCATCAGCAGGTGGTGCGGGTACACCACGAGCACCATCACCGTGCTGGCGAACCAGGCCCAGACGAACGGGCGCGAGATCGACCACGGCCTGCCGCTGTAGCGCGGCAGCAGCTCGTAGACCGCGATCACCGCCATGTAGATGCTGCAGTTTATGAACACGTGGCCGAAGAAATAGATCAGGTTCTTCACCAGCAGCGTGTTGGGCATGAAGCTCGGCACATAGGCGTTCACCAGGCAGATCACCAGTACGATCGCTCCGCCGAGTATCCCGAGCGAATTGACGATGGCAACCATCGTGCTTGCCACCGCCGCCGGCGGGTGCGACTTGTCGATCTCGCCGCCGAACAGCCATTGCAGGCCGAGGGCGCGCCCGAGGCTGCCGTAGCGCTTCATCAGCGCGCGCATGACGTCGAGGTAGAACAGCAGGAAGCCGACGCCGATCAGCACGTAGCCCAGCATGAACGCCGCCGCTGCGTTCGCGCTCCACAGCCCCATTGAATGCACCGGCAGTGGGTAGAGGAAGGTCCAGGCTCCCGCGTAGTGCCCGAGAAAGACGGCGGCGAGGATCAGCACCGCGCCGAGCAGGAACAGCACGTAGTTCGCGGCGAACATCGCGACCCCGAGCGGCACGTACTTGCGCAGGAAGAACCACATCACTGCGCTCGAGCCGAGACCCACGATGCCGACCAACGCGGCACCGTGTGCCGTCATCAGCTGGTAGAAAAGGTCGGGCGGGACGTTCAGCCAGGCACCCTGGCCCAGGCGCATGATCAGGCCCACCAGCATCATGAGCACGATCACCGCGAGCGCGGTGACGGCGTACAGATTCAGCCACAGGCGCTCGCGCGCCGGCAGGACTTCGCTGGGGGGATAGCGCTCGCTCATGACTGCCCTCCTTCATGCTGCGCGACGATCTCGAAGGCGCCGAACATGCCGTGGTGCGCGACCCCGCAGTACTCGAGGCACAGGACGCGGTAGCTGCCGGGCGGAAAGACGTGCACCAGCTTGTTGGTGAACCCCGGCATCGCCTGCGTCTGCGCGATCAGCCGATCTTGCGCGTCGTACACCGCGAAGCCGTGGTTGACGTCGGCGCTGGTCACGTCGAACTCGACCGGTATGCCCGCCTTGAGCCGCGTCGGGCTCATCTCCCAGTACCACTGGTGGCCCACCACCTTCACGACCTGCGGCGCGAGGGTTCCTAAATACTGGGGCGGGATCGGGAACGGCACGAGCGTGCCCCAGGCCACGCCGGCCCCGAGCACGAGCAGGGCGGCGAACAGCCAGCGCCGCATCGCGTAGGCCTTCTTCTGGACCGCGGCCCCGTCGGCGGCGGGCCTGCCCGCCTGGGTCACCACGAAGAGGAAGACGAGGGCCAGCAGCGCGAGCAGCGCCAGCGTGAGGGTCCAGACGTTGTCTTGCAGCGACATGCCGGCCTCCCGATAACATGTATCTCCAATACATTATAAAAACCGCGCCGCGGCGGCTTGTCAAGCGTCATCGATGCTGCGGCGCGAAGACCGCGCTCAGGCCGGAGAG
>Ga0335081_10008428_pt1 | contig 16535 bp, 13 predicted proteins | sample Lox_Sample_35_FD_206713 | JGI IMG/M metagenome (GOLD analysis project Ga0335081, IMG submission 206713) | Soil microbial communities from Loxahatchee National Wildlife Refuge, Florida, United States - Lox_Sample_3.5 | ecosystem: Environmental > Terrestrial > Soil > Wetlands | place: USA... | reverse complement strand
AACTGCGGCGCATTGGGATGGAGAATGTCGAGATCATTCCGACCAAGGGACATCCCCTGATCTACACCGACTGGCTGCACGCCTCCGGCAAACCCACTGTCCTGATGTATGCGCACTATGACGTGCAGCCGCCCGATCCGCTGGACGAGTGGAAGTCGCCGCCATTCGTAGACAACGATGCGTATTCCTTGAAGCCCAACGAGGCGCAGGCCAAGCAGGCGTGGACATTGCCGTCGGAACGCAACGACAACATCTATGCCCGTGGCGCGGTCGACGACAAGGGCCAGCTCTGGATGGAAGTCAAGGCGCTGGAATCGTTATTTCAGGCGCATAGCGGCAAGCTTCCCCTGAACGTGAAAGTAATTTTCGAAGGCGAAGAGGAGGTGGGCGGCGAGTCGATTGCGGAATATGTCCGCAAGCAGAAAGCCAAGCTGAAGGCCGATTTCGCGCTGGTCTGCGATACCGAACTGTTTGCGCCCAATCTTCCCACGCTCTGCGTCGGACTGCGCGGCCTGGTCTACACGGAAATCGAAGCAGTCGGCGCGAAGACCGATCTTCATTCCGGAATGTATGGCGGAGCGGCGCCGAATCCATTCTTCGCGCTGATTGAAATCATCAGCAAGCTGAAAGATGCCAAGGGTAAAGTTCTGATCCCCGGCTTCTACAGCAAGGTGAAGGCGCCGAGCGCAGATGAGTTGAAGGCGTGGAAGAAGCTTCCCTTCAACGAAGAGCATTATCGCAAGACCGAAGTTGGATCGAAGGTGCTGACGGGCGAGCCGGGATATTCCGTCCTTTATCGCACCTGGGCGCGTCCGACGCTCGAAGTGCACGGCATGCCGGGCGGATTCACTGCTGCCGGCGCCAAGACTGTGATTCCGGCAAGGGCATGGGCGAAGGTTTCCATGCGGCTGGTGCCGAACCAGGACCCCGACGATATTCTCAAGCGCTACATGGCATTCGTGAAGAAGCTCACGCCGAAGGGGATCGACACCAAAATCTCGGTCCACAGCAAGGGGCCGGCATGCGTGGTCGGGACGGACAATCACTTTATCCGGGCGGCCACCGAGGCACTGCACGATACATTTAAGAAAGACACGGTCTTCATCCGCTCCGGCGGATCGATTCCCATCGTGACCGATTTTCAGGATGTGCTGAAGATTCCAAGCGTGATGATGGGCTTTGGACTGCCGGACGACAACCTGCATGCCCCGAACGAGAAGTTCCACATCCCGAACTTCCATCGCGGGATTGAGACGATCTGCCTGTTCTTCGAGAAATTGGGCGGATAAACCAAGATCTTTGCTACAAGGGACACAGGGGAACACGGGGAAAGCCTCCCGTGCTCCCCTATTTCTTGCGGCGATTGGAAGCAATTTCTCACCACAGAGTTAACCATGAGTATCCGCTCACAATTGCGGCATGAAGAAATTCATAATGTGATTGGTTTCCCCTGTGCTCCTCTGTGTACCCCGTGGTAAAGATTTTGCTTTTCCTGTTCCGATCCCTGAATTTTCAAGAGACCCACAGCGGCACAGAGAAATCTTTTGTGGCTTTTCTCCGTGCCTCTGTGTCTCCGTGGTGAAAACGCTTTTGACATACGCGCCATTTGTCGCTACGATAGACGACAAAATGGTAAACGAGCTTAGAGCGGTGGTGCAGGAATTGGGGGGCCGGCGGGCGCTGGGCCGTTCCCTTTCCAGTGACCGCGAGATGCGCGAGGCGATCCGCGAAGGGTTCCCTCCGGCGGTGGTTGCGGAATTGATGCGTACCTCGGGGCTGACTCTGAAAGAACTGGCCAGCGCGCTGGATCTCTCCCCGCGCAGCCTGCAGCGCCGGCGCCGCAGCGGCCGGCTGGCGCGCTATGAATCGGACCGGCTTTACCGGCTCGCCCGGATCGTCGCCATTGCCAGCCAGTACCTGGGCGATCATGAACGCGGCATGCGCTGGCTGAAGCAGCCAAACCGGGCTCTGGGCGGCCTGGAACCGCTCGCCGCCATGGACACCGAACTCGGGGCCCGGCAGGTCGAGAACGTTTTGGGGCGCATCGCCTATGGCGGAATCAGTTGAGCCGTGTCTACCGGGTCCTGCGAAAATCCTTTGCCCGTGCGCCATTTGACGGCGAGGGCGCGTACCTTTACGGCGGACGATGGTCGAGCCCGGGCATCCGGCTAAGTTACGCCTCAGAGCATCAGTCTTTGGCCATGCTCGAATATTTTGTCCACCTTGATCAGGGCGATCCGCCAGCTGATCTGGTTCTCGCGACCGCGGACGTTCCTGAGGAGTTGGCGCGCGAGCGCATTCCGGCAGAGGATTTGCCCTCGAATTGGCGGGATCCAGCGGCGCCTCCGGAGCTTTCGAAATTCGGAGATGAATTCGCACAACGGGGAGAGAACTGCTTGCTTTTAGTACCTTCGGCGTTGGCGCCCGGAGAACATAACTATCTGATCAATCCCGCGCACCCCGATTTCAAGCGAATTGCGGTCGGGGAGTTGGCGCCGCTCACCTACGATCCGAGGATGTTCAAGCGAACCCGGCGTGGAGGGCATGGAAGATCGCAGGCGGCACTCCGACAAAACGTCGCGATCAGGTAAAATAAGGGCTTCCGAGGAGTTTCCTTGATGCACAAGCGCATGCTGGGTTCAGCTTTGTTGTTTCTGCTGGTTACAATGGTGTCCGCGCCGTGGCTGCAATCGGATGATCAAGGCGTGCCGCATTTCAACGCGGCGCCTCCAGCAAAAGGCGTGAAGCTGCCGCCGATCCTGACCCAGGATCAGCTTTGGGGCGACAACGCTCGATATCCCTACCAGACGCACGCGTATGAACTGGCAGCAAAGATCCCAGCGGTGCTTTATCAGCAGCCCTGTTACTGCTACTGCGATCGCAACATGGGACACAACAGCCTGCACAGCTGCTTTTCGGGAACCCACGGCGCGGAATGCGGCACGTGCCTGAAAGAGCTTTACTACACCTACATGATGCATAGGAAAGGGATGACGGCGAAGCAGATTCGCTCCGGCATCCTCAAGGGTGAGTGGAAGACCGTCGATCTGCAGACGGCGAGCGCAATTAATTAGGCTTCAGGCTCTGGGCTTTAGGCTCTGGGCCTCAGGTTTTGGCTTCTGGGGTAACCCTCATGAACAACCTGGGTGCCAAGAGCCTAGAGCCTAAAGCCTAGAGCCTAACAAGAGGATGGAATGCCACACAAAGAAGCGACGAAAAAGAAGCAAGCGGCGACCGAAGATCCACGTCACGTTCAAGCGGTCCAACACTATGAGGCGGGGCTCCGCGCCTTGCAGGAACATAAGTTCGAAAAGGCGAAGTCATCGCTTCAGAAGGTCCTGACCGGTCCCAGCCGGGCGCTGGCCGACCGGGCTGCGGTCCATATCCATACCTGCGACCAGCATTTGGAAAAACCCAACCTGCAGTTCAAGACGTCGGAAGAACATTTCGACTATGCCATTTCGTTGATGAATACAGGCGATTATGTTGCCGCCCGCGAGCACATGGAGCGTTTGCTCAAGCAGAATCCCAAAACTGATTACGTTTTGTACGGGCTGGCGGCGCTGACTTGCATGACCGGTCATGTCGAGGAAGCGCTAAAAACTCTGGATGAGGCAGTCCGCCTGAATCCGGCGCTGCGTTTCCAGGCGCGCAATGACTCCGATTTTCAAAACTTGGCGGAAGACCCGCGCTTTACCGAGTTGCTGTATCCAGACCCTGGAATGGAAGAGCCGGTATCCCGTGAAGAAGTGAATTATTGATCGGTCGGGTTCCGCTGTGCCGCGGTAAGCACGGCTGTTAAAGTCATCTTCGCGGGCGAGGAGCCCCTTTTGGTTCCAAGGCACTCCGCGCCAACCAGCCCGCGCCAAAGTTGGGAACTTCATGTCGCCCCAGCAACATCACAATCCATCTCATATATCCGGTTCAGCGCAAGACCTGCACGTAGTCGCGATTGGTGGAGGCACAGGTCTATCCACGATCCTGAAAGGCCTGAAGCGATACGTGCTGACGCCGGCGCTCGCCGAATCGGGGCAGACCGCGATCCGCGATCTGTCAGGCGTGGTAACCGTGACCGACGACGGCGGATCGAGCGGCCGGCTGCGCAAAGAGTTCAACATGCTGCCTCCTGGTGACGTGCGCAACTGCATCGTCGCCCTGTCCGAGGATGAGGCGCTTCTCTCTCGCCTCTTCCAGCATCGTTTTACCCAGGGTTCCGGACTGGAAGGTCACAGTTTCGGCAATCTTTTTCTGGCGGCTCTTACTTCGATCACCGGCGATTTTGCCGAAGCGGTTCGACTTTCGTCGGAGATTCTGCTGACGCGCGGACACATCTATCCCGCCACCACCTCGAATGTGGAACTGGAAGCTTGCATGGAGGATGGGTCGCGGGTGCGCGGTGAAACCAAAATCACCGCCAGCAAGGGCAAGATTCTGGAACTGATACTGGTGCCGGCCGATGCGGAACCGTTGCCGCAAACCCTGGAGGCGATCGCTCGCGCTGACCTGATCACGATTGGTCCGGGATCGCTGTTTACCAGCCTTATCCCAAATCTGCTGGTGCACGGAATCGCTCGCGCCATCATCGAATCCTCGGCGACGAAGGCATTCGTCTGCAACCTGATGACGCAGGCCAACGAAAGCCTCGGACTCACTGCTGCCGACCACATTCGCGCCCTTAACGCTCACGCCGGCGCGCAACTGTTCGGCTACGCGTTGATCAATCAGGCGCCAGTCTCCGACGACATGAAGGCCAAGTACGCGCTTGAGGGAGCATCGCAAATCGTGGCCGATCTCGACGCCATCAAGACGATGGGCGTGTGCCCGGTTTTGGGAGATTACCTCGCCGAAGGCATGGTGGCGCGGCATGCCACCGATCGAGTGGCCCGCGACCTGATGGGATTGATGACCGAAGCTCGAGATCGGGTCATCGGTTGACGCGGCAAGCCGCGTCTCTACGGTATATTGGCTAGGCATGGCCAAAACTGCGCGCAAATTAAAAGCAGGGTCCTCACCGAAATCGCGCAATGCGGAGCGCCCGTCCACGAGCACTCCTCGCATTGCCATCGCGATCATGGCGGCCGGCAAGGGCACGCGGCTGAAATCCAAACATCCCAAAGTGCTGCACGAGGTGGGTGGGAAGCCCATCCTGGCGCACGTGATTGCCGCCGCAAAGAAAGTCATCGCACCCGGGCACATCTTCGCCATCATCGGGCACGAGGCCGATCAGGTGCGCGCGGCGGTTGAACACACCGGCGTTCAATTCGTGCTGCAGGAGGAGCAACGCGGCACCGGGCATACACTCATGGTCGCGCGCGAGGCCCTCACCCCCTACGATCAAGTCATCGTCTTGTCTGCCGACGCTCCGCTCATCACCGCGGAAACCATCCGGAAACTCAGCCAATTTCACGTAGCACAAATGGCTGCGATGACGCTGCTGAGCGCCGACCTCGACGATCCTACGGGATATGGGCGCGTGATCCGCAAGGGCCCGCAGAGCTCGGAAGTACGGGCGATTGTGGAAGAGAAATCGGCCGGGCCGCAACAGAAGAAGATCCGCGAAATCAATTCCGGGTTCTATGTGTTTGCCGTCCCCGAGCTCTATCAGCACATCAGTGCCCTTACCACCAACAACCCTCACGGCGAGTATTACCTCACCGACATGGCAGCGGCATTGGGCCGCGCCCGCGAGAAAGTGGTTGTCATGAAGACTCGCGATGCGGCCGAGATTCTCGGCAGCAACACCCGCCGCGAGATGGCGGCGCTCGATATCCGCCTGCGCATGACCAAATGCCTGCAGTTGCTCGATGCCGGGGTTTCGATTTTTTATCCTCAGACTTGCATCATCGATGCCGACGTCGAGGTCGGGGCCGACACGGTGATTGAACCCTTCGTGCAACTGCTGGGAAAAACGAAAATTGGCGAGGATTGCCGAATAACGTCATACAGCGTGATTCGGAACTCTGAGCTTGCCGATAACGTCACGATTCAGCCCGGAACCATCATGGCTGACTCGCGGATTGGCGCGAGCGCGATTATCGGGCCGTACTCACACTTGCGCCCGGGAAGCGACATCGGCGAAGGCGCGCATCTCGGGAATTTTGTTGAGACCAAGAAGATCAAGCTGGGCAAAGGCTCGAAAGCCAACCATCTTTCCTATCTGGGAGACGCCGAGATTGGCGCGGGCGTGAACGTCGGAGCCGGCACGATTACCTGCAACTATGACGGCGTAAACAAGCACAAAACCATCATCGAAGATGGAGCTTTTATCGGCAGCGATGCGACCCTGGTGGCGCCGGTGAAAATCGGACAGGGTGCGTATGTGGCGGCCGGCTCGTGCATCACCGATGATGTTCCCCCCGATTCGCTCGCCTTGGGCCGCGCGCGCCAGGCAGTGAAGGAGGGATGGGCCAGGGAAAGAAGGTCACAGGTCACAGGTCACGGGTCACGGGTGTCGGGGACCCAACGGGGGACCTCTTGAGCATTCTGACTTTCGCTTTGCCTGTGACCCGTCACCTGTGACCTGTGACCCTAAAGCATGCGCCTCTTCGTCGGCATCGATCTCGACCCTGAAGTTCGCGCCCGGATCGCGCGCTTTCTCGAAGGCGTCCGCCCATTCGCTCCCGATGTTCGCTGGGTGCGCCCGGAATCGCTGCACGTCACGCTGAAGTTTATTGGGGAGCAGAAAGAGGACCGCGTGGACGCGATCCGCGAGGAGCTGCGGCGGGTGGAAGGCAAGTCTATGGAAATTCGCTTCGCCGGATACGGCTTCTTTCCCACCCCGAAATCTCCACGTGTATTTTGGATTGGAATTCAATCCAGCGATGAGTTAGCCAAGCTAGCCGACGCGGTCGACAAGACCACCTCCGAACTTGGCATTCCGCGCGAGGAGCGCGCCTTCAGCCCGCATCTGACTTTGGCGCGTGGAGCATCGGGAGCGCCCGGACGGCGCAAGGGCGATCGCGTGAATTCCGATTTTGCCGTGTTGCAGAAGCGGCTCGCGGAAATGGCCGAACTCGATTTCGGCAGCATGACGGCGCGCGAATTCTACCTGTATCAGAGCCAGCTTTCGCCCGCCGGACCGAAGTACATAAAGCTGGAGAAGTTTCCGTTGAAGTGAATGCGCCCTCCCTTTGTCAAGTCGATCCCCGGTGTGGTGTTCTGGCCATCACCCCGAAGGCCAAGAGCGAAAAAAAGTGGGCGCTTTGATCAGGTAACAGAGGCTTCGACCACCGCGAAATCGGTTTATCACATTGCCCGGTGATCCACGTCACTGCCTCGCTCTCCCCCGCTCCGGCAAAATCTCGAGAGATGACCGAGGGAGGTGTGTCTCCTGTTCAACTTTTGCTCTCGGACGAGCTAAGTCCTTATTCAGTGATATTTTACGTATAAGTGCTTTAAGCACAAGATTTTGCGCGGTTGTCATAGGCTAAATCTATGATTCTAAAGATACGAGGGGGAGGGGTATATCACCCCCGGGTACCAACTGGTTAACACCGTTCCGTTTCGGGAAAAATGCAGTCTGAATCGCTCGCGTAGCTTATGATTTCGTCGATGCCGATTCCTTCCACTCTGGTAGCAATCCTTATCAGTTATCCTCTTGGCTCCATTCCCTTCGGATTCCTCCTGGTTCATTTCCTGCACGGCGAGGATGTGCGCGCCAGTGGAAGTGGCAACATTGGAGCGACCAATGTGGCTCGGCGCTCGCCGGCTCTCGGCATTGCAACCCTGGTTCTAGATGCAGGCAAAGGTCTCGCCGCGGTGCTGATCGCACGAGCGTTGTTCGCTGGCGCACACCAGAAAATGGGAATGACACTGGCTGCCTTCTGCGCAATCGTGGGACATCTCTTTCCGATTTGGTTGCGATTTCGCGGAGGCAAGGGCGTGGCCACCAGCCTGGGATCGTTCGCCCTCATCGTCCCCAAGTCGGTGCTGTGCGTGTGTGGCGTATTTCTGCTGGTGATCGCAGCGGCGCGATATGTTTCATTGGCATCGGTCACAGCGGCTGCCGCGTTTCCTGTCGCAATCTGGTTATTGCACGAATACGTCGATCAATACCAATTGCTTCTGATTGCCGCCGTTTCCCTGTTGGTCATCTGGAGACACCGAGGCAATCTCGGCCGAATCCGGGAGGGCATTGAGCCGCGCGTGGGAGAAAAGCACCGATGAGCCGCATCGCTGTCATTGGCGCCGGAGCGTGGGGATCGGCACTCGCCATCGTGCTCGGTCGCAAGCCGGGACACACGGTGCGACTCTGGGCCAACGAACCGGAAGTTTGCGCGAGCATCTTGCAACGGCGCGTGAATGAGCGCTTCCTGCCCGGCTTTTCGCTTCCAGAGTCGGTGCAGCCTACAAACGATCTGGCGTGCGCGCTAAAAGACGCGGAGATTGTAGTCAGCGTCATGCCATCGCAATACTGCCGATCGTTATTCGAATGCATCACGCCACTCCTGCGCCCCGAGATGCTTTTCGTGAGCTGCACGAAGGGCTTGGAAGGGGAATCTCTGCTGCGGATGACGGAGGTCATTGCGAGCGTGCTACGCTCACGCAAATTTCAGCCACGTGTGGGGGCCCTGAGCGGACCATCCTTCGCGAAAGAGGTGGCGCGCGGAGATCCAACCGCGGTGACCGTCGCCTCGCTCGATGCCGAACTGGCGCATTTGCTGCAGGTGGCGTTCAACGACTCCCGGTTTCGCGTTTACACCAATGACGACGTGATCGGGGTCGAGCTGGGCGGCGCGCTAAAAAATGTGATTGCGATCGCGGCGGGAATCTGCGACGGCATCGGGCTGGGGCATAATTCGGTGGCGGCCCTGATCACGCGCGGGCTGGCGGAGATCGCGCGGCTGGCGGTGGCTTGTGGTGGACGGCCGGACACCATGGCAGGACTGGCGGGACTCGGCGATCTGGTGTTGACCTGCACCGGGGATCTCTCGCGAAATCGCACGGTAGGCGTGGAACTGGGCCGCGGTCGCAAGCTTTCCGACATTATTGCCGGCATGCATGGCGCGGTCGCGGAAGGAGTCTTCACGGCGAAGGTGGCGCTCGCATTGGCGCGTCAGAATAAGGTCGAGATGCCGATTACCGAGCAGATGCATGCGATCCTGGAAGATGGGAAATCGCCACAGCGAGCGATTGAAGAGTTGATGACGCGGGCCACGAGAAGCGAGTTCTATTAGGGCACTTCGTTCGTGTACCTTTGTGTCCTTGGCGGTTCAAAAAAGCTAACCACAAAGGACACTAAGGGACACAGAGGAAGGCCCTGCATCCGAGGCGCATTTTGAGACGTACTTCTAAGGAGACGACCAAGCCGGCGTGGGCGTGACGACCAGCAACACGTTGACGACCGACCTGGCGCTGGTGACGGCGATCCGGGCAGGCGACGAAAGCGCCATGGCCGCGCTCTATGACCGGTATTCGTCGATCGTGTATGCGGTCGCGTTACGCGTGCTGCAAGACGGGGCGGGCGCCGAAGACGTGCTGCAGGACATCTTCATGCAGTTATGGCGAAATCCGGGGGCGTTTGACTCGAGCCGCGGGAACATGGCGGCATGGCTGGCGGTGATCACGCGTAATCGCGCCATCGACGCGCTGCGGCGGAGGCGCCCGGAGAGCGACATCGATGACGTAATCGTTTCGGCCGAGCCCGATCTCGCGTCCGACACTGATCGGGCAAGGGCCATGGAGAAAGTGCGCAGCACGCTGGAAGGCATGCCGGCGGCGCAGCGCTCCGCCCTGGAGATGGCATATTTTGAAGGCCTCAGCCATTCCGAAATCGCTGCCAAAACGGGCGAGCCGCTGGGCACGATCAAAACGCGGATTCGGACCGGATTGCTGCTGTTGAGAAAAGTGTTTGCCACATGAACGTGCACGAACAATTCGCGGACGACCTGGCGCTGTACGCACTCGGCTCGCTTGAGCTTCCCGAGCGCATGGCGCTGGAGGCGCATCTTCAGGAATGCGCTGCATGCCGCCGCGAACTGGAACAGTTGCGCGGAGATTATGGACTGTTGTCGTTGGAGGTCTCGGGACCGAAGCCGCCGGCGCGGGCGCGTCAGCGTTTGCTGACCGCCATTGCGAAAGAGCGCCGCACGATCGTGGCAACGAGACCAAGGCGGGGATTCTCGTGGTTTCTGGGCTGGATTGCGACTGCGGCGCTGGTGATCCTCAGCTTCGGGCTGGCAGTTGAAAACGGAGCGCTGCACCGCGATCTGGACAATCTGAAGGCGCGCTATGCACGCCAGCAGTCGGATGTGCAGCAAGCGAAAGAGGTCATGGCGACGCTGCTCGACCCCGAGGCTCAGCGCGTCACGCTGGTGGCCGCAAAGAATGCTCCACAACCGCAAGGCAAAGCAATTTACCAGCGCCGCACTCGCGGCCTGATTTTCCTGGCCAGCGATCTGCCGGCGCTGCCTCCAGAGAAGATTTACGAACTGTGGCTGATCCCGACCAGCGGCGCGCCGATTCCAGCAGGCTTGTTCAAGCCCGATGCGCGCGGGAGCGCAACGGTGGTGAATCCATCGCTGCCGGAGGGAGTGGAAGCGAAGAACTTTGCGGTGACACTCGAACCTGAGAGTGGATCGCATGAGGCGCCACGGGGGACGTTCGTGATCGTGGGGGCGGGGGAGTAGTTTGAATCGTAGTTCGGAGTTCGCCGCTCGTTTCCAGTTTCTCGTTTCTGGTTTCCTGTTTCACGCATGTTGCTTCTGATTGCAACGGTGGCTGGACCACATTCGCGCACAGTATTATGTTTCATCGGCTTCTGCCTTAGGGGGCTCCTCATGAAATTCCGTTATGTTATGAAGTTCCGTCTTGCTCTGGTTGCGGCTGCCATCGTCTTGTGTTCGTCTGTCACGTGGGCGGATGAACATCATGAGCACTTCAATCCGAACGAAAAGCTGGGGACGGTATCGTTTCCCACTTCATGCGATGCGGCAGTGCAGAAGCCGTTTGAGCGCGGGGTCGCCCTGCTGCATTCTTTCTGGTACGACGAGGCGCAGCGGCAGTTCAAAGAAGTAGTGGACAAAGATCCCTATTGTGCCATCGGCTACTGGGGCGAGTCCATGAGCTTGTGGCACCAACTGTGGGGACGTCCGAACGCGACCGATCTTACGCAGGGCTGGGAATGGCTGCAGAAAACGCAGTCCCTGCAAGGGAAGACCGAGCGCGAACGCGACTACATCGATGCCTTGGCAGCTTTCTATCGCGATGGGAACAAGATCGATCATGAGAAGCGCGCCGACTCCTACTCTGCCGCGATGGAGAAGGTTTACGAGCGCTACCCGAAGGATCATGAAGCGGCGGCATTCTATGCATTGTCGCTTCTGGCATCGGGTCCCGACGAGGATCTCACGCTCACGAATGAGAAGAAGGCGATTGCGGTCCTGAATAAGTTGTTCGACGAGGAACCGGACCATCCGGGCGTGACTCACTATCTGATTCATGCCTGCGATAATCCACATCTCGCCGATCAGGGATTAGCGGCGGCGCGACGGTATGCCAGCATCGCGCCCTCGTCGGGCCATGCAGTGCACATGCCGTCGCATATTTTCGCGCGGCTGGGATTGTGGCAAGAGGACATCAAATCGAATCTCGCTGCCGTTGCGCTCACTGATGGAGGTGCTGACGCGCTGCACCCAATGGATTTTCTCGAATATGCGTATTTGCAGATTGGCGAAAACGGCAAGGCCAAGGCGATCGTCGACAAAATGGAAACGATGCACGGGATGAATGACGATAGTCCGATGGGGCGGGAGATGAATTTCTACCTGAATTATGCGCACGGGCATTTCCCGGTCCTGTACGCGCTCGAGACTCGGCAATGGAAAGATGCTGAAGCCCTGCAGCCTATGCCCGACGCTTCACCCGACTTCCGTGCCATCACCTATTGGGCGCAAGCCGTGGGAGCGGGACATTTGCGCGATGCAACCGCGGCTCGCAAAGCGGTTGAGCAGCACGATGCCATGGTCAAAGCCGAGGAAAAGAATGCTTACATCGCGAACGGCATGAAGACCTCGGATGATGAGGCGCATGCCTGGCTGGCTTTCGCGGAAGGTAAGAACGAAGATGCGCTGAAGGTGATTCGGCAAGTTGCCGAGAAACAAGATCAACTCGGTAAGGGAGAGGTTGCGATTCCGGCACGCGAGATGCTCGCCGACATGCTGCTTGAGATGAATCGACCGGAGGAAGCGCTGGCGGAATATGAAACGGCGCTGAAGACCGATCCCAACCGCTTCAACGGACTGTACGGGGCGGCGCGGGCGGCGGAAATGGCGAAGCAGACCGATAAGGCACGAACCTACTACGCGCAACTACTGCAGAATTGCGGGAGCAGCACGGAGCGGCCGGAACTGTCGCACGCGCGCACGGAAGTGGCGGAGAAGTAGCACGGTTCGGCGCTTTGCGGGCGTGAGGCCGACCCTGAGCGAAGCGAAGGGGAGGCCGGGAGCCCGCAGCCGAAATCCTGAGCGGAGCGAGGGATCGTGTGGTGCCCGGAGACGGAATCGAACTTGAGGCGCTTGCGCGGCGTCTGAGCCGCGCGCCGAAATCCCGACGATAAGCGCAGCGAAGAGGAGGGACCTCCTCATGTCCGGTTAAGGGCCCGGGATTTTAGCTTGAGGCGCTTTGCGGGCGTGAGGCCGAGCGAATGCGAGGTCGGGAGCCCGCAGCCGAAATCCCGAGCGATTCGGGGTCCCATCAAGCCCGATTTTGACTTGATGGGGTGGAGGAGCGAGGGATCTAGCTGGTGCCCGGAGACGGAATCGAACCGTCACGTCCGGTTAAGGACCCGGGATTTTAAGTCCCGTGCGTCTGCCAGTTTCGCCATCCGGGCGCGCAAACCTATCTTAGAGAATACATCAGCCGCGGACGGTGAGCCGGCTTACTCACTTACTTCGCCTCACCTACTCCGCCGTACCTCTCCAGCCACTTCAATTCTTCCCGCACTTTGATCTTCCCGTGCCACGGATTTTTGTCGAGCTCATGCCCCTCGCCGGGGAAGATCAACAAGTCGCTGGGGATGTTCAGTTCATGCAAGGCGCGGTCGAGCAGGTAGTCTTCGAGCACCGAAACACGGATGTCGTCCGCGCCGGCGACCATGTGCGTCGCGGTGCGAACTTTATTGATCTGGAAAATCGCCCCTTCGCTTCGATAACGGTCGGGCGTTTGCCAGGGCAGTCCGCCGAGGAAGTAGGCGTCGTCGAAAGTGGTATCGTCATTGCCCCAGTTGGCGACGTGCTCGACGGCGCCTGCGCCTGTGACTGCGGCTTTGAAACGCGTGGTTTGGGTGATGAGCCAGTTGGTCATGTATCCGCCGTAGCTGTAGCCCCCGACGGCGAGGCGATTGGGATCGGCAATGCCGTCTTTCACTAAAGCATCGACGCCAGTCAGAATGTCCTTTCCCGGACGCGAGACAATCTCGGGCACGATCTGCAGGGCGAACTTGTCGCCATATCCGGTCGAGCCGCGGTAGTTGGGTTCGAAGACCAGCCAGCCTTGCGTTGCAGCGAGCCGGTCCCACTGATACCAGTCAGCTTCGAAATGGTTGCCGTCGGCGTCTTGCGGGCCGCCATGAATGAACACGAACATGGGCAAGTATTTGGCTTCGAATTGCCCGGGCGGATACATCAGCATGCCTTCGACCGGCGTGCCGTCGTCGGAAGTCCAGCGATACGGCTTGGCTTTGGGCAGATCGCGTTCGGCGAACAATTTGTTAAACGAAGTAATGGGCCGCGCCTGAGCCAGTTTGTCCGGCCCGTCCGCGACAAAGACCTCTGTCGGACGTTCGGTCGCCGAGTAGACAAAGGCGACGCGGGGCGAAGTCAGGGACGAGGCTGGAATGTCGTAAGTACCCGGCCATCCTTCGTGCCTGGTGATTGGGGCTTTGGGATTTGCCTGCGTGTACGGTTGGATCTCGGTTCCCAGGCGGCAGGCGCAGAGAATGGAGCCGTCCGGCAGCGGAGTGTAGCGCACGACCTCGCCTTTGAAATCGGCGAACCAGCGCTGGACGTCTTTGGTGGCGGTATCGATCCAGTAGAGACGAGGCTGCGGATCTTCGTATTTTCCTTCGACCGATCCGAGACTGGTTTGAAAGAAAAGATGGCGATTGTCGGAGGACCATTCGAGGTTTACTTCAACCGCCTGGTTCTGCGTGAGTCGCTCGGGCTGCAACGTGGACGTCGCGGCGGCCAGATCTACAAGGTAAAGATCGAAATCTTCGACCTTCTCCTGGCGCTCGGAGATGGAACTGCTCACGAAAGCAAGATGGCGTCCGTCGCGAGAGGCTACAAGCTGATCGATGCGCAGCGGGGTGCTGGCGATGGCAACTGCGCCGGGCGTGGTTGTGGAGTCTTTCTCTGCATCGGAAGCTTCGGTCGTGCCCGTAGCGGCGCGGCGCGCCAGAGCCGAGTCGAGCGCGATGCGGAGAATCACGTCGCCACGCTCGTCGCCGCGATAGCGGGCCACATCTTTCCATTCTTTCTTGTGATCGTCGTTCTGCTGCTTGGTCCATGGCTGGCGAGTAACGAAGTAAATGGCTTTCGAATCGGCGGACCAGGCGAAGGCATGCACCTCGTCCTCGCCGGAAGTGACGGCAAAAGCTTCACCGCCGTTCGGGGAAATAAGGAAGAGCTGGGACGTTTCCTTATCCTTTTCGTTGCTGCTGTCGTCGGAGTCGGCATCTTTTCCGGCTGCCGGCTTGCGCTCGGATAAAAACGCGATCCAGTGACCGTCCGGGGACCATTGCGGAGATTTGTCGCGGCCCGATTCCGTCAACTGCACGAGGCTACCGCCATCGCCTGCGAAGCGGTAGAGCCAGAGGTCCTTGCGGAAAATCTGGCGGTCCCAGTCGGCGCGCTCGGTGCCGATGAGGACAGAATTGCCATCAGGCGAGACCTTCAACGCATCAAAAAAAACCGAGTTGAAGAATTCGTCGAGCGTGAGTTTGGGTTTGGCGGGTTGGGCGGATAGGAGAGTTGAGATTGCTAAAGAACCGGCGACAACAAGGATTGATGTGCGCATGGGGAATAGAGAGGTATACACCGCGAGTGAAAATTTGGCAAAGAGCGGGTCGTCTCTGGTCGTCGGTCGTCGGTCGTTCGCGGGATTGGCAAAGATCGCAATAGTTCTGCTCACCTGGATGCTCACCGCCCGGACGACTGAGGACGGGCGACCGACGACTGCTTTACGGGGCTGGTTCCGAGTTGCGCAAGGCGTCGTCCAGGGTCTGGTTACTGCGCGTTTGTCCGGTCACCACGCGCCATCCGTCGTCATAGCGGCGGAAAGCGACGCTGGAGCGGTAGCGCACGCCCGTGTCGTAGAGAGCGGCGCCGACCTCATTGTCCGGCGCCCAGCGCCAAGCGAATTCAACATCGGCGAAATTGCCTGCCTTGCTGATGCCATTGATCTCGACCAATGCTCTGCGGGCGACATGGACCGCGATGGTTCCGGTCATGTTCTGTGCACTCGGGAGCAAGGGTTTGAAAGCGTCGACTCCGGCGGGTGAGAGCACGACCTCCCAGCAGGGCGGCGGGACCACGCCCGGCGGACATTTTGCATTCGTGCCGATAATCCAGCCGCGGCGCTGCAACACCAGGCTCTCGGGAGAGTTGAAATCCTGATTGGAAACAATGCCGGTTCGCAGCAAGAAGTCCTGCGGAACCTTGAATGCGTCGGCGCTTGAAATCAGGTCTCCAGCGAGGCGGCGGGTAAGAAAATCACGCGGCGAACAAGCGAGTGCCGAGCACAGCAACAAGGCAGCCGCGATGGTCAGTGCAGTGCGCATGCGGGCTTTGGGCTTTTGGTTTTTGGCTCTAGGCTCTCGGCTCTGGGCCAGTGCTGAAAGCAAACTACAGGGGTCCTTCCCCTTCGCTGCGCTCTGGGTCAGGATGACATCGCGCAAGACCGCACACAGCAACGTCAAACGAGCTAAAGGCCAAGAGCTAAAAGCTAAGAGCTACCGGATTGTAACCAATTGCGAGCGGCGGCGCGGGAGAAAAGGACGGGCGGTGATCTGGCCATCGAACTGGCGGGACCAGCGTCCGGGAATGATGCGATGACATGCCGGACAGCTGCCTTCCGGAGTTAAGCGGTACTCTTTGATGAAATAGCCATAACGCCGAATCAGCATCTCGCCGCAGCCGGGGCAGTAGGTGTCTTCGAGTTCTCCGACTTGACCGGGAAGATTACCGGCATACACGTATCGCAATCCGACATTGCGGCCGATGGCGGCGGCACGCAGCAGATCCGACGGCTGCGTATCATCGGGGCTCACCATTTTGTAGTCCTGATGGAAGGCGGTCACATGCCACGGAATGTCGGGAGAAACGCCGCAAACAAATTCCGCGAGGCGGCGTAACTCGTCATCGCTATCATTGAAGCCGGGAATGAGCAGAGTTACGATTTCGACCCAGATTCCCATGTGGTGGAGGGCGCGAATGGTTTCCAGAATCGGCTGCAAGCGACCACCAAGCTCGCGATAATGACGGTCGTCGAAGCTCTTCAGGTCAACTTTGAAGAGATCGATCCATGGCTGCAGATAT
>Ga0335081_10008426_pt1 | contig 16538 bp, 10 predicted proteins | sample Lox_Sample_35_FD_206713 | JGI IMG/M metagenome (GOLD analysis project Ga0335081, IMG submission 206713) | Soil microbial communities from Loxahatchee National Wildlife Refuge, Florida, United States - Lox_Sample_3.5 | ecosystem: Environmental > Terrestrial > Soil > Wetlands | place: USA... | reverse complement strand
GACCACCACGGACAATCTGGGCCGGTACTCGTTCGGCGACGTGCCGGCGGCGAATTACACACTTCGAGTGGAGCACCCTGGTTTTCAGACCGAGTTCGTTCAAGGACTGCTCATGGGTGGAGGGCGCGAAGTCCGGCAAAATGTCACTCTGCAAGTCGGGGCTCAGACTCAGACCGTCACCGTGACCGCCGAAATTCCGCCGATGAACACATCGAGCGCGGAGATTGCGGGGGTTCGCGGCGGCAACGTTGGTTCGGGAGGTGAGCTTGGAGCATTGGGAGCAGGGGTCGCCGGAGGGCGGCTCTTGCAGCGAGGTGCGCTGGCTGCGCCGCCTGCGGCGCCCCTTGCCGCTATCGCGCAAATTTCGCAAGCGCGGCAGCAGATGGAGAGCGCTGCGGAAGGAGCGGACTTGGGGGACCTGTTCCAATACAAACTGAAAGACCCGGTGACGATTCGTAAGAACGAATCCGCGCTGGTCCCAATTCTTCAAGCCCACTTGGGGGCTGAAAAAGTGTCCGTGTGGAATGCGTCAGAAGGATCGCCGCGTCCGTTGCGCGCGCTCTGGATTACAAACTCCAGCGCACTGACGCTCGACGGGGGCAGCTTCAGCGTGCTGGAAGACGAGACATTCGCAGGCGAAGGATTGATGGACCCCATCAAGCCGGCCGAGAGGCGCTTGGTTTCCTATGCCATCGACCTGGGAGTGCGTGTGGACAAGAGCACCGAAAGCACCCCGCAGCGTGTCACGCATGTCCGAATTCTGCACGGCGAGATGGTCCAGACAAGCGAGATGCGTCAAAAAACCGTGTACACGATCCGAAACGACGATAAAACCTCGCGTGAGGTGTTGATCGAGCATCCCTTGCGGCCCGGGTGGTCGATTTCCGCAACCGGTCCCCAGCCGGATGAAGCGACCTCGAACCTGGACCGCTTCCGCATGAGCGTAGACCCGAAAGTGACCCGGACGCTGCAATTGGATGAATCCCAGCCAATCCAAACTCGCATGGCCCTTACGAATGTGACGAGCGACCAGATTGCCGTTTTTCTCCAGCAGAAATCCATAACGCCCGCCGTGGAGGCGGCGCTTCGCCGGATCGTTCTGCAAAAAGCTCAAGTGGATTCTCTCGATGCGGAAGGGGAGCGGCGGACCGAGGAAACGCAAAAAATCTTTGACGACCAACAACGATTGCGCGAGAACCTGAAGGCCTTGAAAGGAGGCCCGGAGGAACGAGCCCTTACGCAACGTTATACGCAACAGCTTGCCGATCAGGAGAAGCGGCTGGAGACGCTAAGACAGGAATCAGCCGATCTGCAAGCAAAAGGCGAACAGGCCCAGAAGGACCTTGACGACTTAATACAGAATTTGGATTTGGACGCCACAATCTAGCGGGGATCAGGCAGCCGGCCGGCGGGAACCTGAGGGCGCGCTCGCGGCGCGCCCTCAGGTGTTGCTGGCTCTGGAGCAAAAGTGCCGCCACTGTGGCGACCGTCGCTACTACGGTAACTGTTCCAGCCGAAATCCCCCAGGGCTCAACTATTACGCAGACACCTCCCGCGCCTGCTCCGGCGAGTGGGCCGAAGAAACCGTTGCCACAAGTCCCAAGATCGCAGCCGGATCCGCTTGGAATATTGAGGCCCGGAATTCTTCCTCCGCCCGGTAATCCCAATGTCGGAATCCCAGCCCGTATCGTTGACCCAGCCGTCCCAACCCAGAGATTTGGCGTTTTCCCAATTGAAGCAAATTGCAGTAACCAACTAAGATTGCCGCGCCATGTTCACTCCGGAAGAACGAGTTCGTTTACGCGCGCATTTATTGGAAAAAGCTGCCGGCGATAGCCGCATGAGTGGGGCGGCAATCACAGGTTCGGCGGCGGCTCAGGTTGAGGACCGGTGGTCTGACATCGACCTGGCGTTCGGCGTTGCCGATGCCCACGAACTGCAGGACGTTCTTTCCGATTGGACCGCGCACATGTACCGCGACCATCTCGCCTTGCATCACGTCGATGTTCCGTCGGGAACGTGGATTTACCGCGTGTTTTTCCTTTCCAGCACTCTGCAAGTCGACCTCGCCTTTGCGCCGGCTAACGACTTTCGAGCACTAGCTCCAACGTTCCGGTTGATTTCGGGAAGAGCAGTTGAGTCGCGGCACTCCTTGCCGCCTGCTGCGAACCAACTCATCGGTATGGCGTGGCTTTACGCTCTTCACGCAAGAAGCTCAATCGCCAGGCGCAAGTTATGGCAGGCGGAATACATGGTCAGTGGTGTGCGTGACCACACGCTTGCACTAGCCTGTCTTCGCCATGAGCTTCCAACCGCGCACGGTCGCGGGATGGACTTGCTGCCGCACGAGGTAACTGAGCCGTTCGAAAATTCAATCGTGCGATGCCTGGAGCGTGGAGAGTTGTCGCGTGCATTTAGCGTTGCTATCGACTGCCTGCTGCACGAAATTCGCATTGCCGACTCTGAACTTGCCGCACGGTTGCACGCGGCACTCACTTCTCTGAGAGAGGACCCGCAGTAGGGCCGACTCCCGATTGGCGTGTTTTGCCGCTGGTTCGATGTTCCGGTTCCCAGCCCGCCAAAACTCATCGGCGCTCTTCTCGTCGTGGCGATGACGGTGGGGTATATCACCACAGACAAGCTGCTCGCCGCCCAGGTCCGGCGAAAAGCGCACGGCCGCGCGCCAAGAGCAAATCCACGCGCGAAACTAGCGCCACGCCGGCGAAACGGGAATTTCGGGAACTGAGCATCGGCAAAAGCCATTCTCCGAAAGTCCGGACTTGTCGGGAGTTGAGGAAAATCCAGCGATCGGCTCGGCACGGAAGTGGAGAGCCGCTGAAGATGCCCGACCATCGATTTCTGGCGCATGACTTCATTCGTGCGGCTCGGTTCGGAAGCGCTCTCCTCTTGACAGTTCCAGGGTCCCCATTATCATAGCGGTCTCCCAGGACATTCGTCCGGGCCCAGCAGCAATAGCGCTGAACTCTTTCTGTTGGAGTGAGGTCATGGGCCTCAAGCGATGGCTTCTTCTCGTGGTCTTTCTGTTGCTTCCTTTTACGTTCGCTACACCGCTGAAACCCGCCAAGAGTACGCCGGCAGATTTTCCGCGTCCGGGTGTTCCAATCGACGGCGCGCTGCCGCTCGTCTTTGAAGCCAATCAAGGGCAAACCGACGCGCGCGTGAGATTCCTGTCGCGCGGCCGCGGGGTCACGTTGTTCCTGACCACGACGGGGGCGACGTTCTCGCTCGCCTCCGCCGATTCTCCACCTACGCCAGGCGCGAGTGGGCCTGCGCGATCCTATAAGAATGCGACTCGCGGAGCCCGCCAGAGAGGCACGGTCCGCGAACCACAAGCTGCCCTGCACATGAGATTCGTTGGCGGGAACCCCAGGGAGGTCGTTGGAGCCGATCGGTTGCAGGCCAAGGTGAACTACTTCATCGGGGGCGATCCGCGCCGCTGGCGAGCTGACGTTCCGACCTTCGCGCGGGTCAAGTATCGCGACGTCTATCCGGGAGTGGACGTGGTCTTTTACGGCAACCGCGGCGAATTCGAAGAAGACTTCGTGCTTCGACCCGGTGCCGAGAGCCGCGCCGCCGTTCTGGCTTTCGACCCGGCATGGAGCGTGACGCTCGGCGGCGAAGGAGATTTGATCCTGCGGTCCGGAGACGAGGAAATACGTCTCAGAAAACCACGGGCCTACCAGGAAACAAGTGCAGGGACGAGCGAGGTTGCGGCGAGCTACGTGCTGGAGCACGGAGGCCGCGTTCGGTTTGCGGTTGCCGACTATGACAAGCGGAAGCCCCTCGTCATCGATCCGGCGCTGACGTATTCCTCCTATTTCGGCGGCAGCAATACCGAGAGCGGCAACGCCATTGCGCTGGATGCGAGCGGCAAGCTCTACGTCGCGGGGCAAACTCTATCCATGGATTTTCCGACCGCGGGCCCTTATCAAACGACCTTGAAAAGCAGCACCGGTAACGCATTCATCGCGAAGTTCGACCCCACGAAATCCGGTGTTGCTTCTTTGATCTACTCCACCTACCTCGGTGGCTCCGGCGGCGACCAGGCTTTTGGTATTGCGGCGGACCCGTCTTCCGGGATCGTTTACGTCGCGGGCGAGACCGGCTCCACCGACTTCCCGTTCATGAGCGCGTATCGCACTTCGTTCGGCGGGGGCAAGACGGACGCCTTTGTTGCGAAGCTCAGCGCCAGCGGCAATGTCCTGCTTTATTCCACTTATCTCGGCGGCGCCGGAGATGACATCGCATGGGGAGTCGCCGCAGATGCGACGGGCAAGGCCTACGTGGCGGGAACGACAACGGGAAGCTTTCCGACCACCGCGGCCAACGCGTTTCAGCCGAATCAGGGAAGCACCTTTCCCGATGCGTTCGTCTCGCAGATTGATACGACGAAGTCCGGGAGCGGATCGCTGGTGTATTCGTCGTATCTTGGCGGCACGAGCGGCGAGACGGATGCATTCGCGATCACCGCTGATTCGGCAGGCCATGCTTACATCACGGGAGAAACGGCTGCCTCGGACTTCCCGGCTACGATGGGCGCTTTTCAAGCGAACCATTCCATGATCGTCCAGGGCAACGGCGGCTATGACGCGTTCCTGACGAAGCTCGACCTGACTCAAATGGGAGGCGCGTCACTGCTTTACTCGACGTATCTGGGAGGCACGAACAACGACAACGGAAATGGAATCGCTATCGAGCCGGGTTGCGCGGCGAGTTGCAATGTCTATGTGGCCGGCTTCACGCTTTCCCAGGACTTTCCAACGAAGAACAACACACAGCTCTCCGTCCGGCAAAGCGCACAGCAAGGGTTCGTTGCGAAATTCAATTCCAGCGGCGGCGTCACTTATTCGACGATTCTGGGCGGCAACACCGCGAACGGGATGGAGGACGTGGCGTACGCGATTGCCGCGGACACGGTCGGCAACGCCTACGTGACGGGCCGCACGGATTCGACGAATTTTCCCACGCTCCGTCCTTTTCAGGCTGCGCCGGGCGGAGGCGCGGGCGACGCGTTTGTGACGAAGTTCAATCCTTCGGGCACGCTGGCGTATTCCAGTTACCTGGGCGGCAACGGCCAGGATCGAGGCTTTGGCATCGCGCTAGACGGTGCGGCGGCGCCGGCCGCTTACGTCACCGGAGTCACCAATTCGCCTAATTTTCCGGCCTCGATGGGAGCGTTTCAAACCCAGGCCAAGGGCGGGTTCGATGCCTTCGTGGCGAAAGTCGATGACAGTGCGCCGGACTTCGCGTTCGAAGATGCGACCGGCGCTTTGCTTTCGGGGGCGACCGTCACGCGCGGGCAAACCGCAACGTTCAACTTGCAGGTGATTGCCGTCAACGGCTTCAATAGCTCCATCGCACTCAGTTGCTCCGGGGCGCCGGCCAAAACAAGCTGTAACCCTCCGGCAAGCGCCACTCCTGGCACTCTCACGGTTCAGGTGACGACGACGCCGGTAGGAAGCGAGATATTGCCTGTGCGGAATTTGCGGCACGATATCCCGCGGAGCGGCTCTGCTGTGGTAACCGCCATCATTCTTGTCTTACTTCTGATAGCAGGATTGCAGCGGCGCCGGCCAAAGTTCACATTGACTGCGGTCATTTTCACAGTGCTGTTCTCGATCGCGTTCAGTCAAGTGAGTTGCGGAGGCCATGGTGGAGGAGGAGGGGGCGGTGGCGGTGGTGGTGGCGGCGGAACCGTTCCGGGCCCCTACGCGCTTACGCTCACCGGTACTTCGGGGGCGACTTCTCGCACGATAGAACTTGCACTCCAAGTAAATCAATAGCCCCGCCGAAGCCCTTATTTCCATTCGGAAGCGCTGCGGGTGTATAAGAGGGCGCATGAACACACGGTCTAGAGTTTCTATCGGCGGAGCGCTCGTCGCATCGATTTGCCTCGCGTGCTTGCCGGGCTTTGCCCAGCAGGCCAGCAATTCAAACATGCTCCATCCTGAAGCCGTGCATAAGCTGCCGCCGAGGTGCGCCGAGCGGCCTCCTTGCGTAAGGCCGCGGCTTGCTGGCTGGTGAATAGCAAATCCCCGAATCCGGCATTCCACATATCGCGCAAATCCCAAACGCCCTTCATGACCCCGCTTTCCGAGTGGGATGCCAGATTCAGCAGCACATGCCCCAATTCATGAGCCATCATTTCACCCAGGATCTGTGGAATTGCGGCGGACTGCACGGGATTTGATGGCGTCCTCTTCTGCGCCAGCCTTCTTGCCGAGGAGTAAAATACGTACACGAGTCGCCGGTCGGGGCCTTCTCCCGGAGCGAATCCCATAACGTTCTTAGCCATTCCGAACTGTTTGGTCATTTCGTCGGATAAGATGTTGATGTGTAGAGCTGAAAGCGAGCTTTGATCCGAGCCCGTCGCGTCCACGGAAGAGGGAGTTGGGGTTTTCGGAAGATTAATCCAATCGATCTTCACTCCGGCTTCCTCGTACACCTCGGTGGCGACCTGCCCTGCTTGAAAGAGCGTTTTGGCATCCACGTTTGCGTAATCCTTGACGTTTACCGTGATTCTTGCACTCGCTTCGCTGGAACTTGCCGCCAGATTGACCGCGCCCGCCAGAATCAGCCCTAAGGTCAGCTTCCCGGTGTGAGATCTCCGCATCGTCTTTCCTCCTGCGTGGAAAGGCGATAACGGAGGTTGAAAACTGTAACGCGCGAGAAATTTTCTTTCTTTGGTGAAGCGCGGCCGGTTTATACTCGCGCCGCTGAGTGGGTCTTCCGGGCCGTATCCAAGTGCCCCTATCCAAGTGTTAAGGCAAGCAGGTTCTGTTGGGTTAGGCGGTTAGCTTCGATATGTCGAACTCCACTTCACGCTCGGTCACGCAGTTGCTCCTGGCCTGGGGCAAAGGCGAGGACGCCGCGCTCGAAAAGTTCACTCCCCTGGTCTATCAGGAGCTCCGCCGCATGGCGCGCCGCTATATGTACGGCGAACGCAAGGACCATACGCTGCAAGCGACCGCTCTGGTGAACGAAGCCTATCTGAAGCTGGTCGATTGCCGGCAGGTTCGCTGGCAAGACCGCGCTCATTTCCTTGCCATTTCGGCACAGCTCATGCGCCGTGTGCTGGTGGATTTCGCCCGGTCGCGGAAGTATCAAAAACGCGGCGGTGGAGATCCGAACGTCACCTTCGATGAAGGCTTGGTTGCCGCTCCCCAGAAGGGTGCAAACATATTGGCATTGGATGGCGCGTTGGAAGCTCTGGCAGTTCAGGATCAACGGAAAGCGCGCGTGGTGGAGTTGCGCTTCTTTGGCGGATTGAGTGTAGAAGAGACGGCTGAGGTGCTGAACGTGTCTCCGGAAACCGTGTTGCGGGACTGGAGACTGGCAAAATCATGGCTCGGGCGAGAGATGAGCCAGGCGGCCAAGGCCAAGCCGGTGGGAACCTCCGAAGCCCGCGATGCCGATGAACCCTGATCGTTGGCGCCGGATTGAGCTCATCTATCATGCCGCGCTCGAGCGGGAGCAGGGTGAGCGCACGAGCTATTTGCAGCAGGCCTGCGCGGAGGATTCCGAACTGCTTCGCCAGGTCGAATCGCTGCTGGCTCAAGGAAATGCCTGCTCCTTCCTCGATAAACCGCCGGAACTCTCGGAGATCGCCGAGCCCCCCGCCGGCTTCGATTCCCTGATCGGGCGGACCATCGGCGGCTATGAGATTCTCTCTTTGCTCGGCGCCGGCGGGATGGGCGAGGTGTACAAAGCCCGCGATACGCAGCTCAACCGGCCGGTGGCGATCAAATTCCTCGCGCTAAAAGTAGCCGGCGCCGAGGCGCGCAAGCGTTTTCAGCGCGAAGCGCAAATGGCTTCCTCCCTCAACCATCCGCACATTCTTGCCGTCTATGCCGTGGGAGAGTTTGAGGGCCGCCAGTACCTGGTTACCGAATATGTCGACGGTGGAACGCTTAAGGATTGGTCTGCCGCCAGCCCGCGCCCGTGGCACGATGTCGTCGATCTATTGACCGGCGTCTCCGATGGATTGGCGGCGGCGCACCAGGCGGGCGTCCTTCACCGCGATATCAAGTCCGCCAACATCCTCGTCGCCAAAAATGGCTATGCCAAGCTGGCCGATTTCGGCCTCGCCAAACTGCGCGAGCCTGCGGGTTCCGGCCAAGTTGCGAGCGCGGAGTACACCCGGCCCGGCGCCGTGATGGGCACCATTCCCTATATGTCTCCGGAGCAGGCCGCGGGCAAGCCAGTGGACCCGCGCAGCGACGTTTTTTCCTTCGGCATCGTCATGTATGAGGCCCTCTGCGGCCGGCGGCCCTTCGACGGCGCCACCGATCTCGATCTGCTGCACAACATTGTCCATGTGCCCGCGAATCCGCTGCCCCAGAGTCTCCCGCAAGAGCTCAGGCGCGTCGTTGAGAAATCGCTCGCTAAAAATCCAGACGAGCGCTACCAGTCCATGCGGGAATTGACGGCGGATCTGCGGCGGCTCATGGGGCGCCCCTCCGTCGGTCTGGAACCCCCCGCGGTAGCGCGCCCAAACCATCGTCTGTGGTTGCTGCCGGCCCTGACCCTGCTTATCGCCGGGGTCGCAGGAATTGCCTGGTTCTCCCGGCGACCTACGCAGCCATTGCCCAATCCGCTTTCCGGCGCGCAGTTCACCCAGCTCACCGATTTTGAAGGCGCCGAAACGAATCCGGCCATCTCCCCGGACGGAAAGTTTGTCGCTTTCCTCTCCGACCGCAGCGGCACATTCGATATCTGGCTGAGCCAGGATAACGGCAGCCTCTCCAATCTGACGCAGGGCCGCATCGGCGACGCGCGTGCCCCTCTTAGGGCCATCGGCTTCTCGGGAGACGGCTCGGAGGTTTGGAGCGGGGGCGTGGAAACCAGAAGACTCACGCTCTGGTCGCTCGTGGGCGGCGCCTCACGCAACTTCCTGGACGACCGTGCGGCGGAAGTTGCATGGTCGCCGGATGGAAAAAATGTCGTCTACCACACATCGGACCCCGGCGATCCCACCTTTGTAGCCGACCACAACGGCGCCAATCCGCGACAGATCGTGAAGAACGACGCGGGATTGCACAACCACTACCAGATCTGGTCCAAGGACGGGCGCTCGATCTACCTCGTTCGCGGCCGGCCGGCCACTCGCGAGATGGATCTGTGGCGCATTTCCTCCGCCGGCGGCAAGCTCGAGCAGTTGACCCATCTCAATACGGATATCTCCTATCCGACCCCCCTCGACGATAGAAGGGTCCTCTATATTGCCCACAACGAGAGCGGCGCCGGACCGTGGCTTTGGATGTTCGATACCTATGCGCGAACCTCGCAGCGGCTCAGCCTCGGCCTCGAGCAGTACACCGCTGTCGTTGCGGCGGCGAACGGACGCCGCCTGGCGGCCGGCGTTGTAAACTCGCAGGTCAATTTGTGGAGCGTTCCGATTGGCCCACAGATCGCCGCCGAGCGCGAAGTCTCGCCGTACTCATTGCCTACGGTGCGGGCCCTGACGCCCCGCTTCGGAAAGGGAACTCTGTTCTATCTGTCGTCGCGCGACGGCGCCGATGGGCTGTGGAACTATCGCGATGGACAGGCGCTGGAGATTTGGAAGGGTTCGGACGGCGCGCTGCGGTTGCCTCCCGCCGTCTCCGCCGACGGAAGCAATATCGCCATTGCGCTGCTTCGAAACGGCCGGTGGCAGATGCACGTCATCGCTGCGGACGGAACGCGGCTCCGCGCCCTTTCCGCCGACGTCGATGTGCGCGGCTCCGCTTCCTGGTCCCCGGATGGCCGGTGGCTGGCTGTGGCGGGGAGCGACCGCGATGGGGCCGGCCTTTTCAAGCTGCCGGCTGAGGGCGGCGCGCCGGCGCGGATCGCTACCGGAGCGTTCCTGGACCCGGTCTGGTCCCCGCGCGGCGACCTGATCGTTTATGAAGGCACGCAGGTCTTCACGTCGATGCCGCTGCAGGGCATACGCCCCGACGGCACTCCCGTGAAGCTTCCTGAGATTAATGTGCGGCGCGAAGGCGAGCGCGCGCGATTCCTGCCGGACGGAAGCGGCTTGGTTTACATGCTCGGAAGCACGACCGCCGAGCAGGATTTCTGGCTGCTCGATCTGGCCTCCATGCGCTCGAGGCGCCTGACCCGCCTGAACAGTTCCGCGACCATGCGCACGTTCGATATCTCGCCGGATGGCCGCCAGTTGGTTTTTGACCGTGCGCGGGAAAATTCCAAAATCATGTTGATCGATCTTGCCGTTGCCGCGCCGCAAGCGCGTCCTTAGACCCGGGGCGAGGCCCGGGCCGGGCGTTCCCCAGAGCCTGTTACATTCGGAAGCGCTGCGGGTGTATAAGAAGGCTCATGAACACACGGTCTAGAGTTTCTATCGGCGGAGCGCTCGTCGCATCGATTTGCCTCGCGTGCTTGCCGGGCTTTGCCCAGCAGGCCAGCAATTCAAACGTGCTCCATCCTGAAGCCGTGCATAAGCTGCCGCCGGGCGGGCCGGCGCCGCGCACCGCGGATGGGCACCCGGATCTTTCGGGCGTCTGGTTTCCCAATAGCGCCGGCCTCGACATCGAACTCTACGATCATGTCGACCCCGACGCGAGGCTGCTGTTCGATCCTAAGGCGACGCCGGAGGAAAAGCTTTCTCTGACGCCCGAGGCGCTCGCCAAGATCAAATCCCTGGGCGACGCGCTGCGCGTGCAGGGCGGGCCCACTTGCGAGCCTCAGGGCGTTCCCGGCATGTTCTTGATGGCGCCGCCGCGTCCCTGGCCCACCGAACTCGTGCAAACGCCCGCGGAGCTCGTGCAGTTGCTGGAATATGGCAACAACTTCCGCGTGGTGCCCCTCGATGGGCGTCCCCATCAGAAAGATCCGGACCCTACCTACAACGGCGACGCGGTGGGCCACTGGGAAGGAGATACCCTGGTCATCGACGTCATCGGACTGGACGAGAGAAGCAGAGCCTTCCTGGGAAGCCAATGGGACTTCATTCATAGCGATCAGGAGCACGTCGTCGAGCGGCTGAGCCGCCCTTCGATGAATTACCTGGTCTACCAGGTCACCATCGAAGATCCTAAAACGCTGACGAAGCCCTGGACTTCGGCGCCTCGCCATTGGTCGCTCTCGCGCGACCATGAAGCCTTGCAAGAGTACTACTGCTCGCCAAACTCCAAATAGGTTGGCGGTTCCCATCGTCGCGGAGCTGACTGCCTCGGAAATCCGGAACATCCACGTTACTCTTTCGCCGGCACGCCTGGCATCGGCGGATTCGCTGCGTGTTAGAGTCGGCTCATGAAACTGCGAAACCTTCGATTTCTCGTCGTTCTGCTATTTTGCGCGGCAGGATTGGCAGGGCAGCGGCAGCGGGCCGCGGATCGCGCCATCGATACGTCGCAATGGAAGATCTATCGAAACGATAAGTACGGATTCGAGGTGAAGTACCCGGCAACGTGGGTCGCGAATCCAGGATCGGGAAGCGGGCCGGACATCATCGCCCTCGTGGGCGGACCTCAAGTGGGTGTGACCTTGGCGATTCAGCCAAACGAAAACCCGAAGAAGCTTTCCATCGGGCAATGGTTCGCCGGGCAATTGCAAGAAGTGAAGGCCACACCCGATGCCAAAGGCAACGTGACGATTGGCGGGCAACCCGCGGTCTTCATGGAAAACACCAACAGTTTTGGAACACAGCGCGCCATCTTCACCCTGCTGCATGAGACCGACGTATTGTCGCTCAGCTATACCCGGCAAGCTCAATTCGACCCGGTCTACGCATCGGTCGTCGCCTCCTTCCGCACCCTGAAGTAAGTCCGCGCTTCGTGGCTCGGGCCGCGACCACTCCGCGCCGCCGTATCCTCTTAGCACGGCGCGGGTCCAGGACTATACTTGCCCCGGCCCGGAAGACCCGGGACCGGGAGACAACCTTGCGAACCCGCCTCATCGCCTATGTCGTGCTGTCCGCTACGCCCATAATGCTTGCGAATCTTGCATGCGCGCAAACCGCAACCCCCGTTCCCGCGCCGCCTCTGCCTCAAGCCGCGCCGTCGCTGGTGCCCGCGAAATCCGTCGACCTCATGACACCGGAAGGCTCGGCGCTTTTCGGCGCGCAATGGAAAAGTTTGGAGGCCAAGATCGTGGAAGGGCCACCGATCGCGAACGCCATGCCCGGCTACAAAACCTCCTACGACATCGCCCCTCACGCCGGCGAAGCCGGGTTCGACGATTCGTCGTGGCCGGTGATCGGCGCCAAGGGATTGGCGGACCGGCGCGGGGGCGGCAAAGTGTCGTTCATCTGGTACCGCGCCAGCCTGACCATACCGGCAAAAATCGGAGAGTTCGACACGGCGGGCGCTACGGTGGTCTTGACGGCGTACGTCGACGACTACGCGGAAGTCTGGGTGAATGGGCAAATTCCGCGCCGCACGGGCTATCCCAGCCCGGCGGCGATCTCCGGCTTCAACATGCCCAATCGCGTGGTGTTGGCCGATGCCGTCAAGCCGGGCGACAAATTTCAGATCGCCATCTTCGGCGTCAACGGCCCGATCTCCGTCGCGCCGATGAATTTTGTCTGGTTCCGCGAAGCCAAAATCGAATTCTTCCGCTGATGCGCCGCTAGGTCTTTTTGTATCGAGGACGGGCGAGCCGCCGCAGGAGCGCCCGCAGGATCGTTGCGGGATGAGTGGCAAAGATGGAGATGCGTCCCCATGCGCTTTGCGGCTCGTGGAAGACGCCGAGTTGTCTCAGCACCGTCGCCCGGTCGTAATAGATTTTTTCTCCCGCCAGGCGGTCGTGGGCATCGAAGCTGTACACGCCACAGAGAGGGAATTCGACACGCCGTCCGGTGGCCGGAAGGCCCCGCCACGCGCCCAGGTGCGTTCCGCGAATGATCACCTCCAGAAGGATGGCATCGCCGGTAACGTGCCGGCGCTGTACGTCAATCCGCAGGTCGGGCAGAGCCCGCATGAGCTGCTCATAAAACCGGCGCACTCCATCGGTTCCGCGGTAGTGTTCGTTCCAGGGCTCGTCGTCGTACTGCGCGGTTTCGCCAAAGGTCCCGAGCACGCCTTCCAGGTCATGCTCGTTCTCCAGTCGGACATGTTCTTCAACGATGGCGATGCGGGCCGACTGCCGATGTGCGGGAACAGAAGCGCCGGTCAAATTCGCCCCCGGTTGAGATGATGGCTGCGGACGAAGAACTGGGGATGATTATACGCGGCCGTTACAAAACGGATTCCTCGGAATGTATCCGCAAAGCCGGTCTACGGAAAAGGGGCGTTCGCTCACGAACGGCAAACCGCCTGATTGAAATAAGCTTGCGCGCCCGTGGCACGCGCCCTTGCAGGCACGGCCATAGGCTCACTGCCCGGTCGGTTTTAGAACCGGCACATCGCCTGCCATTCCCCATGACGTGGTCGTAGAAGTTAGCGGCGCCAATGAGGTGATGACGTACCAGGTGCCATTCGACGGCCGCCACACGGCGAAATCCGTCTTGCCGTCTCCGTTGTAGCTTGCCGGTACTGGGACATCGCCGCTCAATCCCCACGACTGAATGATTGGGCTGCCGGGATTGCTGCTGGGAATGATGAACCACTGCCCGGTCGAAACGCGCCATACGGCGAAATCCGTCTTGCCGTCCCCATCGTAGTCTCCAGCCACCGGGACATCTCCGGGTAAGCCCCATGATCGGATCATCGGAGTCCCAGGATTAGTCGACGGAATCACGAACCACTGCCCGGTCGACGGCCGCCACACGGCGAAATCCGTCTTGCCGTCGCCATCGTAGTCTCCGGGCACCGGAACGTCGCCGTTCAAGCCCCACGACTGCACCATCGGCGTCCCGGGATTACTCGACGGAATGATGAACCACTGCCCGGTGGAAGGCCGCCACACGGCGAAATCCGTCTTGCCGTCGCCATCGTAGTCTCCGGGCACCGGAACGTCGCCGTTCAAGCCCCACGACTGCACCATCGGAGTCCCAGGATTGCTCGACGGGATGATGAACCACTGCCCGGTGGAAGGCCGCCACACGGAGATATCCTCCTTGCCGTCTCCGTCGTAGTCTCCCGGTACCGGGACGTCGCCGTTCAATCCCCACGAGCGAATGATCGCGGTTCCCGGATTGCTTGACGGAATGATGAACCACTGCCCGGTAGAAGGGCGCCAGACGGAGATGTCGGATTTGCCGTCGCCGTCAAAGTCACCGAAGGCGCCCTGCCCGAAAGCTGACAAAGCGACCGCCTGCGGACTTCCTGCAGCGTTGTCGGAGATGCTGAGGGAAGCTGTCCGCGGACCGGCCGCCGTGGGGGCCGAGGTGATCACGATGGTGCAGGCAGCCCCGGTTCCCAGAGTTCCGCCGGTCCCTCCCGTCGGGCAGGTGGAGGCGTTCGAAAATGCAAAGTCTCCCGGGTTCGCGCCCGCGAAAGTGATGCTGGTGATGTTGAGTACGGCCGTGCCCACGTTGCTGAGCGTCACCGTATTGGCCGCACTGGCGGTCCCTACCCGCTGCGCCAAAAATCTCACGCTGGTGGGCGACAAGTTCACAGCCGGAGCCGGCGCAGCGGAAGTCGTCGCGCTCAGAGAGTTCGAGTTCGCCGAACCTGCGGCATTTGCCGCCTGAATCGAGTAGGTATAAGTCGTCAGTTGAGACACCGACTTGTCTTGATAGGCGGTGGCTGTGGGCGTCAGTGTGGCAATTGCAGTTGAAGGCGTGCAACTCGATCCGGTGCAGCGCAGGACAGTATTGGAGGTTGCATTCGAACCGGCCGGATTCGTCCAGACCAGATCGACTTCCGCAAAGGAGACCGCGGCAGCGGAAACCAGAGTGGGCGCCGGCGGAGGATTGATTTGCGAAGCGGGCCAGCTATTCGCCAGATTCGCGGCGTTGACGCTGCCAATTCCGGTGGCGAAATCCCAGCCAGTTGTCGTGCCATAAGCGGGGCTGTACGAATTATTCGTCGTGGAAAGCACGCCCTCGGTTCCCGATGGCAAATAGCAGTTGGCAGTGCCGGTGCAATTGACGTCCATGTCGCCTTGTGTGACGTCGTAAAAGATGCAGGTGCCGGCCACGCCATTGCCGTTCGCCGAGTTGCAGGCGCTGCCGCTCAAGTTGTATTCGCCGGCGGCGAGTTGATAGTAGACGGGATTGGGATTGCCCTGACGTGCACCGGTCTTTTGATTTACCAGCGCCTGGATGCCGGCCATGATGGGCGCCCCGAACGAAGTTCCGCCCGCGCCGCTCCATCCGCTCGGCGCCCCCGAGCAGGCCGTCCCGCCATTGGCTGTGTCCGACCAGCAGAAGATGTAGTAGTGGCTCCAGAGTCCGTCCGCGGCGAACAGGGAAACGTCCGGCGTGTCCCGCACGCCGTCGTTGGGGTTGCCAAAATTGCTGAGCAAGGCCTGCCACGAAGGCTTGGGCCAGCCCTGACAACTGCCGCCAACCACTCCCGTCACCGCAGGCGTCCCCGTCGCGCACCCGCTGGGGCCCCCGCCGCCGGCGACGGTGGTCAGGAAAATTGCGCCGATGATGGGGTCGTTGCAAAAGCCGTCCTCGCCGTAAGAGATTCCCGATCCGAAGAGGTTCGCGATCAGCGAGCCGGCGCAGGAGTCGTTCCACGGGATCTCTGGAACGTAGGACAAGGCCGAGCCAAAGTTCGCGGCATTGCTCGAATTCCAATAGATGTCATTCGTGCCGTTGTAGGTGTCGCTGAAGTCGGTGCCGCCCACGGCCACGTTATACGGCGTGGAGGCAAACGCGTTGGCGCCGATGCCGTGCGTGGCCTCGGTCACGGAGTTATCGCAGGCCGCCGCCCCGCTGTCGCCCGCCGAAACGAAAATAGAAACGCCCTCCAACACGGCTTGCTGGTACGCGGCGCTGAACGCGGCGCTGGCCGCGGCGCCGTTTTCCGTTTCGCACTCGCCGTAGCTGATGCTCACCAGCGCCGGCGGCGCGCCGTTTGCGTTGATCAGGTTTTGCAGCGCGATGAGGCCGCCGAACGTCGTGGTGGTATCCGCGCAGGAAGCCAGCAGAATCGCCGCGCTTGGCGCGGCCGCGCTGGCCCATTCCGCATCGATGATGGCCTCGCCGTCGTTCACGGCTACGACGCCTGGATTCGTGCAGTTGTTGGGTCCGCTCAGAGGCGCCGGATGGCTGGTGGTGAACGTTCCGGACGTGTAGGTGGAAAGACCAAACTTGGATCTGAACTTAGTCCAGTCCGCGGTATTGAAGACGTTGGTGTCTTCGATGACCGCAATGGTCTGCCCCTGGCCCGAGTAGCCGGCGTTGAAGAGTGGTTTCAAGTTGTAAATCGTTGCCAGGTCCGCAGGCACCAGCGCATAGGTGGGGCCGCTCAACGGGTTGTTAAAAGTGTAATTGGCGCCCACCTTGTGCATTTCATGTTGGGCGCGCGGTTTGAAGTCGTGCAGGGAGACAATGCCGGTGATGGCCGGCGCCAGAGCGGCGGGAATCTGCGGGTCGCGGATGTTGGCGATGTGTCTCTCGCCCCGCACTTCCAAATTATGGATCTCCGTGTGGAACGCTTCCCGCACCTGGCCCGCGGTTCCTG
>Ga0335081_10008424_pt1 | contig 16539 bp, 9 predicted proteins | sample Lox_Sample_35_FD_206713 | JGI IMG/M metagenome (GOLD analysis project Ga0335081, IMG submission 206713) | Soil microbial communities from Loxahatchee National Wildlife Refuge, Florida, United States - Lox_Sample_3.5 | ecosystem: Environmental > Terrestrial > Soil > Wetlands | place: USA: Florida... | reverse complement strand
GCACCGCGTGGCACCCGCACCGCGGGTTCGAGACCGTCACCTACATCATCGACGGCACGTTCCAGCACCAGGACTCCAACGGCGGCGGCGGGCTGATCACCAACGGCGACACCCAGTGGATGACCGCCGGCGGCGGCATCCTGCACATCGAGGCGCCGCCGGAGGAGCTCGTGGTCAGCGGTGGCCTGTTCCACGGCTTCCAGCTGTGGGTGAACCTGCCGGCCCGGCTGAAGATGACGCCGCCGCGTTACCAGGACATCCGGGCCGGGCAGGTCGCGCTGCTGTCCTCGGCGGACGGCGGGGCGCTGCTGCGGGTGATCGCGGGATCGTTCGGGGAACATGACGGCCCGGGCATCACGCACACGCCGATCTCGCTGGTGCACGCCACCGTGTCGGCGGGCGCGCAGGTCCGGCTGCCGTGGCGGAAGGACTTCAACTCGCTCGCCTACGTGCTGGCGGGGTCGGGCACCGTGGGCGCGGACAAGCGTCCGGTCCGGATGGGGCAGCTGGCCGTGTTCGGGGCCGGGGACGCGATCACGTTCGCGGCCGGGCCCGCCGTCGACATGGACGTCCTGCTGCTCGGCGGCGAGCCGATCCGGGAGCCGGTCGCGGCGTACGGGCCGTTCGTCATGAACAGCCGGGCCGAGCTGGCCCAGGCGTTCGAGGACTTCCAGGCGGGCCGGCTGGGCTCGATCCCCGCGATCAGCGGCTGACCAGGCGGAGGGCCAGGGCGGGGCAGGCGCTGACGGCGCGGCGGGCGTCGCGGTCCAGGACCGGGGGCACCGGCCCGGGGTCGATGACCGGGTAGCCCCACTCGTCCAGGGTGACGAGCTCGGGCAGGAGTTCGGCGCAGACGCCGTGACCGGTGCACTGGATGGGGTTCACCCGCAGGGTCTCGGCCATGGTCAGTTCCAGTCCTCTTCGCTGGTCGGCATGCCCGGCGGCAACGGCAGGAACGGGGCGCGGTCGCGGGCCGAACAGTGACCGCGGGCGTGCCGCTGGATCTCCGGCTCGAACACGGCCAGCGCACTGCGGACGAAGCGGACCGTGCCGTCCGGGTGGTTACAGGCACCGCGGCCTTCCACCAGGCCTGACCAGCGCTTCAGGTCGGTCAGCGTCTGCCGGCGGTGGCCGGATCCGGCCAGTTCGGCCAGGGCGGCCGCGATGCGGGGCAGGCCGTTCAGGCACGGGCCGCACTGGCCGGCCGACTCGGCGGCCAGGTAGCGGGTCACCCGGGCCGCCTCGGTCAGGCCGCACCGGCCGGAGGGCAGCGCGGCCAGCACGCCCGCGCCCGCGGCGGCGCGGAACCGGCCCAGCGAGGCGTTGTCCAGGGTGATCCCGGCCGCATCCGGCACCGGGAGCCAGGTGCCGTGGTAGCCGCCGACCAGCCAAGCCTGTACCTCGGCGCCGTCATCGAGCAGGGTCTGCAGCGGCGTGCCGATGGCTGCCTCGCGGACGTGGGCTTTCCCGTCGGGGCGGTAGATGGTGGTGAGCATGGAGCCCGGCTCGGTGACGGTGCCGACGGCGCGGAACCAGCGCGGGCCGTACCGGGCGATGAGCGCCAGGTGGGCCAGCGTCTCTACGTTCTGCACCAGGGTCGGGGCGCCGCCCAGGCCGCGCTCGCTCACCCGCGGCGGCTGGAACGTGGGCAGCGCGGGACCGCCGGCGAGCCGGTTCACGACCGCGGTCTCCTGGCCGGCCAGGAACCGCGGCGGGGCCTGGGTGATCGTCACGGCGACCCGGTCCAGGCCGCGGGCGGCCCGTTCGGCCAGCGCGCGCAGGATCTGCGGGCCGGGCGCGTAGTGCAGGTACAGGTGCGCTTCGGCGGCGCCGACCGCCTCCGCGGTCAGCTGCAGGCCGTCGAGCACGAGGTTCGGCGCGAGTTGCAGCAGGAGTTCATCCTTGCGGCTGGCCGGCTCGCTTTCCGCGCCGTTGGCCACGACCACCGTGCGGCCCTGTTGTCCACGAGCGGGGCGCACGCCGGCCCGGGCGACCGCGGCCAGCTTCCGGTGCACCGGGAAGGCCGCGCCACCCCGGCCGGTCAGGCCGGACGCCTCGACGTCGGCGATGAACGCGCCGGCCTGGTTACGGTACGGCGCGGGACCATAGCGAGCCAGGTGGGCGCGCAGGTCCTCCGGGGCGGCCGGCAGCAGCCGGGGCAGTCCGGCCGCCTGCCGGGCGGCCCCGCCCGGTGCCGGCTGATTCACCACGGTGGTCATCGTGTCACCTGGCCGGCCCGGTGCTGCGCGAAGATCGCGGCGACCCGCCGGGCCCTGGGCACCTGCCGGGCGGCGTGAGCCAGCCGCCAGATTGCCGCCACCGCGACGATCATCGCGCAGGCGACGGCCAGGCCGAGCATCCAGCCCTGCTGCAGGTCCTTGCTCGAGCCGATGCTGTGCGCGAACGCGACCGGCCAGCTCGCGTAGGCCAGCAGGTGGACGGCCCGCCACAGGATCCGGTTCAGGCGGCCGCGGAGCAGGCTGGTCACGATCATGGCCAGCATGATGTCGAGGGAGACCGCGCCCAGGGCCAGCCAGAGCCGCTCGTAGCCCGAGGCGAACGGGACGACCGCGGAGATCAGCGGGATGTGCACGTAGGTATCGGCCACCGCGGTCAGCACGTGTACCACGATGAAGGCCACCGACAGCAGGGACAGGTTCCGGTGCAGGTCGGTCACTGCGAACCTGGGCAGGCCGGGCAGCCGGCCCTGCCGGTTGACCAGGATGCCCAGTACCAGGACGGCGGTCAGCAGCAGCAGCGCGACGATCCCGGTCGCGCGGCTGGCGTACCAGAACGCGGTATTCATGCCATGCTCTCTGCATCGTCGGGCCAGCCGGCCACGGTGAAGACCGCGCCGGTCGCGTCGACCAGCCGGGACGGCAGGCCGAGCCGGGTCAGCCAGCCGAGCGCCAGGCGGCCGCGGATGACCGCGGCCGTGCTGGCCGCGTTGGCGTCGGCGCAGCTCCCCGCGGCGACCGATACCGTGCGCCAGACGGGTGCGGCAGGCAGCCCGGTGCGCGGGTCCAGGATGTGATGCAGCACGTCGCCGCCCCGCTGCCAGCGCCGCGCGGTAGTGCTCGACGTGGCCAGGCCGCCGTCGCGGATGGCGATCAGCGCGTAGGGTCCTTCAGGCGTCTCGTCGGCCGGGCCGGTCACGTCCTGCACCCGGATCCGCCAGCCGCCGGGGGGCGGCGGGCCCGCCACCGCGATGTCGCCGCCCAGGCTGACCAGCACGCCGCAGCCGGCCTGCGCCGCGATGCGGGCGGCGGACCGGTCGGCGGCCCACGCCTTCGCGGTCGCGCCCAGGTCGAGCTGCACCCCTGCGGGCAGGGTCAGCGAGCGGCCGTCCAGGCGGACCTCGCGCCAGCCGGGCACCCGCCTGACGGTGAGGCGAAGGGGCGGGCCGTTCGGCTCGATCTGGTCGAAGTCACGGTCGTACCCGGCCGCGGACATGGCCGCTCCTACGGTCGGGTCCACGTCGCCGTCGGTCAGCCTGGCCGCCCGCAGCGCCACCGCGACGGCCTCGGCCAGCAGCGGGCTGACGTGCTGCCGGCCGCCGGCCAGCGATCGGATCTCGGCGTCTTCCCGGAAGCGGCTGCAGGTGGCGTCCACCGCGGCGAGGTCGCTGTCGAGCAGGCGGCGGGCCCCGGGCAGGGCGGCCGGGTCGGTGACCACAAGCTGGACCAGCGTGCCGAGGGCACGCCAGCTAGCTGACGCTTCGGCGTCCGTGGCGGTGGCGGGCATCAGGAGCCGCCCGAGGTGACCTGGCTGCCGCCGGAGCTGGAACTGGGTGCGGAGCCGGAGCTGAAGCCACCGGAGCTCGAGTTGGAGCTGCCGGAGCCGGAGTTCGCGGAGCCGGAACCCGAACCGGTGGAGCTGGAGCCGGAGTTCGCGGAGCCGGAGCCGGAGCTCGAGCCGGAGCTGCCGGAGCCGGAGTTCGCGGAGCCGGAACCGGTGGAGCCCGAGCTGGCCGAGGTGGAGCCCGAGCCGCTGGACGTGCTGGACGTGCTGGACGCGTGGCTGGACCCGGGCAGGGCCAGGGCCAGCGCGCCGGCCGTGACCACGCTGGCCACGGTGACCGTGGTGGTCGTGGACCGGACCTTGGCCCGGCCGCGCTCCCTGGCCGCCACGGCCCGGCGGATTCCGTCATTTCGGCGTGCGCTGCTCATGTCACCCATCCTGCGGTCTCGTACTCGAAAATTCCTGCACGAACCTTCTGGGCGAGCTATGAGCCTGGCCGGCTCATCGCGCCCTCCGGCGGCCGAGGCTACCCAGGCAACATGACAGACACCTGAAGCGGGCGCCGGCAGGTGCTGCGGGCGGGACCGGCGGACTTACCGGCAGACTTCCCGGCCCGGCTGGTGCCGGGTGCCGCCGGAGCGGATGATCCCTTTTGTCGCGCGCCGCCACGGAAGGATGATCATGAAGTCCAGGACCCTGACCGTCGCGGTGGTGGCCCTGGCCGGGATCGCCAGCGGCGCTGTCCTGGTGAAGTCGGTCAGCTTCGGCGGGACCACCAACACCGGGTACAGCAGCACGGCCAGACCGGCCACTGCCAGCCCGGCGCCGCAGGCCAGCGGCGAGTACGTGTTCGCCTGCGTGAACAAGAGCGGCAAGATCGACTACCTGGAGTTCCGGGCGCCGCTGCCGCACCAGTGCTGGTTCGCCGGCGAGACGCTGTGGCACTTCGCGGCCCTGCCCGCGGTGGAGCCGACGGCGACGCCCACGCCGACCCCGACGCCGACCCCCACCGTCACCGCCCCGGCCGCGTCCTTCCCGTCGGCGTCCCATTCCGCGTCTGCCTCGGCGTCGTCGTCGGCGTCCTCGTCGGCCCCGGCGGGCACCACGCCGGGAAGCTAGCCCGGGTGACGCGGGCGGCGGGTGAGGTGCGGCCGTGCTGATCCGGCTGCGGTACGCCGCCCTGAGCGCGGTGATCGTGATGTTCGGCGCCGGCGTGCCGGCCGCGATCGCGACCGGCGCGGTGAAGGTGGGCTACGCCCGGGTGCAGGGAGGCGAGGTGCCAGCCCGTTCGGCACCCGACTCACCACCCCGCCAGCTGATCGTGCCGGACCTGGTCGCAATCGTACCCACCGGGATCACCGCCGCGCAGGTCAGCGCCATCGGCGGGCTGGCCGGGGTGCGGGCCGTGCTCGCCGTGGCCGGCGGCCGGGTCGTGATCAACGGCCGAACGGTCAGCGTGCTCGGTGTCCCGCCACAGGCCTTCCGGTCCTGGACCCCGCCCGCCGCGGCGGCGGACGCCGCGATCTGGGCCCGACTGTCCGGCGGGCAGCTCGTCGCGAGCGGGGTGGCCGCGAGCGGGCTCGGGATCCCGGGCGTCGACGCGATTGTCGACGGCGACGTGGCCACGCGGCTGGGCCTGATCGCCGACGTCGCGGTGCTGATCAACGCGCCGGCCGCGGACCTGGCCACGCTCATGTCGCAGGTGCGCGCGGTCATCGGCCCCGGGGGCACGGTGCGCAACCTGGTTCCGGTGGTCGCGGTGACGAGCCTGCCGGTCGACGACGAAGTGCCCGCCGGGCGCCCGGCGAATTGGCTGGACCTGTACCGGGAGTCGGCGGCGCGGTGCTGCCCGGGCCTGTCCTGGACCGTGCTGGCCGCCATCGGGGAGATCGAGAGCGGCGACGGGGCGAACAACGGGCCGTCGTCCGCCGGGGCCCTGGGGCCGATGCAGTTCCTGCCGTCCACCTGGCGGATCTGGGGCACCGACGGGTTCGGCCGGGCCGGGCCGCCGGACATCATGAACCCGCTGGACGCGGTGCCATCGGCGGCTCGGATGCTGTGTGCCGGCGGCGCGGCTTCGGGCGGCGCGGCGCTGTCCGCGGCGATCTTCGGCTACAACCATGCCACCTGGTACGTGAGCGAAGTGCTCGCGCTGGCCGGCGAGTACGCGCAGGAATACCCGTGAAGGACGGTAAGAGGATGGTACGGATGCGCCCGCGGACGGGACGAGGGCTGGCCGCGTGCCTCATCGGGGCGGGCTGCGTGGCGTGGGGCCTGGCGGGCGGCCTGCCGGGGACGGCGCTGGCCGCCGCCAGCTCCCAGTGTGAGGCCCTGCCGGGCGGCCCGTCGGCGTCGCCGTCCGCCTCGCAGGCCGAGCTGTGCGTGAGCGTGCAGGCAGCTCAGTCGGGGATCAAGCGGGGGCAGGCGGCGTCGTTCACGGTCCAGGTCTCGGCGCAGAACGGTTCGGCGTCCGGGGTGTCGGTGACGCTGGCGGCCTCCCCGCAGGGCCAGGCGGCCACGTTCACCGGCCGCTGCCCGGGCGGGAACGGCTCGGCCACCTGCACGGTCGGATCGCTGGGCACCTCGCTGGCGCCGGCGACGTATTCGCTGCAGGCCCAGATCGCGGTCGCGTCCTCGGCTAGTTCGGTCACCTCGGTGACGCTGACGGCGACCGCGGACGCCGCCACCAGCCCGGGGATGGCCGCCATGCCCTCCGCGTCGCAGTCGGTCAGCGTCGCCGCGGCCGCAGCGTCGGCGTCGGCGTCCGCGAAGGCAACGGCATCGGCGAGCACGTCTCCGGTGGCGCAGGTCAGCCCGGTCAGTACCCCGGGGCTGGCCACGGTGCTGCCGCCGGTCACCGTCCCCACCCCGGCGGGCATGACCACCTCGCTGTTCACCCCGGCGAACGTGGCCAGCGACCTGCCCGAGATCGCCCCCGTCCCCACCCCGGCCCCGGTCACCGGGACCCCGGGCAGCCCCGTCGCCGACACCGGCTCGCCGCAGGCGGGCAGCTTCACCCTGGCGCTGAACATGTCGGCGGCCACCGCCCAGGTGTTCGGCCTCATCATCGTGGCGCTGGCCCTGACGCTGGCGGCGACCAAGCTGGTGGCTGACTACCTCACGCCACGGCGGAACGGCGGCGCCGCGGCATCATCGAAGAAGCCGGCGCACGGTAAGAACGGGGATGGCGGGACAGGTTGGCGTTCGGGATTCTTCAGGCGCTCACGGACGCAGGCCAGCCCGGCAGCCGAGGCGCTTCCGGCGGCGCCGGCGCAGCAGCCGGTTTCCGGGAAGCCAGGACAGTAAAGCACCTGGCTGGCGGCGAGGCCTCATATTTCAGTTCAAGGACTCATCAGCATTCATCGCTGGCCGAAATCATTTCATTGCTTAGCGTTTATCACCTGCACTTTTACCCGTGCCGACAGGATGTCAAGGAACTGCCAATCGGCAGCCAGGAGGCGACAATCAATAAGCCGCACCTCTCTGAGTGACGGAAAATCGGCCAACATCTGCAGTTGTCGAATACTCGCCGCATTCGAAATCCAGAGCCTGGTCAGGCGAGACCTACTCAGATCGGAGATGTCGATGATTCCGTGGGGTCCGGTAGGATGCGCGGCCATCATCCTGAGCTCGCTAAGAGATTTGAGGCCACGCAACGGCGCCGTGTCTTTGATGGAATAACCAACGGTTTGTAGCGATTCAAGCGAATCACAGCTTTCAACTCCCGTAAGGCTGCCCGCTTGCCGCCGTCCTTCAACGTGAAAGCGCCTCAACCGGGTCGCTCCGTCCAGCATCTGAAGATCTGTTCCACGCCACATTCCGAGCTTGAATGATTCAAGTCTCGGCCAGTGCAGCGATACTTTGATTCCTGGCCGATCTGTCAGAACTAGGTCCCGAAGTCGAGGTTGAACCACATCGCGTACGCCGAGCCGGGATCCGGTAACCAATGCCAGTTCTTCAAGGCTTGGTACTGCGAATGCCGCGAGATCATTCTTTACCTTAGCCTGCAGGCTGAAGAGTCGCAGGCCGGGAAGCCTGAGAAGAAAATCCAGGTCTGACGGCGTCCAAGTTGAGCTCGGAGAAAGAATCAGACCATCAAATTCGCCCTCTCGGTACCGCTTCTCGGCAGCGTCTGACCATGGGCCGTCAAACGGGCCGCTCCACTGCAGAACGCGATAATCTGCCATGTCCAATGACTTTCTTGCTATGGCCCGCCAGGCGAGTTGATCCGGTTGGCCAATTTACCTATGCCGCCACTATTCCGAATCCACTCGCCCTCCCTCTCGTAGAGTTCACCATCAGTCGCGCCAGGCATCTCTATCCAGTCCAGTTCCCTTGTCTGATCCGTAGTATATCCGAGATCGCGAAGAGCTCCTTTAGCTCTGAACGCGGCATGCATGCGCTCATGAATATCTGATGCCTTGCCGATGTAGGTTTCGCCGTCGTCAGTGACGACCTTGTAGACACCCGAGGTATTCGGAAGATCCATTCTTCCGCTGGGGGACAGGTGACCGAATGCCCGACAGCTCGTGTTGTGAACGAGGACGCCGACACTAGCAGCCATTACGTAGAAGTCGTGGTTGCCGGGGATGGTGAGGTCCCACATCCAGCCGGACCGGTTCCGTGGCGCGTGGCCGCCCAGGACGGTGACGGTGCCGCCTGCGGGGGTGCGCAGGTGGGTGCCGTACCTGAGCGCGCCGGCCTTGACCCAGCGGTGGGTGGTGGCGTCCCAGATTGGGTGGTTGCTGGTGGTGTGGATGACCGCGGTCCGGCCGTGGGCGCGGATGGTCAGGTCGTACCGGTTGGTGTCGTGATGGACTAGGACCGCGGCGATCGTCCCGGCCTGGGTCTTGCCGGTCTTGGTGCTGGTGGAGACCACCTTCTCGCCCGGTTTCAGCGAGGAGATGGGCACGGCCTTCCCGTTGGCCAGCAGGACCTTGGTGCCGGGGGTGAAGCTGAGCCCGCAGCTTTCGGCCGCCTTGGCGCCGACCTGCTCGGCGACGTCCGCGCCGCCTTCCTCGGCCGCCTCCATGGCGGCGACTTCGACTTCGCCTTCGCCGGCGGTGGCGACAACCAGGGCGACGGTGACGGCGGCCTTGATGCAGCTGGACAGGTGCGGGTTGGTGACGCAGGAGACCACGTCCTGGGCGCCGGAGTACTTGTACGCGGCCTTGGCCACGGCCACGGCGGCGTGGGCGACCTTCTTGGCCACCTTCTTCACCGCCCGGGCCACCGCGCGGGCCGCCTTGGCCAGCTTGCGGGCCTGCTGCCTGGCGTACGCGGCGGTCAGCTTGGCCACCACCGCGTCATAATGCGCGGCCAGGGCGGCTGCCTGCGCCGCGACCGCCGCCAGCACGTGCGCCGCGTGCACGGCCGCGTCGGCCAGCTTGGCCGCCACATCGGCGGCCTTCGCCGCGCCCTTGGCCATCAGCGCCGCGAGCTGCGCCGTCCCCTCCGCGAACTCGGCGGCCGCCTGCAAGCCCAGCGCGATCCCCTCCAGCGTCACGTACGCCGCCATCGCCAGACCCGCCCGGCCCTCGTCGTACAACGCGATCCCGGTTTGGACGGCAGCGTCCTTCAGATACCCGCCGTCCTTAAACAGGTTCCAGCCGTGGGCCTTGGACAGGTCATCGCGGGCCGCCCGCCAGGCGGCGTCGGCCTTGTCCTGCCATTCCCTGGCCACCTGCAGCTGGGCCTGGGCCGCCTTGAACGCGGCCGCGGCCAGCTGCTGGGCCTTGGCCGCCAGCTCAGCGGCCTTGGCCGCAGCCGAGTTCAGCAGGCGAGCCAGGGCAGCGGCGCCGTGCGCGGCGGCCGACGCGGCCACCGCCGCTCCGGCGGCCGCCGCAGCCAGCGAGGCCGCTGCCGAGGCTTTGGCGTGCGCCGCAGCCGCGCGGGCGGCCGCGGCCGCGATCTCCCCGGCGCTGACGCCGCCGCCGGACCCCGAGGATTTCGACGGCGCGTGCCCGGAGGGGTCCATGACCGACATGGGATTGTCGTCGGCGTAGGCGTGCAGGTTGTCGGTGACCGCCGGGCCGCCCTCGCCGCCGGCGTAGGTGTCCTGGTTGATGAACCCGCCCGCGGACGGCTTGTAGAACCGGGCGCCCATGTCTACCTGCCCGGTGCCCGGGTCGGTCCACTGGCCCTGGTAGCCGACCTGGACGGCCGGCCCGGCGCTGGCCAGCACCTGGCCCCACGGGTCGTAGGTGACCGACCCGGCCAGCGCCGTGCCGGACGCGGTGAACAGGCCGGACAGGTCGTCGTGCTGGGTGCTCAGCGCGAGCAGCCTGCTGCCCGCGGTCGTGCTGACCCCGGTGATCTGCCCGGCCGGGTCGCGCGAGTAGGACGCCGAGGAGTCCGAGGCGACCTGGTTGGTCAGGCCGTCGTAGGTCAGCGTGATGCTGCCGCCACCGTTGTGGGCATCGCTGACCATGCGGCCGAGGGCGTCATAGGACAGCGAGGAGGCCGCGTCGGTGACCTGCTGGCCGTAGGCGTCGGAGGCGAAGGTGGCGGTGCCGCTGGAACCGGTGGCGGTGGCCAGGTCGCCGTCGGCGGTGTAGGCGTAGGTGCTCGATCCGTCGGAGGTCAGCTCGTTGCGGGCGTCGTAGCCGTAGGTGGTGCCGTTGTTGCTGGTCAGGTTGCCGGCGTTGTCGTAGCCGTAGGACTTGGTGACCGCCGTGCCGCCGGACGGGGTGGCGGTCCACGAGATCAGCCGGTTCGCCTGGTCGTACCCGTAGGTGTTGGTGACGGTCCCGGACCCGCCGCCGGCGGTGGCCAGGCCGCTCGTTGTCATCGAGGTGACATCGTTGCCCGCGTCGTAGCCGTAGCCGATGGCGGCGACCTGGGTGCCGCCGGTTGTGGCGATGGTGTCAGAGGTCAGCCGGTGCAGGCTGTCGTAGCCGAAGCTCTGGGTGTTGTTCCCGGTCCCGTAGGAGATCTGGGTGACCTGGTCCAGGTTGTTGTAGGCGTAGGTGCCGGTGGCGCCGGAGGCGGCGTCGGCGTCGGTGGCCAGCCGGCCGGCGCTGTCGTAGGTGTAGGTGGAGGTGCCGGCCGCCTCCGCGGCCGTGGTCGGCTGCCCGCTTCCGTTGTAGGTGAAGACGGAGGTGCCGGCCGACCCGGAAGCGGACAGCAGCAGGCCCCGGTCGTCCCAGCCGAACGATTCGGAGCTGGCGGGCTGATATCCGGGCGTGCCCGAAGTTCCGGCGGCGCCGGTCGCGGCGGTCAGCAGCCGTCCGGCGCCGTCGTAGGTGAAGGTCCTGGTCGCGGTCGGCGCGGCCGCGCCGGTGCCGGACTGGCCGGTCAGGTCGCCCATCGCGTCGTAGCTATTGGCGACCTGCACGCCGCCGGGCAGGTTCTGGGTGACCAGTTCACTGTTGCCGTCGTAGACGTCGGTGGTGGTGGAGTCGGCCGTGGTGCCATGGGCGGCGGTCGGGGGTTCGGTGATGACCGCGGGCAGACCCCGGGAGTTGTAGGTGGTGTAGGTGGTGTTGCCGTTGCCGTCGGTCAGTGCGGTGCGGTTTCCCGCCAGGTCATACCCGTAGCTCACGGTGATGCTGTGGCCGGAGGAGGTCGGCTCGGTCTGCGAGGTGAGCATCCCGGTCGCGTCGTAGGCGTAGGTGGTGGTGTTGCTCAGGAAGTTGGTCGCGGAGGTGATCTGCCCGTCCGGGTTGTAGACGGCCGACTCCGTGCGGAGCGTCGTGCCGGCGGCGTTCAGGTCCGCCAGCGAGGTCTGGCGTCCGGCCAGGTCGTAGCCGGCCGTGGTCGCGGTGCCGTCCGGCAGCGTCATCTTGGCCAGGTTGCCGTCCAGGTTGTAGGCGTAGGTGCTGGTGTTCCCGGCACCGTCGGTGACGGAGGTCTGCTCCCCCACCGCGTCGTACGTGGCCGTGGCCTGCACCCCGGTCGGGCTGGTCTGCGAGATCTGCTCGCCCGCGTCGTTGTATCCGTAGCTGGTGGTGTAGGCCGCGGAGGCGTTCTGCCGGACCAGGTTGGTCGCGGTGAGCAGGTGGCCGAGGTTGTCGTAGGTGGCCTGGGTCTGCGCCCCGGTGGGGTCGGTGAGGCTGGTCTGCTCCCCGGCCGGGTCGTAGGTGTAGGTCGATACCCCGCCGCCCGGGTCGGTCTGACTGGCCAGGTCGCCGAGCTGGTCGTAACCGAACTGCGTGATGTTGCCCAGCGGGTCGGTGGTCTGGGTCTGCTCGCCGAGGTTGTTGAAGACCGTGGTGGTGGTGCCGCCGGCCGGCGTGCCGGAGCCGGGCGGGGTGTAGGACGGGTCGGTGACCGACACCTGATGGCCGTCCTGGTCGTAGGCGTAGGTCGTCACGTTACCGTCCGGGTCGGAACTCTCGGTCTGGTCGCCGAACGTGTCGTAGCCGGTCATGCTGACCGGGTTGGCGGTAACCGGCGCGCCGCCGCTGCCGGTCTGGCTCAGCGCGGCCGGGCCGGTTTCCACGACCGGGCGCCCGGCCTCGTCGTTCGAGATCGTGCTGGTGTTGCCCGCCGGGTCGGTCTCCGAGGTGACCAGGCCGCGCTGGTCCCTCACATCGCTGCTGGTCAGGTTCCCGCCGGTGTTGGCCACCGTCTGCGACAGCGCCTGGTCCATCGCGTTGTAGGTCATCGTCTCGGTCTGCGTGACCCCGCCACCGGTCAGGGTCTTGGTGACGACGTTCCCGTCGGAGTCGTAGGTGGCGGCGACCGCGCGGTTCACCCCGGACGGGTCCACCGTCTGCGAGGCCACCTGGTCGTCGGCGTTGAAGGCCGTGTTGACGGTCAGGCTGCCCGGGGCGGTTTCGGTGATCCGGTTTCCGGCCGCGTCGTAGCCGTAGGTGGTGACGCTCTGCTTTCCGCCGCTACAGGCTGAGCAGACGACGTAGCTGGATGCGAGCCGGTTGTCGCCGTAGTACGTGTAGTTGGTCTGCGTCCCCTTGACGTCGGTGACCGACGCCAGTCTCCCGGCGGGATCGTAGGCCCGCGATTCCTGCACCAGGTTGGCCGGCGGCGACGGGTTGCCCGGGTTGCCGGTGTACCCCTGCAGCGTGGTGGTCAGCAGGTTTCCCGCGTCGTCGTAGGCGTAGGCGGTGGTCACCCCGGCGGCGTTGGTCTGGCTGATCCGGTCGCCCAGCGTGTCGTAGGTGTACGAGGTGGTGTTCCCCAGCCCGTCGGCGGTGGACGCGAGCTTGCCGTTGGTGTCGTACGTGCTGGTGGTGGTGCGGGACGGGTCTCCGCCGGTGCTGTCGCTGATCGTGGTGGTCAGCACGTTGGAGTCGGCGTCGTAGGTATAGCCGGTCACCTTGGTGTGCACCGCACCGGTCACCCGGTCGGTGACCGGCGGGTCCGTCTCGGTGACGAGCCGGTCCTGGCCGTCATAGGCGTAGCTGGTGGTCAGCCCGGCCGGGAAGGTGTCCGAGACCTGCGCCTGGGTCAGATCGCGCCCCAGGTTGTCGTAGGTGTACTTGGTCACCAGCCCGAGGGGGTTCGTGGCCTGCATGACGTCGCCGGCCGAGTTATAGGCGTAGCTGGTCACTCCGCCGCCGGGTGCGGTGAGCGACGCCAGCAGGCCGGGAGGTTCGGTTCCGCCGCCGACGGCGGACTCCGTCCCCGCGGTATAGGCGTAGGAGGTCTTGCAGCCGGACGGGCAGGCCGGCGTAACCGGCGTGGTCTTGGTCGCGATCTGGGCCGATGAGGTGTACGTGGTCACCGTGTCATAGGCCGGATCGGACGACGAGGAGGAGCGGGCGTCGCGCGAGTCGGTCGGCTTGTCGTTGCGCGGATCAAGCGGGCTGGACAGGTTCTCGTAGTAGGAGGCATAGGAGGTCTGGCAGTTGCCGACGGCCGCGCACGTGGTCGTGGAGGTCACGTTGTTGTGCGCGTCGTAGGTCATGTAGCTGGTGTCGCCGTCCGGGTCGGTGATCGTCGCGGCGCGGGTCGCCGCGTCGTACCCGTACGAGGTCACGCCGCCGAGCACGCTGACGGCCCGCACCAGCGCGCCGGTAGCGTACAGGTAGGAGGCGGTCTTGCCGCCCGGGTCGGTGACCGTGACGGTCTGGGTGTTCACCGGCGGGGTGGTCGGCGGCGTCACGCCGGAGGGGACATCCTGTTTGCTCAGCGTGTTGTAGTGACTGGAGACGTCGGTCGAGGACAGCTGGGTGGTGTAGAGCGAGACGTCGGCGATTGACCCGGTGAAGTCGCCGTTCGGCCCGTTGCCGATATCGGCGACGTACCCGGCGGGCGACGCGGTGGCCTGCGTGGTGATCTGTGCGGTGGTTACCACCGCGCCGTCGGCATACAAGGTCGCGGTCTGGCTGAACGACCCGGGGTTGCAGGTAAATGATCCCGAGGGGCAGATGGTTCCGGGACTGAGCGTGAGGATGGCCTGGTGCCACTTGCCGTCGATGACATTGCCGGAGCAGCTCCCGAACGCGGGCGAGTTCAGCGTCGCGCTGCCGATCGTCCCTTCCAGGCAGCTGTGTCCCGACGGGATCCACAGCGCCATCGGCTCGCCGTGCTGGCCGGTGGCGGACGACAGCAAGGTCCCGTGCCCCGTGGTCTTGAACCACAGTTCGGCCGTTTCGGCGCCGGTGCCGCCGAAATACCCGCCGGGGATGCTGACCTGCGAATTGGTACCGCCGAATCCCGCCGCGTTCCCGTCGGAGATACCGTCCGGCCCGGCCACGCCCAGCGTGACGTTCGCGTAGGTCGCCGGGGGACGCGGGCTGGCCGTCGTGGCGCTCGAGCCGATCATGTCGCGAGCGACCGGGCCGGCGGTGTCGCTGAGCGGCCAGAAGTCCTCCGGAGAGGATCCCATGACGGCGCTGTCATAGCCGGCCGAGGACGCGCCCGGGATCGGCCCGCTGTAGCCCCATGTCCCCCCCACGGCGTCGGTCAGCGCCGTGACCCGGTCGTTGACCGTGTCGTAAGTCACTGACAGCTCGCCGCGCCCGGCTGGGCTGGTGACCGCGTTGAGCTCCGCGGCCTGGTGGGTCTCCGCGGCGTACTGGGCGGCGACCGTCCCGGCGCTGGGCAGCTGGTTGTGGTAGATCGACACGTCGGCCATCGACCCGTTCAGATACGACCAGGCGGGCGAGGACCCGAAGCAGCCCGGGCACCTCGCGTTCGGGAGCAGGCTGGCGCCGAGCAGCGCATACCCGGCAGGCAGCGTGAAGCTGGAACTGCCCGTGGCGACCCGCGCCCCATCCAGGTACAGTGCCTGGCCGGGGACCAGCACGGCCTGGTGCCAGGCGCCGTTGTTCACTGCCGCCGGGGAGGACATCGCGGTGGCCGCGTAGATGGTGCCGCTCTGGGAGTCGGTGCCGATGGTCTTGAGGCCCTGCAGCTGACCGCTGCTGCCGATCCACAGCAACGGCACCTGGACGCTGAGGGCGCAGCCGGTACCACAGTTCTGGGGTGGCAGGGCGGAGGTCAGCCCGACCAGCGCCCCCGAGGCGGCGCTGGTCTTGAACCAGACGCTCACCGCCAGGCTGCCGGCCGCGGTCGCGCTGTTCAGCACCCGGCCGGTGTCGGCGATCTGGGAGCACGAGCTCACCTGGCCCGGCGTGGTGCACCAGGCCCCGTCCAGCGGGATGAACGAGCTGGTCCCGTTGAACCCGGTCGCGGTCACCCCGGCCACCGGCCCGGCCACACCCCGCGTGGTGCTGAACTCGGCGGCCGGCGGGTCCACGGTGGTCATGTCGTCCACCGGGACCTGGTTGGCGGCGGCGGTGGCGCTGGCCGCGTCGTTCAGCCGGTAGTAGCTGGTGGGGTCGGCGTTCATCACCGACGTGGGGGCGTGCGAGGCGCTGGTGTTGTAGCCGTAACTGGTGCACCCGGTGGTGGTCCCCGGCGGGCACACCTGGGTGAGCAGGTCCCCGCTGTACCCGTAGGTCCAGGTGAGCGCCGTTCCCGGCTGGCCTGCTGTCGCCGGGTCGGTAGCGACGGTGGCCACGTGGGGGGACGCCGCGCCAGTGGGCGTGGACCAGGTCAGGTGCAGCGCCCGGCCCGACGAGGTGCTGGTGATCGTGGCCAGCGTCCCGCCGCTGTAGCCGAACGTCTCGGCCTTGCCGGTGTTGTCCGTGATGGCGGAGATCAGCCACGAGGACCCGCTGGCCTGGCCGAACTGGTAGGTCGTCCCGGTCTGGTCGGTCACCGCGAAGCCGCCGCCGGACAGCGCGGACACCACCGCGTACATGTCCTGCGGCGGGGCGTATCCGCCGGCCGCGTTCTTGGCGAACCGGACCTGCTGCCCGTCCGCCAGCGTCAGGATCAGCGCTCCCGACCCGTCCGGATCGGGAACCAGGGACATGTCCAGCACCGACGACCAGCCCGCCCCGAGCGCCTGCGACGTCCGCGGGTCGAGCGAGTTGTAGGTCCGCACGACCGACAGCGGCGGCCCGACGGTGGCCACGCTCGCGTCGGTGGCCTGCTGGGAGACGTTCCCGGTGCGGGGGTCGATGGTCTTGCCCGACCCGGTGTAGTCGGTGCCGCCCAGGTTCGAGGTCATGATCGGGTTGCCGTCGTCGGCCTGGTACGCGTTGCCCAGCCGGTGCGAGATGGCCTGCTGGGCGTTGCCGACCACGAACGAGATCGGCGTCGTCCAGGTGATCCCGGAACCGGTCAGCGACGGCGGGGGCACCGCGTCGCTGACCGTGACCTGCCAGTAGTAGGTGGTCCCCCAGGTCAGGGCGGTAGTGGGGGTCCAGTTGTTGCCGCTGCCGGCCACCCAGCCCGACGACTGCAGCACCGTGGCCGTGCTCGGATTGGGGCCGTTGAGGATCCGGAAGGCGTAGGAGAAGGTCGGGTTGGCCGGGTACC
>Ga0335081_10008422_pt1 | contig 16540 bp, 10 predicted proteins | sample Lox_Sample_35_FD_206713 | JGI IMG/M metagenome (GOLD analysis project Ga0335081, IMG submission 206713) | Soil microbial communities from Loxahatchee National Wildlife Refuge, Florida, United States - Lox_Sample_3.5 | ecosystem: Environmental > Terrestrial > Soil > Wetlands | place: USA... | reverse complement strand
GATCGGCGCCCCGCTCGGGCTGTCCGGCACGGTCACCTCCGGCATCGTCAGCGCCCTGGACCGCACCGTGCAGGTCCCGGGCGATAACGACACCACGGCGCTGCTGGTGTCGGCCCTGCAGACCGACGCTTCCATCAATCCGGGCAACAGCGGCGGCGCCCTGGTCAACTGCGAGGGTCAGCTCATCGGGGTGCCGACGGCCGGCGCGACCGTGCCGAACTCGGGCGGCGGCAGCATCGGGCTGGGTTTCGCCATCCCGGTGGATCTGGCCAAGACGATCTCCGACGAGATCATCGCCACCGGCCGGGTGACCCACGCCTTCTTCGGCGTGCAGACGGTGCCGATCCCGCCCGCGGCCGCCGCCCAGGCCGGGCTGCCCGAGGGGCTGTACGTCCAGGCGGTGACGCCAGGCGGCCCCGCTGAGATGGCCGGGCTGCGCGCCGATGACGTGATCACCAGCATCAACGGCGAGCCGGCCGCCAGCAACATCCAGCTGCAAGAGCTGACCCTGACCAAGAAGCCGGGCGACACGGTCTCGATCGAGTACACCAGGAACGGCCAGTCGGCCAAGACCACGGTCACCCTGGGTGCGCAGCCGTGAGCCGCGCGACAATGAGCCGCCCCCTTCCGGTTCTGCCGGGTATTCCGGGATGGTCCCGGTGGGCCGGCCGGCCGGGTAACGGGGTGTGTGGCACATTCGCTCCGCACGATGGGGCTGGCGGCCCATGCAGCCCAGGCCGGGGTCGATCGCGGCCGTTACCCGGCCAGCCGGGAACCCCCGGGGAACCCGGGAACCCCAAGAGCCCCACGGGGCGCTCCGAGGCGCACCGGAGCGCCCCGTGGAACGGCATGAAACCTGGCTTCCAGGGCGTTCCGGCGCCGTGAACCCGGGTCTGGGCATTCAGGCCGACGTGATCCAGGTGATCGTGTGGAGTTAGTCGCCCCAACTCCGCCAGGCGGAATCGCCTGCCGTGCGGGAAGCCAAGGATGCCTTGCGGCTGCGGTATGCCCATGGCGAGATCAGCCGGGAAGATTACCTGCAGGGCAAGGTGGAGCTGGAAGACTGAGCCGAACGAGCACGGTTCACCTGTGAGCCGGGGCTTACCTGCCCGGCGGCCGGGACCATCCGGCGAGGTGTCCTGCCGTGCGGGCGGGCGCCCTACGGGCGGGCGGCGCCGACGAAGTTCGCCGCGTACCAGCCGGTGTTCATCGGGATCTTCTGCACGTCCATCCCGGTCTGCGGGGCGTCGATGATGTAGCCGTCCCCGACGTAGATGGCCACGTGGCCGACGCCGTCGTAGTACAGCAGGTCGCCGGGCTCGATGGCGGACGTGGCGATGTGCGGCAGGGCGGCCCACTGCGCGTAGGTGGTACGCGGGATCGCGACCCCGGCCGCCGCCCAGGCGGCCTGGGCCAGCCCGGAGCAGTCGTAGCTGCCCGGCCCGGTCGCGCCCCACTGGTACGGCTTGCCGAGCTGGGCGTAGGCGAAGGCCACGGCCTTGCCCCCCTGGGTCGAGGTCGGTCCGGAGTAGGTGGCCGTGGTCGTGCCGCCCGCGCCGATCGAGTTGCTCACCACCGTCTGCTGCTGCGGCACGGTCAGATCGGCCAGCGTCGCCTTCTGGGTGTCGATGAGCTTGCCCAGGGAGGCCTTGCGGGCGGCCAACTGCTTCTTGAGGCCGGCGATCCCGGCCTCGGTGCGCTGCATCTGCTGCTCCACGCCGGCCAGCTGGCTGGCGTCGGTCAGCAGCTGCCTGGTCTGGGCGGTGCGGTTGCCGGACAGCTCCATCAGCAGCGACCCCTGCTGCAGCACCACCGAGGGGTCGCCCGAGGTGAGCACGCCCGCGATGGAGGTGGCCCCGGTGTCCTCGAACGCCGCCGCGGCCGCCTGGGCCACGTCGGCCTGCGCCGCCTGGAACTGGGCGTTGGCGTGGCTGAGGTGCACGCGCACCTGGGACAGCCTGGACTGCGCGGCGGACAGCTGCTGGCTGGCCTGGTCGAGCTGCTCAGTGACGTTGTCGAACTGGGACGTGAGCTGGTTGATCCGGGCCTGCACCTGGTCAACCGTCGGCTGCGGCGCGGCGGCCGCGCCGGAGGCGAAGACCGCGAGCCCGCCCGCCGCGACCAGCCCGGCGCCCAGGGCGAGGCCGCGCCGCCATCCGGATACCTTCGCCAGCAGCCCGCTCACGTACCTGTCACGCTCCCTCGTCACCTGGCGGTCATCTGGCGGCCGCCGACCGGACATCGAAGATCACGGTAGTGACGGGCTGGCCCGCGTCTCAATCGGTTCGCGTGAATATCACGGATCTATTACGGACGATGACAGCTACCATGAGCACCACCGCTCCCGGCAGCCCCAGCACCCGCCACGGCGCCGTGGCGGGAGCCAGCCGCGCGGACCCCGGCGGCGTCGTCGCCGCCGGGGGTCTCGACCTGCGGTTCGGCGGGCACCTGGCCGGCGGGCGGCAGGGGCGCCGGGTGGTAGCGGCGGCTGGCGTTGCCGACGACGGACAGCGACGACAGCGCCATCGCGGCAGGCTGACATCGGGCGCCTCACGGCATCCCCGGAGAACGGCATCGCCGGTGGTCAAGTGCATCGCATCTGTGTTCTAATTGCAGGGATGGGTCGAACGCAGGAGCTAGGCCGTCGGCCGGGCCCATTCGGGCCGGATCCGGTCAGCCGCGAAGGCAGCTGACGCTGCCCGAGGGCTGCCTCACGGGCGAGTCTCGCGTCGGCACCAGCCCGGAGGGCGCGGTTCAGGCCATGCGACAGGAGTGATCACGACGAACGAGCAATTCGAAAACTTTATCGATGATAGTGACGAATGGTTCGCTGATATAGAACTCAAGGTTCGCGACCTGGGGCAGGAGATTTCTGAGTGGCGGGAGTCGCGAATCCGGGAGAGTGCCGAGCCGGCGTGGCGCCGGGAACGGGAGCGCGACGTCACCGGATCCGGACACCTCCGGGAACGCGAGCGAAAGCTGGCGGAGACCGAATACCCCCGCGGACGCAATTATGGCCGGACTTCAGCGGGCCGGGCCTCGGCAGGCCGGGCCTCGGCGGGCCGGGCCCGGCCCGGTCCCGCGGCCGGGCCCGCCTGGCTCATCCCGGAGCACGAGCCGCTCCGGCCCGACGACCGGACCCACGCGCTCATCGACCGGGGACGGCGCACGTCCCGGCCGCACCGCTCGCGCCGCTCGCATCGCCCGCGCCGCGGCCACAAGATTGTCATCGGGTCGGCGGCGGGCCTCGTGGTGCTCGTCATCGGCGCGATGATCGTCCTCAGGAAGGGCCCGTCGTGGCCGCCGAGTGTGGCGACCGTGCAAACCGAGATAACCACCGCCTGCCAGAATCCCAACGTCGCGGCCGAACCGAGCCAGGTCAACTTCGCCTGCGGCAAGGACACGAGCCAGATTCTCTGGGTTTTCGCGTTGATGACGAGCAACAACAATCCTGGCTACGCCGACGCGAAGACCGGCAGGAAGGGGCTCGAGCCCATCGCTCCCGCCCAGGGAGGCCAGATCGCGTGGTCGCTGAACCTGCATCATCCCTACGACCCGCTCAACCCGGTCGACAGTCTGGAGGTGGCGGCGCGCGCCATCAACAACATCATCGGCGGGGCGACCCTGACCGGCGCCAACGGCAAGCCCGCGGTCCAGCCGGGCCTGGAGAGCAAGCCGGATAACTGCGCCAGGTACACCGGGTCGTCGGCCATCATCTCGCGTGCCGGGTTCCCCGGCCTGTGCGCCAGTCCGGTGACCAGCCAGCAAGGCCAGGGAGCGCTCGTCGCCGACGTGTACCAGCAGTGGATGCCCGGCGCCGGTTCGGTGGCCGCGCAGAACGTGAGCGTGCTGTTCGAGAACGCCGGTAACCCGGGTGACCCGCAGGTGCAGGCCATCCTCAAGACCCTGCCGAAATCCGGGGAGTAAGGACGCCAGTACAGGATCGGCGCCGCAAACCCGAGGGAGGTGATCCCATGCAGGCCGTAAAGACACCGGCGTGGCAGCAGGCGACGGCGCTGGTGAGCCTCAGCACCTGCGGGGCGATGACCGGATTGACCTTCGCCCACGGCACGGCCGCCGATATGACGTCTCCGGCCAGCCTGCCGGCGCACTTGCTGGCCCTGGACCGGCCGGCCGCGCCCGCCTCGTCAGGCGACGGCGCGCTGCGATCGGCGATCGTCGGCGTGGCCAGGTACTACCTGCAGATGGCGCGGACCAGGACGCCGGCCGAAATGGAGGCGCTGATCTGGCAGGCTGACAGCCTCGACGGCGTCGATCACGGGCAGTCGTGCGCGGCCTTCGCCAGCCTCACGCTGGCGCTGGGCGCCAAGGCGGCGGGCCAGCAGAGCTGGGTGAGCGGGGGCGGCTCCTACCCGTGGCCGCTGCATCAGTGGGCCGATGTCCGCGTCCAGCCCAACCCGGCGTCGCCGGACGTCGTATCGATGCTGCAGGACGCGCAGGCGCATCACCGCTGGCACCCGCTGGGCGACGGCTACCAGCCGCAGCCGGGCGACTGGGTGCTGTTCGACGGGCATGTCGAGGTGGTCACCAGGTACACAGGCACCGCCCTGTACACCGTGGGCGCGGACTCGCTGCCGGACCTCACGGTCAATGCGCACAAGTTCCCGGCCCCGCTCGCCGCCCAGGGCGTGCTCGGCTTCGTCGACAACGGCGAGCTGGGCGGGCCGCAGGCCGAGGGCGGCGCGGCGCGGGTACCGGGGGTGGCACCGCAACTGGCGGGGGCAGCGGCCCAGGAGGAGCGCGGATCGGCGGCGATCCCGGGGACGGCCGCGCCGGCGCCCGGTGACGGCGGCTCCGCGGGCCGGCACGCGCCCGCCTACGGCAGGCACAGCCCGCCGCCGGCGGGCGCGCCGGGCACCGCCGCCCAGCAAGCGTTCATCACCATGGTGGCGCCGGGAGCGATCGCGGCCCAGCAGAGGTACGGCATCCCGGCCGCGGTCACCATCGCCCAGGCCATCGACGAATCCGGCTGGGGGCAAAGCGAGCTGGCGACGGCGGACCACAACTTGTTCGGCATCAAGGGAACCGGCCCGGCCGGCCGCCAGATGCTGCCGACGCAGGAGTACGAGAACGGCGTCTGGGTCACCCGCACCGCCCCGTTCCGGGTGTACCACAACGTCACAGAGAGCATCGCGGACCACGGCCGGCTCCTGGCCACGAGCCAGGCCTACCGGCAGGCCATGGCCGACCGCCATGCACCCGACGCGTTCGCCGCCGCCCTCACCGGCGTCTACGCCACCGACCCGGACTACGGCTCCAACCTGATCGCGCTGATGCGGCTGTACAACCTGTACCGCTACGACCCGGCGGCGCCGGCCAGGGGGGTCTCCGGCGGGGCCACGCCGGAGGCCGGCCGGGATGCGAGCATCCCCGGGGTCTCCGGCGCCCTGGCCGCCGGCGCGGTCAGGGCGGGCGCGGCCGGGGGCAGGCGGCGGCCCGGGCCGCGGATCGCGCCGCGGGGTTCGCGGATGAGCGGGCGCCGCTATGTCCCGCAGATTCCGCACGCGGTAGCCGCCGACTTCGTGGCGACGGCCAAGGGCCCGCTGACCCGGGCGCGGCCGCTGTACCAGGACGTGGCCGGCCATACCGGGATTCCCTGGGAGCTGCTGGCGGCCTGCGACTGGATGCAGTGCCAGGCGCAGCCGCGCTACTCGCCGGTGTACGGCGAGAAGCTGGGCACCGTCAATCGCGACGGCACGGTTTTCCGGACCAGGTCAGCGGCGCTGGCACAGTGCGCCGCTGACCTGATCGAGCTGGCCGGCGCCGTCTACCTGATCGGCCTGACCGTGCCGCGGCCCCTGTCGGTGCGGGAACTGGCCAACGTGTTCGCCGCGTTCCGGTGGGGCGGGCTGCTCGCGGCGCACGACATCTCGGCGATGGAATTCCCGTACTCGGTCGCGGGCCTGACCGCCCAGCATCTGAAGATGCGCTGGCCCGACGTCAGCGACCCGGATGCGCCGGACAAGCCCGGCACGCGGTTCCGCGGGCCCTTCGGGGCGGTCCCGGTAGTCCTGAGCCTGGGTTACCGGGCCGTCGAATTACTTCTCTGACCGCAGTCCGGGCATGTCACCACAAAAGGTGACGTGACGCCGTGGCGCACCGGCGCCAATCATCACACTATGCCCGCCCATCTGCCCGGCACCCTCGACGAGGCGAGCCGGGTGCTGCTCATCACCACGCTGCTGCGTGAGGGCTTTCTCACCACTCCGGAGGAGGAGCAAGAGCGCGGCCCGGTCACAGCGAGCTGATCACGGCGCCTACCTGGGCGGCCGGCCGAGGGGCGGCCTGATGGGCCGGATGGGCGGCGTGGGATGCCGGCGCGGACCGGACCACATGGCCGGCACGGCGTAGACCGCGGCGGCCACCGCGTACGCGGCCTGCTCGTACAGGACCCGCCAGCCGACGAAATCCGGCCAGGCCTCGGCCGGGTCGCGCGCGATCGGGAACTCGACCTCGCGCATCTTGGCCACCCCGTCGAGGAACTCCTCGTAGGTCAGGCTGATGCCGCTTTCCGGATCGGGTTCCATCGGGATGTCGTAGCCCATCGCCCGCGCGATCCGCTTGAAGCACTGGGCTCCGCCCCGAAGGCACAGCCGCGCCGGTACCGTCGGCGCGGCCGCGGGGGACAGCGCCAGGAACAGCGCGGCGGAATCCAGCACGGCCAGCAGCGCGGTCACCCAGGACGACAGGGACCCCGGGGAGCGGAACCGGACCAGCGGCAGGTAGGTGGTGTGGCTCTCGCCGACGTCCGCGGCCCAGCGTTCCCACTGGGCGTACAGATCGGGCATCGTATCCAGGGTCGACGTGCCCGATCCCAGCGCGTACTTGGTGCGCGCCAGGAGTTCGGGCCCCCAGGACGGGACGCCGGCCCGCGCGTTCAGCAGCGCCACCTCTGTCTCCCTGCGGTTGAACGCCGCGTACAGCGTCGGCAGGTAGGCGACTTGCAGCGCGACGATCACCAGGCCGGTCGCCGCGGCCAGGAACACGATCACCGCCGGGCCCGCCCCACCCGGCTCGGCGAACCCCAGGGTGAACATGGAGGACCCGGAGTCGATGAAGGCAGATCCCAGGCCGCGGGCGGCGAAGGGCCACAACAGCAGGGCGAACCCGATAAACGACATGCCCAGCCAGGCCACCAGCTGGGTCAGCAAGATCGCCGCCGGCTGCGCCGCCAGCAGCTGGTCACGCCGCTCGTAATCGGCGATTCTCCTGGCCACGGCCTGGAAGACCAGGTCCACTAGCTGATCCACCCACCGCGTCAGCCGGCTGCTGACCGGACGGGACACGATCAGCGTCCCGGTGACGCTCTGCCACGCCCCGAGCAGCAGCAGGACACCGATCACCGCCGCCACCACCCGGCCCGCCGACGGCATCACCATGAGCTCTCCTCCACGTCAGGCACCCAGGTTCACCGCGCTAGCATCTCGCACCGCCGGCCGTCCCCGCTGAGCCTGACCCGGCGAGCGGCTCCTGCGGTCAGCCCCGGATCACCAGGACGGGGCAGGAGGCGTGGTGCACGCAGAAGTGGCTGACCGAGCCGAGCAGCGCGCTGGCCAGCTCGCCATGCCCGCGGCTGCCCACCACCAGCAGGTCGGCCCCGCGGGCGGCCCGGACCAGCACGTCGGCGGTATGCCCCTCCACGACCGAGGGACGGACGAGCACCCCGGGCTCGGTGCCGCTTACCTCGTTCAGCGCGTCGGCGAGGACCTGCTTCGCGTCGCCCTCGAAGTCGACCGCCCTGTCTCCCACCGGGGCCACGCCGTACCCGGCGGGCAGATGCCAGGCGATCACCGCGTCCACCGAACTCCCGGTCAGCGTGGCCTGGCGAAGGGCCCAGCGCAGCGCCGCCATCGAGGACGCCGATCCGTCCACGCCGACCACGATGCGCCCGCGGCCCCGACCCTGGCTGCTCATCGTCGTCACTCCTTCCACCCGGCTCCCTCACCAGCATCGGGCCGGGCCAAGGCGGCCGGCAGAGGCTAAGTGCCCGCCATGGCAGGGCCATGCGCCCCCGCGGCGCTCTGATCGGACCCGGCCGCGCGGCCCTACGGAGGGGGCGATAGAGGCGTCTCCCCCGCGGGGGCAACGTCGGTCGCTATCGTTCGCACCAGGTCGGCCATGGCAGCGTCGCGCGCCTCCGGTGAGAGATTCGAGCAGACACTGTTGGCCAGCAGGTATTTCTGCATTCTCTCCAGTCGCACGTGGAACGCATTGAGCTGGCTGGCCGTTCTGGCGTACAGCCAGAAGTTGAGCCCGGCGATCACCTCCACGATTCCGCCGCTGACGGCGCTGACGATGGCGGCTTCAAAGGCCGCGGACCTCATCGCTATGGTGACCGCGACGAAGAAGAAGATCGTTCCCAGCGCCGCCGATATCGCCGCGACACTGAAACTCCGCCGGGCTTGTGACAGAACATTCTCGTAGTACGCGTTGCTCAACGAGAACTGCGCAGCCGCGACCTCCTGAATATTCTTCGGATCGGTGCGGGCCACCTCATGAATCGCCGCGCCGGCACTTTCGATCCCGGCGTCCGCCGCCTCGATGTCGACTAGTTCAGCGCCGGCGCCCATGCGATCCTTGAGGAACCGTGTCAGGTCCGAATTCCTGGCCAGGGCGGCAGCAGGCAGAACGGATAGCCGGGTGGCCGTCTGGGCGTCCTGCACGATGCCGATAAATGTACCTTGACTGAACACTGGAGCGCCGCCGATACCGTACCAGGGCGATGTCAGGCTCGCGGCGTCCAGCGGCGCCTCGGCGACTTTGAGTACCGGGCTCCCGGTGTAATTTACGGTCGGCAAGTTGATCGTTCCGGTAATTCGCTCTATGGTCAGCGGATCGTCTGGATACCGCGGTTCCTGCTGCGCGAACCGGGGAAAGCCGAGTATTGCGCACTGGTGACTGGAGGTGCCTTTCAGCCGGCCCCATTGCGGCAGCTCCTCGTCCGGCGCGTCATGTTGCTCATCAGCCTGGAGAATTACCACGCCGACCCGCCCGTCCGGAGAGGACCAGGCGAAATGGCACGAGACGTCGTCCGTGCTGTCTGCCAGCCTGATGAACACGGGCGCAACGTTGCGCCTGCCGGCCGGAGTCCGCTGGCCGAAAATACCGCTCAGGGTGAGATACAGCCCGCCGCCGAGGTGGTATGCAGTGCCCTTCAGATATCGCCGTCCCACGCCCTCATCCATCAGCACTGCAACGGCAGCATCCTCGGCGATCACTCGTTGTCCCCCCATCGCGGAAGTGCAGATTCTGGCCGCTTGCGGGCACTCGTGTTATCCATGTTTGCATGCATGCCAGAGCTCGGGCAAGGTCGGGCGACCGCGGCAAGGAGCGGCAGCCAGCCCGCGGTACCGCCGAGTGAACGGATGCACGGCTAGCCAAGACCGGCGACGACGGCTACCATGAATAGGCCTGAATGCGCAGCTCAGGGGAGGATTTGACGTGCCGATGGACGGAGACGCGCGCGAGAGGGCCGATCTGGAATCGCCAAGAGATGCACCTCAGATCTTCGAGGAATTGGCGCTGGGGGTCGTCGGGCAGGAGTCCGGGAAACGCGACCTCGCCACACTTCTCGCTATGCATGTCCAGTCTACGGCTATCGAATACCTCAACCCAGCCCATGCGGCCCCGAACGCCCTGATCATTGGCCCTACCGGAGTGGGGAAGACGCACGCTATCCGTACGGCGGCGGAAGCCCTGCAAATCCCGCTCGCGATAGCGGATGCCACTCACATGTCATCATCTGCCTTCGCAGACGAAAGCCTCGACATGGTGCTCATTGAACTCGTGCGGTCATCAAGGCGCCTCATCAGGGAGAAATCAAAACCAGTCGGATACGATGAACCGCCGGATCTGGATGAATTGTACAATGCACAGCGCGGCATCGTGTTCATCGACGAGTTCGACAAGCTGGCGATACGGTCCGGTAATCGCGAGGATCGCAATGAGCTCGTCCAGCGGCGGCTCCTGCAGTTCATCGACGGCGCGAGTGTCACCTTGTCGTCGTCCAGGCACACCGGGGAAGACGAGCTGACTTTCCAGACGGCTGGGATTCTCTTTGTCGTCGCGGGCGCGTTCACTGATCTGCTGGCGGATCCCGGCGGCCGCACGCACAAGGCAATGAGAAGCATGCAGCGCCATAATCACGTGATCTCGGAGGACATCGTCCGCTATGGCTTCATGAAGGAGCTGATCGCCCGGATCCCGGTGATCATCGAATTCTCGCCGCTGACCGAGGAAGACCTGACCAGGATCCTGCAGACGCCCAGTATCGATCCTTCGCAGTTTTACGTTCAGTATCTCCGGTCGCTGGGGACCGAGCTGAAGATCAAGGAGGACGCGCAACGCTGGATCGCGGCCAGAGCCGCGGAGCTCGATGTGGGCGCGCGTGGCCTGCATCAGGTGCTTTTCCCGATTCTGTCGCTGCTCAGCCAGGACATGGAGAACGACGAGGATAAGCGACCGGATCTGGTCGAGTTGGATGTCCGCCAGGTACAAGATCTCGCTCGGAAGGTGGAGGGCCGCCGAAGTGACCGACCAACGAGATAGGAAAACGACCGTCCAGCTGGACCGGCTGGACGAGCAGACCTACGAGATCTACGCAGACGGGGCCCTCGACACCGAGTTCCTCTACCAGGTGACCCACGTCGGCGACTTCAACTACATCGCGCAGACAAATTTTCTGGGCGGCTGGCAGGAAGACAAGGAGCGCCGCGTCACCCTCATGCTCCAGCGCACCCTGCAGGACGCCCTCGAGGCGTCCGGGTTCCACAACCTGGCGTCGCTGGAGACCCGGCGCCTCAACGACGGCATCGAGTTCCGGTACCTCGATCCGGACTACCAGTTCAGTTATGCGATTGACGGCAGAGGGCGGATCGTCCTCAACCGGCCCCACTCGTCGGCGATCGCGTTCCACGAGTGGTACCGGCGGTTCATGCCTTCGCTGACCCACGTGGTCTTCAAGACCGTCGAGACCTTCGACGAGGAACTGACCGGCTTCAGCCGGGAGGAGACCGAGCGGCAATCCAACCGCCTGACCCCGCGGGAACCGGTGATCCAAGTGGAGCGGGCGTCCTATGGATTCAACGTGGCGGTCGAAGTCAGCGACGGCGGTCTCGACGGATCCGCAACACCCCTGCCCAACATCCAAGTCCTCAACAAGACGCTGCTCGGCCGGGTCCCGTCAAGTTCCGGAGCGCTCGGTGAACCCGACACGATGGGGCCAGAGGAGTTCGGCCGGATCGATTACAGCGTGATCCGGTGGAATCACAAGAAGAAGGCTTCGGAGCACTACAGCGTATCAGCTCCCAGCAACAACAGGTGGCGCCTGCTGCTCTTCAAGTTCGGCTACGTCGGCGAGACCTACATACCGTCTGATGGCGAGCGGGAGAAATTTAATCAGGACAACTTCCTGACCGGCGAGACCACCGCCGAGGCATATCTCAACTTCTTCCGGCAGAAGTGCATCTGCGGCTTCATCCGCGACGTGCTCCTTGGCGAAGCCGGGCGGCAAGGGCTCGTGCACGTGCGTCCGCCGAGGCCTCGCACGGACACCGACTACAGATTCCAGACCCCGGCGTCGTGGTAGCGGGATGTTGCAGAGGAGCGGAATTTGGACCGGGCTCAGCAGCGAGGAAATGAATGGGAGAACCTGACCAGCGATAGTCCGTTCGGAGCTGGCCTAGGCGGGCACCGGGTTCGCCTGGGGACGGTGCACAAGCGTACCTTCGCGGCGGAAGAATACCGGCCGGTTCTGGTCCTGGGCCCGCAGCGGAGCTACAAGACGTCCGGATTCGCCGTGCCGACCATCCTGGAGTGGGAGGGCCCGGCCCTGGTGACGTCGGTGCGCCGGGACGTCCTCGATGACACGCACCGGTTCCGCGGCAGGCGGGGGAACATCTATGTGTTCGACCCGGCCGGAGCGCTGAAGGACACGCCGTACGAGAAGCTCCGGCACAGCTGGGACATCCTGGACCACTGCCGGACCTGGGACGACTGCGTGCGGACGGCCAATGCCCTGACCGAAGCGCGCCAGCTGGGCGGTCTGGAATCGGGTGATTTCTGGTACGACCTCGCCGCTCAGCTGATCGCCCCTCATCTCTTCGCCGCGGCGCGAGGAGGCTTCTCGATGGGCAAGGTCATCCAGTGGATGAAAACGCAAGAACAGGACGAGGTCCGGGACCTGCTTCAAGATCCTGAGTGTGCCGCCGCGCTGCTGTCCGCGGAGAACGGCTGGAACCGTGAAGACCGGTCCAGGAGCGGGGTGTACACGACGGCCTCAACGGTACTTCGCATTTTCGACTACAGCGACGTCAGCGTCGATGACGCCCCGTTCATCGACCTGGATAGCTTCCTCAGCTCGCCCGCGGACACGTTGTACCTGTGTGCTCCCCCGGAGGAACAGGAGGCGTACCGGGATCTCTTCACGGGCCTGGTCAGGACCGTACTCCAGATGGCGTACGCGAGAAACAACCGCGCATTCGATATGCGCGCCGACGCGTCGGCCGCCACGGGGCCTGGCCCGGCCGCGCAGCCGCCCCTGGATCCGACGCCGCTGCTCATGCTCCTGGACGAAGCCGGGAACATAGCCCCGCTTAAGAATCTTGCCACCCTGGCGACCACCGCCGCGGGAACCGATATCCAGCTGGTCACCATCTTCCATGACCTCTCCCAGGTCCAGTCGGTTTATAAGCTTTATCCGGCCAGGTCAATTGTGAGCAACCACTCCGCGCTGGTCGTGCTCCCGGGCGCACGAGATAATGAGACGCTCTCATATGTAGAGCACCTGGTCAGGGGCGAGCGGATAGCGAACACCGAGGAAGGCACCTGGAATTCACCCAAGTACATTCGCGGGCTTGAACGCGGCACCGCGCTGCTGATGTACGAGAACCGCCGGCCGATCGTGGTCCAGTTGCGCAACAAGTTCAACAACGACCGCATCAAGCGCCGGGCCGCGGGTGACGTCGACCAGCCGGATGAGGCTGCTGCTGATGCTGGCCATCCCGTGGCAGCCGGGCTGGCTGATCCGGCCTCGGCAGGGCATGAGCTGAGACTGGTCGAGCGCGAGGCGTCGAAGGTCCGGGTCGATGTGCCCGATGACCGGCGATGGCACTGGGTGGCACGAGCGCTCGCCCGGGACCTTGCCTCCGAGCACGACGAACGGGACGAGACCTTCACGGCTCTGATGTGCCCGGCAACGCCTGACGCCATCGCCTCCCGGCTGGAGAGCGTGACGGCGAAGGTGGCCGCCCTCATCTGCCGCGACCGCGCGTGCCTCGACATCGCCACCCCGGCGGTACACGAGGTCCTCGAGACTATCGAGTCGCAACTGGAAGGCGTGCTGGTCCTGCTCCGCGACGACGGTACGGCCACCACCTCGGTAATGACGGCGCTCTATGTGCCCGGCAGTAGGTTCGCGGCGGCACTGGCCGCGCTGGCCGGGGGCGACAGCCACTGCGTGATGGTGGAAAGAAAGCCTCCTGCCCCGCCTCCCCAGGCGGAGGAAGAACCCAGCCTGGAACAGGATGCGCAGCCGGCCATCACCGGCTCCATGTGGGCGTACGGCCCCGCAGCGGGATCCTGGGCGAGCGGCTCGGACGTTCTGGAACTACCGCACGCCCTGGCCCGCGACGTCCAGGCCGGCGACTGGATGCTCATGGTCCAGGCTGATGCCCACGGCGAACAGTGGGCGACGGATGCGGTACGGGTGCAGCGGAAGCTCCAGGGCAGGCCGACGACCACCACCGTGCTGTTCGATCGAGCCTGGTCTTTCCCCGAGCCGGTGCCAGTCAACGTGCCGTGGCCAGCGAGCCAACGCCGGCTGACCGAGCTTTCCGAGCGGGACTTCAGCAATCTCCTGCCCGAACCGGGGATCCCGGAATTGCAGCAAACGCCGGCCACACTGCGCGAGCTGAGAACGTCCGACGTCGCGGCCCTGGCCTCGATGCACGACCTGAAGCCGGTGAGCCGGGCCGTGGCCGCGCTGCGGGCAGGTTCTCACGTCGTGCTCGGCGGCTCGGCCGCATCCCAGAAGCGCGCTCTGGGGATCTCGCTACTGCGGACCGCCCAGCAGTGCGGCATCTGTTCCGATGTCGCCGTCCTGGCCGGCGGCCAGCAGCGCACCGCACCTGCACCGTCATCCGCGGACAACTCTTCCTCGTACCCGCCGCCCTATTCCTTCGACTACGAGGCGCGGAGCTCGGACAGGCGGGACCACAACTCGGATCAGGAAATGCCCGCCGGCCTCGACGCGGCCGTGACAGCCGCCTCGGAGTCAGGAACCTGGGTACTCGTGGAAGACCTGTCAGCCGGCAGCGCCGACGCTCTCACGGCCGGGATAGCCGCAGCCCACGCCGCATTGACCCAGAAAGCCGTCCTCGCCCAGGGGACCCCGGTTTACGAGCAGGGCTGGGCCGGCACCTGGCGCCTCATCATCACCACTTCCCTGCCTCACCACGAGATCAGAAGGCTGCTGGGCGCCGAGATCTCGGCGTGGTTCAGCATCATCGGCATCGAGGCGGAGCCGGTCGTCACGGCTGACGCGACCCTGCTCACGCGGGTCTCGGCGGAGTTCGGCCCGGACGGCGAAGGCTTGCTGCGCCAGCTACTGCGGCGTGATCTCCCGGTCGCCGCCAGGACCCCCGACGCGATCCTGCGTATTCTCCGGCTAGCGGCCGAATGCCGGCGCACGTCGATCGAGGACGGCATCCGGGTCTCGGACACGGAAGCCCTCGCTTATGCTCTCGCCTCATCCCCCGCATTTACCCGGGCAGTGGCCGCCGGGCCGGACAATGACAACGCCGGGGATAAACCGCCGCAGGCAGACCCGATTCCGCAAGCCCAGGCATCACGAGGGCGGCGCTGGTATCGATCATCTTTATGCTGCGCCCCCGCCAGCAGCAGCGCACGCGGCGGAAACCGGCCAGTCAGCTCATTTCCGAGACCATGAAGCTGATCACGTAAGCCCGGGAGCGAGCCGCGCGCCGATCTCGAGGCCCGCCGGACGAGGACATAAGATGCTAAGCCGATGCCGGCGGGGATGTCCGCGGTGTGAGCGCCAGGCCCTTGGATCTCTTACGTCACTTCTGAAGGAGCCGTCGTGGCCGATAGCTTTGCTGCGAGCGAAGGCGTTGCGAGGGAAGGCTCGCAGGCCCAGGGTGCGCACCCAGCGCCGGCGGATCTGGTGGGCCTGGTGGCCGGGACGGAGGACTCGACCCCGTTGCAGTTCGCCGTCGCCCTGGATGAGGACTCCTACCTGCAGCTGGACGACGTGGTGGTCACGCTGCGGCATATCCCCGCGGTGGGGCCGGTGCTGACCAGCGGGATCGTCACGCAGGTCCGGGCCAGGCACGAGGGCGCGAGCTTCGGCTCGGACGTGTTCCTCATCTCCGATGGCGTGCTGCCGGCCCGCAACCAGGAGATCGCCGAGGTCAGCACGACACGGGTCGAGCCTGAGATCTACGTGCCGCCCCGCCCGGGGGAGGTGGTGCGCCGGGCCACCGGGCAGGAAAGAGCTCAGGCTCTTTACTTCGATCAGATGACGCACCGGGTGCCGGTAGGGCTCGGCCGGGACGGCTTGCCGATCTACGTCAACATGGAGTTCCTCGACGGCACGCGGGGCGCCCACGTATCGATCAGCGGCGTTTCCGGAGTGGCGACGAAGACGAGTTTCGCGCTGTTCCTGCTGCACTCGATTTTCCGTTCCGGTGCCCTTGGCGCGCGTGCGGTCAATGCGAAGGCCCTGGTGTTCAGCGTGAAGGGCGAGGATCTGCTGTTCCTCGACCAGCCGAATATCCGCCTGGACGACGATCTGCGGTCCGCGTACGCCGGACTCGGCCTGCCCGCCGGGCCGTTCGCGTCGGCCGGCTTCTGGGCGCCGCCGATCCCGGATGACCCGGCCGGCAGGCCGAACGTCACCGGCCGCACCAGTGGTGTCGAGGCATTCTGGTGGACCATCGCCGAGTTCTGCTCGCGGCAGCTGCTGCCGTATGCGTTCGCCGACGCGGAGGACGAGCGCAACCAGTACACGATCGTGATCCACCAGGTCGCCGCGCGGCTGCGCCTGGACGCCGTCCCGTACGGGGAGAACGGCGCCGTGAGACTTGATGATGACGTGGCGGCCACGTACGAGGAGCTGGCGGATGTCATCGTCAGCCGGCTCACCGGCGATGCGACCCGGCCGGACTGGGCCGGGCCGGTCACCGGGGCCGGGACGATCAACGCGTTCATCCGGCGGCTGCGCTCGTCGCTGCGGCCGCTGCGGGCGATCATCCGGGCGGACCTGACCGGGACGCCGCGCCGCCAGATCTCGACCCAGGATCAGCAGGTAACGGTCGTGGACCTGCATAACCTGCATGAGCGCGCGCAGCGTTTCGTCGTCGGCGTGGTGCTGGCGGCCGAGACGGCGCGCAAGGAGGACGCCGGCCCGGGCGGGCTGCTGTTCACGATGATCGACGAGCTGAACAAGTACGCGCCGAGGGAGGGTTCCTCGCCGATCAAGGAGGTGCTGCTGGACATCGCC
>Ga0335081_10008421_pt1 | contig 16540 bp, 12 predicted proteins | sample Lox_Sample_35_FD_206713 | JGI IMG/M metagenome (GOLD analysis project Ga0335081, IMG submission 206713) | Soil microbial communities from Loxahatchee National Wildlife Refuge, Florida, United States - Lox_Sample_3.5 | ecosystem: Environmental > Terrestrial > Soil > Wetlands | place: USA... | reverse complement strand
ATTAGCGATGGTGCATTAGGGGCGGAGGAAGAAGTCAAAAGGCAAAGGTCAAAAGTGAAAAGTCAAAAGTAATCAGGTACGCTTCGCCTTCGGCTCAGCACTTCTTAGAAAGCACGCGCAGCGCATTCTGCCACTTTTGATTTTTGCCCTTTGACATTTGCCTTTTGACTTTTTCTTTTTTATATGGCTGAGCGGCGATTGACAATTCTGGCGGCCCTGATCGTGTTATGGGGCGCGGCCATTTTCGGGAAGCTTGTCTCGCTCCAGGTCCTCCATCACAGGGAATATCAGCGGCTGGCGCGGTCGCGGCAGGAATTGTCGATTGAGATTCCGGGGCCGCGGGGGACCATCTTCGATCGCAACGGGCAGCCGCTGGCGATGAGCGTGCCCGCCGAGTCGGTTCACGTCAATCCGCTAAAAGTGCCGGACCTCGGGTTGGCGTCGGAGGTGCTGTCGCTCGTGCTGCACCTGGATCGCAAAGATCTCTATAGCAAGATGGAGACGGCGTTTGTGAATCACCGCGGCTTCCTGTGGGTGAAGCGGCAGATCACGCCGGAGGAATCCCAGAATCTGCGGAACCTGGATCTGGATTGGATCGAGTTCGAGAGCGAAAGCCAGCGGCATTACCCGAAAGGAAAACTCGCGGCGCACATTCTGGGGTCGGTGGATTTCGAGGAGAAAGGCAACGCCGGTATCGAGAAAGCGCTCGATGCCGATCTGCGCGGCCAGCCAGGACACATACGCCTGCTCACGGATGTGAAGCGGCGTGGTATCGAATCGCAACTCGATTCCGAACCACGCGCGGGCACGCCGGTTACGCTGACCATCGATGAGCGACTGCAATTTATCGCCGAACAAGAGATTACGGAGCAGGTGGAGAAGTTACACGCGCGCAGTGGCAGCGTGGTGGTGATGGATCCTCATAACGGCGAAATTCTGGCGATGGCGAGCTACCCGGTGTACGATCCCAACGAGCCGCCCACGGCCGGCGAGAGCACCTACAACCGCCAGAACCACGCCATCTCCGTGCCGTTCGAGCCCGGCTCTGTCTTCAAGGTCGTCACTCTGACCGCAGCGCTCGAAACGACGAGCCTGCGCCCCGAAAGTCCGATCGATTGCCACGGCGGCGTTCTGAAGCTGCCGGGACGCGTCATCCACGATTCGCATGCGGGCTTGCACGTGATTCCTATGGCGATGGTCTTGGCGAAATCCAGCAATATCGGGGCAGTCGAAGTCGGCAGCCGCGTCGGGCAGGCGCATTTGTATGAGTATGCGCGCCGGTTCGGGTTCGGCCAGAAGACCGGCGTCGAACTGCCGGCGGAATCGAACGGCAAATTGCGCAAACTTTCCCGATGGGGGACGACGTCATGGGCTTCGGTGTCGATCGGCCAGGAGGTCAGCGTCACCACCGTGCAATTGGCGCGCGCCGCTTCGGTATTCGCCAGCGGGGGATTATTGGTGCGGCCGCGCCTGGTTCTCAAGAGGGGAAATCAGCTGTTGCCGGCCCAGCCTCCGGTGCGGGTGATTCGGCCCGAGACGGCCATCACCATGCGCCAGATGATGGAGGGCGTCGTGATGCCGGGCGGCACGGCACCCAAGGCGCAACTGGCGGGCTACTCGACCGGCGGCAAGACCGGGTCGGCCCAGATCTTTGACATGGCCACCCACCGTTATTCTCATAACACTTACAACGGATCTTTTATTGGCTTTGCGCCTTTGACAAATCCAGCTATTGTAGTAGTAGTCACGTTGAACGGAACCCACGGCACGGCGGGCTTCGGTGGTCAGGCCGCCGCTCCGGTTTTTCATGCTGTTGCCACGGAAGCTCTTCGGGTTCTGGATGTTCCCAAGGATTTGCCGGATCCGCCCGCGCCGCCGCTCGTTGCCAAGAAGCCGGTGGAAGATCTGAGCGCGGCGCTCGATACCGATTCTGACGAGCCGAATATCCTCGAGGACGTCGACGATGACGACGATAAGGCGGGTGTAGTGGCCGAGGTGGGTCCGCGCGTGCCGAACTTCCAGGGAAAGACGATGCGGGCGGTGCTGGCGGAGGCGTCAGCCAAAGGTTTGAGTGTGCTGCCCAAGGGCAGCGGGGTGGCACGGGTCCAGGTCCCGGCGCCGGGAGCGGTTTTGCATCCAGGAGAAAGCATTCGGGTCCAGTTCGTGAGATGAAACTCGGCGCGATACTCTCGGGTGTAGGGCTGACGCAGCCCCTTTCGCCCGGTATTGCCAGAGTGGAGATTGACGGACTTGAGTTTGATTCGCGACGCGTGGGTAAAGGATTTCTGTTCTTCGCATTTCCGGGAGCTCGGACGGACGGGCGGCGTTTCGCCGAGGACGCACGAGCGCGGGGAGCGGTCGCCGTGGCGAGCGAATCGGAGGCGCCCGCCGGCTTCGATGGCACCTGGATTCAGGTGGAGCACGGGCGGCGGGCTTTGGCCCTTGCCGCGCGAAACTTCTACGGCAAGCCCGACGAGAGCCTTTGCCTGACCGGCATCACCGGGACCAACGGTAAGACCACTACCTCATACCTGCTCGATTCGGTGCTGCGTGCGGCCGGCCACACCACCGCCCTAGTCGGAACCATTGAATATCACCTGGCGGGGCGCGTGATTCCGGCGGTGAATACGACGCCGGAGTCGCTCGATCTCATACGGCTCTTCGCCGATTTGAAACAGCAGGGCGGGGACTACGCCACCATGGAGGTCTCCTCGCATGCGCTGGCGTTGGGCCGAGTTGATGGCTTGCGGTTTCATACCGCAGTCTTCACCAACCTCACCCGTGACCATCTCGATTTCCACGGCACTATGGATTCGTACTTCGCCGCCAAGCGCATGCTGTTTGAAGGCGCCGGTGCGCCGCCGCCGCGTTTCGCGGTCTTGAACAAGGACGATGAGGCGATCCAGGGGATGAAACTCGGGGCCGAGACGGAGATTTACTGGTACGGACTGGGGCCGGAGGCAACCCTGCGCGCGCGGCAGGTTTCCTCCGGCGTCGACGGGCTGAAGTTTGAGGTTCAATTCGGAAAGACACGGTTCGCCGTGGAATCGGCGCTGATCGGGAAGATCAACGTCTATAACATCCTGGCGGCGTGCGGCGCGGCCTTGTCGTACGACATTCCGCCGGAAACCATCTCCCAAGGCATTGCCGCGCTGCGGGCTGTGCCGGGGCGGTTCGAGCGCGTCGACGAAGGCCAGCCGTTCGTAGTGGCGGTGGATTACGCGCACACCGACGATGCCCTGCGCAACGTCATTGCCGTGGCGCGGTCGCTCAATCCCAAGCGCGTCATCACGCTGTTTGGCTGTGGCGGTGATCGCGATCGCACCAAACGCCCGCTCATGGGACAGGCCGTAGCCGAAGCGAGCGACTTGGTGGTCTTGACGAGCGACAATCCGCGTTCGGAAGATCCGCTCACCATCATGAATGACGCGCTGGTGGGGATTCGCCGAGTGGACGTACCACACATTATTGAGCCCGATCGCGCCACCGCCATCGCCCGCGCTTTGAAGGAAGCGCATGAAGGCGACATCGTCATTCTGGCAGGCAAAGGCCACGAGACCTACCAAATTCTGAAAGACCAGACGCTTCCGTTCGACGACCGGGCCGTGGCCCGGGACGTGCTCAAGAGGTACGGGTATCACAAAGCCGGGTAAGCCATGACACTGGATCTCGAACAAGCCGCTCGCGTCATGAATGCTTCCGGCGCTCCGCAGCCCGTGAAAGTTGCCGGCTGGAGCGTGGATACTCGGACACAGAAACCCGGCGACGTGTTCTTTGCGCTACGCGGGCCCAATTTCGACGGCCACGATTTTGTGCCGGGTGCTTTGGCAAAAGGCGCATCGGCTGCCGTGGTCGAGCGCTGTTCGGACGCCGTTGGCGAGTTGGTAGTGGGCGATTCTCTGATCGCTTTGCAGCGGCTCGCCTCCTGGGCGCGCGACCACTGGGGTGGGCGTGTTATCGGTGTGACGGGGAGCGCGGGGAAAACCACCACGAAGGACGCCATTGCGCACTTGTTATCGGGCGAGTTCGCGGTCGGTAAGACCGTGGGCAATCTGAACAATCATGTGGGCGTGCCGCTTTCGATCTTGCGACTGCCGGACGAAAGCCGCGTCGGGGTTCTGGAGATGGGAATGAATCATGCTGGCGAGATTAGGACGCTGGCGGAAATCGCCCGGCCCGACATCGGCGTGGTGACCAATGTCGGCTACGCGCACGTGGAGGCTTTTGATTCAATCGATGGCGTGGCTGCGGCGAAGCGCGAGCTGATCGAAGGTCTCCCGCGCGACGGCGTGGCAGTCTTGAACGGCGATGATCCGCGCGTGCGCCAGTTCCGGGAGATCCATCCCGGCCCGTCGGTCACGTTCGGTTTTTCCGAGTGCGCCGAAGTTCGTGCCGAGGCATTCGATCAGCACGGTGAGGTCACGCGGTTTCGCGCGAGCGGCGAGGAGTTCGAGACTAGCCTGCCCGGGCGGCACGGGATCATGAACCTGCTGGCAGCAATCGCCGTAGCGCAGGTTCTGGGGATTTCGCCCGCCAAATTAACTTCCGCGGTTCGTTCGTTTGCGCCGGGGAAAATGCGCGGCGAGCGGATGGATTGGAAGGGCATTGCGATTTGGAACGACTGCTACAATTCCAACCCGGAGGCCGTGCGGGCTATGCTCGATGTGCTCAGCCAAACCCCGGCGAGTCGCCGCATCGCCGTGCTTGGCGAGATGCTCGAGCTTGGGCGCGCTTCGGAGGAGTTGCATCGGCAGGTCGGCCGCTATGCGGCCGAGCGCGGAATCGATTTCTTGATCGGCGTGCGGGGGAATGCCCGTGCCATGATCGACGCGGCGGTCGGCGCCGGTTTCCCGGAGAGCGCCGCGATTTTCTTTGAGGATGCCGGCGAGGCCGGAGCCGCGCTGCGCGAAACGGCGCGCCCGGGCGACGCGATCCTGTTCAAGGGTTCGCGCGGCGTGCGCGTGGAACGAGCATTGGAAAGGCTGGTAGCGTAGGAGACCGCGATGCTGTATTTTCTCCTTTACGAACAGCTTTACCGGTACGTCAGCCCGTTCCGTGTCTTCCGGTACACCACCTTCCGCACCGGATTTGCCAGTCTTACCGCTCTGTTCCTTTGCATTGCGTTGGGGCCGTGGCTGATCAATCGCCTGCGCCAGTTCCAGATCGGGCAGTACATCCGCGAAGAAGGCCCGCAGTCGCATCAGAAAAAGGCGGGCACGCCGACGATGGGCGGCGTCCTCATCATTATTTCGATCGTGATTCCGACGCTCTTGTGGGCGGATTTGCGATACCCGTACATCTGGATTGCGCTCGTCGCCCTCATGGGTTACGGCTGGATCGGTTTCCTCGACGACTATGCCAAAGTCACCAAGCAGCGCAATCTCGGATTGACCGGCAAACGTAAGCTGGTTTACCAGTTCGCGCTGGCATTCGCAATCGGGGCAGCCCTGCTGTACCTGCGATCCTATGGCGAGTATTCGACAGCGGTCAACATTCCCTTCGCCAAGCAGTTCCAACCATCCCTGCTGATCGACTCCCTTATGCACAGCCCTTGGACCTACGCGCTTGGAGTGCTGCCATTCTGCATCGTGCTGGCCTTGATTGTTGTGTTCATGTCCAATGCGGTCAACCTCACCGACGGCCTGGATGGCCTAGCGATCGGGTTGACCGTGATCGCGGCGGGAGCGCTGACGGTGCTCACTTATGTTGGCAGCCACGTCGAGCTGGCCCAGTATCTGCAGCTTGCGCGAAATCCGCGTTCTTCCGAACTGACGGTTTTTTGCGGGGCCATGACGGGCGCCAGCATCGGGTTCCTCTGGTACAACGCACATCCTGCGGAAATCTTCATGGGAGATGTGGGAGCGTTGGGGCTGGGCGGCGCGATGGCGGTGGTTGCCGTTCTCATCAAGCAGGAAGTGCTGCTGCTGTTCATCGGCGGGATCTTCATCCTCGAAGCGATCTCGGTGGTGTTGCAGGTGGGGAGCTTCAAATTGCGCGGCAAGCGGATTTTCAAAATGGCCCCGCTGCACCATCATTTCGAGCAGATCGGCTGGCAGGAGTCGAAGGTTATCGCGCGATTCTGGATTGCCGGCCTGGTGCTCGCGTTGTTCGCTCTGACGACGTTGAAGCTGAGGTAGCGATGCAATTGAACGGGACCAAGGCTCTGGTTGTCGGGCTGAAGAAGTCGGGTATTGCCTCGGCCGAACTACTGGTCCGCCATGGCGCCCACGTGCAGTCGACTGATCTGAAAACGCTCGATCAGCTTCCCGAGGCCGCTCCGGTGCTGGAAAAACTCGGCATCCCCTTCGCCCGTCAGAGTCCCGCGGTATTTCAAGACGTGGACCTGATTGTGCTTTCTCCGGACGTTCCGTTCGATCTGCCGCCACTGGAGGAGGCACGCCGGCGTGGCGTGACGGTTATCGGCGAGGTCGAACTCGCTGCACCGTTTTTGAAAGGCAGCACCATCGGGGTTACCGGCTCAAACGGCAAGACCACTACTACCAGTCTGATCGGCCATATTTTACGGGAAGCGGGAATTCCCGTGCAGGTGGGCGGGAACATCGGCACTGCCGTCACCGCGATGATCGAGACATCCCGGGAGGATGGCTGGAACGTTCTGGAACTCTCCAGCTTTCAGTTGGAGACCATTCGCGAGTTCCACGCCCATATCGGTCTGGCTCTCAATGTCACCCAGAATCATCTCGATCGCCACCACACGTTTGAAAACTATGCCGCTGCCAAAGGCCGGCTGTTCGAAAAGATGCGCGCGGAAGATTTTGCAGTGCTCAACGCGGATGACCCTATTTGTGTGAGCTACGCCCGTAACACGGCCGCAACGGTCCAATGGTTCAGTAGCCGCGGCCCGGTCACCCCAGGTGCGCACCTCTGCGATGACAAGTTGATGCTCGACGGCGAACTGCTGATGGAAGCGAGCGCGATTCCAATTCGCGGTCGCCACAACGCCGAAAATGTGCTTGCAGCTTCGATCGCGGCGGCCCGGGCCGGCGTCCACCGGGACACGATCGCCGCAGCCGTGCGCACTTTCCGCGCGGTCGAGCACCGCCTGGAATTCGTGCGCAACGTAAACGGTGTCGATTTCTATAACGATTCGAAAGCCACCAGCGTCGACGCTACGCTCAAAGCCTTGGATGCTTTTTCCGGCGGCGTCTGGATCATTTTGGGCGGCAAGGATAAAGGCCTGGATTACTCCCAGCTTCGCGGACCGCTGGCCGTCAAGGCGCGCTCCGCCCTGCTGATCGGCGCTGCTGCCGCAAAAATCACGGAGCAGATTCAGGGCGCGGTTCCGCTAGTGGATGCCAAAACGATCGAGGGCGCGATTGCTCATGCCTCGTCCAGGGCGCAACCCGGCGACACCGTCCTGCTCGCGCCTGCGTGCGCGAGCTTCGACCAGTTTCGTAGTTACGAGCACCGCGGCGAAGTCTTCAAAGAAATCGTCAACAAGCTGCAACCGAAAGAGTGACATGGCACAAAAGCTCAAAACCGATTGGATTCTGTTCTCGACTGTGCTGGCGATGGTCTCCTTCGGCCTCGTCATCTTATATAGTGCGTCGTCGATCATGGCCCAGCTCCGGTATGGCTCTGCGTGGTATGTCGTGGTTCGGCAGGCGGCGTGGGCCGCGGTGGCGGTCTTGGTCATGATGACGCTCAAACGCACGCCCTATCGCAAGTTTCAAAATCCAGCCGTGGCGTTCTGCGCTATTGGAGTCGCCTTATTGCTGCTCGGTATGGTATACCTGACCGATGCAGGGCATCATCGCTGGCTACGGCTCGGACCGATGAGTCTTCAGCCCTCAGAACTCGCCAAGCCGGCGCTCGTGATCTTCCTCTCGTTTTTCGTGACCTGGCGCGCGCGAGCCATCAACAATCCGCGGTACACCCTGGTGCCCGCCGCGCTGGCGGTCGGTTTGGTCATTCTCACTGTGGTGGTTGCCGATCTCGGGACGGCGGTGGTGCTGGGCGGTACGGCCGCCGTTGTCTTCTTCGTCGCGGGTCTCGAGCCGCGCTACTGTGCCATTGCCGGCGCCGTGGCCGCGATCGGCGTCGTGTTGTTCATCTTCGCCGAGCCCTACCGGTTGGCGCGAGTCATCAAGTTTTTCGATCCCGAGTTCAAGATCATGACGCGATTTGACTCGCAGGGCCGCATCAAATCGCGGCTCGAGCGCTCGCTCACTACGCGCGACACCAACTATCAGCTCGAACAATCGAAAATCGCGGTCGGGGCGGGCGGGCCCGTTGGCCTCGGGCTGATGAACGGCAAACAGAAGCTGCTCTACCTGCCCGAAGCGCACACCGATTTCATATACGCGGTGGCGGGCGAGGAACTGGGGCTCGTTGGCTCGGTAGGCCTCTTGCTCGGGTTCCTGGTGATCTTCTGGCGCGGACTCCGGACCACGGTCCTCATGCGTGACGATTTCGGCCGCTACCTGGCTCTCGGGGTGACTGTGATGGTGGTGGTCCAGGGGCTCATTAATATGGGCGTGGTCCTGGGGGTGATGCCCACCAAAGGCATCCCCCTCCCGATGATCAGCGCCGGCGGCAGCTCGCTTCTGAGCACGCTCGCGCTGTTGGGAATTCTGATGAATGTGTCGGAGCATGCCGGGTAAGATCTTTCTCATGGCCGGTGGGGGGACGGGTGGGCACGTGATTCCAGCGCTAGCTGTAGCACGCGAATTGCGAAAACGCGGCCACGGAGTATTCTTCGTCGGAACCGACCGAGGATTGGAAGCGAAGCTTGTGCCGGCGGACGGTTTTGAACTGAAGCGGATCGAGGTGGGCGCGTTGAACCGGGTCAGCCTACAACGAAAATTGAGAACGCTGGCTCAACTCCCCATCACGACGCTGGGCTGCGGCCGATTCCTCCGAGCCGCCTCGGCCGTGTTCAGCATGGGCGGGTACGTCGCGGGACCACCGGTGATGGCGGCTCTGCTGCGGCGGGTGCCGGTGGTGGTCATGGAGCCGAACGCAGTGCCGGGGTTTACGAACCGAGTCATTGGGCGCTGGGTCGCTCGTGCCCTGATCTCCTTCTCGGAAACCGCGAATCACTTTCCGCGCGGCCGCTCGGAACTGACCGGCCTCCCCGTGCGCGACGAGTTCTTCGCCATCCCGCCGAAGCCGCGCGGCAACGTGTTGAACCTTCTGGTTACCGGCGGCAGCCAGGGGTCGCGCACTCTCAATGCCGCCGGCCGGCAGAGCTGGCCACTTTTTCGAAAGGCAGGCCTGCCCATGCGGATCGTGCATCAGTCGGGCACATCAGGATTTGACGATCTGCGCGCCGACTTCGCGAAGGCCGGTTTGGAAGGCGAGGTTGTCCCGTTCATACAGGACATGCCGTCGGCGTTTCGAAATGCGGACCTGGTGGTGTGCCGTTCCGGGGCCGGCGCGGTCTCGGAACTGGCGGCGGCAGGCAAGCCCTCGATTCTGGTGCCTTTTCCGTTCGCCGCTGACGACCATCAGACGCGAAACGCGGAGGCTTTGGAGCGCGCCGGCGCGTCGCGGATGCTTCGCGATGCCGAGACCACGGGCGAGTCGCTGGTCGCGGCGGTAACCTCGCTTGCCGCCGACTCCGACGCTCTGGCGCTGATGGCTGGCGCGGCCAAAAAATTATCCAGGCCGGGCGCGGCCGCGCGGGCCGCCGACATTCTGGAGGAAGTGGCGCGCGATTTCAATTGACAGTAGAACGATAAGCCGAAACAATACAATAAGGAAATGTTTTTTAAGACCCAGCACTTTCACTTCACCGGCATCGGCGGCATTGGCATGAGCGGCATCGCCGAAGTGTTGTTGAACCTGGGCTACGACATCAGCGGCTCCGACCTGCGGCTCTCGCCGATCACCGAGCGACTGGCTGCGCTAGGCGCCCGCATTCATGAAGGCCACGCGGCGGAGAACGTGGCGGGCGCCCGTGCCCTAGTGGTCAGCTCCGCCGTCGACGAGCAGAATCCCGAAGTCCAGGAAGCGCGGCGGCTCCAGATCCCCGTCATCCCACGAGGCGAATTGCTGGCCGAGCTCATGCGGCTGAAGTATGGGATCGCGGTTGCCGGCAGCCACGGAAAAACCACAACCACCAGCATGGCCGCCACGATCCTCAACTTCGCGGGTCTCGACCCCACCGTGGTGGTCGGTGGGCGCGTCGGCACCATGGGCGGTTCGAACGCCCGGGTCGGGCGCAGCGACTTTCTGGTGGTTGAATCGGACGAAAGCGACGGGTCCTTCCTCAAGTTGGCGCCGATCATCGCCGTGGTAACCAACATCGACCGCGAGCACCTGGACCACTATCCCTCGCTCGACGCCATCCGTGATGCGTTCATCGAGTTCGTCAATAAAGTGCCGTTTTACGGCGCCGTGATCGTGTGTCTGGACGATCCGAACGTGCAGGGAATTCTGCCCGCCATCAATCGGCGCACCATCACTTATGGGACCGCCGCTCAAGCCGAAATGGAAGCGACCGACATCGCCTGTGGGTCGTTTGCCAGCGATTTTCGTTTGCGCTACCGCACGGCCGATTTCGGCTGTTTCCATCTTGGCGTTCCCGGCCGCCACAACGTTCTAAATGCCATGGCCGCCATTGCCGTTGCGATGGAACTCGAGGTAAAGCCGGATACAATCCGCGAGGCGCTGGCCACCTTCAGCGGCGTCGACCGGCGTTTCCAGGTGCGCGGCACCGAACGCGGCGTCACCGTTATCGACGACTACGGCCACCATCCCACAGAAGTCCGCGCCACGTTGGATGCTGCCCGCGTGTGCGGATTTCGCCGCATTCACGTGTTGTTCCAGCCGCATCGCTACACCCGCACGTTTCATCTCATGGATGAATTCGGGCGCGCCTTTCATCAGGCCGACAGCTTGTTTCTGATGGATGTCTATGCCGCCTCGGAGAAACCGATCCCCGGCGCGACGGCGGAGGCCATGGCCGAGCGCATCCGCCAGTTCGGCCACCGGAACGTGGAATATGTCGGAACGCTTGACCGCGGGGTGGATGCCCTGTTCCGCGCGGCGCGCGAAGGCGACGTGGCTTTGACTCTAGGCGCGGGCAACGTTTGGCAGGCAGGCGAGAAGTTGCTGGCACGTCTGCGGGGTGGGGCGGGGAACTGAGATGGCTAAGGAAGTTAAAACGCGGCGCATCAATTGGCAATTGACGTTCAGCCTGATTGGGCTGGCGTTGATCACTGCTTCGGCGGCCATGGGCGCGCTCAAGGTCCGGCACTTCGTCAGTTCCGATCCGCAATTCAATCTATCGCGCGACCGCGCCGACGCCATCGAGATCGAAGGCCTGAAATACGCTTCCCGCGCCAAGATCCGCCGTGTTTTCGCCGCCGATTTCGAGCGGAGCATCTTCACCGCGCCGATCGAACAACGGCGCCGGCAGTTGCTCGATATCGATTGGGTGGAAGACGCGTCGATCTCGCGTCTCTGGCCCGACCGCCTGGTGGTGCGGATTCGCGAACGCAAGCCGGTGGCGTTTGTTCTGTTTCATCCGGGCGTTCTGCTCATCGATTCCTACGGGGTGCTGCTCGACCAGCCTTTGCAGGCGCAATTTTCGTTTCCAGTGCTCAGCGGCGTCCGGAGGCAGGACGCCATCGAATCGCGGCGCGAGCGAGTGCGGGCGTTCTTGGATGTGGAGCAGGAAATGGGCTACCTGGCGAAGGACGTCTCGGAGATCGACACGGGCGACGTTAACAACATCCGCATAGTGGCGCAGGTGGAGGATCGCCCGGTGGAACTTCTTCTGGGTGATTCCGATTTCGGGCGGCGTTATCAGAATTTCCTCAACCACTACGCCGAGATCCGGAAGCGTTCGCCGGAAGTGAAGCGATTCGATCTCCGGCTCGAAGACCGGATTACCGCACGGGAATAACGGGCCAATGGCAGGGAAACCCATTTACGGAGTCGGGCTGGATACGGGAAGCCGCACCACGCGCGTGGTGATCACAGCGGTCGAACAAGGTCGCATACGCTTGCTGGGCGTCGGCGCGGCCGAATCGCAGGGATGGCTGAAAAGCAGGATCGCCGATCAAAAGGCAGTATCTGACTCCATTCGTGGCGCGCTACGCGAGGCGGAAACCTTGGCTGGAGTATCGGTCGAGGGCGCGGTGGCCGGCATCGGCGGCAAGGCCGTCCGCGGCGCCAACACGCGCGGCACCGTCGATTTGGGCTACGTTCGGGAAATCGAGCAGCGCGACGTGAACCGCGTGGTGCATCGCGCGACCCGCGTGCAGTTGCTAGAAGATCGTATGGTGCTGCAATTGTTTCCGCAGGATTTCGTGGTGGACGATCATCCTGGCCACCGCGATCCCCGCAAGATGCTCGCCTCCCGGCTGGAGGTCAACGTTCATCTGGTCACGGCGTCCGCGCAGGAGCACCACGCCTTGGTCGGCGCGGTCAATCACGCGCACCTGGCGGTGGAGGAAACCGTTTTCGAAGGTTTGGCCGCGGCCTATGCAGCCGTGCTTCCCGAAGATCGCCGCGAAGGCGTCGCCGTGATCGATATCGGGGCGGAATCCAGCCAACTCGCTGTCTATTACGGCGACACCATGCAACTGGTTGCCGGCATCCCGATCTGCGGCGATCATTTCACGCGGGATCTGGCCCAGGTGCTGTGCCTGAGCTTTGAAGACGCCGAGCTCATCAAGCTCGAATATGGGGCAGCGCTGTCGGAAGACTGCTTGGACAACGTCATGGTCGAAGTCCCGACTCCAGAAGATCGTGAGTTGCGGCAGGTGCAGCGCAAGCTCCTCAATCAGATTCTGGAAGCCCGTTCCGCCGAGTTGTTCCGACTGGTGCGCGGCGAGTTGGCGCGTATCGGAATGGACCGTTCCCTGCTGGGGGGCGTCTTCCTCACGGGCGGGGCAGCGCGTCTTCCGGATCTCTGCGACGTCGCTGAAAGAATCCTGCAGTGTCACGCGCGGTTCGGCTTGGCGGTGGGGATTCGCGACTGGCCGGAATCGCTGCGCGATCCCCAGTGGGCCACGGCCGCGGGGCTGGCAATGTATTCGGCCAAGTTGAAGATGCAGGCCGCCAATGAACGGGAATCGGCCGGCTGGTTGGGACGAGTGTTGCGGTAAGGGTGGAAGGAGGCGAGCGATGGCGTTCATGGATTCCGATATGGACGATTTGAAGTACGAGATCGAAGATGAGGCGCATTCTGGCGCACGCATTAAGGTGATTGGAGTGGGCGGCGGCGGCTGTAATGCCGTGGCGCGAATGGTGCAGAGCGGCCTCGAGGGCGTGGAGTTCTATGCCATGAACACTGACCTGCAGGCGCTCGATTCGTGCGACGTGCCGAACAAGCTGCAGTTGGGCGTCAAGATGACCAACGGCCTCGGCGCGGGCTCCAATCCGGAGATCGGGCGGCAGGCCGCGCTCGAGAACACGGACTGCATTGTCGAAGTGTTGCAGGGCGCCGACATGGTGTTTGTCACCGCCGGCCTTGGCGGCGGCACCGGTACGGGCGCCGCGCCGGTGATCGCCTCGCTCGCCAAGGAACTGGACGCGCTCACCGTCGCAGTGGTCACCAAGCCCTTCTCGTTCGAAGGCCCGCGCCGTCTCCGTCTTGCCGAGCAGGGCTTGGCTCAATTGACCTCGGCCGTCGACACGGTTATCGCCATTCCCAACGACCGGCTGCTCGCGCTGGTTCCGCGCGGCGCCAGCTTCGTGGAAGGCTTTAAAATTGCCGACGACGTGCTGAGGCAGGCGGTCCAAGGCATCAGCGACATCATGGTTACGCCTGGTCTGATCAACCGCGACTTCTCCGATATCAAGTCCACCATGGTCGGCATGGGATATGCCATGCTCGGCACCGCCGTCGCGCGCGGCCAGAATGCGGCGATCGAAGCGGCGCGCCAGGCCATCAACTGCCCCTTGCTCGAGGATTCGCGCATTGCGGGCTCGAGCAGCATCCTGATCAACATCACGGGCTCCAGCCGGCTTGGGCTGCACGACGTCAATGAAGCGTGCTCGATCGTACGCGAAGCCGCGGAATATGAAGATGTGCAGATCAGCTTTGGCGTTATCCTCAATGAAAGTATGGAAGACGCGGTCAAAGTGACCGTGATTGCGACGGGCTTTCGGCCGCGGCAAGCACCGGTTGTCGAGGCTCGGCGCGCTCCCGAAGTGGAGATCGAAACGCGGCAGCCCGAGCCGGAGCCCGAGGCCGAACTCGAGCTTGAAATCGAGCCTGAGCCGGAGCCTGAGCTTGAACCCGAGCCGGTGTTGATTGCCGAAGCCGAGCCCCTGCCGGATCTGGATGATCTCGACACGCCGGCGTATCTCCGCCAAGGAAGACTTCTCAACTAAGTCCCGCCGCCCCGTACCTCTCTGTAGCGGAATATTCACCGCGACGTCATCGGATCCTCATGGTGACGTTGCTACTATCCGCCGGTGGAGGGATCTGGCATGGCAGCATACAAACTAGCTTCGGTCGTGCTGTTGGCGGCCGGAGCAATTGCACCAATTTCCTTGAGTGCGCAAGTCGACCCCGCGCATTTCAACAATCGAAACGGTATCCGGCATGTGCTTCTCATTAGCATCGATGGCATGCACGCCGTCGATTTTCTGAATTGCTCGAAAGGCATCCCAGGCGTCAACTTCGGCCAGCCCTATTGCCCAGCGCTCGCCCAGTTGGCACAGCACGGCGTCAATTATCTGGACACGATGACATCGAAGCCGTCGGACTCTTTCCCGGGTCTCATGGCATTGGTCAGCGGTGGTTCCCCGCGGACTGTGGGCGCGTTTTACGATGTCGCGTATGACCGATCGCTGGATGGCCCGGCGATTGCCACCGGAAACAGCAATGCCGCCGCGCCTTGCGTCGCCAATGCGCCGCCCACTGGGTACACGACGGAATTCGACGAAGGGATCGATATCGATCAGACTAAGCTCAACGGTGGAGCGGCGGCGGGAGTGGACGGCGGGATTCAGTCGATCGATCCGCGCAAGCTCGACCGCGATCCGGCTCATGGGTGCTCCCCTGTCTATCCGTGGAATTTCGTTCGGACGAACACGATCTTCGGCGTGATTCACTCGGCAGGCGGGTATACAGCCTGGTCCGACAAGCATCCGTCGTACTCGTCCGTATCCGGCCCAGGCACCAACGCCAGCAACCTGGATGACTATTACTCGCCGGAAATCAACTCGACGGTCGTGGGGTTACCGGGCGTGACGACACCGACCGGAGCATCTTGCGCCAGCATTCGCGACACGCTCCAGACTGGCGCGTGGACCGACAGCTTCGAGAATATTCAGTGCTACGACACCTTGAAGGTAAACGCAATTTTGAGCGAGATCAAAGGCCGGCGGCATGACGGGAAAGCGCCCGCGCCTGTGCCACAGATCTTCGGCATGAACTTTCAGGCGGTGAGCGTCGGCCAGAAGCTGATCGAATATAACGACACGACCAAGACGATTGTGGCGACTGGCGGATACCAGGATGCATTCGGCACTCCCACTTCCAGCCTGCTTTCCGAAATCCAGTTTGTGGATGCGTCCATCGACGCGTTCATGGATCAACTGCGCCGCCAGGGCCTTGACCAATCTACTCTCGTCATGGTCACGGCCAAACACGGCCAGTCTCCCATCGATCCGAACCGGGTCAGCAAGATCGCCAGCCCGAATACGCCCGCCGACGTGATTGCCTCTCTGTTGCCGACGTCCGAGATCGATCCCAACGGACTCGGGCCGACGCAGGATGATGTCTCCTTGCTGTGGCTCAAGGATTCGAGCCAGACGGCGAATGCGGTGTCGATGCTGGAGACGAACGCGGCTGCCGCTGGAATCGGCGAGATTTTCGCCGGCCGGAGTCTGGCTCAAATGTACAACGCCGCGCCGGCAGATCCACGGACGCCGGACATTCTGATTACACCCAATGTCGGCGTGATATACACCGGCAGCAAGCGGAAGCTGGAAGAGCACGGCGGTTTTGCGCATGACGATACGAATGTCATGATGCTGGTCTCCAATCCCAGCTTCGGGGCCAAAACCGTCACGAGCCCCGTAGAAACGATGCAGGTGGCTCCGACGGTTCTCCAAGCACTGGGACTCGATCCCGACAGCCTGCAGGCAGTCCAGAAAGAAGGCACCCAGGTGCTTCCGGGGATCTTCGGCGAGAACTGAGTTGGGGCGGTTTCGTGGCGCGGGTTTCGGCCCGCGTCACAAAGATTACGAAGGCAGGCTGACGCTCCCCGCAAGGCCGAGCCGGTAAGAAAGCTGCCGGCTATGCAGTGGCTGTTCGACTCTGTGCAGAGGGCGAAGGCGCCGGGTCCGGAATTCGTATCCGACCACGCGCACGTCCACCTTGCCGAGCGTGCATCGCGTGATGGTACCTTGAATCCACAGGTTCAATTCCGTTCCATCCGGCAGCGCCGCCGGCCAAGCGAGCACTAGCCGCACCTTTCGATCGCGCGGCAATTTCTGGTCGCATTCAAAGCGGATGACCTCGCTGCTCATTGCTACCGTTCGGCCCTGCCCCGCCGCCCCGTCGCGCTCCTGCATCTCGTAACGAACCGGGAGTTCAATCGGATATAAG
>Ga0335081_10008420_pt1 | contig 16540 bp, 15 predicted proteins | sample Lox_Sample_35_FD_206713 | JGI IMG/M metagenome (GOLD analysis project Ga0335081, IMG submission 206713) | Soil microbial communities from Loxahatchee National Wildlife Refuge, Florida, United States - Lox_Sample_3.5 | ecosystem: Environmental > Terrestrial > Soil > Wetlands | place: USA... | reverse complement strand
GTGAACGCGCCCTGCACCGGGTGGCCGTCGACCGAGATCGCGCGCCAGTAGACGAGATACCACCCCTGGCCGATGTGCTTGATCGGGACGACGAGCGTGTCGGGATCGGACGGCGAGCGCGTCACCGGGCCCGTCGTCTCCTGGTGTGCGTCGACGTCGGTGACGGAGATGATCGCGAACCGGGGCTCGACCGCCTCGTCGTAGGTCAGTGCGACGTTCGGGGGCGGAGCGTCGAGCACGCCGCTGGCGACCGGCGCGGTCTTGATCAGGTAGGCGTGTGCTGAGGCGACGCTCGGCACCGCCAACGCGACCGCGAACGCGACGGTCCGCCCCCGGGCGCTCATGTCAGCGGGCGCTTCTTCTCGCCCCTGCCGGCGCCGCTGACGAGCGCGAAGGCGCCCGCGAGCAGGCCGAGCACCGCGACGATCAGGGCGATGATCGTCAGCGTCGAGGTTCCGCCGCCGCCGATCGAGCTGACCGCCTTGATCGTCGGCGCCGGGGAGTCCGACGACTCCGGTCCCGACCAGTTGACGATCGACCCGTCCGAGTAGGTCTGCTGCACCTGGAACGTGTACGTCTGCGCCGCAGCGGGCTGGGCGAGGAACTGAAACAGCGAATCCTGCCCGGTCGGCGTGTGCCCGCCGGTCCAGGTCACCTTCGTGATCACCGCGCTGTCGCCCGACCCCGTCTGCTGGGTCTGCTGCTGCCAGCCCGGCGGCGGGGGTACGAACGAGTCGATCCCGAACCCGTCCGGGACGGTCATCACGATCTTGCTCGTGGTCAGGCCTTCCTTCTCGGTCGGGATCGCGAGGCTGTACAGCTGCAACTCTCCAGACAGCGACACCGCGGGGCTCACGCGCGCGTGCGCGGACGCGACCGCGGGAGCGACCAACGCGATCGCGCAACCGACAGCCACAGCAAACACCACACGACGGCGCGCGACGGCGAAACGTTTCCTGCTCATGGGTCTCGATCTCCTTCAGGTCATGGATCGCCGCGCACCAATCCAGCGGCCGCCGAGCCACCGCGCGAGCGGCAAGCTCTCGGTAGGGGTCGGAGCGAGGGATCCGGGTCTCAGGACTTGGACTGCGCAGCGCTGACGCGGCCTGCGGTGCGGGCGCTGCGCGAGCTCAGGCCGGAGGACCGCGACCAGACCAGCCGCCGACAAGCGGCGCCAGCACCGCAACGCGAACGTCTCGGGACGGTGACCGCGTCCGGCGCGGCCCGTAGGCCGGTCGCGCCATCGACGAGCTCCTGATAGAGCAGACAGCGCGACCCGGGGATATGACCCGTGTTCGCGGTGTCAGGGTCGCCGACGAACAGGTGTCGTGGCCGCGCGTCGACGAGCGTCGCCCCGGCCGGTCGGCGAGCCGGGTTGCTTGCCGAGCGAGGCTTGCTTCAGCCCGGTGGTTGCGGTCATTGTAGGAGTTGCATGGCGATCAGCATGTACACCATGCCGAGGGTCATCGCCACCATCGACGGGCGGAGTCCGGTCTCGCAGATCAACGGCTCGGACCGGGCCGCCGTCACGGCCGCAGCGCCAGCGCCGGCCACAGTCCCGCCCACCCATCCACCGCTGATCATCCAGCGCGCCTCGATCCGTCGCATACCGTTCGTCGCCCATAGCACGGCCTCAGCGGCGAAGTAGGGGTCGGGGGATTGTTGGTACAGAAAACCGGCCTAAGCGGCCCTCTCCTTGGGTAGCTGACCCCAGGGGCAAAGTAGAGGGCTCGGTGCCACCGCCTCGCGACACCGAAGACATGGCGCCGGTGTTCGAGAGCCGGCCGCGATTGATTGAAGCCCGCGCCTCGTCTTGGCGAAGGACGCCACGGTTTTCAGTCAAGAGTCAGAGCCGCAGCACTTCTTGTACTTCTTGCCGCTTCCGCATGAACACGGAGCGTTGCGTGCCATCTTGGTTGCTCGGCGCGGAGGTTTCGAAGGCCTTGGAGTAAGTAGCAGCGCAGATGAGATGTTGGAACGGGCTCGCGCCGCGCGGTGGGTGTGGGTAGGGAGGTGTTGTCTGCCTACTTGACATGCATAGTTGTGCATGAGAACATAGGCACATGGGACGGGTGCACGGAGTTACGCCGGATGTGCGGGTGACGGCCGAGGCGGCGCGAGAGGTCGCTCGGGTGATGGCGGGCTTGGGGACGGCGAGCCGGGTTCAGATTCTGGGTCGTTTGCGGGTGGGTGCGTGCAGCGTGGGGGATCTGTGTGCTTCGGTGGGGATGGCGCAGCCTGCGGTTTCGCATCAGTTGCGGATCCTTCGTGACCTTCATCTCGTCGTCGGCGTTCGCACGGGTCGGCAGACGATCTACGCGCTGTATGACCCTCACGTGGCGGTGCTGCTCGACGAGGCGTTGCGCCATATCGAGCATCTCCGCGCGGGAGTTCCGGAGCTGCCGGAACTCGTATCCAGAGCTAATGGTCAACTGATGATGGGAGCGCAATGATCGACGGACACACCCACGGAGCCGCTCACGTCCACGAGCATGAGCACGATGGCGAGACGCACGTCCACGCGCATATGACGCATGACCACGAGCATGTCGAGCACGAGCATGAGCACTCACATGGCAGCGAGTCGCACACCCATCGGCACGTTCACGAGAAGGGCGTGGAGGAAGTCCACGAGCACGCGCATTAGGCCCGGGAGCGTCGTGGCGGGGCGGGTGCTGGCGAGTGGCGGCTGGGCGCTGGGTTCGGCGCAGAGGTGCGCCTGCGATGGGTGTGGTTTGGGACGTCGTGGGCGTCGGGTTAGGCCGGTGTGACGGTGCTGGATTCGCGCGAGAAGTATTTGCGGTTCACGGCGCGGCTGTGTGTGGTGACTGGGGTCGCGCTGTTGGCGGTCGCTCTCGCGGCCGCGCTTGGTGGTGAGTGGCCGAGCGCGGCGGTGTGGTGTGCGGCCGGGGTCACGCTGATCGTGTGGGGCCGCTGGAGGCTGAAGTCACCGGGGCGCTAGTCCACTGCCGGTCTCATTGCCCAGCCACTGCGGCGTGCGTGCTGGCCCGGCGCGGCCACGCAACGAACGAGTCGTGGTTCTCAGCGCGCCGGTTCCTGGCTGGCTATCGGTTCGGGCGGGGGGTGCGAGTGCACATAGTCGCCGTGGCTGTGGAGATTCTCGTCGCGTGCCGGACGAGCGGGTTGGACGCGGGCGCCGGGAGCGTGGTCTGAGCCGGAGCTTGTCGGAGGTTGGGCCGCGCACTGCTCGCATAGCCCAACGATCGCGAAATGGGTGAAGCGGGGTCGGTAGCCGAATCGCTTCGTGATGCTGTTTCGTATGGGGTCGAGCTGATCTGGCGTGACCGCGGTGACCTTCGCGCACCGCTCACAGTAGAGGTATTCGACCTCGTGACGGCCGACGAGGACATAGAGGCCGGGTCCGTGGCCGAGGTGGACGTGGCGAATCAATCCGTGGCGCTCGAGCACCTCGAGGTTTCGATAGACCGACGTCTCGTCGACGGCAAGCGTGCGCGTGAGGTGCACAGCGGAGACGGGGCCGTCGGCGGCGAAGAGCGCCTCGAGCACGAGACGCCGCGGGGTGGAGAGGCGCATCCCCCCCGCGCGGACCGCGCGGACCGCTTCCTCGATCGTGTCGAACGCGAGCGGCGGCGTGTGCGCGGCGATCGTCATGCGTAATCAAGGTTAGCCCGGCGGCCGTCGTCGCAAGCGGCGGCGGCCAGCCGACTCGTTGTTCCCCTTCGTCGTTCGCGCTCAGTTCGAGGGTCGCATGCCTTCGAGCAGAGCGAGGTCCTCGGGCGTGGCCGCGGCCTCCATGCCAGCCATCCATTTCTCCTCGATCCGACCAAACCGCCAGACGGCGAGAGCGATCACCCAGGTCACGACGAACATTGCGACGATGATGAACCCGGCCTTGTTGATGTCGAAGTTCTGAAACCAGTCCGCTACGGACCCGCGCAGACCCAGTTTGTCGGTCAGCAGGCCGACGAGCTCGATTGTGCCGATGAACAGCGCGACGGCGACCGAGAGCCCGGTGATCGTGATGTTGTAATAGACCTTGCGAACCGGCTTTGAGAACGCCCAGCCGTAGGCGAAGTTCATGAACGACCCGTCGATCGTGTCCAACAAACACATCCCCGCGGCAAACAGGATCGGCAGGCAAATGATCGCGTAGAACGGCAGCCCGGCCGCTCCCGCGCTGCCGGCGATCACCAGCAGCGCGACCTCGGTCGCGGTGTCGAACCCGAGGCCGAACAGGACGCCGACCGGATACATCTGCCACGGCTCGCGGATCTTGTTCAGGCGCTTGCCGAACAGCCGGGTCATCAGCCCGCGCGAGTTGAGCTCCTGCTCGAGCTGCTGCTCGTTGTACTGGCCGCGGCGCATCGCAAAGAACACCTTCACGATGCTGATGAGAATGATGATGTTCAGGATCGCGATGATGTACAGAAACGTTCCCGAGACTCCGGTACCGATGACGCCGGTCGTCTGGTGCAACGTCGAGCTGTCGTTCCTGACAGGGTTATCGAGCGTCTTGATCCCAACCCCGATCAGGAACGCGAGCGCGAACACGATCGTCGAGTGCCCGAGCGAGAAGAAGAACCCGACGCTCAGCGGCCGCTTGCCCTCGCTCATCAGCTTCCGCGTCGTGTTATCGATCGCCGAGATGTGATCGGCGTCGAACGCGTGGCGCAGACCGAGCGTGTACGCCGTCACCCCAGTCGCGATCGCGAACGTCCCCGACGCCCCGAGACTGTACTTATGCGGCGCCACGACCAAGATCAGGATCCCGAACCCAACCACGTGCAACCCTGCGATCACCGCCGCCATCCCGCCGGCGTGACGCCACTCCTTCGGCGTCATTGACGCCCTGATTCGAGCCCACCGTGACGCTGGCCCCGACGACACAGACGCAGTCTCCATCACGTGCTCCTCTCCGGATCCCAGCCGCCTCGAGCAGGCTGCCGCTGATGAGAACCAGTACGCGGCAGCCCGCCGGGCGGATCAACGAGAGCGACAATCTATGGCAGGCCGGCCGCTAGTGCAAGCCTCTAGTAGTTGTGACAGGTCGATCCTGGCTCGCGGGTGCGGGCTCCGATTAGCCGGGCCGAGTTGACGATCACGGGAGTCGAGGCGAGCTCGTGCAGCAGCGCGCCCGACACCGGCCTCAGGATCCCACGATCGTCAGGCCGACGGGCGATCGCGAGCACCCCGAACGAGAAACCCAGGTTCTTGGCGGATCGCGCGCTCGCCCGGCGCGATAGCCCGAGCAGAGCGCAAGACTCGAGAGCTCATCGCCCAAGTGCGATCTGCGTGGTCTCGAGGGCGAGGTCGGTGCCCGTCAGGCCCATCGCGACGCCGACAGCGGCCCTTTCTGGGTTCTCCGAATGGAACGGCTGCGGAAGTTCGCTGGAGTCGTAGGGTGAATGCCACCACGCGAATCGCAGAGCGGGAGTAACACTGCGTGTGCCGACAAACGGCCTTTGCGGAACTCCGCGGCCCGTGGACGGCGGATAATGCTCTTCGCTGAGTCGCGAGTCGGTCGTCTGGTGGTTCCGACAAGATCCGCGCGTGCAAGCGGACCGGGTTCTCGACGTGTACGACCGTTGGCTCGAGCGTCAGGCCCTGGCTGCCCGGACCCGTTCAAGCTATCGGCGGTGGGCGTGCGAGTTGGTCGCTCACCTGGCTGCTGGCGGCGAGCTCGACGCGTTCCTCGCGGTCGACGGCGAGGATGACCGCCGCGCGCTGCTGGGCGATTGGCGTCGGCGGCTGGTGGACCGTGGGCTGGCGCCCTCGACGGTGAACCTGGCGCTGGCGGCGAGCAGTTCCCTGCTGGACTCACGCGCGCTGCCGCCGCCACGGCTGGCGCGGGTCGAGGTCGAGCCTTCGCCGGCGCGGGCGCTGAGCGGCGTGGAGCTTCGGGCGGTGGAGCTCGCGGCTGACCGTCTGGGCTCCTCACGCGACCGGGCGCTGATGCAGGTGCTGTTGCGAACCGGTCTGCGGATCGGCGAGGTTGCCGCCCTGGATATCACCGATGTTCGACTCACTCAGCGCACCGGCGAGCTGGTGGTCCGTCATGGCAAGGGAGATCGGCGTCGGGTCGTGCCGCTGACGCGCTCGGTGCGCTCGGCGCTGCGCGATTGGCGGACAGACAGGACCAGGCATCCATCGAGGCCGGCTGCGGATAGCGGGCCGTTGTGGCTGTCGCGTAGTGGGCGGCGGCTGTCGGTCAGGGCGATCTCAAAGCTCGTTAGCGCGGTGCTGGCGACCGCCGGGATCGAGGAGAGCGCTCACGCACTCAGGCACACGCTTGCCACGCGCCTCGTTCGCGACCACGCTCGAGATCTCGCTCTAGTCGCGGACATCCTCGGGCATGCGGACGTGAAGACCACTCGGCGCTACGCGCGCTCAGAGCTTGAGGATCGCCGCGCCGCGCTCGAGGATCTCGACCGCGGCTGACCGCAGGATTCCTTCCCAGCCAGCGGAATCGCCGGTTGCAGGATCGCCGCGTTCTCGCGAGGGTCGGCGGATGCGACGCGAGTGGCAGCCGGAGGAGCTGATCGCCTCTTGGACGCTGATCGACCGCGACTGGGAACTGTTGGCCAACAAGTCAGGCGCGACCCGGCTGGGGTTCGCGCTGCTGCTCAGATTCTTCGACCTTGAGGCGCGGTTCCCCGCGCACGTCGGCGAGCTGCCGCAGACCGCGGTCGAGTACGTCGCGGGCCACCCGTATGAGCTGTGCGTGCTGGTCAGCCTACGCGAGGCGGTCCGCCGCCGCGAGATCTGGATCGAAGGCTCCCGGCGCTGGGGAGACCCGGAGACCGACCTACCCGAGGACTTCGAGCAGGCCCGCGAGATGCACTACGCCGCGCTCTCACAACCGCTCGACCCAACCGCGTTCGTGGAGACGCTCCGGGGCGATCTGGACGCCGGGCTTTGCAGGCTGTCGGACGCGCTGCGCCACGGCCGGGCCGGCGGGGTCACCATCACGACTCGCAAGGGAGACGTGTGGATCCGCGTCCCCCGACTCGACAAGCAGCCCGAGCCGGCAACGCTGCAGGCGCTCAAGCGCGAGATCGTCCGCCGCTGGGGCGTGATCGATCTGCTCGACGTGCTCAAGGAGACCGACTACCTGACCGCCTTCACCAACGAGTTCACGACGATCGCCACCCGCGAGAACATCCCCCGCGAGCAGTTGCGCAGGCGGCTGCTCCTGGCACTGTTCGCGCTCGGCACGAACATGGGGATCGCCAAGCTCGTAGCCGCGGGCGAGCACGGCGAGAGCGAGCACGCGCTGCGCCGGACGCGCCAGACCCACATCACCCGCGACAACCTCCGCGCGGCGATCATCCGCGTCGTCAACGAGACGCTCAAGCACCGCGATCCACGCTGGTGGGGCAACGCGACCACGGTCGCCAGCGACTCCAAACGGTTCGGCTCGTGGGACTCGAACCTGATGACCGAGTTTCACGTCCGCTACGGCGGACCGGGCGTGATGATCTACTGGCACGTCGAGCGCAAGCAGCTATGCATCCACAGCCAGCTTCAGAGCTGCTCGGCCTCCGAGGTCGCGGCGATGCTCGAAGGACTGCTGCGCCACTGCACCGACGCCGAGATCGAGGCCAACTACACCGACACGCACGGCGCCTCGGTGGTCGGGTTCGCGTTCTGCCACCTGCTCGGCTTCCGGCTGCTGCCGCGGCTGAAGAACATCGGCGCAGCGACGCTCTACCGCCCCTCGGACGGGGCGACCTACGCGGGCCTCGATCCGATCCTGACCAGGCCGATCCGCTGGGAGCTGATCGCCCAGCAATACGACCAGCTGATCAAGTACGCCACAGCGCTGCGCCTCGGAACCGCCGAATCAGAGCAGGTGCTGCGCCGCTTCACCCGCGGCGGACCCAAGCACCCGACCTATCTGGCGCTCGAGGAGCTCGGCCGAGCGGTGCGCACGATTTTCATCTGCGACTACCTCGCCAGCGAGCAACTGCGGCGCGAGATCCACGATGGCCTACAGGTGATCGAGCACTGGAACAGCGCCAACGGCACGATCTTCTACGGCAAGGACTCCGAGCTCACCGGCACCGACCGCGAAAGCCAAGAGGTCTCGATGCTCGCGATGCACCTGCTCCAATCCGCCCTCGTGCTCGTCAACACGCTGCTCCTCCAACACGTGCTCGCCGACCCCGAATGGGCCAGCGGTCTCACCGACGCCGACCTGCGCGGCCTCACGCCACTGTTCTTGGTCCAACATCAACCCCTACGGAACATTTCACCTCGACATGGCGCACAGGCTCGACCTCGGGATCCCAGCCGCCCCGGAAGAGCCCGCCGTTCTCGCATAGGCCGCTACTTTGCCCCTGGGGACAGCTACCCAAGGAGAGGGCCTAAGCCGCGGCCGCCGGCCGAACGCCGGGCGGATACGCATGCCGTGGCGCTTCTGCTATTGGCGAATTGGGCGTTTCTTGCCGCCGCAGCCGCGCCTGCCCTGCCTTCATGCTCGCGCGGAGTATCCGCGGTGATGCCGCTGGGTGGCTGCGTGTGCGCGGTAGGCTCGGCCCAAGCGAGGCTGCCATGAAAGCCGCGACTGCTTCTCCCGCGAAGCGACATGCGCGCGGGTGGCGGCGTGATCGTTTGTGGCGCGAAGCGATCACGCCGTCGGGTGACGTCGCGTGATCGGATTTTACGCGAAGCGGTGTCCGGTCGCTGCGCTTGTGACGACTCCTCTTGCCTTGACCGCAATCGTCCGGGCGTCTCACGCCGTCCATTCGCGGCGATCGGTCGCTGACGCACGCGGTGACGACGCAAGGAGTGATGATTCGCGACCGGGAATCCTTGCGCCCGGTCCGATTCTCTCCAATTGCATTTATTGCATTAGCTCGCTTGAGCTCCATCCTAAGGGCGCGGGTAGTGGGCTGTACGCACCAACGCGACGTAGTTTCCACCGATGATACGTTCGCCCCACCGGCTCTATTGTGGTTTAGCCCGTCTTGAGGAAGCCGGTGAAAGTCCGGGACGGTCGCGCCACTGTGATCGAAGCTGTCGCTTCGTCAGTCAGACACTCGCGGCGGGTCAACATGTATCTCTCGACCGAGACGCTTGATCTCGAAAGAAGGTGGTGGAGATTATCATGGCCACTTTGGCTCCGCCGGAACCACCTGTCACATCCGGCGCCGTTACCTCGACCGCGCCGTTCGCTATCCCGCCGGTCGCTATCCGCATCCCCATGCTTGCGTGGATCGCCGTGGCCGTCGCCCTGCTGTGGATCGCCTACGCATTCGCGGGTGTGCACATCCTCCCGAACACCTGGAACCACTTCCACGAGTTCTTCCATGACGGCCGCCATTTCCTCGGCATCCCCTGCCACTGAGAGGAGTTGAAGACATGACGTACGCAGCAGTGCTCAGGCGCTATATGCTCGCCGGTCTCGGAGCAGGCATCCTCGGGGCGTTCTACCTGCGGCTCATTGCCGAGCCGGTGATCAAGCAGGGGCTGAAGTTCGAGTCCGCTTACGACGCGTCGCATGCCGCGCTGATAGGTCCGCAGGGCCCTCAGCTCTACACCCGATCGCAACAGTTGATCGGCGGGATGGTCGCGATATTGTTCGTCGCTCTCCTCCTGTCGTTCCTCTTCGGAACGCTGTACGCCTTCCTCCGGCACCGCATCGTCGCTGACCTCGGCGACGTGAAGGCGTCCACCGGCCTCGCGGGTCTGGTGTTCGTGCTCACCGTGCTGGTTCCGTGGTTTCGCTACCCATTCCTGCCGCCCGGCATGGGTAACGGTGCCACGGTTTTCAAGCGGTCAGCCTGGAATTTGGCCCTGATCGCGGTGTGCATCGTCGCGTTCGTGATCGTCGAGTGGCTGGTCGCGAAGCTCAAGGGTCGTATCTCTAACGAGGCTCGGTGGACACTGGCGATCCTGGCCCCGGTCGCAGTGCTCCTCACCATCATGGCCCTCTTCCCAAGCGTCGGCGACCCGTACCCGTATGGGCTCTCGGTACCGATGGTATGGAACTTCCGGCTCATGGCCCTGGGCAACTACGCGCTCATCTGGGGGATGATCGGTATCGGCGGGGGCTGGATGATGAGGCGACTCGCGACTGCGACGAGCCCCTCGTTCGAACAGTGGGAGGCCCCCACTGCTGACCAGAGATTGCCGGTGTCAGCGGCGGCGAGCTGACACGCACGCTCACGGTAGTGCTCGGGTCCGGTTGATGCCGCCGACTCGAGCGCTACCGGATGCGATTGCTCGATAACGAATCGAACGTCTAGAGCCCGATTTCGACCTGCCTACTTATGCCCCCTTCCAGGCCACGACCCCGACCGAGGTCGTGGTAGCGTCGGCGAGAGGCGCCCACGCCGCGCGGCATAGCCGACTGGCGCTGGTTGCCTCCCGCCGCCACCTCGAACCGTGCGTGAGGTTCTTCCCTCACGCGGCTCTCCGACATCCTTTACCTGGCCGCATGCGCAGCGCCGTCAACGAACTGCACCACCTCCGAACTCTGGGCACACGAACTACTCACTAGTGGCAGGCGCAGCCGAGGATGTGGCAGGGCGTCGTGCACGAACTCGTGGATGAACATGGTGTTCCCGAAGACCGAGTACACACCCCGTCGTTCACACCGATCAGGTCGTAGACGAGCACGACAAGCGCGACGGTGCCGATCAGCCACTTGTTGCCCTCGGAGATCGAGATGGTGCCGCGGTTGACGGCTGAGGATGCGCCCTGAAGCGCGGTTGGCCGTGAGGCCTCCCCCCTCAGATCGAGCGTCTCGGTTGAGGAGTTGGAGTACCCGGCGCGAGTATCTGACTGACGAGGCTTATACCTCGAGCGCAGTGGCGCGACCGTGCCGGACATTCACCGGCTTCCTCAAGACGGGCTGAGCCCTAACGATAACGGAGGCCGTCGGAGCGCGCCAGTGGCGCGTTGAGACGACACAGCGTCCAGCGCCCGTCGCGCGCATGGAGCTCGGTGACGTTGAGCGGCGCGACGTCGATCCGCCAGAACCCGCTCAACGGCGCCCCAATGGCTCGGCACGCGGCGGTCTTCACGACCCCTGCGTCGACCACCGCGATCAGGAAGCCGTCCGTGTCCGCCGCCTGCTCCATCCAGCCTGCTACTCGGTCGGCGAAGCTCGCCAGGCTCTCGCCACCATGGGGTGCCGCGTCGGCGTCGCTCATCCAAGCCATCAGCCCCTCCGGGTCGCTTGCGGCGACATCGTCGAGTGTGCGACCGCACCAGCCTCCGACGTCGCACCCGGCCAGTTGATCCACCACGGCGGGCTCGATCTCCAGTTGCTCCGCGGTCTCGCGGCAGGCCGGTTCTGGGCCGCATGCGGCGCGGTGTCGCCTGGGGAGGCTCGCGGCGAGCCCCGTCACGCGATCGCGGGCCCTCGGCTCGAGCGGTTCGCCGTCGGCAAAGGCGTTCGCGTGAACCGCATAGGTCGCTCCGTGGCGGACGAGGAGCAATCGAAGCACTCACGCATCTTGCCGTGCGGAACCACGCCAAGCAGCCACGACAAGTCCGGACGGGCAATACAACTGCGTCTGCGATCCATGACGGCCCCAACGTCGCTTGACTGGTTCAGGTGCCGAGCAGCTGCGCGGCGGTCCGGCGCGCGGATTCACCCGAGCCCTCCTTTCACTCCCCGAGATGCACCTCGGAGGTCACACTAACCCGCCCTGGATCGCGCGGAAAGGGTGGCTCTCCGCGGGCCGCGACCAACCGCCGTTAGTCGCGGCTCGCGGCGCCTGGGCTGCCGACAATCCCGGCTGTGAGCGGTCGGTTCGGCGGTTTCGGCCGCCGCGACAAATAGGGTCCGCGGCCGTGTCGGAGCCGGAGCTGTCCGAGTTGCTGGAGCGCTACGAGCTCTGGCTCGCGGGCCTGCCGCTGTCGGAGCGTACGCGCCGAGAGTACGCACGGCAGGTGTCGCGGTTCGGCGAGTGGCTGGCGAGCGAAGGCGGTCGTGCCGAGGAGGCGCTCGCGGACCCTGTGGCCCGCGATTACGCGGTCCGGGACTTCAAGCGGCATCTGAAGCTGGAGCGGCGGTGGGCGCCGGCGTCTGTGAACCTGGCGCTGGCGGCGGTCGATCACTTCTTCCGTTTCGTGGGGCTGGGGGTGGCGGATGTGGCCCGCGAGCGGCTGCCGCAGGCGGCGCCGCGAGCGCTCGATGACGAGAAGCTGCTTGCGTTTGTGCGTGCGGCCGGGCGGGCGAGTCCGCGTGATCGGGCGATCGGCCTGTTGCTGGCCTACACGGGGCTGCGGCTGTCGGAGCTGGCGGCGCTGGATCTCGACGACGCCCGCGTGTCGGGACGCAAGGCGATGGTGGTGGTCCGCTCGGGCAAGGGCGATGTGTACCGGGAGGTGCCGTTGAACGCGCCGGCGCGCAGGGCGCTGGATGAGTGGCTGAAGGAGCGTCCGGCGCCGGCCGCCCGGACGGGCGCCGAGCCGTTGTTCGTCTCGCGCGCGGGCAACAGGTTGAGCGCCCGGTCGGTCGATGAGGTGGTGCGCAAGCTCGGGCGCGTGGCCGGCGTTGAGCTCTCGGCGCACGCGCTGCGGCACACGTGGGTGACGCGGCTGGTGCGGGCCGGCAACGACGTGGTCCTGGTCGCGGATCTCGCGGGTCATCGCAAGCTTGAGACGACGCGGCGCTACAGCCTTCCGTCCGTTGGCGATCGCCAGCGCGCGGTCGACGGGCTGGTGGTCGAGCAGTGACCCCCGCGGAGGTGATCGCGCTCGAGGCGGCGCGTGAAGGCAGGCGCGGGCCTCCGGAGGATTACGGCCGGTTCCCTGACCGGTTGTCGGCCGATGAGCTGGCCGAGTTCTTCTTCTTCGATGAGCGAGACCGCGAACTGGTCTGCAAGCGCCGGCGCGAGGGCAACAGGCTTGGGTTCGCCGTGCAGCTGGGCACCGTCCGCTACCTCGGTCGCTTCCTCGAGGATCCCTCGACCGTGCCCGAGCAGGTCGTCCGCTGGGCCGCCCGCGAGCTCGGCATGGCCCCGTCCGGGCTTGGGAGGTACGCGCGGGGTGAGGCACGGTGGGACCATCAGGCGGAGATCCGCCGGGAGTACGGCTACCGCGAGTTCCACCAGCGCGACGTCGAGCTCGAGCTGGTGGCGTGGTTGGAGGCCAGGGCGTGGGTGTCGGCGGAGAGCCACCGGGCGCTGTTTGACCGCTCCGTCGATCATCTGATCGGCGCCAAGGTGCTGCTCCCGGGCGCGAGCGTGCTGTGGCGGCTGGTTGGCACGGTCCGTCAGCGTGCAGCCGAGCGCGGGTATGAGCTGATCGCTCGGGGCGTGACAGCTGAGGAGCGGCGCGGGCTCGAGCGCGCGCTCAGCGTCCGTGAGGGCTCAAGCGAGACGCAGCTTGAGTGGCTGCGGCACGGGCCGGTCAAGCCGACCGCGGAGGGGATGGTCCTCTCCCTTGGCTGGCTGCGGGAGCTGCAGGCGCTCTCGCCGGCGCTAACCGGGGTCGATGAGCTCCCCGCGGCCCGGCTGCGGTCGTTGTTGGTGGACGCGCGCACCGCCAGCGCCCAGCAGATCGCACAGATGGGCGACGCGCGGCTGGTCGCGACGCTGACCGCGTTCGCCGCGATCGGGGAGCTGCGCGCGCAGGACCAGACACTCGATCACCTCGACGTGATCCTCTCCGAGATCGACGATCGCGCCGTCGCCCGCGAGCGCCGCCGGCGCGAGGGGCTGGCGGGCGAGATCGACCAGGCCGGCCTGTGCCTGGTGGACGCGTGCTCGATCGTGCTGGACCCGACCGTCAGCGACCAGGATCTGCGTGACGCGATCCTCGCCCGGGTCGGCCGAGGCCGGCTCGAGGAAGCGATCGGTCGGCTGCGCGAGCATGTCCGCCCGGTTGAGGAGGGCCACCGCGAGCGGCTGCTTGGCAGCTACGGGACCGTCCGCCGGTTCCTGCCGCTGCTCCTGGACACGCTGGACTTCCAGGCAACGGACGCCGGCGAGCCTGTGCTCGAAGCGATCCGAGCGCTGCGAGACATCGACACCAAGCATTCGCTGAGCGAAGCGGACGTGCCGATGGGGATCGTCACCCGCGCCTGGCGCCGGCTCGTGCTCTCGGAGCCGGGCAGGGTCAGTCGCCGCGCGTACACGTTCTGTGCACTTGAGGCGCTGCGGGACGCTCTTCACCGCCGTGACGTGTTCGTCTCCCGTTCTGACCGTTGGGGTGACCCGCGATCGGTGCTGCTGCCCGAGCGCGCGTGGGAGATCTCGCGCGAACAGACGCGCACGTCGTTGAAGCTGCCCAAGGATCCCAAGGAGTTCGTGGCGATCCTCGCCACCGAGCTTGACGCTGCCTACCAGCGCACGCTCGACGGGCTGCGCCGCGACCACCCGATCTTCCAGGTCGCCGACGGCCGCGTTGACCTGGAGAAGCTCGACGCGCTCGACGAGCCGGCCAGCTTGAAAGCGCTGCGCGCCCGGATCGACGCGATGCTGCCCGACGTCGACCTGCCCGAGCTGCTGCTCGAGATCGCGACCCGAACCCGGTTCACGACCGCGTTCACGCACGAGCGCGAGCCGTCCGCGAGACTGAGCGACCTGGAGGTCTCGATCATCGCCGTCCTGATCGCGCAGGCGTGCAACGTCGGCTACAAGCCGCTGGTCGACGAGAAGATCCCGGCGCTGCGGCTTGAGCGACTGAAGTACGTCGCCCGCCACTACATCCGCCCGGAGACGCTGATCGCCGCCAACGCGATGATCGTCGACTACCACGCCAAGCTCCCGCTGGCGATCGAGTGGGGCGGCGGTGAGGTCGCGAGCATCGACGGGCTGCGGTTCGTCGTCCCGCGCGAGACGATCCACGCTCGCCGCAACCCGCGCTACTTTCACCGCCGCCGCGGGATCACCGCGATCGGCACCACAGCCGACCACTACGTCGGCATCCACACAATCGTCGTGCCCGGCACCCCGCGCGACGGGCTCTACCTCCTCGACGGCCTATTGGACCCGCAGACCAGCGTCCGCCCGCAGCAGATCGTGACCGACACCGCCGGGTACACCGACATCATGTTCGGCTGCTACCGCGTCGTGGACTTCCAGCTCTCCCCAAGGCTCGCCGACTCCGGCGGCGCGCGCTTCTGGAAGCTCGATCCGACCGCCGACTACGGCCGGCTCAACGCGATCGCCACCAACCTGATCGACCGGACGGTGATCGAGCTTTGCTACGACGACATCCTCCGCGTCGGCGGGAGCCTCCTGCAGCGGCAGACCACCGGCTCTGAGCTGATGCGCGCGCTCAGAAGCCACACCCGGCATCTCGCCACGCTCGGCCGCGCGCTCGCCGCGGTCGGCCGCGTACCGAAGACCATCCATCTGCTCGACTACTGCAACGACCCGATCTACCGCCGCGCGATCCTCGGGCAAATCAACCGCGGCGAGGGCCGCCACGAACTCGCGCGGCGTGTCTTCTACGGCAACAAGGGCGAGCTCCCGCAGCCCTACCAGCGCGGCCAGGAAGAACAGATCGGCGCGCTCGGCCTGGTCGTGAACTGCATCGTGCTCTACAACACGATCTACACGCAGCGAGCGCTTGACCAGCTCGCCGGCCACGGGTACGAGATCCAGCGCGAACACCTCCGGCGCTTATCACCGCTCGGGCATCAGCACATCACCTTCACCGGTCGCTACCACATCGCCCTCGCCGACACGATCCGCCGAGGCGAATACCGTCCGCTGAAGACGCCGGACCTCGCCGATCTCGCAAGCGCTTAGACCGGTTTTCTGCACCAACAATGGCCTGACCCCAAGTAGGCGACCAACAGCCAGGTGATCGTTGCGACGAAGCTGGTCTGGTCCCACATGTAGACCATCGCCGCCATGTCGACCGTCATCAGCGGCCACAGCAGGTTCGTCGGACGCCGTGCGAGCATCCGCCCCAGCGCCCACATGAGGATCATGGTGGCGGTGGTGGCGAACACCAGCTGCCAGAACCCGGCCGGAAGGCTGACTGGGTTGATGGACGCCGGTGCGTACATGACGGCCATCCCGAGTGCCATCAGGATGTGACCTGCGTGCCAGAGGCGCGTCTGACCACGGCTGGCGACGAGATGGCGGGCATGTAGCACCAGGATCACGACGAACACGACGAACACGATGGTCCACGCGATCGCCAGCCATTCCGGGAGGATGTTCGTACCGTGGGGTCCGGTGCCCCCCATCGGCCATCCCGGGCATCTGCGACGAGCTCGTCTCGCTTCCCGTCGACATCCCCGGCATCGCCGACATGCCGGTGCCGGTGCCCATCGTCGGCGCCCTGGACCTAGCTAGCTAGAGAGGCTGCGCAACATCCCGCGGCAGCGCTCGATCGTGTCGCCCGCCGCCTCCGCGTGAAGACGGCAGTGATCGTGGTGGTGGGCGTGCGCGGAGCACTGGCCTTCGGACCGCTCGCAGGCGATGACGGTCGCCTCTAGCTCCGCTAGGTCGGACGAGCCTTCACGGGGCTGTCATCTTTTCAGGCCGCGATAGCGGCCTGTTTGATCTTGTCGTCGAGCGCGCGTTCGTAGGCGCGCCAGGCGCGGGCGAGGGGATGGTGGTTGGCGATTTCCTCGGGGAGG
>Ga0335081_10008419_pt1 | contig 16541 bp, 14 predicted proteins | sample Lox_Sample_35_FD_206713 | JGI IMG/M metagenome (GOLD analysis project Ga0335081, IMG submission 206713) | Soil microbial communities from Loxahatchee National Wildlife Refuge, Florida, United States - Lox_Sample_3.5 | ecosystem: Environmental > Terrestrial > Soil > Wetlands | place: USA... | reverse complement strand
AAAAAACTGCTTCTTGTCTTCATATTTTCTTCGGCAGAGTAATATGGTAAACAGCAAAGTTAATAGCGTCAGGCATTAAAACCAAGCCCTTTCCATGCCCTATAATCCAGCACAACTTGTTGGCAGGGATTTTTGATGAGAATTCACTTTTGGTTGGGTTGAATATACGGAAAACGGAGTTGCCTGTCAAGCAAAAAGACGAAATTTTCTGAAAAAGTCCAAAACCCTCTGGTGGCCCGGATTACGAGAGAGGAAAAACTTGGTTTTCAGAATGGCGGATGAACGGTCATCAGGGTGAAAACATCCATACCGTTGGTTTCCGCCTTCGTTTTTTCGCCGTTGATCACGCGGACCATCAAATCGATCATCTCTTGCCGCAAAGCGTCCACGGGTCGGCCTTCTACCAGGCTTCCTGCATTGACGTCCATATCCTCTCTCATGGCGTCGTAAATCCTGGTGTTGCTGGCTACCTTGATCACGGGCAAAGTAGGAAACCCGGCCGGCGTGCCTCGACCGGTGGAAAAAAACATAAGTTGACAGCCGCTGGCCGCAAGGCCCGCCATGGAGTCTCCATCGTACCCCGGCCCGTCCTGCAAGATGAGCCCCCGTTCCGAAGGAGCCTCGCCATAATCTACGACCTGGTTGATCGTGGTGGTGCCTCCCTTAAAGATGCAGCCCATGGATTTTTCTGCAATGGTGCTCATCCCTCCATCCATATTGCCTGGCGAGATGACCACGCTCGCCAGATCTCCCATCACCTCCCGGGTTAATTTCTCAGCGCGCTCGATCATCTCTTCAATCTGTTTGGCCACATCAGCATTCTTTGCCCGCCGCGCGAGCACATGGGCTGTCCCGATCATCTCCGTATTTTCGCCAAAAATCACGGTGGCGCCGTTTTCTACCAGCCAATCCGAGACAACGCCCATGGCGACGTTGGCCGTCACTCCCGACATGGCATCCGAGCCGCCGCATTCCATGGCGACCAGAAGCTTATCCCAGGGAAGCGCAGTCCTCGGCTGACTGCGCACTTCCGACAGGATCCGGCGAGCAGCGGCAGCTCCTTTCTTCGCTGTCTGCAAGGAACCTCCATCCTCCTGTACATTGAAGACCTCGATGGGTATGCCTGCATTCTTGATCAGGGGTAGCAAGCTTTTCGTATTGGAAATCTCACAGCCCAGTCCGATGATGATCGCTCCGCCGACGTTGGGATGACGCACCAAGCCCGAGAGGATCCGAGAAAGAATTTCTAAGTCCCTGGGGCCCCCTCTACCGCATCCATAGGCATGGGGCAGACAGACCGCCTCCGGCACTTCGCGCGAAATGCGGTTGATCACCCCATTCACGCAGCAAACCGTTGGGAGGACTAAGACGTGGTTTCGGATGCCAAACTTCCCGTCTTTTCTTTCGTATCCAGTAATATCATTCATTTCTTCCACCGTTTGCTTTCAAGGTTTTGCGTATGGACCCATTCTCCCTTCTTGATATCGCGCGTACTAACTGCCACGATCTCTCCATATTTTACGATCTCCTCCCCTCGTGAAATATCTTTGAGGGCGATCTTGTGGCTGGCGGGTATCTCTTCCAGCGCCCGGAATCCTTCTATCCCTTTTGCTACGGCTAACTCTCCGGCGCTCAGCATTCTTAGGGCCACGGCCACATTGTCCCGCGGATGAATGATTAGGATGTTACCTTTCACCGGTTCTCCTTATCCTTATGAGGTAAATCTAACTGAGATAATCACTGAGAAATTCTTTCTGGCACAAAAATTCAGATATCAAAACTTTTCTTGTTCAAATTTCGTAATTTGAGCTTTGCATTTCCTTTGAACTTAGAGCTTTGACATTTGACATTATTTAGGCGCTTGCATGTGCATCATGGTGCCGTCCTGAACCACCGCCACTTTCGCTTTTTCGGGAAATTCCTTTTCAATCAAGGCCAGAGTCTCTCGCCAAGTTTTCACCACGAGGGCGTCATCGATATGGCAAATCAGGTCGAGGCTGGTCCGGTCCGGATAGGGGGCCATCACGATGAGTTTCTTCATCAGCGCTTGCACAAGGCCTCTTGATTTTGGAGAATAATGGCGACCGCCATAGTCACTTCCCCAGGCTCGCATCACGTAATGAGGAACCTGACCCTCCGGGGCGTCGGAGATCAGCACGCCCACTCCCTCCCGGGGTTTCAATAATGTAAGAGCGAAAATAATGGCGATGGCCGATTCATTGGCCTTCGCGTAAGCGTTGCAGATTGCCAAGTCATATCCGGTAGCATGAGGAATTCCGTAATGTCTTTTTCCTTCTTCCGCACCAAGAGCATGGGTGGCACGGAAATGTCCGGCGTAGACGTCGGTAATCTCTCCCCGACGGTTGACCAGGCAATCGACTTTGAAGTTTAGCTCCACGGCATCTCCTGCGGCATCGCATTCGGCCCGCATGATGTTGTTGGAAAAATTTCCCAGGCCGGTTCGAGCTTGGTCCCGGTAGAGCTGATTATGGAATTGGTTGATCGTTTCGATTCCAGCCACTCCCGGAAGAATGATCTTGGCTCCGCCACCAAACCCCACGTGGACATGAGGGGTAATGCATCCGATCCCGATCTTCAAATCACAGCTCATGAATTCCCGGTTGAACCAGAGCTCTACTCCCGTCGGAGTTCGTCCCACCCGTACCGTGTTTTGAAAGGGGTCATGGTTGTAAACGGCATAATTCTCTACGATCTCTCCGCCCAATTTCTTACGAGCCTGGGTCATGTCATAAGCCCCATGAGTTCCCAAAGCCCAAATAAAGCGAATTTGATCCTTCTTCATCCCGGCCTGATGCAAGGATTCCAGAACATGAGGAGCGATTTCCTTAACCGGCGTGGGTCGCGTCATATCATCAAAGACAATCACCGCCTGTTTTTTCCCCTTAGCCAATTCTTTTAGGGATGGTCCTTCGATTGGGTGATCAATCTTTTCTCTGATTTGCTCGGGGGTGAGCTTAGGTTTATTGAACCCGGGGGGATTTAGGTTGTCTATCTCCCACCGGTCCGGCAGCGTGATCTCCCGTTCCTTGTTCTCGTACCAAAGCCTTGAGGGGATGGAAATGCTTTTCATATTCTTCTCCCGAAAGAACCATTGGAACAAATACTTTTAACGAACCCAAGCCGCGATCCACCTTGCGGCGATTACCCAATGAGAATCACGATGACTTTTCTCGGTCCGTGCATGCCTTTGAACTGAACCCCCCGGATATCCCCGGTCATGCTCGGCCCAGTAACGAAGCAAAATTGGCTGGGCAAGTTTTCTTTTTCCCTGAAGACTTTCTCGACCGCCTGCTCATAAACTGCCACCATCTTTTCTACCGGCACAATGGCGATGTGGAGGATGGGAGCGAGGGATAACAATCTCGGCCGGTCTTTGTGATGCGTGAGACCCAATGTTCCTGATTCGGCGACGGCGAAATCGGCGCCGGTAACCCCTGCGTCGGCTTCCTCAAAGACGGCATCGATGTAGGAATCCCGGCTGCCAAAATCCCTGGCGGTCATGACTCCAACGTCATTCTTTTTGCCCCAGTCCACCAAATTCAGCGAAGCAACGATATCGTCTGTGGCAGCCATCACCTTCTTCAACCCCTCTTCGAGAGCGATCTGAGAAAGTTTCTCCAGAGCCTCTTGTCGATCCCTGACCCGGTAGACGACGCCTGTTTCTTGCACAAGGTATTTTGAAAACATCTCTATCAATTCATCCCGGGTCAGAGATAGCTGTTTCAAGACTGGTCTGTCCGATCGGTGAGGTACGGCTTCCCTCGGGGCGGACTTAAGTTTACTTAGAATTTCGTCCCGCGCACTTTGTTTCATTCTAAACTTCTTATCTCCTGGCTTCTGTTTTTCGACCTTCTACCTTCTGCATTTCTTCCCAACGGTCATGAAATGTCTTTTCGGCCATAGCCGGCAGATCCCTGCTTCTAAACCATCCTTCAAAAGGGCCTCTCACTCTACGGAGCATTCCTTCGCGCGCTTCTTTGTTAATGAAAGGCCGGACCATTCGCGACGCCCTATTCCAAAACCAGGATCGCGTTACCGCCCATGTCCATACTCGGAAAAAGACTCTCTCCATGGGCGGGCGTTTTTTGCCCTGAAAGGTTTCTTCACCCAGCACATCTTTTGCCCGGTATTGTAAGAATAAGTTGGGGTGGTCGATACCGGTCGGACAGACAGCCTTACAAGCTCCACAAAGGGTGGTTGCCCGATAAAGATCCTGTGTTCTCTCCAAGCCGAGAAGGAGCGGATTCAGAATTTGGCCCATGGGCCCCGAGTAGGCCCAGCCGTAAGGATACCCGCCGATTTGTCGGTAGACCGGGCAGCTGCTCAAACAGGCCCCGCAGCGGATGCAGCGCATCGCATGCCGGGCAAGTCTGTCCTGGTAAATTTTGGAACGGCCGTTATCGACCATCACGATGATCAACTCCTCCGGTCCATCGATCTCATCATTTTTTTTAGGACGATTGTCCATTGAGATATAAGCAGAAAGCTTTTGTCCGGTGCAGTTCCGACATAAGAGACGTACCAGATGCAGCGCATCTTCCAAGGTGGGAACCACCTTCTCCAGGCTCATCACCGATATCTGCGTCCGGGGGGACGATTTGCTGAAGCGGATATTTCCTTCATTTTCTACGTTAATCAGGGTGCCGGTTTCCGCCACCGCTATGTTCACCCCTGTAATGCCCATGCGTGTCCGATGGAACTTATCTCTGAGGAAGAGCCTTGCTGCATAACCGAGCTGGACAGGGTCCAATGTCGGCTCCTTAAGGTTTACTTTTTCAAGGAATAGATCGCGCACCTTTTCAACGGGGATATTAATGGCGGGGCCCACGATATGGAATGGAGGAAGATTCAAGAGCTGGATGATGAACTCGCCGAGGTCTGTCTCCCAAGCCTTCACGCCATTTTTCTCCAGGGCTTCGTTGAGGCCTAATTCCTCGGTGACCATAGATTTCCCTTTGGTGACGTATTCGATTCCCCTTTCCTTGGCCAGATGGACGATGTATTCGTTTGCCTCTTTTGCGTCCCGGGCCCAAAAAACTCTGGCCCCGTTGGCCAGCGCATTCTTTTCGAACTCCTCCAGGAGCTCGGGAAGCCGGGCAATCGCCTCCGCACGGATGGCGGCCCCATAGGCCTGGGCAGCGACAGCGTCGGGGAATGTTGAAAGAGCAGTCTCCCTCCTTGTCCGGACAAAGTTGGCCCGCAATTTCAGGAAAGCAAAGGACTGGGCATTCTCCAGTGTTTTTTTGGCCACCTCGGAAAATTGTTCCGTCTTAATTTCCATCCATTTCCTTTGCTAACGAAGAACGATAGACAATGAACGATGAACAGATTCATTTTTAATATTCATCGTGTATTGTTCATCGTTTTATGATTTTCAGTCAAAAAGCTGGCCAGGTGCATCACCTTCTTGCCAGGATGGTTTCTGCTAATAAACCCGCCGATGTTGAAGAGACAACCCGGTTCCGAAACAAGCAGAACGCCGGCCCCGCTCGATAAATAGTCTTCCACTTTATCCTTGACCATCGATTCAGAGATGTCGGGATAATGATTGGCAAACTCGCCCCCGAACCCGCAGCAAGAGTCTGCCGCATTCAAGGAAACCAGCTTCGCCCCTTTGACCGCTTTGATAAGCCTCTTGGGCTGTTCGGAGACCCCCAGGCCACGCAGAATATGGCAGGATTCGTGGTAGGCCACCTTCCCTTCAAAGGAGGCTCCGACATTTTCTATTTTCCGAATATCGACTAAATACTGAGAAAGCTCGTAGATGCGTAGACTCAGTTCCTCTGCCCGTCTTCGCCATTCGGGCTCCTCAGCAAGAAGCTCAGGATAATGGTGTTTGACCATACCGACGCAGGAGCCGGAGGGGCTGACCACTTTTTCGTCATCCCCGAAGACCCGGATGAAATGTTTTGCTGCTTTTTTTGCGTGCTCACGGTACCCGGCGTTGATCGCCGGTTGGCCACAACAGGTCTGTTCTTTGTGATAAATCAGCCTCACCCCTGCCCGGCCAAGTAGGGATACGGTGGCCTCGCCAATATGAGGGAGAAAAAGGTCAACCGTACAAGGGATAAATAAGGATATCACTTCCACCGGGAAACGCCTTGCCCTTCATGGGGAGTTTGGATTACGGATGAATGAGAGAATCAGAGTGGACCAGAATCGATGGTCTGCTCACGGTTGCTATATCGTACTCCCGCCGTCAACGGCGATCACCTGCCCTGTGACATAACTGGAAGCATCCGAAGCCAGGAAGATTATGGCGCCCACCATCTCCCCGGGGTCGGCTGGCCGAGCCATGGGAGTTCTGCTCATCGCCACTTGAAGGATCTGATCGTTTTTCCACAGGGCTTCGCTGAAGCGGGTTTTGGTCAAACCGGGAGCGATGGCGTTTACCCGGATATTGAACGGAGCCCATTGTTGGGCCATCACCTTCGTGGCCATGATCACGCCAGCTTTGCTTATGGAGTAGACGGGCAATATGTCGGGTGTAATTCCGGCAACGGAGGCGACATTGACGATCTTGCCCCCGCCTTTTTCCCTCATGACCTTGGCCACCGACTGGCTCAAGAAGAACAGTCCCTTCAAGTTCAGGTTCATGATCGAATCCCAGGCGCGATCATCGATGTCTATCGCTGCAGCCATGGTGGGATTGGTCGCCGCATTGTTGACCAGGATATCGATCCTCCCGAACTCGTCCAAGACTTTCTTAACAAGATTGTTGATTTCCTCGATCTTGCCTACGTGGGCCGCCACCGGCAGGCATTTCCTTCCGGTTTTCTTTACCTCTCCCGCCACCTTTTCCAGGTCGGGGAGTTTCCTACTCGCGATGGCCAAATCGGCACCCGCTTGAGCCAATCCTATCGCTGTTGCCTCACCAATCCCCCGGCTAGCCCCGGTGATGAGGGCAACTTTATTCTTTAGTGAGAATTCCATTTCGTATGACCTCCTGTGAGCGATGGATTTTTTACACGTTAATAAGAGAATTTCCTGTTGATAAGAGGTTGCATCGGATTGATTTAAATATAAGAAAAAGGGGAGTGATCTGTCAAGTTTACCCCGTTAGAAAGGGCAGACATTGACCCTGCCCTAAATAAGGAGCTAATGCTTTTTTCTATTCCTACCACTCCCCAGCATAACGCTGGGGCTTTCTAACGGGGTAAACGCTGCGCTAGTCGTTACTCAGTGAACCGCAACATGCGTTGCCTCCGATGCCACAATATACCATGTGATGAACATAGCGTCTGTGAACGCACCGGCATAGACAAGACCCGTTTTTTCGTAAAAATAGGACGAGATCAGACTGACGATCACGAACAACGGCAACATCTGTATCGCGACGATGACATAGAGCGTCATCCTCACATCCGTGATAACCGGAACCGCTCCGCCCGTCAAGAGAGGTATATAAAGGACCAGAAGCATCACCAGATAGCCGAGCGCTGCCACGATCATGCTCATGACCATTCTCTTTGCCGTGCCGCCCTTGAGGGATCGCATCTGCCCGTGCAGAACGACTGCAAACATTAGGTAAAACAGGGCAAAGGGGAGGAGGTATCTCAATGTGATCTTCGTCTGTATAGGGCTCATGGGCTTGAGGGGGATGACCCAGAACCTGAAATCCACGGTGAAAAAATACGATATCACGATCACCGACAGGTAGACGATGGCGGTCACAAGGAAAGCAAACCAGGCAGAAAACCCGATCTTTTTCCAATCTATGCCCGTCGGAGTCTTGAGACCGTACGACATCCCATTTCCCCCCTTTTTCTTATTCGATGCGAAATGCCATATCAAAAAGAAAATGAGCGAGAGGGCCGCGTTGACCAGCATCCAGAAAAGGATATTGTTCGACACCTGTTGTGGAAAGATCCGACAGGCTTTGGCGGCGACATTTCCGACCCGGGTCAATGGGAAGTAGGTTAGGGTCGGAACGAAAAACAGAAGGGCAAAGCCAATCCACCACCCCGCGCCGGTCGCGGGCCTCGGGTTTTGAGGGGTCCCTTTCAAAAAGCTGAAGCAACCGGTTTGCAACAGAAGATTGCCTGCGGCGAATAGAAGCAGTATCGCCCCGATGAGAGCAATCAGCGTCGCAATCTCCTTCCAGTACCATGTCTGATTGGCCGAAGCGAGCGTTTTTTCATCTCCCAGGGTTTTCTTAAACCACGAGATCGCATAACCAATAGCCGAGGAAGAGAGATGATCGCCCGGGTGGGTCGTTTTTGGCTGATAGAGCACGCGAGCTGTTCCGTCTTCGATGGACCCGTATACTTTATCGGGCACGATTGATTCCGTTACGCCGAATACATTTTTGAGCTTTTCACTTTTCACCACATCGCGGGCTAGCGGCACCCGCCACATGAACATGGAAAACTCATCGTAGGTGCTGAATACAAGAGCCATGTTTTTGGGAAAAGTTGTGGTCCCCTCCGGCGCGAACGGTGGTCCGGTGGAAGATCCCTCAAGAACGATCGCCTTGTAGTCATCTGGACGCACTTTTGCCGCGACAAGACATGCCCAGCCGCCCATGGAGTGACCTTCGAGACCGATTTTGTTTTTGTCCACAAAATCAAGACTTCGGAGATACCCGAGGCCGTCAGGACCGCCGTAACCATTCGCGAACGCTGGCGGGTCGGAGTACCCATGTCCACTCTCATCGAGTTCAAGTACAACCCAACCCCGGCGTGCGAACTCTATGGCAAATCCTGACTGCATCTCCCGAGAGTTGATATAGCCGTGAATCGCAAGGATGCCGGGAGCCGGCGTCTTCGGCGTGGCGTTTTTCGGGATGAACAGAAGGCCGCTCAATATCGCACCCCCTGTGCCTGCGAAACGAACGTCTCGAACCCTGACCTTGCAAGAATCATTCTGTACGACATTCGCCACGATCCCACCGGCGAGGATCATGATGATAGAAACTACCAACAGTGATTTCCCTTTCGTAAGGTTTACCCCGCTCTCATTTTTTACTTGCAAAAAATGGCTTTCAGTCGGCTCGACTATATGCAAAGGCTCGTTGTTTGTCAAGAAAAGAGACGGCAAAAAAGACAACAAGTGTTGCTGAAACAGAGGGTTGCCTTCAGCGGGTTTTGGCCTTCTCTTCTTTTGCCAGAATGGCCGCGCCGAGGGCAGCAGTGAGTCGCGGTTGCTCCGGAATAAGCACATCAACTCCCAGCGCTTCGCTCACGGCCGATACAAGCCCAACATCCTCGCTCCCGCCGCCTGTAAGCACCACGTCCTTTTCCATTTTCAGTCCTTTCACCAGCACAGCGACCTTGGCAGCCAGGGCGCGGTGCACCCCGGCCAAAATGTCCTCCATGTGTGCGCCTTCGGCTATTCTGGAGATGGTCTCGGATTCCGCAAAGACGGCACAGTTGGTAGAAAACTCAACCGGCTTTTGCGACTTTAAAGAAAGGGGGGCAATATCTTCGATTTTAATGCGGAGTATCCGGGCGATAACCTGCAAGAAGCGGCCGGAACCGGTGGCACACTTTTCACTCATTAGGAAATTAGCGACTCTTCCCTGGGCTGTCAGCTTGATGGCTCTGGTGAATTGCCCGCCTATGTCTATCACGATGCGGGCGGAAGGGAAAAGAGACCGGCAGCCTGCGGCCTGGCAGGAAATGTCGGAGAACTGGCGCGCTTGAAAGGGGGCGCTTTCTGCGCCGATGCCTGTGACCACGATGCCTGAAAGCTTGTCAAGACTGACATGTCCCTTGGTTAGGACTTGATCAAGAACTCTTCTAGCGATCTCTTTATAGCGGCCTCCCGAGGAGAACATCTCGTAAGCTACGATTTTTTTTTGGTGGATGAGCACTGCCTTGATGAAGGCTGAGCCGATATCCAAACCAGCATAATATTCTTGGTCGTCGCTCATTTGAAGAAGGTAACCCCTTCCAATCTTCGTTCGCGCTCAGGTGTGACGCCGCGAGCCAAGAGATCCTTACCCATGAAGGCTGCCCCAAGAGCGCCCGTTAGAAGGGGTTCCGGTGGTACTAACAGTCGGAAGCCCACCTTTTCCTCGACGGCTTTGATCAGGCCAATATTCATAGCACCACCGCCAGTGACGACCACGTCCTTTTCGATACCCAGGCTCCGCACCATATTGACGACCCGGCCCGCGAAAGCCTCGTGCAGGCCGGCGACAATCTCGGGTATCGTCGCTCCCTCGGTAAGCCTCGTGGTCACCTCGTGCTCGGCAAAGACGGTACAGATATTGGAAATCCTGACAAAGTCCTTGGCCTTTAACGAAAGTTCGCCCATCTCGGTCAGCTTGATCCCCAGCGTTTCGGCAATCACTTCGAGAAAACGGCCGGTGCCGGCAGCGCACTTATCATTCATGACGAAGTTCGTTACTTTGCCTTGGGCGTCGAGCTTGATTCCTTTGGAATCCTGGCCCCCGATATCTATAATGATGCGGGCCGTAGGGAAAAGAGTCCGGACGCTGCGGGAATGGCAGGTGATTTCCGTTATCTGTTTATCGGCGAAGGGGACATTGATCCGGCCGTATCCTGTCGCCACGATAAAATCGAGTTGTTCGAAGCGAATCCCCGCCTTTTTAGTCGTCTCATCCATCACGACAAGAGCTAAATGACGGTGTTCGGCACCCGTGGGTCCGATGACCGATGCCATCATGATCCCTTGGCCGTCAACAATGACCGCCTTGGTCATGGTCGAGCCGATGTCAACTCCAGCAAAGGGCATTATGTCTTCGGTTCCTTTCTTCCGGTTGATAGGTATAACCCCACATTTGAATGAGGCTCTTCCGAAAGGCAGTTGGGTGTGCTTCGGCGCCTTTACGAAGCGGCTCTTTATTATGTTTTATGACTGACATACGACGTCATCTGAGTCAACGTTTGAAATCTGTCGAAGACGCATTAGCAAAACGCTAAAAGGTTTCGCTGTAAAGGCTTCTCATTACGCCCAACTACCTTTCGGTGGGACGTTTGGCTTCAAGCGGGGCGGGCCGAGAGCGCCTCGATAAAGGCGCTGATCTGTGTCTTCCACTGTGCTTCCGAGTAATCCCTGAGATCCACCATGTCCGAGACAAGCTGCATCATCGGAATGTCGGTAAATTGGCTCAACTGGTTCTTGATATGCACCTGACCGATAGTGGTGGCTCTGCATGAGCGACAGGCGTGGAAGACCACGCCGTCTATCCGATAGTCTTTGATCATTTCGAGCAAGCGTTCCACGACCGGATTCCCGCTGTTCGCCTTTGCCTTCTCGTGGCGCTGTGTGACGCGGAGGAAGGTTCGCCAAGCCAGGTATTCCACGGGGTCTTTGATGTTACTCGGCACTTCCACGGGATCGTAGCCGCGATACACGTTTTCGATGACGAAAACGGCCCCGAAGCTCTCGAAGTAATTGAAGATCCAAAGCGTGTGCCATGGAGGAAGCCCGCCTCCGTAAAGGATGCGGTGTTTTTCTTCCGGGATGGTGCCCATCTTGTGATCCACCTTATATTTCACTTCGGCGTAGAGGTCTTTGAAGAAGTTCACAGCTTCTTGGGTGCCGCAGTAATAGTAGGCGGGAACCATGACGTTAAAGTGGTCCTGGGCTGGCATCGGGCTGGGGACGGCGACCCGCATTCGGTCTATTTCATACCAGAGACGCCACGCCTCGTCACCCAAACGGATGGTCTGCCAAAGCCGCTCCTTGTCCATTTTTCTGCCGGTCTGGTGTTCGAGAAACGCAATCAAGCCCTGGAACTGCTCTTTCTGGTATTTGATATAATGATTGCGCACCTCGTTCAGGTCGCTGAAAACCGGCGGCATCATCACATCGATACTATAAGTGGGCACATCCATGTAGCGCCCGGCTGCCTGATACCACTTAAACCGTGGGTCGCAGACGCCGCTGCTGCCGAGCATCATGTCCGGCGCTGGCATCCCGCCGTCCGGAGCATTTTCCGGAATGGTGCCCAGGTCTTTTCTCAGGCTGTCAAACCCGAGGCCGATACGGGTGTAACTGCATAAAACCTGCGAATAGCCCTCCGCCTCCGCTTTGAGAAGAAAACGGTCCATATCTCGCTTGGCGGCGCACAGGCCGGCGTAGTTCTCGGTGGGGATCGGCACCACGTCCATGGCGCGCAGAATCTCATCGTACTGAGAGGCGACCATGAAGTAGGCAACTTTTTTCCCTTGTGCCTTTGCCTCATGGGCCCCCCGATAGATATTTTTCACCATGGCCCGAATCTTGCGGGCCGATTCCGTGCTTTTTACGGCTGTTGTTTTTGCCTGCTCTTTTTCTTCCACGGTCGCTCCTTTTAAGCAATCATTTCCAAGAACGCCTGGATACGGGTGCGGAGCTGGCCGATCGTGGACGTCGAGTAATCGTCCTCGATCATCAGCACCGGCAGTCTCATTTCGTTCAGGTATTCTCGAAGGTCCGGCCCCTCCAGCTCGCAGGTGTCGCAATAGCGGACAATGTAGAAGATCACGCCGTTCGCGTTCCATTCCTTGACAAAGCGGCCGATGTAGCCGTACCGGTTTTCCAGGTCGTTCCTCCTGGTTTCAGCCTTAGGGATGTTGCTCCGGGGACAGTGGATGTGGAGGTAGCGGCCGACAACACCGTCGAGGGGATCCTCGGTTTCGGGCACATCGTCCCAGAAGAAGCGTGAGCCGGTACAGAGGTCGTCCATCACCACATAAGCGCCGCTCTCCTCGATGAGCTTGACGAAGGCCGTATCGTCTATCTCGTTTCCCCACAAGAAGATGCGTGGAAACTTCTGTGCCTTCGGTTTGGAACGCCCCTTCGCCTCGGTGATAAATTTCTTCACAAGCTCGACGTGCTCCGCTGCCGGGAGGCCCATGCCGGCCACCAACGCCTGAGTGACCTCGGTACCGGAAACAAGGGGTGGGTCCGACCTTCTGAGCTCGTAGAGCTCCCTCAGGACTTTTCGGCGCTGATTATAAAGCCGGATGGCTTCTCTGAGCTTACCGGTATCCAGTTTCCGTCCGGACCATTTTTCAAGGCCTTTGATAAAGAGCCGGAGTTCCTGGCGGTAAAATTCGTCTGAGCTTGGCCCCATCATGTGGGGGACATTTATAAAATGCGTAAAAGAGGCGGGCTTATAGTGACGCCAGATATGGTACATCCGCTCCACGGTATCGCAGCTATGGGGGGCGACGAAGCCGTCCAGAAAATCATACTCCCCTTTGAGAGCGAGGTTAAAGCAGCTTCGAGCGAAAGGGCAAGCCATAGGCTCGATACAGGCGTCCGCCTGGTCTATGGGCGCGCTTTGGCTGCCCTGGATGCGGTAGGGGACCATATCGAAGGCAGTGATGATCTCGTCCGGCACGAAGCAGCAAAAATAACCGATGACTTTCTTGCCCGAATCATGCAATTGCTTGGCGCGCTTGCCCCTTTCCGTGTAAAGCTCTTTCAGCTGCCCGATCGCTGTCATTATTTCTTTCTCCCTTATCGTTTTCAGATCCCGATGGTCTCAGAGGCTCCAGGCAGCCCGAGCTCCCTCTTCGGTAGCCTCGAGAATTCTTCGGGGCTGAAGCGCGTCGCCAATGATAAAATGGCGAATCTTTCTTGCTCGTAAGATTTCTTTCAGTTCATCATGGGGCTTCAGTCCGACCGCTATGACGACCTGGTCGACCGGGGAGAGAATCTGTTCTCTGCCTTCGATCAGGGCGGTGACAAAGGATTCTTCGATTTTCTTCAAAGTGGTGTTGAAAAGGAGCCGGCATCTGGCTTCCTTGAGCCGCGTGTGTAGCATATACCCGTGGGAGGTGATCTTGAGCACGGGCGACCTTTTCAGAACCTCGACCAGGGTGACCTGCGTTCCTTTTTGGCACAAATAATCGGCTGTTTCCATGCCAATCAATCCGCCCCCGATCACGACGGCATGCTTCCCCGGAGGGACTGCCCCATTGAGAACCTGCCAGGCATTACAGACATGGGGGAGGTCAATCCCGGTAATGCCCGGTTTGATCCGTTCTCCTCCGCTCGCCAGGATGACCACCTCCGGATTTCGTTCGGAAATCATTCCTTCCGTCACCTCGGTGTTGGTACGTACGACGACTCCCATCTTTTTGACCTGGGAAGCAAGCCAGGAGACCCACTTTCCATAGTGGTCCTTAAAGGGAGACTTACTGGCAAAGCGCAACTGTCCTCCCGTTTCCCCGTCCTTCTCAAAAAGGGTCACGTTATGGCCCAGGCGAGCAGCCTCATACGCTGCAGTAAGGCCGCCAGGGCCGCCCCCTACGATCCATACCTTGCGACGCACCACGGCTGGCCCCTGAGGGTAGATCATTTCCTGCCCGGTCTCGGGATTGAGGGCGCAACGGATCTTTCCTTCGCCCAGGATCAAACGTTCGATGCACCCCTGATTGCAGGCAAGACATTCACGGATATCTTCGGGACGGCCCTCTCTCGCTTTGATTAGAAAATCGGGGTCAGCCAAAAACTGCCGGCCAAAGGCTACAAGGTCCGCTTCCCCACGGGCAATCACATCATTCGCTAGGGAGGGGTCCGAGAACCGGCCGACGGCGATCACCGGAAGGCCAACTGTCTCTTTCAACTTTGTGGCCCTCCAGACATTGAACCCGGCTGGGTACTCAGGGGGCGCGCTGGTGATGCCACCCGGACTTCCGTGCGTGCCCAGAGAGGCATGCAGCATGTCCGCTCCGGCCTTAACCAGATTGGGGAGGATGGGCCGGATATCCTTGAAGGTGTAACCATCTTTGATACATTCTTCCACGGAAAGGCGCAGGGAGACTGGGAAATCTGGACCCACCGCTTTGCGGACCTCCTGAAGTACTTCGATGATGAACCGGCTGCGGTTGACCAAGCTGCCCCCGTATTCATCATCACGTTTATTGGAGAGAGAGGATAAGAACTGTGTAAGCAAGTACCCGTGGGCGCCGTGTACCTCCACGGCGTCGAAGCCGGCTTCGATTCCCCGTCGGGCGGCAGCCCCAAAGGCGGCGATGATCTCTTGGATCTCCTCCCGGGTGATCTCCCGCGGGGTCAGGCGGAAAATCAAAGACGGGATTGGAGAAGGAGCGACAGCTTTTCCTTGTTGCAGAAGATAAAGACTTTCCCGGCCTGCATGGTGAAGTTGCAAAGCCACCTTGGTGCCAGCAGCATGCACTGCGTCCGCAATTTTTTTCAAGCCGGGAATGAACCGGTCGTCATAGGATCCTAGCTCGTTTGCTATGGCCGAACCGCTGGGATGGACAGAGGAAATTTCGGTGATGATCAGGCCGGCCCCTCCTCTCGCACGGCGCTTGATATAAGCAAGATTCGCTTCGCTCACCGTTCCGTCCGGATTTCCGAGATTCGTCCCCATGGGAGGCATGACCACCCGGTTGGTTAACTCCAACGATCTGATTTTGATAGGTGAAAACAGATGGGTCAGGACATTCATGGCTTATCCTTTTCTATGAGATATTTCGCGGCATGCTGCCATGTAAAAACGGTAACGGGTAAAAAGAATATTGTCAATAATCTCCAGTTTTTCAGTCTCCTGAATCCGGGAAAAAATTCATCCCCTAAAGCTTGAAAAAATCCGGAGAACAACCTTTTTCCACCTTGCCTTACGTGAGAGGGGGGAACAGAGGGGAGTTATAGGAGGGGGGATGCCATCGACAGGAAAGATAGGAGAATCTACGATGCCGATTTCGAATTTTTTTCTCGGTAGATCTTTTCCATTTTAATAAGGATTTCACCAAACTCGACGGTATGCCTTCCCATTGCCTCCGCGGCTGCTTTCGCATCACCGGCCAAAACAGCCTCGGCGATAGGGCGGTGCATCCCCGCGGGATGCATGGTCCGCGGGTCAGGTTCCACCGCCTCCACAACTTTTTTGGTCAGCCCCATCGCCGACCCGACAAGAGCCTCAAAAAAGCGATTACCACACATTTCGGCCAAAATGAAATGCACACGTTGTTTCCTTTCCACGTCTTCAGAGAGGGATGATATCGGTAATTCCTCGGCCTCCAAAGAATCTGTCAGTTGCTTAGCATATTCCGGAGTGATCTTTAAGGCCGCCAATCGGGCTACCTCGGGTTCGATGAGAATTCTCAACTGATGCATTTCAGGAATGGAAATCTTGGCAGCCATGAACAAGTCCAAGAAAGTCTTGGCCAAATTCTCGAAGGTCAGATCGGTTACGTAAGCGCCACCTGTTGCCCCCTGCCGGGTGACGATAAATCCAGAATTCTCCAGCGACCTGAGAGCCTCGCGAATGGCCACGCGACTCACTTGAAACTCTTCTGCTAAATCTCGTTCCGGTGGCAGTTTCTCTCCGGCTTTGAAATGGCCTGACACAATCGTCTGCTTGAGCTGGTCAGCGACCTCTTCTGAGATTCGTAACTGTCTTATGGGTTTAAATCTTGGCATTGGCTTAGAGCACCCAACCCAATATTGGGACAGGCATCAGAATATATTAAAAATAAAAAGTTTGCAATAATTTTTTTATTGACAAAATATTTCAATTGGAATAAATATTATACCAATTTCTCCCCGACCGGATGGCTGTACCAAAATTATTGGTTTTTTCCTTTATG
>Ga0335081_10008418_pt1 | contig 16541 bp, 15 predicted proteins | sample Lox_Sample_35_FD_206713 | JGI IMG/M metagenome (GOLD analysis project Ga0335081, IMG submission 206713) | Soil microbial communities from Loxahatchee National Wildlife Refuge, Florida, United States - Lox_Sample_3.5 | ecosystem: Environmental > Terrestrial > Soil > Wetlands | place: USA... | reverse complement strand
GCCGCGCGAGCTCATCGCGCAGGGGAACGTGATGGCGGCACCCGGCGAACGTGACGCAGGCGCCGTCGCGCTCGTCGAGCCGCTCGCGTGCGTGCTGCGCGGCTCGCGCGCCTGCGGCATCGGGGCGGGCGACACCGTCCTCGTCTTCGGCGCCGGGCCGATCGGGCTCCTGCACGTCGCGGTTGCGCGCGCGGCCGGGGCGGCCGACGTCCTCGTGAGCGAGCCGAACCCGGAACGCAGGGCGCGCGCGCTCGACTGGGGCGCCGCCTCCGCCCACGGCACCGATCGCGCTGAGCTGCGCCACGCCTTGGCCGAGGCCGGCGCGCCCGCCGGCGCCGACGCGGTCGTCGTCGCCGCCCCGGTCGCAGACGCCCAGCGTGCCGCGCTCGAGCTCGCGGCGCCCGGCGGGCGGATCAACTTCTTCGCGGGTCTGCCACGCGGCGACTCTCGGGTCGAGCTCGACACGAACCTCGTCCACTACCGCGAGCTCGTCGTCACGGGCACGTCCGCCAACACGAACGACGACTGCCGTGCAGCGCTCGACCTCGTGCTCGAGGGGCGCATCGACACGGCCTCCCTCATCGACGCGCGCTTTGCCCTCGACTCGGCGGCCGACGCCTTCGCCCTCGCCGGGTCTGGACGGGCGCTGAAGGTGGTGATCGAACCGTGAGCACGACCATTGTCGCGCCGTTCGCGCTCGGTCTCGACTTCGAGACCGGCGCGCTCGGCGGACACACTAGCCGCATCGAGCGCCGCGTCTCGGCGCTCCGCGGGGCCTTCGCGGACACCGAGGCGCTGGAGGCGCTCGTCGCCCGCGGCGACCCTGTCGTCTACGAGGTGGAGCAGCGCGACATGCCCGAGGAGGTCGGTCAGCTCATCTGCTGCACGACCGTCATCCAGCCCGGCGTCGTCGGCGAGGAGTACTTCATGACGAAGGGGCACTACCACGCCGATCGCGAGACGGGGGAGGTCTACCTGGGGCTCGCCGGGAACGGCGACCTCCTCCTCCAGTGTGGCGACGGGACCGCCGAGCTGCCGATGGAGCGCGGCACCGTCGCCTACGTTCCGCCGGGTTGGGCGCACCGCACCGTGAACACCGGCGAGAGGCCGTTCGTCTTCTTCGCCGTCTACCCCGGTCAGGCGGGCCACGACTACGGCGCGATCGAGGCGTCGGGCTTCGCCCATCGCGTCCTGAGAACACCTGAAGGGCCCATCGTGGCCGAGAGGTGGGACTCGTGACCGAGACCGCCGTCGCGCCGCGCGCAGCGCGCCCCCTCCGGGACTGCGTCGTCGTGGTGACGCCCCGCTCGTTCGGCGTCGACGCGCCGGAGCTCCGGACAGAGCTGGAGGCCGAGGTCGGGGAGGCGCGCTACCGCCCCGGGCCCCTCGGCGAACTCGAGCTCGCCAGGGTTGTCGCCGACGCCGACGGCCTGCTCGCGGGGCTGGACGAGGTGACCGAGACGGTCTTCTCGTGCGCTCCGCGCCTGCGTGTCGTCGCACGCTACGGGGTCGGCGTCGACCGGGTCGATCTCGAGGCGGCGAGGCGTCATGGGGTGACCGTCACCGCCACGCCGGGCGCGAACGCGAACGCCGTGGCCGAGCTCTCGGTCGCATTCCTCTTCTCCCTCGCCCGCCCCGTCCTCGCCGGGCGCGACCGGGCGCTGGCCGGGGAGTGGCCCGCGCTTCGCGGGGTCGAGCTGTCGGGCAAGACGCTCGGGCTCCTCGGCTGCGGCCGGATCGGCTCGCTCGTCGCGCTCAAGGCGAAGGCTCTCGGGATGCACGTGATCGCGCACGACCCACTCCTGCGGTGGGCGCCCGCCGAGCTCGTCGACCTGAAGACGCTCGCCGCGAGCTCCGACTTCCTCTCCCTGCATGCCCCTCTGACACCAGAGACGAGGGGCATCGTCGACGGGAAACTGCTCGCCCGGATGAAGGAGGGAGCCGCCCTCGTCAACACGGCGCGGGGCGAGCTCGTCGAGACCGAAGCCCTCGTCTGGGCACTCGACCACGGGCCCCTCCGGGCCGCCGCGCTCGACGTCCTCGACGAGGAGCCCCCACCGCCCGGCCACCCCCTGGTCGGACGCGACGACGTGATCGTGACGCCGCACATCGGGCCACACACCTCCGAGGCGACGGCCGCGATGGGGCGGATGGCGCTCGCAGACCTGATCGCCGTCCTCTCCGGCGGAGCTCCGGCTCACCCCGTCCAGGAGGCACCATGACCACCACCGCAGTCGTAACCAGGCGCTTCTCCTTCGTCGGGGTCACGACGGAAAGGTCGGCCATCATGCGCGTCTTCCCGCTCTGGGCCGAGCGCCTCGGGCTGGGGGAGGTCGCAATGAGCGGCCACGACCTGCCGATCCACGCCGGGGCGGGGCAGTACCGGGCTCTTGTCGAGCGGTTGAAGGCTGACCCCCACGAGGCGGGCGGCCTCGTCACCACGCACAAGCTCGACCTCTTCGCCGCCTGCCGGGACCTGTTCGACTGGGTCGACCCGTATGCGGAGCTCCTCGCCGAGACGTCCTGCCTCTCGAAGCGCGACGGGCTGTTCCGCGCGCACGCGAAGGACCCGATCTCGTCGGGCCGCTCCCTCGATGAGTTCGTCCCGCACGGCTACTGGCGCGGGAGCGGCGCCGAGGCGCTCCTCTTCGGTGCGGGCGGGTCGAACCTCGCGATCACGATCCACCTCCTCCAGGGACGCCCCGTGGACGACCGCCCGGCGCGGATCGTGGTCGTGAACCGCTCGCCGGGCCGCCTCGAGTCGATGCGCGCAGTCCATGAGCGTATGGGCGCGGACGTCGAGATCGCATACATCGAGAACGCCGACCCGCGCGAGAACGACCGGCTGCTCGCCGCGGCGCCGGACGGGTCGCTGGTCGTGAACGGGACCGGCATGGGGAAGGACAGCCCCGGCAGCCCCATCACCGCCGCCGGTGTGTTCCCGAGGCGCGCACTCGCCTGGGAGCTCAACTACCGCGGCGAGCTCGACTTCCTCCGGCAGGCGCGTGCTCAGGAGCTCCGCCGCGACCTCGTCGTCGAGGACGGCTGGCGCTACTTCATCCACGGCTGGACCTCCGTGATCGAGGAGGTCTTCGACATCGCCATCGGGGGCGCACTCCTCGACGAGCTTTCGGAACTTGCCCTGCGCGTCCGCGAAGGGCCGAAAGGAGGGATTGGACGATGAAGATCGGAATCGACAGCTACTGCTTCCACCGCTACTTCGGCGAGATCTACCCGGATCTCCAGAGCGACCCGGGCATCCGCTGGCGGATGGAAGGCGAGTTCCTCGACTTCGCGCTCGCCCAGCACGTCGACGAGATCGCGCTCGAGAGCTGCTTCTTCGAGGCGCTCGACGACGGGCTGTGCACCGAGATCCGGGCCCGTCTCGACGAGGCCGGTGTCGACCGCGTGCTCGGCTGGGGCCACCCCGAAGGTCTCTGGGGCGGAACGAGCCCCGCGGCTCTCGAGGAGCTGATCGCCCACCTGCCGCAGGTGGAGAAGCTCGGCTCGACCCGGATGCGCATCACCGCGGCGAGCATGAACTACGCGAAGGCGCCGCGCGAGGAGCTGATCGGGCGCGTCGTGCCGATGCTGAAGGACGCCGCCGAGGCCGCCGAGGCGCACGACGTGATGCTCGCGCTCGAGAACCACATCGACTTCACCTCGAGCGAGGTCGCGAGGATCCTCGACGAGGTCGGGTCGGACCACCTGAAAGTGAACTTCGACACCGGCAACACGATCCGGCTGTACGAGGATCCCGTCGAGGCGGCGGCACGGCTCGCGCGGTACACGATCTCGACGCACACAAAGGACATCACCGTGTCCAGGGGCGGCAGCCCGGCGGAGAACTTCACGTGGTGGCCCTCGTGCCCGGTCGGCGATGGCCTGATCGACATGCCGGGCGTCGTCGCGGCGCTGCGCGAGGGCGGCTTCGACGGCTGCCTCAGCGTCGAGATCGACCTGGTCGCGCCGCAGTTCATTGCGATGAGCGAGGAGGAGATCGTGGCGAAGAGCGTCGGGTATCTCCGCTCGATCGTCCCCGCTACGGCGGTCGCGTGAGGGGGTGAGGACGATGACGAAGACACCCGCCGACCCCCGCAGGCCGATTCGGTTCGGCCTCCTCGGGTACGGCTTCATGGGCAAGGCGCACTCGAACGCTCTGCGGACGATCCCGTACATCTTCTGGCCGTCGGAGGCGCGGCCCGTGCCGACCGCGATCTGCGGCCGTACGGGGCCGAGGGTCGCCGAGGCGGCCACCCGCTACGGCTACGAGTCGTTCACGACCGACTGGGACGAGCTCGTCGCGGACGAGCGGATCGACGTGGTCGACAACGTCACGCCCGACGCGTTGCACGTCGAGCCGACACTTGCGGCGATCGGGCACGGCAAGCACGTGATCGTCGAGAAGCCGCTCGCGAACAACGCGGCTGACGCGTTTCGCCTCTGGGATGCGGCCGAAACAGCCGGCGTGAAGCACCTGACGTGCTTCAACTACCGGTTCTTCCCGGCCGTCAGGCTCGCCTGGGAACTCGTCCACGGGGGCGACCTCGGTAACCTCCACCAGGCTCGCTTCCGCTACTCGCAGGAGTGGCGGACCGACCCGGCCGGTGAGCTGCCCTCGGCGGCGGGGGCGCTCGACATCATCGCCTGCCACGCCGTCGACCAGGCCCGCTTCCTCTGCGGGGAGATCGCGTCGGTATCCGCGGCCGTGACGAGCATCACGCCGGCCCGCAGCTACCGCGGAGACCCGGCCGACCCGACCGACACCGTGACGATGCTCGCGAAGCTCCAGAGCGGCCTCGTCGCCACGATCGACGCCTCCCTCGTCTCGCCCGGCCGGCGTAACCACCTCGCCTGGGAGCTGAACGGCTCGAAGGGCAGCGTCGCCTGGAACCTCGAGGACCCGAACGTCCTCCGCTTCCACAGGCGCGACGCCGGCCGCACCGGAGGCTTCACCGAGGTGATCGCCTGCGAGGCGGACCACCCGCTCGTCGCAGCCTGGTGGCCGTCGGCACACGTGCTTGGCTGGGAGCACGGGCACATCAACATGCTGGCCCACTTCATCGAGGCGGTTGCGACCGGCAAGCCGGTCGAGCCCTTCGGCGCGACGTTCCTCGACGGTCTGCGCGCCGCCCAGGTCGCCGACGCCGCCCGCGAGGCCGCCGTCGAAGGCACGGAGATCGACGTGCCGCCGGCGCCCGTCCCGGTCGGCGTGGGAAAGGAGGCGTAGCACCGGTGGCCGACCCGGTACTTCTCGAGGTCGAGCACGTCGGGAAGCACTTCCCGGGCGTCCAGGCGCTGGACGACGTCAGCATGACGCTCCGCGCCGGCGAGGTCCACGGCCTCGTCGGCCAGAACGGCGCCGGCAAGTCGACGCTCGTCAAGTGCATCACCGGCGTGCACCCGCCGGACGCCGGCCAGATCGAGCTCGAGGGCGACCCGATCACGACCTACATGCCGAAGCGGGCATACGACCTCGGGATCGCCGTCGTCCACCAACGGACGAAGCTCATCCCGTACCTGTCGGTGGCCGAGAACGTCCTGCTCGGCCACCTGCCCACCTACCACGGTGCGGTGATCCAGCGCGGCGAGGCGAACCGCGTCACCCGCGACCTGCTCAAGCGCTTCCGGCTTCGCCTCGACCCCGAGATGCTCGTGCACCGGCTCGGGCCGGCGGAGCGCCAGCAGGTTGCGATCGCACGGGCGCTCTTCCGCCGCGCGAGGCTGTTGATCCTCGACGAGCCGACCGCCGCCCTCGACGCGGAGCGTGCGGAGCATCTGTTCGAGCTGATCGGCGACCTGCAGATGCAGGGGGTCGGAATCCTCTACGTCTCGCACCACCTCGAGGAGGTGTTCCGGCTCGCCGACCAGATCACCGTCCTGCGTGATGGGAAGGTGGTCGCTACGCGGCCGGTCGGCGAGCTCGACCAGAACGAGGTTGTCACGCTGATGGCCGGCCGGCGGCTCGAGAACGGGATCGCCCGGCCGGTCGGTGCAACGGCGCCGGAGAGCGAGCCGCTGCTCGAGCTCGACGGCGTCTCGAACCCGGTCCTGCGCGACATCCGTCTCTCGGTGGGTGCCGGTGAGGTCGTCGGCGTCACCGGCGTGATCGGGGCGGGCGGTCACGACATCGCCCGTGCCCTCTTCGGGCTCGAGCACCTGAGCTCGGGGGAGATACGCCTGCTCGGAGAGCCCTACGTCCCGCAGGGTCCTCGTCAGGCGATCGCGCGTGGGCTCTTCCTCGTTCCCGAGGACCCGACCCGCGACGGGCTCGTCCCGGTGCTCTCCGTCGCGCAGAACATCACCATCGTCGACCTTCCGGGCATCACCCGCGGCGGCCTCCTCTCGCTCCGGAAAGAGCGGGCGATCGCCAGGCGGTACGTCGACGAGCTGAGCATCGCCACGGGGTCGATCGACACCCCGGTGCGAAACCTCAGCGGCGGCAACCAGCAGAAGGTCCTCGTCGCGAAGGCGCTCGCCCTGGGGGCGCAGGTGCTCGTGCTCGAAGAGCCGACCCAGGGTGTCGACGTGCACGCGACCGCGGAGATCCACCGGATCGTCCGCTCACTGGCAGATGGAGGTAAGGCGGTCATGGTCATCTCGACGGACATTCGCGACCTGCTGCAGTTCGTCGACCGCATCGTCGCGCTGCGCGGCGGGCGCGCCGTCGCCGACCTGCCCGCGGGCGAGACGGACTACGCGCACATGCTCGACCTGACAGTCGGCTCCCTCGGGGCGGTGGCGTGATGGCGACGCACACGAACGTCCCGCTGCCGGCTCGGCCCCCGACGGAGGCGCCGGCGCCCTGGTCGGCTCGCCTGCTCGGTCGACTCAGGCACTTCATGGACATCGATGTCTACGCCGTCTGGCCGCTCTTCGTGATGGTGATCATCATCGCCTACACGTCCACGAAGTCGTCGACCTACCTCACGGTCTTCAACTTCGAGAACATCCTGAGCCAGGTCGCACCCCTCGGGATCGTGACGATGGGGCAGGCGATCCTCCTCATCTCGGCCGGCCTCGATCTCTCGGTCGGCTACAACATCGCGCTCTCGAGCATCGTCACCGGCCTGCTCCTCGAGCACGGCTACTCGCTCTGGCTCGCGATCGGAGCCGGTGTGCTCGCCGCGATGGCCGTGGGCTTCACGAACGGCGTCCTCGTGGCCCAGAACCGGGCGCACCCCTTCATCATCACGCTGGGGATGTCGATCTTCCTGTTCGGGCTCGACACCCAGCTGACCGGCGGCGCGCCGGTGAACGACATGAAGGGCCTGTACACCGCCTTCGGCGGGAACCTTGCGAACGGCTTCCCGTTCTTCGGCCTGCCGACGGTGGCGATCCCGCTCGTGATCGTCGTCGCCTTCGCCTACTTCTTCCTGCGCTGGACCCCGCTCGGCCGCCGCGCCTACGCGATCGGCGGCAACGAGGAGGCGGCCTACCTCTCGGGGATCCCGATCAAGCGGACGAAGATCCTCCTGTACACCCTGATGGGCGCGATCGTCGGGCTGACGGGCATGGTGCTCGCCGGCCAGATCAACGAGGCGTCCTTCAACCTCGCGCAAAACTTCGAGCTGGAGTCGATCGCCTGTGCGGTGATCGGTGGCACCGCGCTCTTCGGGGGCCGCGGCGGTGCGCTCCGCTCGCTCCAGGGTGTCGCGCTCTGGGGAGTCGTGCAGAACGCGATCGTCTTCGTCGGACTCTCCAGCAACTACCAGCAGATGGCGCTCGGCGCGATCATCGTGATCGCGGTCATGGCCCAGCGCCCCGAGCGATGAGGGGGTGAGCGAAACGACACACGTGAACTCGCGTTACCGGCGCTCACGAATGTGGGCTCCGGAACCCCGAAGGAAGGGAAGAGAGGGAAGACATGTCCAAGCTAATCCGGATCGGCATCGTCGCGGTGTTCGCCCTCGCGCTCGCCGCGGCGACCGGTCAAACGTCGGCTCAGGGGCAGCCGAAGGCGGCGTCGAAAGGCACGATCGCCTTCCTGCTCTCCGGGCCTGACCTCTACTACCAGGACGGCATGAACGGGGCAAAGGCTGCCGCGGAGTCCCTGGGGTACAACCTCAAGGTCTACAGCAACCCGAACATCAGCCCGTCGGTCGAGCTCGCCAACGTGCAGAACGCGATCGCCCAGGGAGCGAAGGCCATCACCGGCTACTCGGTCGGCCTCTCCACCGAGGACGCAAGCATCGCCGCCGCGGGCAAGGCCAACGTGCCGATCCTGCTGATGTACGGCTACTCGCCGAAGTACCTGACGAAGCCGTCGGTGGTGGGGTTCGAGCAGGTCAACGTGGTCGACTACGGCAAGGCTGTCGGCCAGTACGTTGCCAAGAACTTCACCGGCCAGCTCGCGATCATCACGGGCCAGCTGGGCCGCGGCGACGCAGAGGGCTACCGGACCGGGTTCCTGCAGGGAGCCGGGTGCAAGGGCAACACGACGGCGGGCCTGCCGCCGATGACCTGCGCCAACGGGAAGATCCAGTACGTCGCGACCGAGACGGGCCACTGGCTCCGGCCTGACGGCTACAAGGCCGCGCAGGACATGATCGCGAAGTACCCGAACCTGAAGATCCTGTTCAGTGAGAACGACGACATGGCGGTCGGTGCACACACCGCGCTCGTCGCTGCCCACAAGGATCAGCAGGTCTCCATGGTCTCGATGAACGGCGCTCCGTACGGCCTGGTCGGCGTGAAGGCCGGCTGGATCAAGGCCGAGAACACGGACTCGCCGGCCCTCGAAGGGCTGAACGCCGTCAAGCTGCTGAACGGCTACATCAACAAGCAGGTCCCCGGCGGGAAGCTGTACTACAGCTACACCGTCTTCATCACGAAGGCCAACATGGCCGACGCGGTGGGGTGGAACTTCTTCACGAACCCGCGCATGGTCGCGACGTACATGAAGATGCCGCTCCTGAAGCCGGTTGTGGCCCCGCCCGGAACGTAGGAACGACGACCAGGGTGAGGGGGCCCCTCACGGGGCCTCCTCACCCGGAATCGAGGTGAGCGAGATGGCCACCTTCCGTATCGCCGTGAACATGGAGTTCGTTCGCAGCGCGGACAAGGGGTTCGACGAAGGCGTGAGGATCGCCTCGGAGCTCGGCTACAAGTGGGTCGAGCCGATGGTCCACACCGGCTGGGAGCTCCTGAGCGAGGTGCACTACTTCCACTCCTTCTCGATGGAGGAGGACCCACTCCTGATGCTCGAGATCTGCGACCGTCACGGCGTCGCCGTCTCGAGCCTGAGCGGTCACAGCCCGCTGATGAAGCCGGAGGCCGCGGTGCCGCGGCTCACGCGGGCGATCGTCCTGGCCGACGCGGTCGGGGCGCGGTTCGTCAACACCGACGAGATGGTGAAGCCGGACTGGATGGACGACGAGCAGGCCCACGACGTGATGCGGTACACGCTCACGAAGACCGCTTTCGCCTGCTCCCGGCACGGCGTGTACGTGTGCATCGAGCCGCACGGCGTCTACACGAAGACGGCCGAGGGGCTGCTGCGCATCGTCGAGCTCGTGCCGTCGCCCTGGATCCAGGTGAACTGGGACACCGGCAACGCATACCTGGCCGGGGTCGAGGATCCGTACGAGTCGCTCGAGCGCTGCGTCGAGCGGGTGTTCCACGTCCATGCCAAGGACATCTCGATGGAGCACAGCGATAGGGAGCGCGGCAAGGTCACGGGCACGCCGGTCGGGTGCGCCTGCGGCGAAGGTGTCGTCGACTGGGAACGCGTGCTGCGCACCCTCGACCGCCTCGACCGCGAGATCACGCTCAGCGTGGAGTGCGGGACGATCGAGGAAGCCCTCCGCAGCCGCGTCTTCCTCGAGAGTCTGATCGGAGTGCCCGTCTGAGAGGAGGGGATCGAGATGAAAGCACGGCTCGTACCGATGGCCTTCGACGGCGCCGGATCTGCATCCGCAGCGCAGACCGCAGCGCTACGCGCACTGCTCGCCGAGGAGGCGGAGATCCTCGAGCCGGTCCGGCTCGGCGAGCCGCTCCCCGACGCCGACGCGGTGCTCTTCCCGGAGCTCGTCGGCAATGCATACCGACACGCGGCGGAGATCGGCTCGATCCCGCTGCCGCTCCTCGTCCTCACCTCGGAGTACGGAACGATGGCGATGTGGGACTGGGAACTCATCAGCTACCTGCGCGCCGGAGGCGTCGAGACGCTCGCGCCGTACTCGCTGGCGGCTGCGAGAACGGCCTGCCGCGCGCTCGCGGCCAAGCGCGAGCTCGCGGGCGGCACGTTCATCGTCTACCAGGACCACCCGGGCGAGGCGGGCTTCCAGCCGAGCATCTTCAAGCGCTTCTACTGGTGGGAAGACGAGTGCGCCGAGCGCATCCACGACCGCTTCGGCCTCACCATCGAGAAGCGGAGCTTCGCCGAGCTCGGACGGCGCGCGCGCGCCGTGCCTGACAGGGAGGCGTTGCACGAGTGGGGAAGGATTCGCGAGCAGACGCCGCTCGCGAACGTCTCCGAGCGTGCGGCGCTCGCAGCCGTCCGCTTCTACCTCGCCATCCGCGATGACCTCGACGAGGCGGGCGGGACCGTGCTCGGCGCCGGGATCAACTGCCTCAACGAGTCGGCATGCGCGGTCGGCACACCCTGCCTCGCCTGGAGTCTCCTCTACGAGGAGCGCGAGCTGATCTGGGGCTGCGAGGGCGACCTGGTCTCGATGCTCACGGCGTTCGTCCTCGAGCGGTCGCTGCACGTGCCGGTCCTGATGACCAACCTCTACCCGTTCCTCATGGGCGACGCGGCCACGGCGCACGAGCGCATCCCGGCCTTCCCCGAGGTCGAGGACCCCGAAGACCACGTGCTCGCGGCGCACTGCGGCTACTTCGGCCTCCTTCCGCACGCGTTCAGCGACGACTGGCGGCTGCGGCCGAAGGTGCTCGCGATCGTCGACGAGGACTCGACCGCCATCGACGCCACCCTGCCGCTCGGCGACCTGACGCTCTCGAAGCTCGATCCGACATTCGAGCGGCTGGTCGTCGTGGAGGCGGAGCTCGAGGCTTACACCGGGTACCCGGGCTCGGACTGTCTCAACGGGGCCGTCATACGCGTCCCGGACGGTCACCGGCTCATCCAGCGGCTGCCCTCGCATCACTCGCTGCTCACGAAGGGTCACGACCGGCCCGGGCTCGACCTGGTCACACGGGTGTTCGACCTCGAGCTCGAGCGCGTCGCGTGACCATTCGGCCGTTCGGCATCGCCACCGACGGCGAGCCAGTCGAGCGGGCCACGCTCGTCGTGGACGGCGGGCTCGAGGTCTCGATCCTCACGTGGGGAGCGGCAGTTCAGCGAACCGGGTCGGCGGACCGATCGGGTAATCAGAGGAGGATGCGGAGCGCCGTGTCGGTTGCGCATCCGTTGCGGAGGAGGTCAGTGGCGAGGTGGAGGTCGACGTCGGTTCGTTCCGAGAGTCGAACGGCGTCCTCCCTCGTGTAGCCGGCGGCCCTCAACTGCTCCTCTCGCCACGACAGGACATCCTGAGACGACTCACGGTTGGGTCGGATGGTGGCGGCGTTCATGTCCTCGAGCATGGCGGCAGCAGGGTGGGGTGGCCATCGGGAAAGACCGCTCACGTCGGGGGGTTCACGCGGAAACTGCTTGCGGGATTCCCGCAGGTCGCGTCGCCGAGAAACCCCTGCGACGCCGCACGCCGCTCAGCGCAGGCCGTAGGCGACGAGCTCGAAGGGTGGATGAGGGTTTCGAGAGCTCGCGCTTCCGGCAGGGACGAGCAGGAGGCTGCCGGTCAGCGCCGCGCAGCCGTTGATTCCAGCCGGGGCGCTCGTCTGCCAGAGCGTCGCACCGGTCGCGGCGTCGAGTGCGTAGATGTGGCCGTCGAAGGTCGAGGTGAACACGACCCCGTTGGCCGAGGTTGCACAGCCGAAGTCGGGCTGGGGGAAGGTGCGCTTCCAGAGCACGGTGCCGTCCCGAACGTCGAGGGCGAGAAACTCCCCCGTGCCGTCAACGGGATCGAGAGACGAGATCGGCTCGTATCCACGTGCGCTCCCCCGGGCGCAGAGATTGACCACCGGAACGAACACGACGCCTTCCTCATAGGCGAGCGGGCTCTCGACACCCCCGTAGAAGCCCGGGCAGACGGTGACCCTCCGGGACGGAAGCGGCCCGGAGTCGTTCAGATGCCGACCGACACGGGTCTGCCAGAGACGACGGTGCGTAGCACCGTCCCAGGCGATCACGATTCCGGCCTTACCCGCGCCGACGACGAGGTCAGTGTCGGGCACGAGTACGGGCGGCAGTTGAAAGTCGTAGTCGCGGATGTCGTGGGGGGTCACCTGGTCGGCCCACAACAGTCGACCCGAGCGCCCATCGAGGACGACGAGGCTGTCCGTGTAGAGCACCCGCCCGGGGTAGGCGCCGCCGTTCGGATACCGCGCCGTCCCCCCCAACGGATAGGGGTTGGCGGTACCCCAGTACACGTCGCCGTTGGCCGCGACCGAGGGCGAGTACCATGCGCCTCCGCCGCCTGCCTCGTACGGGTGGCGCCATGGAACCTTGATCGTCGAGAACCTCCAGCGAACGGCGCCGGTGTGGGCATCGAGGGCGTAGAGGGCGCCGCGCCCGCCGGGCGGGTAGCCGACCGTGGCGGCATAGACGAGATTGTTCGCGATCACCGGTGCGATGTCGACGTACTGCTCGAGCGGGCCGACCAGGCGACGCTGCCAGAGGAGTCGCCCGGTCGCCCCGGAGAGCGCGAAGACGGTCGTATCGGTCGCCCCGTATACGCTGCCCGAACTGAAGGAGAGGCCGTTGCGGCCGTGATTCGGCGCTCGGAACCTGTGCTTCCAGCGGAGCCTGCCGGTCGAGCGGTAGATCGCATAGACAGTGCTCGTTGCGTCCTGGATGTAGACGATCCCGCCCGCGACGATCGGCGTCGCGACGACCCCGCGCAGGGCTTCCGGGGCAGAGTTCGGCTCGGAAATCTTCGAGCCGAGGAATCGGAACCGCCAGCGGAGATGGAGCCGGGCGACGTTCTCGGCACTGATCGGGCTCACTTCCGCTGAACGAGTGCTCGCGCGGTCCCCATTCGGAAGAGACCAGTCGAGAGTCGTGCCCTCCGGAGCGGTCCGACTTCGGCTTTGTGTCCCGAACCCGGCGGCCGCCGGTACTCCGAGGATCAACAGGCCGAGCAGGGTCGAGATGAGAAGCCTGCCCAGAACAGCCATTGAAGCACGCCCGATCAGGCCGGCGCGGAGTAGCCGTCGGTGAGAGAGAGTCCGGCGGGTTTTCGGACGGGGTCGATACCGGCAGTCAGCTTTGCGCCGGGCGCTCGGAAGGTGAAGGAAGGCGGCCCGTTCCTGCGTGGGGGTGCGATGCTGATCCTCGGCTGACGCCGGCCCGCCTGGTTCGCGCCGAGAGAATACGCAAAGATCCACGGCCGCCCTCGCCGATGAGCAGGAGGAGCGGCACGAGCGCTGCGAGCGCGGCGTAGGGGGCGAGCGCCCGCGTGTTGACGGTCAGCCCTGCACGGGTGGTCGGCCCCCGACCGAGGCTCGCGCGCACAGCGTGCGCCACCGAGCCGAGCTGGTCCTCCCGGAACGACGCGCCGTGGGCGGCCTGGGCGAGAGCGGCGAGCGCCTCGCCGGCGGTTGGATCCGGATGATAGGCGGGCTCGGGGTGTCCGGCGGGGTCGTAGACGTCCTCGTTCGGTGCCGAGATCCGGACGAAGATCGGCGTGACTCCAGGGGTGTGGGCGAGCTGGCGCGCCGTCTGACGCAGATCGAAAGGCCTCGACTCGCCGTCGGTGAGGACGATCGCTACACGATGCCTCGTCGACGGCGCGAAGAAGTTCTGCGTCCCGAGAGCTCCGAGCGAGCCGAGGCTCGTCGCCGTGACCGCCTCCGACGCCGGCGGCGGATCGTCAACGTGAACCGCCTGCCGGATCGTTTGCTCGAACAGGCCGGGGGCCGGCACCGGAAGCAGGTCCGGGAGGACTCGGTTCGTCATGGTCGCGACGCCGGAGGGAATGTCGGTCAGCTCGTTTCGGAGCTGGATCGCGTCGTTGCGCGCCCGTGTGATCCGGGTCCTGGCACCCGGGGCCCGGGAGGCCAGCATCGAGCGCGAGATGTCGACCACGAACAGCGCCTCGGCATCCGTCCTGACCTCGATCGAGCTCGTCGACCGGAGCACCGGCTGGCTGGCTGCGATCCCGAGCAGGGCCGCGACTGAGGCGACGGCGAGCGCCGGCCTCCAGCGCCGTGTCCGGTTCGGCGGTGGAAGCCGGAGGACCGTGCGCGCCCTCTGCTCGCGCCGGGAGGCGAGCGCGAGGGCCGCGAGCGGCACGATGCCGGTGAGCATGAGGAGAGCCCACCTCGGCGTGAGGAAGATGAGGGAGCTTGCGATCAATATCCCCTCCCTGGAATCCCACCCCCGGCGCCCCGATGGCCTCGTGCCGGGCCGCCGGCGCTCGGGTTCGAACCCGGACGGACGCCCTTGGCGAGCAGTTGCCGCAGCAGCAGCTCGAGGTTGAACTTCGCGTCCCCGTTGGACGGGTCGAGTCGGACGGCGGCCTGGAAGTCGGCCACGCTCTCGTCGACCGGCGCGGGAGCGATCGGGCCGGACTGGGTCGAGTCGGTGAAGGCGAGAATGCCGAGCAGGTTGTCGGCCTCGGAGGCGATCACCCGATCACCGCTCTGCGCAAGCCCGGTGAGCTCGGCCTCGAGCTCACCGCGGTTCTTTGCCTCGGAGAACCCGTTGTCGTAGCCGCGACCGGCCGCCTGGACTGCGGCGAAGCTCTGCTCCGCGGCGCGGAACCGGAGAGGGAGCTCGAGGCCGAGCAGGCTCCGTGATGGTTCGGAAGGCAGCACGGTGCTCGCGCTCCAGGTTGCATCCGCCGGGCTCCGGACGAACTGACGATCACCGCTGCGCATGGCGTCGCGCCAGCTCAGAACGTCGGAAGCCAGGAGCGCGAGGATCGTGGCGGCGGCGAGGAGCAGGAACGCGGCCGCAAGGCGCAGAGCTCTCATGAGGGCTCACCCGCCATGCCCCAGCGCAGCCGCGCCGCCCAGAGGCCGTAGACGGCGAGGATGACGATCGTCGCGAGGATCGCCACCAGGAGCCCCATCGGCAGCGTGCCGGACGGGATCGTCGGGGGCGGAGAGGGCTTCGCCGGGCTGGGTGCAGCATTGGTGATCGCGGTCCCGGCGATGCGCGCAAAGAACGCCGCGTCGCCGGGCGCGGCGTTCAGCGCGACGACTCGAAGCGGCGTATGGCCACGGCCCGGGCCGTACTCGTCGACCACGACCTGATTGAGGCGCTGGATGTCCTCCGGATCGTCGGCGAGGTCGCTGATCAGGACGACGCGCGATCGAGCGAGGTGGTCGGCGACGAGGATCCTGTGAGCGAGGTCGAGGCCGGTCGAGATCTCGGTACCGCTGCTGAACGAGAGCGTCCACGGGTTCACCGGTAGGGCGGTTGCGGTGCCGGGCGTCTGCTGGGTTGGAACCGTGAAGTAGCGGATGAGCGGCCGAAGCGCCGAGGAGGGCGTCCCCGGCGGCAGCGCCTCGTACGCGACGTTGGAGAAGACGACGAGCCCGTAGCGGCCGCCGGTCGCCACGAGCTTCCGCAGCGTCTCGCCGATCCGGCTGAACGTGTCGGACGAGATGCTCGCCGAGAGGTCGAGCACGATCATGTCGCCGGAGTGGACCGGCAGGGCGGTCGGCCGCCGAGTTGCGGGGTGCCTGCTCTCGGCTGCGGCGAGCAGCACGAGTGCGACGAGGGCGACGGCCAGCACGCCCCGGATCACCGCTGTCCGCGTCGCGATCCGCGAGAGCCCTCGTGTCCCCGGGACGGGTACTGCCCTCATCCGGCCGGCGTCCTGATCTCCGCCGCCCGCTCGGCCAGCTGGGCTGCCCCGGCCGGCGTGGGTGGCGGCTCCGACCACGCCGTATCGGCGGCGACGGCGGCGAGGGCCGTTTCGCCCTCATCGTCGACCGCTTCCGACAGGAGGGCGAGTGCGCGTCGTCGGTCGGGACTTGCGCGCCGCGTCGAGTCCCTGACGTAAGCGATCGCCAGATCGAGGCGCGAGAGGCGGGGCCCCCTCGAGCGACGGAAGAGCGTCGCCAGCGGGCCGATGAGGAGAAGGGCTCCGGCGAGAACACAGACGGCGGCACCAGCGATCAGTCCTTCGGACAGCGGTCCGGGTGGGAGGCGGTACGCGGGGAGTGGTGGCGTGGTCGGGCTGTGGAAGCGGATTCGCCCGGAGAGATCGCTCGGTGCCAGGCGTGAGGAGACGCGCAGGATCGGCCACCGAGCCGTCACGCTCACTGTCCGCCCGCCGGCGAGGCCCGTGATCGTGATCGGCTCCAACCGCAGGAGGCGTGGGCCCCGGGTCGGGAGGCAGCCGTCGGTGACGCACGTCAGCTGATAGCGGAGACGAACGACTCCGTTCCCCAGGGGCTCCACGGTGGGGGCCGAACTCGCGACGTACGGGATGAAACTCGGCTCGACGCGGAGACTGGAACTGTCCACAGCCCGCGGGTCGTAGACGATGTCGATCTGTGCGGTTACG
>Ga0335081_10008417_pt1 | contig 16543 bp, 15 predicted proteins | sample Lox_Sample_35_FD_206713 | JGI IMG/M metagenome (GOLD analysis project Ga0335081, IMG submission 206713) | Soil microbial communities from Loxahatchee National Wildlife Refuge, Florida, United States - Lox_Sample_3.5 | ecosystem: Environmental > Terrestrial > Soil > Wetlands | place: USA... | reverse complement strand
CTGGGTACGCCGGTCAGCTCTCTCGCACAAGCCAGGGAGCATAGGCAGCCATGTCGATGGCCGGGGCGGTGCCTGTTCTTTGCAGTCGGGTGATGAGTTCGAGGAGAAAGCACGTAGTCGCTTTGTCATGTGGGGCCGAGGAAACGGAGTTTGCCCCCTCGCAACCGAAGGTTCCATAGGCAGCGATGCAGCCGAAATCGAGCCGCCCTTCGTTCTGGTCGGCGGCGAGGATGGGCGAAAGATATTTATCAATGGTCGCTATTTTCCAATCGCTTTCAAAAGCCAGAAATCCCGCCAGAACAGGCTGCGGCCTTGCTTTGCGCCGGCCATCGATCGTCTGCACGGGCGCGCTGGTGCGATGGAGACGGCGTACGGTCGCCACCTTCTGCTGTGCATATCTTACAAACTCCGCCCTAATCTCCTGCTTGGCTTCGAACAGGGCGTACACGGCTTCCACCGGCACAATGATCTCATTCTGGTGCTGGAAAATCAGTGGCGTGTACTGGCGGTCGAAGAGCACTATGTCAATCTGATCGCTGAACTGGCCGTTGCTGTCCACGATGGTGGCTTTATCCACGGCATAGCGTTGCGGCAGGTATTTTCTGAAGAGCGTAGCCCAAACCGCTTCGCTCCCGTCGCCTTTGGCAACCGGATGCCCAAGCGCCTCGCGGGCTGTTTTCAAATCCTGCGCTACGCGTTCGTGCAGGGCCTGCATGAGTCTCGACAGCGACCACTCGACCTTAAACGTCATCGCACAATGTCCTCCCAGGACGATGCGGCGGCTTGCCTCGCAGCTTTGGCGGCCGCGCTGACTCTCGCCTTTTCCTGTGCCGTGAGATCTTCCGAAATAATGTTGTTGGTGTTTGCCGGATCGGCGATTCTGGCTGCCGGAAATGAGTCGCGGAGATAATCGAAGACCGTCATGACGCGCTGCGCCAGCGTCGGCTGAGCGTTGTAGGATACGAGGCCCGGCAATGGTCTCGCCGCGAGAGCGCGGATGACCGAGAGCTCCAGATAGAACGACGGGAAATCGAGCCCTTTCTGGTTTCTCCAGAGCTTCACAATGCGTATCTCGTCTGCCCGTGCCGCGCCAACTACAGTTCGGGCATGGGTAAGGACGTTGGTTTTGGTCCAGGTGTCGGCTTTGCGCCGGTAGAGGCTGTGATCGTCCGAAAGTGCGTTCTGACGTTTCCCCGGCACCAGATCCACGGAGTACTTCGACACTGTCACATTCAGCGAAACATTCTGCCGCCTGGGCGAGTAGCCGGCGGATGTCAGGCAGTCGAATAGTCTGTTGTATACCTCCTTCAACGTTTCGCTCGTATGCTCCGACAGGGATAGAAACAGGTCGATATCCGTCCCGCTGAGAACGGCAGTACCTTTCATGAAAGAACCGCTGGGATAGACACCCAGCAGGTTGTCTCCTGCCCATTGCCGCAGGATGGGCATCAAGTTAGCTTGCACGCCAAGCAGCGGTGAGTTTGGGCCGGCATCCACCGCTTCACGCAGAAGGATTCTCTGTAGATAGTGGTCTGCCGTCATGGGTAAAGTGAATTGTAAGCTGGTGCCCCATTAGTTGTAATGGAATCCATTACAGTGTAATATTTTGGTATGGCTACTGCTACTGCAAGGAAATCGAAGGTCTACACGATCAGCCTCCCGCCCGAACTTGCACGAAGGGCTGAGGCGCTGGCTCGGAGGGACAGCCGTACTATGAGCGAACTCTTCCGGGAAGCCTTTCGCACCTATTCCGCTCAGCAGGCGCGGCGGACACTGGATGAGTTGGGCGAGTATGCGGCTGGCCGCAATCCGAAGGGCTACACCGAGGCCGATGTTCCCCGGCTCATCAAAGAAGTGCGTGCCGGGAAGCCGCGCCGCAGGGTGCGGTCTAACGGGTGATCGTCGTCATCGACACAAACGTCTGGATTTCCGCGCTTCAGTTTGCGAAACATCGCGGCACGCCGACGCGGGCGCTCGAAAAAGCCATCAGCGAAGACGTGATCGCCACCTGCGATGAGATGGACGCGGAGATTGTGCGCGTCCTGACGGAAAAGTTCTCCTGGGAACAACCCCGGGCAATATCGGCGCTGCAGGTAATTCTGGCGCGCGGCATCCGGGTGAAGATTCGAGGCACGGTAAGGGAATGCCGTGATCCGGGCGACGATATGTTTCTGGAGTGCGCCGCTCTTGCGAAAGCGGATTTGCTGATTGCAGGGGACAAGGATTTGCTGACTCTCGGCGAGTACAAGGGAACGCGCATTATCACTCCCTCGGAATATCTGAGAGCTGGATAAAAGCATCCGGCCACTGCTCAGAGATGAGCATGGGCTCGTGCCCAGGCGTCCACCATTTGGACACAAACTGGGTCGGGAAGGTCGTAGCGCACTTGAGGCACGAGGCTATAATTAGCCGAGACACTGATGTGCCAAACTTCATCAATCAAGAGCTTTACTCCCTCGTTCGTCAGATCAGCAAGGACATAATCGCGGATTTTGAGGCTGAGGGAAGCGTCTTTCATTCCAATGAATTCTTGTCGAGCTTCCCTTACGCATTCCTTAGTCACAACAACAGCGAGCGAGGCGATCGTGTCGTCGCGGCCGCCTTGGCTGCTCCCCACAGGGACGAGGTCGAGCGTGCGATTGAAGCTGCATTCAGCAATTCGGCCGGCGGAACGTTGGAGCGCTATACCACTATAGCAGTAGAAGATTTTTTGAATTACATAATTCCTCGCATTGCTGGGATGGCAGATGCAGATACGGTGTTCGAACAATACTACGAATTTTTCGATTCCAGTCTGTTTGGAAAGGAGTGCATTGTCACTACGGTCGCGGTCTTGGAGAACGTTTGGGATAACGGCCTGGGAGCCGTACTTCCTCCCGGCTACTCGCTCCGCTATATTACGAAGTTCGATGCTATGCCAGCGGATAATAGATGGAGCCGGGATCGGATAGTGCCCTACTTCGAAATATCGAGGGCTGCTCATCCGATAGGCCGCGGGCAGCCCATAAGCGACGCTGGTTCATACTTCGTGTTCTCTCACAGCGCCAAGATGCCAAAGAGCAAGAAGTTGCTGCAATCCGCTGCATCTTTGAGGGATGAAATCACTAAGAAATTCATCTTCTCAGTCAGACTTTTGAAGTTTTCCGCCGCCTACAGTGAATATCGTGGGTTTCGCACCCTCGGTAATCTCTGTCTCCGGATGCACTTGATGAACTTTCCGGATGATCGAATAGAGAGAGGCGCATCGCGAGAACTGCAGGAGCATGACGGGCAGGGACTTCGTCGCATTATACCCCAATTGGCGGGAAAGGACTATAGCTACATCGCCTTGCTTGACACGAAGATTGATGATGCGCTTCGGCGCGAACGACAGAACAACGATTGGGATTCAAAGGCAGCACTCAAGACGGCAGTAGATCAATTGCTGGATTATTTTCAGATGCTTGAGTTCGTTATGTCTCTTGTCGGCAGCGAATATATCGCCTTATATTCAGCGGTACTCTCGGTGGGAACGGTTGACCCTGAAGGCAAGAAGGCGAGGGAGCATTTCGATCTTATTAAGCGCATGTTCAAGGTGCGCAACGCTGTGATGCACGGCAGGATTCATAAGGTGCTGACGTCTAACGAAGATAAGTTCACCCCCAATGACGTTCAGGCGTTCAAAGGCATCGTTCACAAGCTGGCTCAGTTGTACGTAATGAATGGAGACTTGCGAGAATTGGCGACCCAAAAAGCGCTAGGCCAGCCAGTTGTGTTGAAGGGCATATATCCTGAGAGCACGGCTGAGATGAACGAAATGAGGAAGAAGCAGGCGCATCCGCCAACATGGTGGTGATGGTTCCCGCCACTGCCTGGTGCCCGAGGTTCGTGTCCTTTGTTTGGACGCTAACCTGAGTTGGGGAAGACCCTGGCGCACTGGCCAGGTTAGCCCAAAATAAGGGCGACCCTAGGGCACCAGGCCCTTGGTTCGCCCTTCTGTAGGTCTAATCCGGACTCGGGATACATCCGCGCGGTGCGCCGGTGATGATCCGTAGGTTTTGAGTGGATTACTGGTAGGTTATGGATTGCGAGGCAACGAGGAGTCTTGTTCTAAAAGAGTTGCAGGGTCGTCTTTGGCATACGACCCCGCCGGACCGCTTCAAGCGAATCGTGGAATTGGGTGCGATCTTGCCGATCCACCCGGACAACCCGAATCCCGACGGGTGGCAAACGCTCAGCGGAGACCCATATCGCTCGTACGCTCACACACTCGGCGCCGTGAGCCTCTTTGACTTCGATCAATTCGATCCCGAGGCATACCGCGAAAAATGCCCGCTAAGCACCTGGGAGACGTTTGTTCCGTTCAGGGAGAAGTGGGGATCCTCCGTCTGGATCGAAATCGATCGCGAGAAGGTCGCCCCTCACTTCATTTCAGGTGCTGAGCTGATACGGCGAAATCATGCGGACGGAGCTTATAGATACTCGATCATGCCATACATTGAAGCGGCACACGTCGGCCCTCTCCCTAAGTCCGCGTTCTTACGAGCCTTCATTGTTGGAAAAGACGAGAGGGAGATCCGCGCACTTCCGTTATCACAGTGACCACTTCGATATCCTCGAAGCCTGGTGCCCCAGGTTCGCGTCCATCGTTTGGACGCTAACCCTTCGGCTGCGCTCAGGGCAGGCTCTGGGTCGGGAAGGTGCTAGCGCACGGACCCAGGTTAGCCCAAAAGCAGGGCGAACCTGGGGCACCAGCTAACTCGGGCAGAGGAACACGCGGGGCTGACCACCCGTCGCTTTGAGTTCGCGATCTCTTCCCGTCCACTCCGACTCAATCTCCACCACACCATCTCGCGGAAGGTGTAGTGCCGGGTGCCCCAAGTCTCGCGGGATTCCAGACCTGGGAGTGCACGACGCTGGACCCCTGAGCAAGAGAAACGGAACGCTGGTCGCGCCCCGAAGTTTCGGGAGCGGCTAGGCCTCTAGGCATTGCACTGCGAATCTCTGTGAAATTTTGGGCATTTCGTCATACGTGCGACCGTCAAGCAGCCTGCCTGTGCTCTTCTTCCGCACGCCACCCCATTGTTTGAAAAAAAACGGAACATCGAACCTGCGGCACTGCTTTTTAATTGAAACGACCCACTCGCGATTCATACGCCGCGCCCCGAATCCACTCTCGCCGCCTACGATCACCCAATGAATATGCGCCAGATTGATTTCACCGAGGTCCTCCAGAAGTGGCTCAATGGATAAGAATCTGACGGCCACGGGTGCGCGGCGCAGGTGCTCGATGCGCGGCAATCCTTGCTTCTTGTTCTCCACACTCACACCCCACCAAATATGATGCCTGGCGGCGGCTGTCGTGAACCGCGTACTGAGCAGTTGATGCATGCGATCTGAGCGTTTAGTGAGAATTTGATAGGTGTGCCAGTCCGCTTTGAGCATAGTCTCGATTACCGCAGCGATGTAATCGTCAGGAACGCCTTCGTGAAATAGATCGCTCATCGAATTGACGAATACACGTCTCGGTGAGCGCCACTTCAGAGGCTCCGTAAGCTTCTCTGGCACCAATCGGAGATCGAATCCCTGCTCGTACGGGTGGCCTTTTACCCCTCGGAACCGCTCCGCGAATACCGCGGCATAACAATGCGTACAGCCCGGACTGATCTTCGTGCAGCCGCGAACTGGGTTCCAGGTTGCGTCAGTCCACTCGATCTTGGATCCTAGCGACATACCGCTCTAGAACAGCCCTAGGTGATCAGTAGAATATTTCAGTACGCCGTCCCAAAACTCATATGCTCTCTCATGCCTAGAGAACAGCGCGAGATGATACAGCGGAAGATTCTTCTCATCCGAGCGCACCTCTTTCATTGAATAAAATGGCGGCTGAATATAGTCGAGTGTACCCATCTGCTGTGCGAATTGTTGCGCCAAGAATCTCGGGAAAGGAATGGATTGTGACTGGGCCTTGAACCAAGCGTCGCGCCAGTTCTCAGTACCGAGGAACTCGCTAACTCGAGGTGAATCTTCGCTCACGTATTGAGAGTAGTTTCTGTTTGCGTCCATGTAGAGGGCGAGGAGACAAAGGAAATCCATGAATCTCGCAGATAGCTTCCTTAGGGTGGCGAATTTGATCCCGAGGTTGTACGGGTCGACGAAACAAAGACTTAGAACTGTGTTGCCTGTCGTAGCGATGGGAATCTCTCGGCAAATGTCCTCAACTTTGACGTTGCAGTCGCCAGCTATAAACACCGCATTTGCATCCGGAGCTTCGCGTTTTGCACGTTGTTGTAAGGCGCTAAGGAGTTCCGGGTCTTCCTCGCAGAATATGTACTTGTCAAACGGATCCGCAACCTTGAGCGCAAGAATGGGCGACCCCAGCAGCACCTTACCGCTGGTCCGTATCCGGTTGTATCCCGCGCCAGCATACAGGTCAATGTATATTCGGCGCCCCCATTTGTGCTTCATGCCAGTGGAGAATAGAGCATCGTATAGACCTACAAGCCTGTACTTTGTTTCCGCCCATGAGCCAACGTCGGGAAGCGGTAAGCCGTCGTCAAATCCGAGTTGAGATTCCTCTGGCACACCACAACTGTACACTGTTCGCGACCTAGCGAACATTCAGCGAAACAAGACGTACCTCACCATTAAATAGGGCGGCCAAACAGAAACGGGACGCTGATCGCGCCCCGCCGGGGCTGAAGCCCTGGTTCAAGTTGTTTGCCGCCGACGCGGGCCTGAAGGCCCGCTCTACCACCATGCGAACGATGACGCGAACCCCTCGACTTCGCTCAGGGCAGGCTCCTTCGGCTGCAAACTGCCCCACCCTGTCCAAACGATGGACGCGAACCTGGGGCACCAGGCACCAGGCCGGATACACAAGACGCTGCGCTGCACTCCCGCGATGGCACCAGGCATTACAGATCACATCTGGAGCTTGCGAGAGTTGCTGGCGTAGAATGTTCCCGCTCGTATGTACCGCGTTCTATCCACTAGTCGGAACGTTCGATTGCTGCTGGAGAGGAACGACATCCTCGCCATGGCGGGCTTCAAAGTCATTTCCCCGCGACATCCGGATGAAGCCGTGATGCTTGCCGCAACAGAGGATGTGGATGCGGTCGTAATCGGCCACTCTGTTGACCCGGACACCCGCACAGAGATAATCACTGGACTCAGGAGTACTTGCCCCGGCTGCGTTATCTGCTTCGTCTACGCAGCACCGGAAACGAAGGGCGAGCCATTAGCCGATGTCTCTTTGGACGTAAGCAAAGGGCCAGAGCCGCTGGTTGCATACCTGAAAGATCGTCTGCCGCGTGAAAAGGCTTCCTAGGCCAGCAACGCAACTTTAGGACACTACCTAAAGTCGTGCCCTGATACAAAGCTCAGGTCGCGTGAGCCGCCCAGTCGGATGAGTTGCTCAAAAGAAAAACGGGACGCTGATCGCGCCCCGCCGGGGCTGAAGCCCTGGTTCAAGTTGTTTGCCGCCGACGCGGGCCTGAAGGCCCGCTCTACCACCATGCGAACGATGACGCGAACCCCTCGACTTCGCTCAGGGCAGGCTCTGAAGGTTCGCCCTACCCGGTCTCTGAAGGTTCGCTCTACGTCCCAGGTCAGCGTCCAAACGAAGGACGCGAACCCGGGGCACAAACCACAAGCGGGCAAGAGAAACAGGACGCTCGTCGCGCCCCGTCTGGGGCTAAAGCCCCGTTTCTGGATTGTCTGTGTGACGCGGGCCTGAAGGCCCGCACTACCCAAACACGACGTCGGCACTACACTACGTCGGCACTACCCAACTGGCCACTGACCACCGGCCACAGCTTCTAGTCGTGCACGCCGTCCATGAAGGCGCGCAGCTTGCGCGAGCGCGAAGGGTGGCGCAACTTGCGCAGCGCCTTGGCCTCGATTTGGCGGATCCGCTCGCGCGTCACGGCAAACGACTGGCCGACTTCTTCCAAAGTGTGCTCGGAGCCGTCTTCCAGCCCGAAGCGCATCTTGATCACCTTCTCCTCGCGCGGCGTCAGCGTGCGCAGCACCTGCGCCGTCTGCTCCTTGAGGTTGACGTTGATCACCGCTTCGGCCGGGGAAACTACCGCGCGGTCCTCGATGAAGTCGCCCAGATGCGAATCTTCTTCCTCGCCGATCGGCGTCTCCAGCGAGATGGGCTCCTGGGCGATCTTGAGCACCTTGCGCACCTTGGCCACGGGAATGTCCATGCGCCTGGCGATCTCCTCCGAGGTCGGCTCGCGGCCCAGTTCCTGCACCAGCTGCCGCGAAGTGCGGATCAGCTTGTTGATGGTCTCGATCATGTGCACCGGAATGCGGATGGTGCGGGCCTGGTCGGCAATGGCGCGGGTAATGGCCTGGCGAATCCACCACGTCGCGTAGGTGGAGAACTTGTAGCCGCGGCGATATTCGAACTTGTCCACCGCCTTCATCAGGCCGATATTGCCTTCCTGAATGAGGTCGAGGAACTGCAGGCCGCGATTGGTGTACTTCTTGGCGATGGAAACCACCAGTCGCAGGTTGGCTTCGATCAGCTCGCGCTTGGCATACTCGGCGTCGACATCTCCCTGCACGATTTCGCGCTGGGTGCGCTTGAGTTCGGCGAAGCTGACGCCGGCGTCCTGCTCCATACGCTCCAGGTCGACGCGGATCGCCCGGGCCTGACGGCGGAATTCTTTCTTCTGCTCCTCGGAGCGCGTGACCTCGGCCCGTTTATCGAAATTGGTGGCCTGGCGGTCGAGGCCGCGCATGCTGTCGACGGTCTTGTTGACCCGGTCGATCAGGCGCTTGCGTTCGGTGTTGGTGAAGCCCAGGCCGCGCATGGCGCGCGAGACCATGATCTGCTCACGGCCCAAAGCCCAGTGGCAGCGGCGATAATCCCGCGGGCGCTTCTTCTGCGAAATGCCGGCCAGCTTCTCCGCCAGCTGAATGGACTTCCTGTAATGGCGATGCAGCTCGTCAATCCGGGCGGTGATTTCCTGCAGCCGGTTGGTGATGACCTCCTCGGTGATCTCCTCCTCGTCGAAGAGAACCACCTCCTTGATGGAACGCACGCCGCGCTTGAGGTCCTCACCGATGGCGATGATCTCGCGGATCACGATGGGCGAGCGCGAAAGCGCCTTCAGCACCCGGAGTTGGCCGCGCTCGATGCGTTTGGCGATCTCCACTTCACCTTCACGCGTGAGCAGCGGTACGGTGCCCATCTCCCTCAGGTACATGCGAACCGGATCGTTGGTCTTCTCCAGGGTACCGGGCGAAAGGTCCAGCTCCATGTCCTCGCCGGCTTCCAATTCCTCAAATTTCTTGTCGCCCGGGAGTTTCGGTCCTTCGAGAACGTCAATACCCTGCGTGCCGATGGTGGTCAGCAGGTCCTCGAGGTCATCGGGAGAATGCATGTCGTGCGGGATCAGATCATTCACCTCGTTATAGGTGAGATAGCCTTTTTCCTTGCCCACATCGATCAGTTTTTTGATATCGTCGTACTTGTCGTCCAGGGCCAAAGCGGAATTTCCTCTACGCTGCGCCAACCGGAAGGCGCGTCGAATGTGTGCACACTAGGCGGGAGCGGTACGCTAGTACCGGATGTATGCAGAAACTTACAGATTTTAGCATAACCGCGTCAAATTCCACAGCTTTTTTCTGCTCTCGCCTGAAGGTCAGCCGCTTGTGAGTTTCGTCCCCGCAAGCAAGCCCTTGATGTCATTTAGATGTTTACAGCCTCAAGTTGGCTTCAGCTTCTGGATTCAACTACTTAGAGCCAGTCTTCGCTGCGGGAGAAGCCGTTTCCGATCCGTTCCGGCTTGGATCAGGCAATCTCCCCCATGGCGCTCATCGCCCGGCGCAACCGCAGCCGCTCCTGCAGCAGTCGGGTAGTACTGGCAGGATCCTGTCGCCGTTCCGCTTCTTTCAGTTGATGCTGCAGATCGTCGAGCTGCCGGCGCAGCGCCCGGCGGCGGAGCGAGCGGATGGCGCTCTCCAGCAACTCCGGAGTCAGTGCCTCCTGTTCCGCCATGAGGATGGAGGCCAGCAGACCGCGATCGGCTTCCTCCAGCGGGAGCGACATCCGATCGAGGCCCTGCTCATGGGCGAGGAGCAGAGCATCGATCAGTGACTCAGCCGGCAGACCCTGGTGCAGGCGTTCGCGTGATAGCGTGAAATGCGCCTGGCGGGCGGGTTCGAAGCCGGCATCCTGGCCTTCGCGGGCGCTCACCGGACTGGGCAGCAATTCCTCGGTGGCCAGACTGCGGATGAGCACGCGCTCGGCGTCGGTTGGCCCTGCGCCACTCCCCATCCGGATCCGCGATGTCGCCCGCGAGGCGGCGGCGTGACGCAGCTCCTGCCGCAGCACGGCAGAATCGATTCCCAGGCGATGTGAGACCTCGGTTGCCCATTCATCCCGAACGATGCGGCTGGGCACGCGCTGAATGTGGGGCAGCAGGTAGTTCAGCGCCTTCACCTTGCCTTCGGGAGTGCGGGTTGGGAACAGGGTACGAACGCGTTCGGTGAGGTAGTCGAAATACTTCGGTGAATGACGCAGTGCCTCTCCGTAGGCCTCCCGGCCTTTCCGGCGGATGTAGAGGTCGGGATCGAAGCCGCTGTCGAGGCTGAGCACCCGGATCTGGAAGTCCTCGCTGACCAGCAGCGCCAGCGAGCGCTCGGCGGCCGCCGCTCCGGCAGTATCGGGATCGAAGTTCACCACAATGTTCCTGCTGAAGCGCCCAAGCAGGCGTGCCTGAATCTCGGTAAATGCCGTGCCCGAGCTGGCAATGACGTTGCGAAAACCCGCAGTGTACACGGAAATGCAGTCCATCTGGCCTTCCACCAGAATGGCGTAATCGAGCTTCCGGATCGCCTCTTTCGCCTTATCGAGATTGAACAGCACGCGCGATTTGGAGTAGATCGCGGTTTCGGGCGAGTTCAGGTACTTGGGACCGGCCTTCTCATCGGCGGACAGTGTGCGGCCGGTGAAGGCGATGACCTTGCCCTGCTCGTTGCAGATGGGGAACATCACGCGGTTCCGGAATCTCGAGTAGGCAGCAGCCAGTTGCTGGTGGCTAGTGGCTGGTGCAGCATCACCCGTCGCCATGTCTCCGCCTGCTGCGCCATTGTCGGGCGACGACGAACTGGCCACTGCCTTCTCCTTCCACGAAAACAGCCCCGACTCCCTCCGAATCTCTTCGTCGAACTGCTGCCGCAACGCGTCACGCAGCAAAAAGCCGGAATCGGGCGCATAGCCGATGCGAAACTCTGCGATATGTTCCGGCAGCAGTCCGCGCGAGGCGAGATATTCGCGCGCATGGGCCGCTTCGGGCCGGCGCAGTTGCTCCTGGAAAAACGCGCAGGCGCGCTCGTGGATTTCGATGAGCCCGCCGCGCAACTTCGCCGCGTGCGCCTCCTCGGGCGAGGAGTAGCTCATCTTCGGTAGCGGAATCTTGAGCTTCTCCGCAACCAGTCGCACGGCTTCCGGGAAGGTAATGTTCTCGATCTTCTGCACGAACGCGAAAACGTCGCCCGAGGCTCCGCAGCCAAAGCAGTGAAAGAACTGTCGCGTGGCGTGAACCGAAAACGACGGCGTTTTTTCCTGATGAAAGGGGCACAGACCCTGAAAATTCTGCGCGCCGCTCTTGCGCAGCCTGACGTACTCGCCCACGATGCGGACGATGTCAGCCTGCTCCTTGAGCGCGCGCGCGAAGTCCCCGGGGGTGGCCACGATGCATTTAGTGTGACCGATCTGGCGAGACCTTCCTATAACAAAGGCGGGACTGCCGTTGGGAAAGTTGTGGAAAAGCCGAAACCGCCTGTTGATGCCGGTGGAAAACGCGCCCATTTACCCCGCTGGAGAAGAGGTGCGGTACCGCAAGCTGAACGCCGCGCCTGCAGCTCCACCTTTAGCGCCGGTATTCCTGAGGCTGGGGGCCTTTCTCCAGCGTCTCGCGGTTCCAGACGAGGCCATCACGGCTGTAGTTGGCCATCTCGAAGTCCTGCGTCAGCTCCAGCGCATCGACCGGACAGGCGTCCTCACAGAGCCCGCAGAACATGCAGCGGCTTAGGTCGTAGGTGAATTCGGTGAGTTCCTTGCGGCGGGTCTTCTCGTTGCGCTGGCTGCCCACAATGATGAGGTTCTCGGGACAGGCAAGAGCGCACAGATCGCAGGCGATGCACAGCGTCTCGTTGGTCTCGGGATGATTGTTGAGGCGGGGCGCCCCACGATAGCGTTCGGCCACCTGCGGCCGCTGCAGGGGATACTGCTCGGTGCAAACGCACTTCGGATCCTGGTTGCGGAAGGTGACCTTCAGCCCCCGGATGAGATCGACGAACAGCATCTTGCGAAGAACGGTGTTCATCTCCGACCCTCAATTGCCGGAGTGTAGCACAGGAAGAACTGCGGTTTGGCTCCTGCTCCGATTATCGTCGGAAAATGAGAGGACCCTCCCCTGCGGGAGGGCCCAGTGGTTTTGCCGCAAAGCCGAAGCCGGATCGAAAGCGGCGCTGACGGACCGGGCATCCGTGCGGCAGCGCCTTAAACGCGCACAACGTTTGCGGCCTGGAAACCTTTCGGTCCTTTGGTAAGATCGAACTCTACCGTTTCGCCCTCATTCAGGCTCCGATAACCGCTTTCCTGGATGGCGGAGAAGTGCACGAAGACGTCCTCGCCCGTGGACCTCTGAATGAATCCGTAACCTTTGGCTCCGTTAAACCACTTCACTGTACCTTTCTCTCTCACAACCCGCTCCTTTCGACGATAGACCTGCTCGCCCCCGCTTCGTGGACGTTTTCCCCCCTTCTTGACGGAAGCATTACGGCTGGACGCCGGCATGCTCCCGCTTGGGCTGGAAGACGTCTCGACTTCGCCGGGAAACAAGGGTTGCGGCTCAGTTCGCAGCTTTTCTGCAATGAAAAAGGCTCCCTGAAGCTGCCGACGGCGGAGTGCTACTGCCGCGTCAGAGCAGATCCCTGGAACCCGTGCAATGCCTGAAATTGAACTGCTGACAGAAACATCAACCCAAACCCGCGTTTCGGTGGAACCGAAAGCTCCCTTCAACATGGAAGGGGAGCAGAAGATGATTACAAGGAACTCTGCTTTTGGCAAGTGTTTCCTGCAGAGGAACTTCCATTGTCTCCCATAACGGTACAGGCAGCACCCCGGTGCCAGGCCGCGTCTGCTACGATGGCGTGGGATGAGTAGCGGTCCCGAGAAGCCGGAAAAGGTGCCCGAGACCGCCTCCGTTTCCCCATCCCCGTGTTTTTCCGGAGTCGGGCTCTCTCCGCCACTTAACTCTTCCGGTACTGCGGAGATGCACGCAACTCCCCTGCGTCCAGGGACAGCCGCCCGGCGGCTGCTGGCGGAAGACAACCGGCAGGAACCCCGCAATCAGCCACTCCAGAGCTATAGCCTTTTCCACCGCCTGCGGCGGCACGGACTGTCCACGCTGCGCTACCTGATGCAGACGGAGGTCCACACCTACGCGTTCTCGGTAGCCGCCAATTCCATCCTCTCGTTCTTCCCCTTCATCGTTCTGCTGCTGAGCGTCATCCGCCGGGTTTTTCACTCCCAGGCAATGTACGGCGTGGTGCTGCAGCTCCTGCGCGCCTACCTGCCGAGCAACCGGGATTTCGTCATTCGCAACCTTCAGTTTCTGGCCAGCGTGAGAGGACGCGGACAGATTCTCTCGCTGGTGATGCTGTTGATCACGTCCGCTGGGATCTTCATGCCGCTCGAGGTGGCGCTGAACAGTATCTGGGGCTTCCGGCAGAACCGCTCTTATGCGAGAAACCTGGTGATCTCGCTCGGCCTCGCCCTGGCCTGCGGATGTCTGGCGATGTTGTCGATCGCGCTCACCGCGCAGAATCTGCGCATGCTGGGCCGCGTGGCCGGCGATCGGAACTTCGTTTTCCAGGGTTTGGGATTCGTGCTCATGAAGGCGTCGGCCATCGTGGCCACCATCTGCATCTATTTTCTGATTTACTGGGTGCTGCCAAACGGGAAAGTTCCGGCGCGCGCGGTGCTGCCGGCGGCCATCGTCACCGGTGTGGTATCGGAAGCCGCCAAGTACCTCTACATACTCGTGCTGCCCTGGCTCAACTTCCAGGAAGTCTACGGTCCCTTCTCAGTTTCCGTGACCCTGATCTTCTGGTCCTTCTGGAGCGGCATGCTGCTGCTGGGAGGAGCGTACCTGTCAGCGGCCGAGTACAGTAGCCGGGTACAGGCCAGGCGCGAGACTGCAGCCGCAAAGTAAGCACGTACGCTTGTGGGCTGTGTCGCGCGGGGTTTCGCGCGCCGACTGTTTCCGGTCCACTCCACGAAGAGTACCGCTCGGAGCAGGCGGTATTCGTCACTCGCAATGTCGCAGGTCTGGAGAACCCTGGAATCAGCCGAGGGCGGGACGTGAGGCCGGCCTGTCGGTTTGACCCGCTTTGGGAATTGTCGTGGTTTTTTTTTGGGCCCGAATCGGGCCGTCACTGACACCGCTCCGTAAGGTCAGCTATAGTCAGCCCCAAACGGTAGTGTAAGTCTGAGTATGAGGTTCTGTAATGAGAACTCCAAACAACCTGCAAGAAAGACTCCCTCCGTAGGGGACAAATCGAAGGAGACAAATATGAACCGTTCCCGGGTTCCCTTCATAGTTGTGTGTTTGTTACTCCTGGCCTGCATTTCATGGGCACAGACACCTCTAACCTACATCCCGACGGGTCCATGCCGGGTGGTGGATACCAGAGGGCCAGATGGTCCTTTCGGCGCACCATCACTGGCCGGCGGCGTTGCGCGGACCATAACCCTTCCCGATAATCCCATCTGCGCCATTCCGAATACGGCGACGGCATACATGCTGAACGTAACTGTGGTTCCGGCGCACAAACTCGGCTATCTGACGGTGTGGCCTACGGGCTCGCCGCAACCCATGGTTTCCACTCTGAACTCGCTCGACGGGCGGATCAAGGCCGTGGCGGCCGTGGTGGGCGCCGGTGTGGGTGGCGGCATTGACGTCTTTGCCACCAACAATACCGACCTGGTGCTGGATGTCGTGGGCTACTTCGTAAGCCCCGGCAATCCGGACGCGCTTTTCTATTACCCGCTGCGGGACCTCTGCGAGCTGGTCAATACCGTAAATCCGCCTTCACCGGACGGTCTGGGAGGCCCAGCGCTGGCTAATGGCGAGCGTCGTGACTTCTCGGTGACCAACAATCCGAACTGCTCCATCCCCTCGGAGGCGGTGGCTTATTCGCTGAACGTTATTGCGACGCCAATGGAGGGCGCTCCTCTTGGTTACCTCACGATATGGCCTTCGGACCAGGCCATGCCCTATACTTCGACTCTTAACTCGATGACCGGTACGGCCGTCGCCAATGCGGCGATCGTCACGGCTGGGACCGGCACCCTTGCCGTGTACGCCAGCGGCACCGACACCCATGTGCAAATCGATCTTAATGGCTACTTCGGTCCAGCGAACATTGGAAGCAAGCACGGTAATGCGCTTTATGCCTTCTCTCCCTGTCGCGCCACCGATACCCGCCCCACCTCGTTCACGAACGAACAGGACTATATCCTCCAGGTGCAGGGAGGATGTCAGGCTACACTGCCGCCGTGGAATTCACAGCCACCCGTTAAGGCGTTTGTGCTGAATGCCACGGTCGTTCCAGACGCGGGGCTGGGTTATTTCCCGATTTGGGCCTACAAGCGTCCGATGCCGAGGCCCACGACCATCATCGCGACCGATGGAGCGATCACTTCCAACATGGCGATTGTTCCCGCCGGCGATCAGAACGAGATTTCCGCCTTTGCCAGTGCTTCCACCAATCTCATCTACGACGTCTTCGGCTACTTCGCCAGTCCAGAGTTAACGATTTTGACCCAGTCGCTACCTCCAGGGGTTGAACACGTCCAGTACGGACCGTTTACCATGCTGGGACGGGGCGGAGTCCCACCCTACACGTGGGGTTCGCCGAACATGCCGCCGGATCTGGGCATCGATGCGGCGACCGGTGCGATCGCGGGCTGCCCGACTTTTACCGGTAGTCCCATGGTCACGGTGACGCTGACCGATTCTTCGCTCGCTCCGGCCCCGCCGATGAATAGGCGGCTTGACGTATTCAGCCTGCCGGTGCTGGACATCACCACATTCTCATTGCCGCCTGGCACGGTGTACACGCAGTATGCTCCAACGCCGCTCACGGCTACGGGCGGATACACCTCACCCGACGGCAATTACCAGTGGAGCGTCGTAGCTGGCAGTCTGCCTCCTGGTTTCTCGCTGAGCACGAACGGGGTCATTACCGGCTATGATCCCGGTGTGAAAGGAACCTTCTATTTCAAGGTTCAGGTTACTGACCAGGAGTGCCCGGCGGGTTATGGGACCACAACCCAGTGGCTACACATCAGAATCAGCTAGACTGCCACACGCACTTAATCAACCGCATTTGAGTCGGCGACCGGGCTCCTGGATCTTCCGGGAGCCTGATTTTGTCAGGAGCCTTCCCCGCTGCGCTGAACCGAACATGGCACCGAGCACGCAAGGCCGCGAAGGGTGGGCGAGACGACTGTATATTTTCAGGCGCGGCTTAT
>Ga0335081_10008415_pt1 | contig 16547 bp, 17 predicted proteins | sample Lox_Sample_35_FD_206713 | JGI IMG/M metagenome (GOLD analysis project Ga0335081, IMG submission 206713) | Soil microbial communities from Loxahatchee National Wildlife Refuge, Florida, United States - Lox_Sample_3.5 | ecosystem: Environmental > Terrestrial > Soil > Wetlands | place: USA... | reverse complement strand
GATCGACTCTCCCAGGATCCGCGCCATCTCCTGCGGCGCGTGGAAGCCCATCGAGTTCTCGGCGGCCACGAAGTCGAGCCGCCACTGCGCCGCGCGCTGCAGCTCGCCGAGCTCCTGCAGCTTCGGGTCCTTCGCGATGCGCGCCCGCCACGCCGCCATGTCGGGATCCGCGTACTGCTTCTTCACCGCGACGATGGCGTCGATCATCTCCGAGGCCGCCTTGCCCGCCTCGTTCAGCAGCGCGTAGTGCCGGTCCTGGATGGCCGTGACCCGTCCCTTGATCTCGTCGTCGCCGTACGGATGGCACACCGCGCACGAGCGGTTCACTTGAAGGAGCGGGCTGCGCACCCAGTGCTCGGAGATCTTCACGCTGCCCTCGCGCTGGTACGGCATGTGGCAGTCGGCGCACGCCACTCCACTGCGCGCGTGAATGCCCTGGCTCCACAATTCGAACTCCGGGTGCTGGGCTTTCAGCAGCTCCATGCCGGTCTCGGCGTGCACCCAGTCCTTGAAGCGCGCGCCCTTCACTTGAAGGTTGTCGTAGTAGTGCTCCATCTGCTCGACTTTCAGGCCCTCGTTCCACGGGTAGAAGAGGGTGAGGCCCTTGCCACAGTAGTACTCGACGTGGCACTGCCCGCAGACGAACGAGCGCATCTCCTGGCGCGTGCCGTCGGTGTTCGGGTCGTACGGCTTCGCCTTGTCGCCGTGCCGCCACCGCTCGACCGACGGCAGGTGCGGCACCGGCGCGTCGCTCGCGGCCAGCTTCGCGATGGCGGCGATGAACCCCGGCCGCGTCACCCGCAGCTCCATGGTCTGCGGGTTGTGGCAGTCGATGCAGCCCACCGGGTGCGCCTTGCCGTCGGGCGAGGCCTGCTCGAGCGCCTTGTGCGCGTCCCAGTAGCTCATCTCGCTGACCGCCGCGAGGCCCTTCTGGATGTCGCCGTCGCCGAGCTTCTTGTAGAGCGGCATGATCGACGCGTGGCAGTGCAGGCAGTTGCCCGACTGCTTCGCCTCGGAGGGCACGTTGCGCTTGGTGACCTCCTGGTCGCTGAGCATGTACGCGTGGCCGCGCCGGTCGCGGTAGTCGATGGCGAAGAGGTACCCGGCGAAGATCTTCGTCAGCCACGGATCCCGCTGTGCCTTCTCCGGCGGCAGCGTGCCCTCGGGGCCGACCAGGCCGCCGCCGTACTTGGTCCAGGTGGGCTCGGCGGTGCGCTGGTAGCCGTCGTACTCGCGCGGCCAGTCGGCGCCCCACTTGGCCGGGTCGAGGTCGTTCTCGGTGATCTCGACCACCCGCACGTACGGCGTGCGCGCTTCCTGCTTGCGCTGGAAGATGTTGACCAAGAGCGCGGCGATGCCGGCGGTGACGGCGGCGGCCACGATGGCGACGGCGGCGTAAGCGAAGAAGCTCTTTCGTTCCATGGCTATCTGGCTCCGTGTCCGACGCCGCGGTGGCAGTGCACGCAGCGGATGGCGTCATCGCTCCAGGTGCTCCCCCGGACGATGTCGTGGACGAACTCGCCGTGGCAGCGCAGGCAGTTGTCCTGGAGGATCTGGCTGTTCTTGGCCTTGATGCGGATCGGCTCCTCGAACCTCACCTTCGCGCCCGGCTCGTCGGGGAGCGCCGGCTGGAAGGTGAAGCCGGTCGAGTGGTGGTAGCCGTTCATCGCCTTGGCCACGTATTTCTGCGGAAAGTGCGGCGGCACGTGGCAGTCGTTGCAGGTGGCGAACGAGTGGTGCGGCCCTTTCCGCCAGGCGTCGTACTCGTCGCGCATGATGTGGCAGTTCACGCACGCCGCCGGGTCGTTGCTCAGGTACGAGAGGCCCTTGGCGTAGTTGAACGTGGTGACGCCGATGCCGACCATGGCACCGAGCAGCGCGCCGAGGAACACCGAGCGTTTCGACCGCACGGCGCTCCGTATAAGCCCGTAGAACGAAAGGTTGCAACATGCGCGGCGATTGGCCACAGCCGCCGCAAGCCGTCCCTGGCGCGAGGCGCTCGAATCGCTCTGCAAGCGCTGACGATTCCGGCGGCTTCGCAGTAGAAAGCGGCATGACCGCGATCGCCGCAGCGCTCCCGCCCGGCCGCCCGCACCGCACGTTCCAGGACGACCTGGCCGGATGATCCTGCTCGCCATCCTGCTCGCCGCCATGGACGCGCGCGAGGGCTCCGGCACCAGCTGGCGCCCCGACGACGCGCCGATGTACGCGGTGCACGCCATGCCGGGCGACTGGATGGTGATGCTGCACTGGTCGGTGCTCGCCGGCTACGACGACCAGTGGAGCGCGCAGGGCTCGCGGCGCGCCACGTCGGTGAACTGGATCATGGGCATGGCGTCGCACCCGCTGCTGGGCGGCGAGGTGGAGCTGCGGTCGATGCTCTCGCTCGAGCCGCTCACCGCCGGTGGTCCGACCCAGCTGCCGCTCTTGCTGCAGACCGGCGAGACCTACGGCGGCACGCCGCTGCACGATCGCCAGCATCCGCACGACCTGTTCATGGAGGTGGCCGCCATCTGGCGGCGGCCGCTCGCGGGCGAGGTGAACCTCGAGCTCTACGCCGCGCCGTCGGGCGAGCCGGCCCTGGGGCCGACCGCGTTCATGCACCGCGCGTCTTCGATGGTGGACCCGTTCCCGCCCATCGGCCATCACTGGCAGGACTCGACGCACATCTCGTTTCCGGTGCTGACGGCGGGGCTGTACACGGGGGCGCTGAAGCTCGAGGCTTCGGCGTTCCACGGCCGCGAGCCGGACGAAAACCGGTGGGACCTCGACTTCGGCGCGCTCGATTCGTGGTCGGCGCGGCTGGCCGCGAATCCGTCGCGCGCGCTCAGCCTGCAGGTCTCGTACGGCTACCTGCACAGCCCCGAGGCGCTGCGGCCGGACGAGAGCGAGCATCGGTTCACCGCGTCGGCGCAATACGCGGGCGGGCCGCTGAGCGCGACCGCCGTCTACGGCCGCAACGCCGCGGCGGTCTCGACCAACAGCCTGCTCGGCGAGCTGGAGCTCGATCTCGACGGCGGCAATACGCCGTTCGCGCGGCTCGAGTGGGTGCAGAAGCCCGCCGACGAGCTGGCCGTGCCCGGGAACGCGGTCTACGACGTGGGCATGGCGGTGGTCGGCTTTGCGCACCGGTTCGAGCCGATCGGGCCGGTGTCACCCTTGATCGGCATTGCGGCCGACGTCGGGCTCGTACCCGGCTCGCTCGAGGCACGCTACGGCACGCGAACGCCCGCCGGCCTGTTCGTCTACCTCGGCCTGCAACCGCCCCGGATGCAGATGCATCACATGCACCACATGGAGATGCAATGAGCGACGAGATCCTCCACCGGCAGGAAGGCCGCCGCGGCGCCTTCACCATCGAGCGGGGCGGCAAGCGCCTCGCCGAGCAGACGTACACCATGCGCCAGGGCGGCAAGGTGGCGAGCATCGAGCACACCGAGGTCGACGAATCGCTGCGCGGGCAGGGCATCGCGCGCAAGCTGACCGTCGCCACCGTCGAGTGGGCGCGCGGACAGGGCCTCAAGATCCTGCCGCTCTGCCCGTTCGCGAAGGCGGTCATCGAGCGCGACGAGTCGCTGCAGGACGTCCTCGCTCAGGCGTGATGCTGCAGCGGCTCCGGCTCGACCGGCGGCGGCGCCATCACCGGCTGCGCGCACTGCGAGCAGCGGCGCGCGTCGACGGGAATGACGCTCAGGCACTCGGGGCACTTGCGCGTGGTGGGGTCGGCCGGCGCGGGGGCGCGCCGCATGCGCGCCACCAGCGCGTTCACCGGCACCACCACGAAGAAGTAGACCGCCGCGGCGACCAGCACGAACGAGACCAGCGCGTTGACGAAATCGCCCAGCAGGAAGACGCTGCCGTTGACGGTGAAGTGCAGCGCGGCGAAGTCGTGGGCGCCGACGATTGCGCCGATGAGCGGCGTGAGCAGGTCCTTGGTGAACGCCGAGATCACGCTGGCGAACGCCGCGCCCACCACCACGCCCACCGCCATGTCGACCACGTTGCCGCGCAGCACGAACTGATGGAAGCCCTTGAGCATGCAGCCCCCTTTCCGTCGCGAAACGTACGCATCGCCGGCCTGCCCGTCAGGCGGGGCGGCGGATGCGGACGCGGAAACGGAAGCTCATCCCGGGGGACGGCCAGCCAGGCGCTGAACAGCTCGTCCGCCAGGCCTTCCTCGCGGCGCGCCAACGTCCGGTTTTCGGTAGCATCGACGGCGTGCACCCGGCCATTCCCGTCGACGGCACCCTCGACCTGCACGCGTTCGCGCCCCGCGAGGTCACGCGCGTGGTCGAGGCGTACATCGAGGCGTGCCGCGAGAAGGGCATCCGCCAGCTGCGGCTCATCCACGGCAAGGGGAAGGGCGTGCAGCGGCGCGCCGCGCACGCGCTGCTCGCGCGCCATCCGGCGGTCGCGTCGTTCCGCACCGCCGACGAAGGCGGGGGCGGCTGGGGTGCGACGCTGGTGGACCTGCGACCCTGAAGTGCGACGCCCGCCCCCTTGAGACGCACCAGTCGGGACCGCGTACTTTTCCAGCATGACGCTGGTCGTTCCGGTGAGGATGGCGACGCACGATCGGGTCATCCAGACCACCTCGCGCGAGCTCACCGACTCGAGCGTGAAGCTGGCTACGCAGCAGCGGCCGCGGGCGCTGGAGCTGATGGCGGTGCGGCTCTACCTGCCCGACGCGCAGCTGCCGGCCGGCGTGATGGGCCGCGTGCGGCCGGAGCAGCCCGAGCAGGGCGAGCTGTGGCTCGACCTGCTCGACACCGCCGGCAGCACCGGCGAGCGCATCCGCGCGCTCTCGTCGCGGCTCGGCCCGCACCGGGCCGGCGTTCGCTACCCGGTCTCGGTGGCGGCGTCGATCGAGCGCGGCGGCGAACGCATCGCGGCGCGGGCCACCGACGTCAGCTCCGGCGGCGCGTTCCTCCGCTGCGAGAGCGATCTCGAGCCGGGCGCCTTGCTCACCATGCAGCTCCTGATGAGCGACCACGACGACCCGCTCGAGGTGGGCGCGCGCGTGGTGCACCGAATCCGCGCGGGCGAGCGGCAGGCGCCATGGACCGAGCCCGGCGTGGGCGTGCAGTTCATCGACGGCGACGACGAGTTCCGCGCGCGGATCGATCGTTTCCTGCGGAAGCTGCGGGCGGCCTGACGCAGCTGGCGCTCAGTCCCGGAGGGCGGCCGCGCTCACCCAGCGCGCGGTCTCGAGGTGGTACTCGGTGTTGTCCACCAGCCGCACGATGCTGCGCGCGTACGCGCCGTTCGCCGTCAGCTCGCGCAGGTCGTGCTCCGGCGCGGGCTCGAGCGCGTTGCCCTGCGCGCCGGCGATGATGCGCACCGGCGGCCGGTCGAGGTGCTCCTTGTCCGGCGCTGGCCGCAGCACGGTGGCCAGCTCGCCCGTGTCGAGCAGCACCAGCGTGCCGATGGGGATGATGCCGATGCAGGTGACGAAGTACTTGAGCAGCACCGGCTCGAACAGCGTGCCGCTCTTGCCGATCATGTAGCGCAGCGCGTTCGGCGGGGCGAACGGCTCGCGGCGGTAGACGCGCGCCGAGGTCATGGCGTCGTAGCAGTCGGCCACCGCGATGACCCGGCTCGAGAGCGTCTGCTTCCACGGCCGGCGCAGCGCCGGGTAGCCAGTGCCGTCGACGGTGAGGTGATGCTCGAACGACGCCGCCGCCATGCGCGCCGGCACCCGGGGAAGGCCGCGCGAGGCGAGCAGCGCCAGCACGCCCTCGCTCGGGTGCGTGCGCATCACGTCCCACTCGGCGGCGGTGAACTCGTCGGGCTTGTTGAGCACCTCGAGCGGCACCGCGCACTTGCCCAGGTCGTGGAAGAGCGCGGCCAGCCCCAGCTCGCCCAGCTCGACCTTCGAGTACCCGACCCGGTTGGCCAGCGCCATCGAGAGCAGCGCCACGTTGACCGAGTGGTTCTGGGTGTACTCGTCGTGCGAGCGCAGCGTGGTCAGGCCGAGCACCGTCGCCGGGTCCTTCAACAACAGATCGGCAATGTTCTGGATGGCACGCTTCGCCTGCCGGAAGTGGATGGTGCCGCCGCCGCGCGCGTTGTGGTTGAGCTCGGCCAGCGCGGTGCCGACCCGCGAGTACGCGCTGCGGGCGCGCTGGCGCAGCTGGCCGCGGTCGCCGCCCTGCGCGCTGGTGCGCGTGTCGCCGCGGACGATGGCGCCCTCAGCCGCGTCCTGCTTGGCGATGGCGCGCGGCGCCTCCAGCTCCACCGAGTGGATGCCGGCGTCCTTCAGCTTCGCCACCAGCGCCTCGAGGCGCTCGCTCGGCTGCATGCCCACGAACAGCTCGGCGAACTTGCGCAGGTGCGCCTGGTCGACGTCGGGCTTGATCGACACCGCGCCGATGCCGAGCGCGGCGATGGCGTCGATGAAGCTGGAGAAGATGGGGATCTGGAACACCGACGTCTTGAGGTGCCGCTCGCCGAGGAAGACGAACCCTTCCTGCACCCGCAGCACCACCGGCTGGTCGTTGCCCAGCGCCTTCACCAGCGTGCGGATGGACGCCACCGGCCGCTCGAGCGCGGCGTTGGAGCCGCCGTGCGAGCGGGTGGTGCGCAAGAGCACGTTGAGCTGCGAGACCAGCTGCGTGCCGAGCAGGATCAGCTGCTGCTCGACGATGTCGCCCGCCTCCGAGCCGCGCGCCACCTTGGTGGTGAGCGAGCGATCGTGGATGAGCAGCGGGTCGGTCGGATCGGGCATCAGGCCTTCTCCAACTCTGCGGCGCACGCCTTGCGCACGGGGCTGCTGCCTTCGCGCCTGCCCAGATCGAGCGCCTCTCTCGCGCGCGGCGTGCCGAGCGACACCAGCACCTTGATGGCGAGCAGCGCCGTCTCCTCCTTCTTCGTGCGCTGCTTCCAGCCGCGGCCGGTGAGCAGCTCTTCCCAGAACGGCACCGCGCCGTCGCCGGCGGTGGCGCGCAGCGCCTGGAACAAGAGCCGCTTCTGCGCGCGCGTCAGGTCGACGATGGCCTCGCGATCGGTGAGGTGCGGCGCCCAGGCCTCGAACGGCAAGGTGTACCGGCCGGTGGCGAGCGTGCGCAGGGCGTGCTGGCGCACGTCCTCGTCCTTGTCGGAGGCGTAGGCGAGCAGCGGCGCGCCGTCGCCCGAGGGGTGCACCCGCGCGATGGCCGAGATGGCGTCGGCGCGCACCTCCGGCGACGCGTGGCTCACCACCATGGCCAGCGCATCCGCCGTCTGCGGCAGCTGCCAGGCGCCGATGATCGCGATCAGGTCGCGCACGTACGCCGGCCGCTCGTCGGCGAGCCCCTTCAGCACCGGCTCGGGATTGCTGCGGCCGATGCGGACGAGGCTCTCGCGCAGGATCGCGCGCGGCTCGTCGGGCTCGACCCCCGCGAGCACGCCGCAAAGCGGCGCCACCGCGTGCTCGTCGAGCCGCGACAGCAGCGGCGGCAGCGACGCGAGCGGCTTCGCCGTGGGCGAGTTGAGCCCCTTTTCGATCAGCCCCACCTGGATGGGCAAGCTCACCGACTGCAGCACCCGCTGCGCCATGATCCGGTGCGTCGGCTCGAAGTCCGGGTTCACGTCGGCGACGCCCTCGATCACCGCGAGCAGCTCGGTGAGCGACGGCCAGTTTCCGTCGGTGAGCAGCGCGTCGATCATCCCCGGCACCACCGACAGGCCGCGGGAGAGCACGTCGGGCGCCGCCTCGCACTCGAGGATGGCTTTGACCATCGACAGGACGTACGAGATGTCGTCCATGCCGCGCTCGGCGGTGAGCTCGTCGGCCACCGTCTTGCGGTCGTCGTCGGTCACCTCGAAGCCCACCAGGCCGCCGCCCTGCTTGAGGTTCTCGCCCGCCGCCGGCGGCCCGTTGGCTGGCCGCGCCCCGCCGCCCGACGCGGCGCGCGACTTCTCTTTCTCGACCAGCCCCTTGAACGACGCGGGCGGCGAGGCGAAGAAACCGTTTTCTTGTGGAGTGAGCTCCGGCGTCCACGGCGCCTGCACGATGTCCTCGGCGGTGAGGAACGAGATGGTGGCCAGGTCCTTGTCCCACAGCCGCGTCACTACGTCGTCGTCGGCGTCCTCGCCCTCGGCGTGGCCCCAGAGCGCGTCGACGAACGCGTGCAATTCCTCGGGCGAGAGGCCGTGCTCGAAGCGCACCTCGCGCACGCCGTCGCCGAAGAGGCGGAAGGCGAGGCTGTCGCCGATGCTGTCCTCGCTCTTGTAGACCGCCTCGTCGTAGAGCAGCAGCTCGGCGCGTTCGACGAGGACCGCCAGCACCGGCCACGACTCGAGGTGCGAGAGCATGAGCGAGTTGAGCTGCTCGAAGAACCGCTTCGTCACCGCGTTGGCCAGTCCGTACGTGCGCGTGGCCCGGCAGGTCTTGTCGAGCTCGCGAAAAACCTGCCGCGCCGAGCTGATTTCGTGATCGGCGTCCAGGGCCGGTTCCGCCGGTTCCATGCCGGTTTCGATGATACACTATGTGGCCTTGCGTACCTCGTCCATTCGGGCGCGCAGCAACCGGCGCAGCAGCGCGGCCGGCAGCGGCTCGTCGAAGTGCAGCGCGCTCTTCGTGGTAGTACGAGCCGCCGCCTCCCTTGCGCGGCGCGAAGCCGCCGATGATCCGGCCCCGCCAGCGGAGCGCGGGGATTCCGTAGCTGAGGCACTCCTCGGCGTCGGGCGCGATCGTCCGCATGCTCCGCCGCACCGCCTGCAGCAGCTTGCGCTGCGGCGCGGGAACATCGGCGAGGAACGCGTCGATGGGCGATGGCTGTCGTGGCATGGCCACTGCTGTACCATCGCCCGATGCTCGCCGCGATCCTGGCGCTCCTCGTTCAGCTGCAGACCAGCAAGGGGCCGGTGGTCATCGAGGTCGTGCCCCAGTGGGCGCCGCGCGCAGCCGGGCGGTTCCTCGCGCTGGTGCGCGCCGGCTACTACGACGACACGCGGTTCTTCCGGGTAGTGCAGGGCAAGTGGGCGCAGTTCGGCATCAGCGGCGATCCGGCGGTGGCGAAGCGGTGGCGCGACCGGCCGTTCCCCGACGAGGACCCTGGCCCGCGGCAGTCGAACGCGCGCGGGATGGTGGCGTTCGCCTTCGCGGTGCCGAATGGCCGAACGACGCAGGTGTACGTCAACCTCGCCGACAACGCGCGGCTCGACGAGCAGGGATTTGCGCCCTTCGGCCGCGTGATCGAGGGCATGGCGGCCATCGACGCGCTCTACGCGGGCTATGGCGAGGCGTCCGGCGGCGGCATCCGCGGTGGAAAGCAGCAGCCGATCTTCGACGGCGGCAACGCCTGGCTCGACGCGCACTTCCCGCGACTGGACCGCATCCTTCGCGCGCAAGTGGTGCGCTGACATCCGCTGGCACGTGGCATGCTGCCGATCCGGGCATGACACCGATGCTCGCGGCGTTCCTCCTCCTCACGCGCGGGGTGATCAGCGGCACCTCCGACGCCTCCGAGCCCGCCGGCTACAGGCTGCTCAGCGGCATCGCGGTCGAGGCGGCTTTGGCCTGGTCGTTCCACCCTTACTTCGCCTTCGAGTTCGACGCGCGCACCGAATCGCGCGAGGCCGACCTGAACAATGCGCCGCTGGGGTCGATCGAGCTCCTGCCGATGAACCTGTTCGTGCAGTTCCGCCCGACGACCGGCGGGATCCGGCCGTATCTGGGCGCGGGCTTGAACTTCACCGTCGCGTGGGAGAAGACCGGCGCGCTCGACGACACGCGCGTCACGCCGCGGTTTGGTCCGGCGGCGCAGCTCGGCCTCGACATCGAGCTGACCGAGCGGGTGCTGCTCAACCTCGACGCGCGCTACCACGTCTACCGGCCCGACGTCATCCGCGACGGCGCCACCGTGGCGTCGTTCAAGGTCGATCCGCTCACGCTCGGCGCGGGGCTGGCGGTCCGGCTCTGACCGAGCACCCGTCGTTCCAGACCCCTCGCAAGTGTTGGAACAGTTCGAGGAGTGTACACAGTGTACACTCTCGCAAGAGTTGTAACTCTTGAAAGAGTTGCACCTCTCGCGAGTGTTGGAAGCAGGCTCCCCGAAGCGGCGAGGCGCTGGCGGGCTAGCGAAAGCGCCAGGCGGAGCCGATGATCTCGCGCAGGTCCTGGAGCCGCGGCGTCCAGCCGAGCTCGCGGCGGATGCGATCGGAGCTGGCGATGAGCACCGCCGGATCGCCCGGCCTTCGCGAGCCCGTGCGCACCGGCACCTCGCGGCCGGTGACCGCGCGCGCCACATCGATGACCTGCTTCACGCTATACCCCGCGCCGCCGCAGCCCAGGTTGTACGCGCCGCCCTGGTGGCCCTGCGCGAGCGCGTCGAGCGAGAGCAGGTGCGCGCGCGCGAGGTCGCTGACGTGGATGTAGTCGCGCACGCAGGTGCCGTCGGGCGTCGGCCAGTCGGTGCCGAAGACGGTCACCGCCGGCAGCGCGCCGGCGGCGGCGGCGAGCACCAGCGGCACCAGGTGCGTCTCGGGACCGTGCCGCTCGCGGCAACGCGCGGTGGCTCCCGCGGCGTTGAAGTAGCGCAGCGAGATCGACCGCAGCCCGTACGCGCCCCCGTACCACCGCAGCGCCCGCTCGAAGGCGAGCTTGCTCTCGCCGTACGGATTGGTCGGCGCGGTCGGGGCGGTCTCCTCGATGGGATGCTTGGCGGGCTCGCCATAGACCGCGCACGTCGAGGAAAAGACCAGCCGCTGCACTTTCGCCGCCACCATCGCGTCGAGCAGCGCCAGCCCGGCCACCAGGTTGTTGCGGTAGTACCGGGCCGGATGCTGCACCGACTCGCCCACCAGAGCGTCGGCCGCCATGTGCACCACCATGTCCACGCCCTCGAGCGCGACCGACAGCTTCTGCGGCTCGAGCAAGTCGGCGTGCACGAAGTCCGCCTGTGGGTGGATCGCGTCGCGATGCCCCTTGTAGAGGCTGTCGTAGACCACGGCACTGTGCCCGGCGGCGATGAGTTCCTCGACCACGGCGCTGCCGATGTAGCCCGCGCCGCCAGTAACCAAGACTCGCATCGACCCACTATATCTCCCTGCGGCCGCGGATGCAGGGGCGCGACTGCTCTCCGGGCGGACTGCGGTGCGCGGACGTCAGCGTCATCCCCGGCGGCAGCGTCGCGGCCGTAGCGGGGCGAGCCCCAGGCCTTGATGCAGCGGTCGATCTGCTCGAGGAAGCGGCGCGCGCGCTGCTCGGGATCTTCGTCGGGCTTCACCGGCGGCGGCAGCGAGGCGAGGTTCGCGTCCTTGCCGGCGAGAATGGCCGCCGGAACGCGATGCTGATGCGCGGTCCGGCGCGCGCCGTCTTCGGCACGCAGTGGTTCCAGTCGCGCTGCATGCGGCCGCCGGTGACCCCAGCGCCACCACCGGGTCGATCACGCTGCGGCGGATGCGGTCGCGGTGCCAGGCCACGCTGTCGTCGATCTCGTCGAACAGCCAGCCGGTCTGCAGGTCGATCCACGATCGCTCGTCGAGCTGGATGCGCCGAAGGCCGCGGAAGCCGGCGTCGAACGAGGTCGTCGGCCGCGAGAAGAGGCCCGGCTGGAACATCTGCGCTAGCATGACGGGCATGTGCCGAAGCATCCGCGTGCTCTACAATTTCGATCCACCCACCACCGCCGACGAGATCCGCGCCGCCGCGCTGCAGTACGTGCGCAAGGTGAGCGGACTCAACAAACCTTCCGCTGATGACGCGCAGGTGTTCGACCATGCGGTCGAGCACATCGCGGAGCACACGGCGGAGCTGCTGGCGTCGCTGAAGGCGCGCACCGCGAGGCGCACGCGGGAGGGCGAGCGCGACAAGGCGCGCGCCCGGTGGGAAAAGCGCGCCGCGCGGATGTAGCGCGGCCCTCAGTCGACGCAGTACCTCTTCACCGCTTCGAGCAGCTCGTCGAGCTTGAGCGGCTTCTGCATCCACGCCGACGCCCCCAGCTTGCGCGCTTCGTTGTCCAGGTCGCGGTGCGCGGACAGCACCACCACCGGCACCGACGCGAGCTGCGGGTTCTTCAGCTGCGCCGCGCGGAACTCGTGCCCGTCCATCACCGGCATCATCAGATCCAGCAGGATGAGGCAGGGCAGATCGGCTCGCGCGAGCAGCTCGAGCCCCGCCTTGCCGTTGGCCGCGCCGACGGCCGGATGGCCGTTGTCGTGCAGCGTCTCCACCAGGCTCTCGCGGATCTCCTCGTCGTCCTCGATGACCAGAACCTGTCGCATCAGTGCAATTCCCCGGCTTCGCTGGTTGCTGCCACGAGCAGCGGCAGCTCCACCACGAAGCGTGCGCCGCCGTCGGGGCGGTTCTCGGCATGGATGCGCCCGCCGTGCGCCTCGACGATCTGGCGCGAGATGTAGAGCCCGAGCCCCAGGCCGCCGTAGTTGCGCGCCGACACCGCGCGCTCGAAGCGGCCGAAGATGCGCTCGAGGTCTTCGGGCGGGATGCCCGGCCCGCCGTCCATCACCTCCAGCCTGGCCTGGCCGCGCACGCGGCGGAGCGCAACCTCCACCGGCGAGCCCTGTCCGTACTTGATGGCATTCGAGACCAGGTTGGTGAGCACCTGGCTCATGCGCAGCGGGTCCCAGCGGCCGGGCAGGGGGCCGTTGAGGCTGAGCGAGAGCGGCACGCCGGCGTGCGTCGCGCTGGGCGTCATGCGATCGACCACCTCCTGCGCCAGGTCGCGCAGGTCGGCCGTCTCGGGCTTGAGCGAGAGGTGCCCGCTGACGATGCGCGAGACGTCGAGCAGCGTCTCGATGAGCTGCGACAGCCGTTCGGCGCTGCGCAGGGCGCGGTCGAGCCGGTGGCCCGGCGTGCCCTCGAGCCCGCGCCGCGCCGCCTGCATCTGCAGCTGCATCGCCGTGAGCGGCGTCTTCAGCTCGTGCGAGGCGATGCTGAGGAACTCGTCGCGCAGCCGCAGCGCCTCTTCGGCCTGCGCCAGCCGCAGCCGCTCGTCCTCGGCCTGTTTGCGCTCGGTCAGGTCGCGCGTCACCTTGGCGAACCCGACCAGCCGGCCCTGCGAGTCGCGCAGGGCGGTGATGACCACGTCGGCCCAGAACCGCGAGCCGTCCTTGCGCACGCGCCAGCCCTCGTCCTCGACGCGGCCGTCGACCACGGCGCGCGCGAGCAGCCGCTCGGGCTTGCCCGCGGCGGCGTCCGCGGGCGGGTAGAAGATCGACATGTGCCGCCCGATGGCTTCGGAGGCCTCGTACTGCTTGATGCGCCGCGCGCCGTCGTTCCAGGTCTGGATGAAGCCGTTCGGGTCGAGCATGAAGATGGCGTAGTCCTTCACGCTCTCGACCAGCCGCCGGAACCGCTCCTCGCTGCGGTGCAGATCCTCGCTGGCGAGGCGGTGCTCGCCCAGGTCGCGGATGACGATCGAGAAGCCGATCAGCCGCCCGCCGGGGTCGCGCGCGGCGGTGATGAGCACGCCCGCCCAGAAGCGGGAGCCATCCTTGCGCACGCGCCACCCCTCGTCCTCGATCCGGCCGTCGCGCGCCGCGGCGGAGAGCAGGCGGCCCGGCTTTCCCGCGGCGACGTCCTCCGGCGGGTGGAGCGCGGCGAGGTGCCGGCCGATGGCCTCGTCGCGCCGGTGCTGTCCGAGCCGCTCGGCGCCGCTGTTCCAGCTGCGGATGTTTCCCTCGGGATCGAGCATGAAGATGGCGTAGTCCCCGATGCTGTCGACCAGCGGCCCGGACCAGTCCTTGTTCACCGCTGCAATGTTAGAAGGAACCCTCAGTGCCGCAACGTACGACCGGATGCCTGGTCGAATAGCGAACGGGAAAATTCTTGTCACATCATCATCATCATCATCATCGCGACCGCTACGGGAACCCCGACGATCACGCCGAGTACCTCGATCGCCTCGAGGGTCCCGAGCGGGCCGGGTGGCAGAAGCCCGACGAGGTGGTCGCCGCGCTCGGGCTGCGGCCCGGCGACGTGGCGGGCGAAGTGGGCGCGGGCCCCGGCTACTTCTCGCTGCGCCTCGCGCGCGTGGCGTCCCAGGTGCTCGCGGCCGAGGCGCAGCCGCGCATGCTGGAGATCCTGCGCGAGCGCATCGAAAAGGCCGGCGCGCGGAACGTGACCCCCATCCTCGCGCTGCAGGACGATCCGCTGTTTCCGGCCGCGAGCTGCGACGTGGTCCTGATCGTCAACACCTTCCATCACTTCGTCGAGCCGGTGGCGTACCTGCGCAGGCTCGCCCGCGCGCTCCGGCCGGGCGGGCGCATCGTCAACGTCGACTTCCACGATCGCGAGCTGCCGATCGGGCCGCCGCCGGAGATGAAGATTTCGCGCGAGCAGTTCCTCGCAGTGGCCGGCGAGGCCGGGCTGCGGCTCGCGCAGGAGCACGGCTTCCTGCCGTACCAGTATTTCGTCGTCCTGCAGGTCGCGTAGATGGCGAGCGCGTGGCTCTACGACTTCTTCATGGCGCCGATGGAGCGGACCGGGCTCGCCCGCGCGCGGCGGCGGCTGGTGCGCGACTTGAGCGGGCGCGTGCTGGAGCTCGGCGCGGGCACCGGGCTGCTCTTCCGCTGGTACGACTCGCCGCCGGCCGCGGCGGTCGACGTCGACGGCGGGGCGCTGCTGCGCGCCGCGCGGCGCGACGGGCGCGTGCCGCTCTTGCAGGCCGACGCCGCCGCGCTGCCGTTTCCGGACGCCGCGTTCGACGCGGTGGTGGTGTGCCTCTGCCTCTGCAGCATCCCCGACGCGGCGAGCGCGCTGGCCGAGGCGCGGCGCGTGCTCAGGCCGGGCGGCGAGCTGCGCCTGCTGGAGCACGTGCGGCCGCCGGGGTCGGTGCTGGGCCCGCTGTTCGACTGGCTGACGCCGGCGTGGCGGCGCATCTCGGGCGGGTGCCACCTCGATCGCCGCACGGGCGAGCTGGTTGCAGCCGCGGGCTTCGAGACCACGAAGCAGCGGCTCGACTGGCGCGGCGTGAGCCTGCAGCTCGTGGCCCGGCGGTGATCGGTCCCGCGCGCCCACGTGGTATCATTGAAAAAATGGGCTTCAAGCCGAGCGACGACGGCAAGGTGGTCGAGGGAAAGGTCGTCGTCTACCTGCGCCCGCGGCGAGGCGCGGAGCCGCCGCCCGACGACGCGCCCGCAAAAGCGGAGAAGGCCGGCGCGGACAAGAAGGAGAAGCCCGCGCCCGCTCTCGCAAAAGCGCAGATCACCAACCTGCGGTGGTCGGTGAGCGCGGCGAAGCACGGAGACGAGGTGGAGATGCTCGCCGACGTCTCCGAGGGCAAGTCGCTGCTGTTCACGGTGGAGCGACGCTCGACCAAAGGCCAATGGCAGGCGCTCGGCAGCGTCAAGGCGGCGGTCGAGGGCGGCACGGCGCGGGCGTCGATGAAGCTGGAGCATTCGGGAGCGATCGATCTGGAGCACTGCCGGTTCCGCGCGCGACTCGTGTAGACGCGATCACGACGGCTCGCTCGCCACCGCCGAGGTCACGGTCGATACCGAAGCGCGGCAGGCCCGCGGACGCTAGAACGCCGACGAGCCGGTGAGCGCGCGGCCAATGCTCAAGGTGTGAATCTGGTCGGTGCCTTCGTACGTGAAGGTCGATTCCAGGTTCGCGGCGTGCCGCAGGATGTGGAACTCGCCGGCGATGCCGTTGGCGCCCAGCACGGCGCGGCAGCGGCGCGCGGCTTCGAGCGCGATGCGGCAGTTGTTGCGCTTGAGCAGGCTGGTCTGCGCCGGGTGCAGCTTGCCGGCCTCCTTCAGGCGCGCGAAGTGCACCGCGAGCAGCGAGGCCTTGACGATCTCGCTCGCCACGTCGGCGAGCTCGAGCTGCACCAGCTGCTTCGCCGCGATCGGCACGTCGAACTGCTTGCGCTCGCGCGCGTAGCTGACCGCGATCTCCAGGCACGCCCGCGCCGCGCCCAGCACGCCCCACGCCACGCCGAAGCGCGCGTTGTCGAGGCAGCTCAAGGGGCCTTTCAGGCCGGCCGCGCCCGGCAGCCGGTTCTCGTCGGGCACCCGCACGCCTTCGAGCACCAGCCCGCCGGTGATCGACGCGCGCATCGACAGCTTGTGCGGGATGTTCTCGGTGGAGTAGCCGGGCCGGTCGCGCTCGACGACGAAGCCGCGGATGCCGTCGGACGTGCGCGCCCAGACGATGGCCAGGTGCGCGACCTGCGCGTTGGTGATCCACAGCTTGCGGCCGGTGATGACCCAGTCCTTGCCGTCCTTCTCGGCGCGCGTCTCCATGCCGCCGGGGTCCGAGCCGTGCCCCGGCTCGGTGAGGCCGAAGCAGCCCAGCGCGCGGCCCGCGGCCATCTCGGGCAGCCAGCGCTGCTTCTGTTCCTCGGAGCCGAACTTGAAAAGGGCGTACATCGCGAGGCTCGTCTGCACCGACACGAACGAGCGCAGGCCGGAGTCGCACGCCTCCATCTCGTGGCAGGCGAGCCCGTACGCGAGGTGGCCCATGCCGGCGCAGCCGTAGCCTTCGAGGTTGGCGCCCATCAGGCCGAGCCTGGCGATCTCGGGCAGGAGCTCCATCGGGAACCGGCCGGCTTCGTAGTCGGCCACGATGCGCGGCATGCAGCGCTCTTTGACGAACTTGC
>Ga0335081_10008414_pt1 | contig 16547 bp, 10 predicted proteins | sample Lox_Sample_35_FD_206713 | JGI IMG/M metagenome (GOLD analysis project Ga0335081, IMG submission 206713) | Soil microbial communities from Loxahatchee National Wildlife Refuge, Florida, United States - Lox_Sample_3.5 | ecosystem: Environmental > Terrestrial > Soil > Wetlands | place: USA... | reverse complement strand
TTCTTCCTGCTGCCGTTCCTGATCGTGTTGAAGATCAGCCTGTCGCAGACCGCGATCGCGCAGCCTCCTTACATTCCGGTGCTCGATCTCGCCGCCGGTTGGCACGGCGTCGTCTCTTTCCTCGCCGGGCTCTCGCTCGATAATTACGTTCTGCTCGGCTCCGACCCGCTCTATATCTTGTCCTACGTCAAGAGCCTTGAGATCGCGGCATTTTCGACGCTCGCCCTGATCGTCGTCGGCTACCCGATCGCCTACGCCATTGCGCGCACGCCGCCGCGCTGGCAGGCGATCCTGGTGCTGCTCACCGTGTTGCCGTTCTGGACTTCGCTGCTCATCCGCGTGTACGCGTGGATGAACATCCTGCAGCGCGACGGGTTGCTCAACGATGTGCTCATGGCGCTTTCGATCGTGAAAGAGCCGCAGGTGTGGCTTGCGACCGACGCCGCCATCTACATCGGCATCGTCTATTCGTATCTCCCGTTCATGGTGCTGCCGCTCTATGCGACTCTGACGAAACTGGATGAGACGCTGCTGGAAGCCGCCGCCGATCTCGGCTGCCCGCGCTGGAAGACGTTCTGGCTGGTGACGCTTCCGCTGTCGTCGCCGGGGCTGCTCGCGGGCTCGCTGTTGTGTTTCATCCCGATTGTCGGCGAGTTCGTCATTCCTGATCTGCTCGGCGGCTCGCGCTCGCCGATGATCGGTCAGACCATCTGGACGGAATTTTTCGGCAACAAGGATTGGCCGGCGGCGTCCGCCGTGGCCGTGGTGCTGGTTTGCCTCCTGGTGACGCCGATCGTCGTTTACCAGCATCAGTCGATGCGCGGAGCGAAGCGGACCTGACCATGCGCAAGGTGTCCGCCTTCAATCTTCTGGCCCTCGGCCTCGGCATCGCCTTTCTCTATCTGCCGATCGTCATCCTGGTCATTTATTCGTTCAATGCTTCGCCTCTGGTCGTGGTCTGGGGCGGCTGGTCGATGCGATGGTATGCGGCGCTGCTCTCCGACGCGCCGCTCCTCGATGCGGCCTTCATCAGCGTCCGCCTGGCGATCGTTTCGGCGACCGCGGCGACGATCCTGGGGACGCTTGCGGCGCTCGCCCTGGTACGCTTTGGCCGTTTCCACGGCCGCCTGCTGTTCACCGCGATGATCTACGCCCCTCTGGTCATGCCGGAGGTGATCACCGGCCTGTCGTTGCTGCTCCTGTTCGTGGCGATTGCCGTTGACCGCGGTTTCTGGACGGTTGCCATCGCCCACACCACCATGGCGATGTGCTTCGTCACCGTGATCGTCCAGGCGCGCCTTCTCGACTTCGACAGCAGCCTCGAAGAGGCGGCGATGGATCTCGGGGCTCCGCCGCTGCGTACGTTCCTCGATGTGACCCTGCCGCTCATCCTTCCCGCGGTCGCAGCAGGCTGGATGCTCTCCTTTGCGCTCTCGCTCGACGATCTCGTGATTGCGAGCTTCACCACCGGGCCGGGCGCGACCACGCTGCCGATCCGCATCTACTCCGAGGTACGGCTTGGAATTAAGCCGGAGATGAATGCGGTGTGCAGCATCATGGTAGGCGTGGTCGGCATCGCCGTCATCGTCGGCTCTCTGTTTAGCAAAATCACGGCCGCGAGAAGTGTGCCGGCGCTGCGGTAAGTGTCCGCGGCGTCGGAGCTTTTGCGCCAGATCTTTTACGTCATCTTTTACGTCCGGAGCGGCCGGATTGGGTCGCTTAGTCGCGGCTCTCGCCGGGCGGCCGGAACAGGTAGAGGAGGAACCAGATCGGGACGATCACCATCGAGCCGAGCAGCAGATTCGGCAACGCCCAGGCCAATCCCGCCCGCGCCAACTCCTCGATGCGCTCGGACGAAAGTCCGGTAGCCTTCACCAGTTCGCCGGTCGTGATGCCGAAATGACCAAGGATCGTGCCGACGATGAGCGAGGCGACAAGGATCTTGACCAAAGTACCGGCGAGGCGGCCGAGCATCCTGCCTCCGTCACGGGCAAGGTGGGCCCGCTGATTCGTTTGGCGGAATCATAATCGATCGGCGGCACCGGGGCACGCCAAGCGCGGCGTCGCGTGCTTTCGGGACCCGCTACTCGGGACTCTTGGGCGCCGCCGGGGGCGCCGCGGAAGAGGCATTCGGTGACGCCAGGATGCTGTCGATCACGGCGCGCACGGCGCTGCCCGCCGTGCGTTCCTTGATGGCCTCAAGCAAGGGCGCGGCCGCACCCGAGCGGCGGATCAGGCTTTGAGGGTCCGGCCGCATGTCCGGATCGTCCCATGGTCCCTGCACGACGAACGGCAGTTCGAATTCGTTGCCTGTGGCGCTTGAGGCGAGCCTGGCGACGCCGGTGAGGTCGAGATCGCGCGCGGGGATCGATGCCTGGCCACTGACCGACAGATGCACGGCAGGACCGTCGATACGCATCGTCTCCACCGCCACGACGCCTTGCGCGACCTTCAAGCTCACCGCGAGCTGATCGAACGGGGTGCGTCCGGTACGGAAGTCGCCGTTGCCGCCAAGGGGTCGCCGCTCCAGCCGGCGCAGCAACTGCTCGACGTTGATGCCGGTGAGCGCGCCGCCATGCGCGGTGAGCGTGGCCGTCCCTGAAAGCGTGCCGGCCACCGCCATGACGGACTCGCCCGAGCCCTCGAGGTTGAGCGCGAGGTTGCCCTTGCCCTCGATCCTGTGGAGTCCGAACACCTGTCCGAGGCAGTTGTCGAGATCGACATCCACGAATTGCAGATGCGAGGCGGCGGCGATGCCGCCAGTGGCGTTGACGGCGAGCCCGAGCGAGCCTTTGGCGACGCCGCCGAAAGCCTGGGATTCGCCGATCGCAAAATCAAGCTTGCCGTTGCGCATGTTTGCGGCGACTGCCGTACGGCCCAACTGCGCGTTCGCGATTTTCACGCTTGCGGCCGAGAGCCGCAGATCAAGGGCGAGGTCGGTAAAGCCGTCCAGCGTGATCGGCACCCGGTCCCAGCTGCGTTCGTTGGCGGCAAGCAGCCGGATTCCGGACACATAGGGTGTCAGATCAAGCGCTTCCGCTGCGAGGGTGCCCTGGACCGCGCGACGGCCGTCGGTTGACAGCGTCAGCACGCCCTCTGCTGAATTGCCGTCGAGTTCGACGTTGACGCCCGACAGCGACACCATGCCGTCGGCGATTTTGCTTTGCGCCCGCAGCGCGAAGCGGCCGAAGCCGCCAAACGGCGGCTCGTGGGCGTCAGTCCAGCGCATGGCATCGCGCAACGATGGAGAGTCCACGCTGAGCGTGCCTTCGACGTTGAGCGTCGGCTGGTAGCTCGCGGCGCCGTCGAAGGCGAGCTTGACCGGTGCGCCGGCGACCCGGAGCTTGAGACCGGAACGTTCGCCGGTGAGCGCGCTCAGAAAATCACTCAGCGTGAGCGATGCCTCGAGCGGCTCTTCTCGCCACACGAAACGGCCATTGGCTCCAAAGCTCCGCGAGATCGAGGGCCAGGCAAGCTGAAACTCAACACCTTCGAGGCGCTCCGTGACGTCCGTCCCGGCGTAGCGATTGTGGACGACGACGACGCCTTCGCGAATGCCGATCTCGGAGAAAGACGGCGCGTGGCTGCGGTCGGGCTCGAGAGCGTGCGCGAGCGATTCGATCAGTCCCGACCAGTTCGAATGTCCGCCCGGCAGGAACGTGACCGTAATGGTCGGCCGCACCAGCGTGACATCGGCTATTTCGATCCGGCCGGCAAGGAGCGGGAAATAGCGCAAATGCGCCGTGAGCTTTTCCGCCATCACCGCCGGTTCGCCGGTGCGGTCGTCGCCGAGCACCACGTCCTCGAAGCTGACAATGCCGGACGGGAACAAAGACACCGAAACGGGGCCGCGCAGGATCGGGTCGAGCCCGGTGACCGCATGGATCTCCCGGCTGACCGCGTCCCGCACGGCCCCCGCCGGGATGAGAAACGGCACAGCGATCAGCACCGCAAAGGCCGCCGCGAGCACGGCGGCGACGGCGATCGCGAGGCGTTTGAAGCCGGTAGCCGCAGTCACGGGACGCGTTTCCGATTTTCGCTGAGCGGATCGAATGCGGGGTGCAACAGGTCGTTGCCAGCAATGCCGGGCATCTGTGTCACTTTCGTGGCCGCGGCAGCGATCCGTCCGCCCAAATGGTTGTTGCCAAAAGGCAAAATCCGGCCGACCTGCATCTGTCGACGCTGCTTCGAGGCTGGCGCCGACCGGCTCAGGGTTGGCCTGCTTCTTCGCGCGGTCAACGGGCTGCCGCCTGCCGCGGCCGCGCTGGCGTCCGTGCGACTTCGGCGATCATCTTTTTGATCATGGCCCGACCGAAAGAACCGAAATTTTCCGCAACCAGAACAAATGACCCGGGGCCGCCGACGACATGTCGTCGATAATAGTTGTCGAGGCCTCCCGGCGGGTTCGTGTGGTCGGGATTCCACGACAACGGAGTCTCGCTGAGGATGACGAGACCGTTGATGGTGACGCCCTGGGCGAGCGCTTCATCGCGCGCAAGCATCACGTCGCGGCCGGCGTTGTTGGTGCCGTCGCCGGAAATGTCGATCGTGTGGCGGGCGGATTCATACGGCGCGTGAGCGAGCTGTGCCATCGCGAAGTCGATTGCACCGCTGATCGAGGTGCGATCCGCGAACGAGCGCGGCGCTTCCAGGAGGCGGTCGCCGAAGCCTTTCGCGGAGTCGGGGTCCGCAATCACCGTCCAGTCGACCAGCACGTGTTGAGAGCCCGAACCGGACCACTCGATGAAGGTCAGGCCGATGCGTCCGTTGCGGCCGGAGCGGATGGCGTCGAGTACGCGGGGGTCCGAGACCGCGGCAGCGTAGCCTTCGCGTTGCAATTGGAATTTCGTGCCGTCGACGCTGCGCGAGACGTCGGCGGCCAGCACCAGCAGAAGATCGACTTGCTCGCCCGCCGCCGCCGCTATCGGGATTAACGCCGCACCGGCGACGATCAGAGTCAGCAGGTTTCTGATCGTTCGCATTCCCGTGCCTTGATTTCATTCGCCTTTTTGACGGCGCAACTCGACCATAACCAAGTTTATCACGGATCGTGGCAAAACCGAGTGGTTCCGGTCGCTTTCCGTTAACCGGCGACGATGCGCGCGGGCGGAAAGCCGATCTCAATGAGCGTCCCGGCATTCGGTGCGCTCGTGATGCTGAAGTGGGCGCGGTTGGCTTCGGCGAGCGCCTTGGTCAGCGGCAAGCCCAACCCGGTGCCGCCGGAGCCCCAGCTGGCGGAGGTTGCCGTCTGGCGGAATGGCTGGAGCGCGGCTTCGATATCCGCGGCGCTCATGCCGACGCCGGTATCGCGCACGCGCAACAGCGCCTCGCCGTCGTCCGAAAGCGCCGTCGAGACGATCACCTGGCCTCCAGGGCCGGTGAAGCGAATCGAGTTCGAAAGCAGATTGAGTACGATCTGGCGCAGCGAACGTTCGTCCGCCATCACCCGCGGCAGTCCTGGCGTCAGCGAGGTTCGGATGATGATGCGTGCGCGGTTCGCCTGCGGCTGCATGATGCCCACGCACTGCTGGGTCAGCTCGTTGAGGCAGACGCTGGCAAAATTGAGCTCGAGCTGGCCGGCTTCGACCTTGGTGAGATCGAGCAGGTCGTTCAACAGCGAGACCAGGTGTATTGCGGCGGCGTGAATATCCCTGAGATATTCGCGATAGCGCTCGTTGCCGATCGGGCCGAAGCGTTCCGCCATGATCACCTCGGCGAAGCCGGTGATGGCGTTGAGCGGCGTGCGGATCTCGTGGCTGACCTTGGCCACGAAATCGGTCTTCGCCGCCGCAGTCCTCAGCGCCTCCTGCCGGGCCGCCCGCATTTCCTCCTCGATCCTTCCGAGCGCGGCCGCGTCGCGCAGGACGGCGCAGAAGCGGTCAGCGCCGACACGGGTCAGTGTCATCGTCACCGGAATACGCTCGCCCCCGCGCGCGCGGGCCATCACTTCGAGAACGTCGGCTGGCGTGTCCTTGAGGACCGCGTCGGTGTTTTGCAGGAAGCGATCGAAATACTCGCGCGCGCGTGGTTCGCTCTCGGGGGCGAACAGCTCGCTGAGCGAGCGCCCGGGTAGCTCGTTTGCCGCTCGCTCGAACAGCGCCTCGGCGCTCCGCGTCGCTGTGATCACCTTGCCGTCGCGATCGAGCAGGAGGATTCCCTCCGCCGCCGCATCGAGCATCGTCTTAAGATCGCGGATCTCGTTTTCGGCGGCCCCGAGCGCAAGCGTCGTCGAGCGCCGCCGCTCCTCGGCTTCACCGCTGGTCAGGATGAGAGCGCGCGCCGATCCCTCCCGCCAGGGCAGCGCGACCAGGCGCCCTTCGAGCGGAAAGCGATCGGCGCCGCGGGTCACGATCGGCAGCCTTTGTGGGCCGCCATCCTCGGGAAGGGCTCCGGCGCCGAGCTCGGCGAGAACGGTGGTCAGGCCGCCGGACGCAGCCAGCGCCTCGAGGTTCTCATGGCCGGTCCAGTCCAGGAAGCGGCGATTGGCGTACAAAAGCGCGCTGTCGCGGTAGACGAGCACGCCGGCCGGAATGCCGTTGAGCAACGCGAGCACCAGCGACTCTTGCCGCTGGGTGCTTTCGTCGTGGAGAAGTTGCAGCGCCAGCGTTGCGCTGGCGGCGGTGGTCTCGCCGCTCTCGGCCGGTGCGGCACCGACGTCCGCCGCAACGCGCCGATCATGGTCCGGCGGCGGCTCGCGGTCGCGCGCCGCTGCGTCGGGCTCGGACGATTGTTGGGAGTTCTCCGAAGTCCTCTCGGCCGCGTCGTTCGCAGCGGCGTCGTCGCGCTCTCCGCGCAGGCGCGCGGTCAGTTCTTGCGCGAGCTCACGGAATGCCTTGCGTTCCACGACGCTCAGGCTGGGCGTCTTGGGTTCGCTCGCGGCGCCGGAACGAAATGGGACGACATTCGCCGCGGTGCGGAGGCTATGGGATTCCGCGCGGGCCGCAATGTCAGTGGCAGCGGGCGAGGAGGCGGCAGGGACCATGGTTCGTCCCATCTGCTCGAGATCGGGAGCCGTGTCCGCCGCGGCAGGCGCGGCGCCGGAAGCCACGGTGTGCGAGGCGACGACGACAGGGCTCTCGGCCTCCGGCGATTGAGGCCGGGGCATGAATCCGATCGGGCGCTCGCGACGCATCCGCATCAGTTGGTTGATCCGCTTGATGTCGCGGCAGACGCCGAAGCCGCGATAGCCGCGAAAATTGCGGTCGCGATCGAATACGGGAAGACCCGACAGCTCGACCGACAGCGGCTCGCCTATCTCGTCGACAGGCCAGGAGATGACGATTCCGCTCCAGGTCTCGCGCGTCGCAGCCGCCCGCAGGATCTGATTGTCGGGATCGAGCTTGAGCTCCGTGGCGACCTCGCTCCATTGGCGGCCGAAGGCCGCCATGGTGCGCGGCCCCACCAGCTCGACGAATTCGTCCGAGCCGATCGCGAAACGTCCCTCCACGTCCATCTGCCAAACAAACCGCAGTGGATGACGCCGTTCGTGCTGCGCTTCATCGCGCGCGGGGGGCCTGGATGGTACCTGAGACTCCGGGGCGGCCTCGGCGAGGGCTGGCGAGGCGGCTGCTGCTGTCTCGGTGAGACTTGCGGCCTGTGGTTCGGCGGCCGCGGCCGCGGCCTCGCCGGGCTGGGTCATGGCGCTGGGAGATTCGTTCGCCGGTACGTCGAAGGCGATCATCAACACGGTCGAGCCTGCGCTGCCGAGACGCTCCATCGTCACCGGGCCGTAGCTCGTCGTGCCGCGCGCGTTGCCTGATGCGAGCGCCTGGGCAGCGAGCGCGTCGACACCAAGATCTGACAGCGTGCTGGCGCCGCCGAGCCGCGTGCGCGCAGTCGCCGTCGCGTCGACGAGCGCGCCGTCTGGCGTGAAGGCGGCAAGCGTGCGCTCGCGATCGGGAAACAGCCGGCGCACGCGCTCCTGCAAGGTTAGCGGTACCCCCGCCGGCTCTGTCGCGACGATCATCACCGCAGGCGTGCCGTCGGCAAGGACGACAAGCGAGCAGGCACAGGTCAGTGCGCTCCCGAATCCGGCGCCGAAGCCGCGCAGACGTTCGAGTCGAACGTGGCCCGTCGAGGGCAATGTGGCAGCAAGGCGAACGACCTGGGACGCGGCGGGTTCGCCCGGCCCAAATCCGCGCGTCGCGCCGTTGAAAATCGCCGCGCCGACCGGATTGGCCCACAAGATCTGTGACCCGTCCGTGCTCCACAGCCAGGCCGGCGCTTGGCTCGTCGCGTGGTCTGCAAGCTGGGCCACAAGTCGCGGGTCGCGGAGTGGCGCGAACTGTGACTCGACGATCGGCATGCGAAAAAACTCGTTTGCCTAAGGAATTCTTAATAGAACCGGGCTTGCTTGCCGTCCATGCCGGAACCCCTTCTCCCGACCAGCAAGGGGGGATAACCTTAATGTCGCAGGCGAAAGCGTGGCGAAGATGCGGCTCTTGCAAGCCGGCGGTGACCTCACGCTAGGATTGCGCTGCCGGCGCTACGAGGAGCAGATGATGGCCAAGGAACCCTTCGAGCAATTCGCGATGCCCAACGAGGTGCGCGCGTTCGTCGAGCAGAGCGTGGCACAGGCAAGAACGGCGTTTAACGGGATCGTGGACGCGGCTAATCAGGCCGTGAGTCAGTGGCAGGGACAGGCCAAGGCTGCTCGCAGCGGGACGAGCGAGATCGCGCACAAATCGATGGCCTTTGCCGAGAAGAACATGGCCGCGACGTTCGACTTTGCGCAAAAGCTCATGCACGCGAAGGATCCGACGGAAGTCATGCGGTTGCAGCAGGAGTTTCTGGCGAGCCAGATGCAAACACTTTCGACCCAGGCTCAGGAGCTCGGACAAAGTGCTGCCAAAATAGTGATGGATGCTGCCAAGCCGAAATCATGAATTTCCCCGCGAGTCGGATTTATCCCCTCTGGTCGGGACGAATTCAGATTTCTCAATGACTTATGGATATTTTGTGCAATGCAATAATTTCTATTGCGATGCACCAAGATCTCTGCTATATTTGATATTGGAAGACCCCGGCTGGTGTGCTGCGTTTGGCTGCGGGTGGGAATGAAGGTGAAGCCTCGCGCGATGGGCGGCGAGGCTTATCGGCAATTCCGACGTGAAACAGCCCAGGACCGCAAAAGCAAAGCAAGGATCAAACATCATGGCGGAAGCCACAACTGCCCCCAAAGCAAAGACGAGCAAACCCGCAATGGGCGGGTTTGAAATGCCGAAGTTCGAAATGCCGAAGTTCGACATCCCGAACGTCGAAATGCCGGCCGCCTTCCGCGAGTTCGCCGAGCGAGGTGTTGCGCAGGCCAAGGACACCTACGAGAAGATGAAGGCCGCCGCCGAAGAGGCGACGGACGTGCTCGAGACCACCTACTCGACCGCCTCCAAGGGCGCGTCGGATTACGGTCTCAAGGTCATCGAGGCGGCGCGGACCAACACCAACGCGGTGTTTGATTTCGCCACTGAGCTGCTCGCGGCGAAGACGCTGTCGGAAGTGGTCGAGCTGTCGAGCGCCCATGCCCGCAAGCAGTTCGAGGCCATGGCGCTGCAGAGCAAGGAGCTCGGCGCGCTGGCGCAGAAGCTTGCTACCGAAACGGCCGAGCCGATGAAGGCCGGCATGACCAAGGCCTTCAACAAGGCCTCCTGAACGGTCGCGCGCTTTTCGAGTTCATCGTAGAGATGGGCAAGGCCCGGGCTTGGTCCCGGGCTTTTGCTTGTCGGCAACATCGGCGTTTGGCTCGCACGCTTTGCCGCAGCACGGCATGACTGAAATCCGGGCCGAAATCCTCACTGCCCTCGTGCCGCGCCTTGCCAAATCGCAACGTTCCTCCTAGTGTCCCGATTGCGAAGTTCGCATGATTATGCGGCACGATCGGTTGCGAACTTCGGAATCGAAAGGACACTAGCAAATGTATTGTTCTAGTGTGACTTGGGTTCAGAAGTCCGCATGACGAGTCAAGTCGATATAATGATGCGGACTTCTGAACCGCCACACTAGCTTTCGCATGCCGCAAGCCGGCCTGTGCAGCTGTAGCTCAGTTGGTTAGAGCGCCTGACTGTGGATCAGGAGGTCGGTAGTTCGAATCTACCCAGCTGTACCAACGAACTGTCGTAAACGAAGAATGATCTTCAAATGCCGTTGGCGCAGTCGTCGGCATCTGAAATAGCCCACCACCAGGCGGGATTTGCGGGCGGAGATTCCAGGTGGCGCCGCTTCATGCACACCGGCAATTTAATTTCTCATCCCGGACATGAACAAAACAAATGCGCTCTACCCGCGCGGCCTGCCGCGAATGGGCTACCTGATCGACACGGCCGAGTGCGCCTCCGCCTCGGTTAGCCATTTGGACAATTCGGCGTCGAGCTTGTTTTCGGCCTTGAGTTTGCGCAGCTCGCGGGCGACAAAGGCAAACCGCTGCTCCGGATCGTCCTCCAGAAGCGCGAGATCGCGGTTGAACTCGACCACGTCGATTTGCCACTGAAGATTGGTGGCGTCCATGGCGGCGAGCCTCTGCGCAAGATCGAGCGCCGTGCGATAATTGGTCCGCGCGTCCTCGGTCTTGTCCTGCCTGACGAACACGTCGCCGAGCTTGCTGTAAGCGACGGCGAGATTGCGCTGCCACTCGACATTCATGGGATTGGCGGTACTCAGCCGCTGGGCTATGGCCAGGCGATCGCGATACGATTTGACCGCCTCATCCAATTCGCCTTGCGCCAACAGCACGTCGCCGATCCTTTCGTCGGAGAGCGCGAGATCGCTCTGCCACACGGCGTTGTCCGGATCGGCGGCGACGCGCTGCTGACGAATGGCAAGTCCCGCGCGATAGCTCTCAAGCGCTTCGGCCAGCTTCGACTGCGCCGCGAGGATGTCGCCGGTCTTCTGGTAGGACAGGGCAAGGTCGCGCTGCAGAGCCGCGTTCTGCGGTTCGGCCGTTGCCAGGCGCTTGCGAATGGCAAAGCTCGCGCGATACGCGGTGAGCGCTTCAGCGAGGTTCGCCTGCTTTGCCAGCACGTCGCCGATCTTCTCGTGCAGTGCGGCAAGGTCGCCCTGCCACGCCGCGTTGTGCGCATCGCTCGCCACCAAGCGTTCGCAAATGGCGAACCCCGCCCGGTAGCTGTCGAGGGCTTGTTGAAGATTGCCCTGCGCGCCCAGGATGTAGCCGACTTTTTGGTAGGACAGGACGAGGTTGCGCTGCCAGTCCTTGTTCTCCGGGTCGGTTGCCGCCAACCGCCGGCGAATGGCGAGCCCGGCCTGGTAGCTGCCGAGTGCGCCGGGTAGGTCGCCCTGATATCCGAGCAATCTGCCGATCTGATCGTCGGACATGGCGAGGTCCTGCTGCCAAACCGCGTTCTGCGGGTCCGACGCCGCCAGGCGCTCGCGGACGGCTAGGCTCGCCCGGTGGCTGGCGAGCGCGTCGGCGAACTTGCCCTGCGCCGCCAGCGCGACGCCGATCCGGTCGTCGGCAACCGACCGGTCGCGTTGGGCGTCGACGTTCTGCGGTTCGGCTTTGGCGAGGCGTTCGCGAATTTCGAGGCTTGCGCGAAAGTTGCTGAGCGCCCCGGAGACGTCGCCCCGCGCCAGCAGCACATCGCCGACTTTGAGATAAGCGACCGCCAGATCGCGGGCGGCGGCCTTGGCGTCGGTCTCCGCCAGATGCTCCGAAATCGAAAGGTTGGCGCTGTAGCTCCTGTAAGCCTCGGGCAGGTCTCCCCGCCGCATCAGGACATCGCCAACTTTGAGATGGGACAGCGCCAAGTCGCGTTGCCACATCGCGTTCTGAGCATCGGCGCCAGCAAGACGCTCGAAGATGGCAAGACTGGCGCGGTAGCTTTTGAGCGCCCCCGGCAGATCTCCCTGCTCCATCAGCACATCGCCCATTTCGAGGTCGGTGATACCCAACTCCTCCTGAAATTTGACGTTGGCGCCGTCCTTCGCGGCGAGCTCCTGCAACAGTCGGTGCGCTTCGGCGGAATTCTGCCGCTGCTTGGCGCTGTCGCCGAGAATTTCATAATTGCGGGCGAACTGGATGAGCATCCACGCTTTGCGGTATTTCAATTCCGGCGTCGGCCGCCCGAGGCGTCCCATGTCGTCAAACAAACCCTCCGCATTGGTGAGAAGTTGGAGCGTTGCGGTGCGCGGGACATGAAATTGCTCCGCCTGGCTGACCGCGGTATCGACAATCTCGGTGGCGCGATGGAGCGTGGCGTCGAGTAGCGCTTCATTGGTCTTGAGCTGCTGCCAGGCGAAGGCCGCGCTTGCCGCCGCGGCGACCGCTAGCGCCAAAAGTGTGCCTGCGAGCGCAGCCCAGAACTGAATGCGGCGCTTGCGTGCGCGTTCGTCGCGCCGCACGATCTCATCAAGCTGCAGCCCGAGAAGTCCCGCCACCGCCTTCAGCTTGGCGAGGTTCTGGCCGTCGCCCTGAGGCCGCGCGTCGGCGGCAATCGGCTCCTCGCGCTCGTGCGACAGGCTGCCGTCGGCGGCGAGCTTGAATTTCAAGGCCGGAGGGAAGCACTCGCGGCTGGGATCGCCGGGTTCGCCATCGACAATGACCGGAATGATGCGGCCGCCGCGGCCGAGCGCCTTGAACCGCCGCACTTCCTCGTTGACGTAGGCGCTCTGCGCCGCGTTCGGCGAGCACAGAACGATCAGGAATTGCGAGCCGTCGAGGGCGGCTCGTGTCTGCTCCGTCAAGGAATGCCCGGCGGAAAAGTCCTCGCGGTCGCGGAAGATCGGGGAGAGTTTCTTCGGAATAGGACCGACGGGCGTCGGGCGCCCGACCAGATCCTTATCGATCCTGTATCCTTCGAGCGCCCGATGCAGCCATTGTGCCCAGGGGGTGTCGCGGTGGCTGTAACTCAGGAAGGCGCGGTAGGTAATCGGTGCAATGTCGGACACGCAGCCGCTCCGGGGATACGGCGGGTTGGGCACTCTTACATGCGGATCAGAGGCTCGCAATGCTGCGGTGGATAGCTGCGGTCGGCTGACGCACCAACGCGCCTTCGCAGCGACGGGCGGCTTGCATTCCTCGCCCGCAGCGGAGAACCTAGCACTTTGGGGCTCAAGTCCCATCCTCGCTGCGGGGCGGCGTCTGCGGGCGCGTTGCGTTTGGGGTTCCTACGGGGTGCAATCATGTCTTCGGACCAGCCGGAGGCCTTCCAAAAACCGTCGATGAGCCGCACCGCGTCGCTCGGTCGCAAGTCTCGCGGCTGCGCCGCTTTCCCGCTGGTCTTCATGTTTGTAGGAACTCCCGCTTACGCCCAAAGCGCACTTTGTCCGACGAGTTTCGGGTCGCAGACCGGCATTGTCTTTCAAGGCAGCACATGCACGAACGGCGTCACGGGCGCCTACTCCAATGCGGCGCTGGCCAGCGAGTCGCTGAGCCAACTCACGCAGTCATCAACCCAGGACACCACCAAGGCCACAATGTCTGCGGTGTCCGAGCGTCGTGCAGCCGAAGCACAACGCTCAATGTCCGCGTCGCGCTTCGCACCTGAGGCGCCGGATCCCGCCTTGGCGTCGATGCCGGCGGCGCTGATGGCTTTCGCACCAACAAATCCGATACTGACAAAAGCGCCTGCTGTCGAGGCGCCGCACTGGGCGTTTTGGACGCAGGGCTACGGCGAGTACGAGCAGTTCAACGGACAGTCCGCAGGCCTCGGGGAATTTTCCACATTGGCGCTCAACGTCAAAAGCACCACGTGGAGCGGCGGCGCGCTCGGTGGTTCCGACGTCACCTTCCGCAATCTGGCGTACGGAGGCGATGGGCTCATTCTGGGACTGTTGGGAGGATACGAAGCGGCACGCGCGTCGCTCAATGTGGCGAGCATCTCGTCCGACCCGTCCACCCCGACCGGTTTTTCGACGATGACGGCAAACCTCTCGGGTCCGGTTACCGGGGCCTATGCCAGCTATTTCAATGGCGGCTTCTCGACCGATGTCGCGTTCAAGGTCGAGTTTTACGATATGAGCCTCTCGTTCGCCGATCTGCTCGGCTTCAAAAGCGCGCCGGGCTTTAGCCCGACCTCAGTGCCGTTTAGCGGCAGCGGCTCGACGCGGCTCGACGTCTATACTGCGAGCGGGAACGTAAACTACCGCATCCCGATTGCTTGGAATTTTTGGGTCGAGCCGACGGCCGGCTTCGCCTACTCGATTTCGAACTTCGCCTCAGGCGCCGACCAACTGGGCTTGGCCGACGGTTCGGTCTTGCGGCTACAGGGCGGCGATCGCGTTGGGTTTGACGGCGTCTGGAACGGAATGCGGGTGACCACCGTGTTGACGGGGCTGTTGTACGACGATGTTTTGGTGACCGGCGGAGTGCTTGCGAACGCCGCCAACCCGCTGATCGTCGCAGACCAAGGGAAGCTGCGCGCCGAAGGCATCCTTGCTTTCAATCTTTATCAAGGGAACGGTGTGTCCTACCTCGTACTCGGCGATATCCAAGGCGGAGAAGGCCTGTTCGCCGTCGGCGGCAAGGCCGGCGTGCGTGTCGCGTGGTGAAATGAAGGCCTCGCCGCGTCGAGCCTAGAGTCGTTCGGTCCCGCTGATCGCCGCGGTTTTGGCGAAAAGCGACAGTCCCCACCCGCTCCGCGCCGCGATTCACCAACACTTCGGTACGTCTCATTCAGCGCGGCTTTACCTTAACGCGATATTGCCGCCGGGGAACGAGGCTCCCTTAGCTATTGTTTGTTATCACCGCGAGCGGGCGGACCTTTTCACCAAGTTCAGTGAATGCAGTGACACGACCGAGTACATTGACGGCGTTCAGAAACGCAAGCGCGCCGGTGACATTAAGCTCGGTCGAGGCGGCGCGTGACCGCGCGGCGCTGTACGAAGGGCCGCCGAGCGAAATCCAACAGACGGTCACGCTCTCGGTCCATGACGACCTTGCCGCGATCGAGAAAGAATGGCGCCGCTTCGAGGGCGTTGCTGATTGCACCGCGTTTCAGACTTTCGACTGGGTGTCGACCTGGCATCGGCATATCGGGTTGAGAGACGGCGTCCGCGCCGCCATCGTCGTCGGCCGGTTCGCGGACGGCGACATCGCCTTCATCATGCCGCTCGCCGTGGTGGTTGATTGCCTCGCGACCCGGCTGTGCTGGCTCGCCAGGGAGGTCTGCGACTACAACGCTCCGCTCCTTGCCCGCGACTTCTCGCAGCGTGTCGCGCCGGCTCGCTTCCTTGCCGTCTGGGACGATCTCCTTGGGCTGCTGCAGCACGATCCGCTTCTTCGTCACGACTGGATCGAACTCGACAAGATGCCGCAAACGGTCGGCGCCCAGGTCAACCCGTTCACCTTTCTCGACGTGAAGCTCAATCCCAGCGGCGCGCATCTGACGCATTTGAGCGGCGACTGGGAGGAATTCTACTACGCCAAGCGCTCGTCGGCGACGCGCCGACGGGATCGCACCAAGCGCAAGCACATGTCCGAATTTGGCGAGGTCCGTTTTGTCAGCGCCGCCGACGCTGCCGAAATCCGCGGCACGCTTGCGACGCTGATGGAGCAAAAAAGCCGCTCGCTCGCGCGCCGGGGCATCGCCGATCTGTTCGCCGATGCGGGACGCCGGGAATTCTTTCTCGATTTCGCTTCCGACCCAAGAACCCGGCACATGGTTCACGTCAGCCGCGTGGACGTGGGAACGACCTGGGCGGCCGCAAATTTCGGCATGGTGTTCGGCGACTGCTACTACCATGTTCTCGCCAGCTACAACGAAGACAGCGCCTTCTCCAGTTACGGGCCCGGTGCGCTGCACCTGCGCGAACTGCTGGCGTATGCGATCGGGCTGGGCCTCAAGCGCTTCGACTTCACGATCGGGGACGAGCGTTACAAGCTTGAATGGTCGGATACCAGCCTGAAATTGTACGATCACGCCAAGGTCGTGACATGGCGCGGCCTGCCGGCCTGCTGGTCTTCGATCGCTTGGCGGCGCGTCAAGCGCTTCATCAAGCAGACGCCGCTGGCTTGGCGGGTCGCTTCGCGGGTGCGCATCGTCCTCGGCGCCATCACCCGTTCGCGCGCGCGTGCCGACCAGCGCCAATCGCCGCCGCCCGCCGAATGAAATCAGCTTCGCGCGGCTTGCCACGGCATACGGCACGAAGCATGTGGGCGGTATGCTATATCGTCTGCGTGCAATGACGGAGCGCCTTCATTCCGGGAGAATTTGATCGTGGCCCAAGCGTCTTGGCCGGACCTGCCGTTGCCGGCTTGGAGCGAGACCTGCAACACGCTGCACCTCTGGACGCAGATCGTGGGCAAGGTGCGCCTCGCGGCGACTCCGCTCATCAATCACTGGTGGAACGTTACCCTGCACGTCACCTCACGGGGCCTCGTCGCGCCGGCGAACCCCTATGTCGGTGGGGCGTTCGACGTATTATTTGATTTCATCGATCATCGGCTTCTGATCGCGACGAGTGACGGACGCGCGGAAAGCTTCGCCCTCGTCCCGATGCCGGTGGCCGATTTCTATGCCGCGTTCATGGATCGCCTGCGTCGCGTCGGCGTCGACACGCACATCTGGACGATGCCGAGCGAGATCGAGAACGCCGTG
>Ga0335081_10008413_pt1 | contig 16547 bp, 15 predicted proteins | sample Lox_Sample_35_FD_206713 | JGI IMG/M metagenome (GOLD analysis project Ga0335081, IMG submission 206713) | Soil microbial communities from Loxahatchee National Wildlife Refuge, Florida, United States - Lox_Sample_3.5 | ecosystem: Environmental > Terrestrial > Soil > Wetlands | place: USA... | reverse complement strand
GGGCCAACGTCTACGCGGCTGTCCAAATCGCCAAGAAGCTAGGGCCCGGCAAACATGTGGTCACCATGATTCCCGACTCAGCCGAGCGCTATCTATCCAAGAAAATTTTTGAAGGTGGGGTCTAGCATTCAGCCATCAGCATTCAGCCCTCATGCGTTCAGCAATAAACCGTCCTTACTGAGTGCTGACTGCTGAATGCTTCATACGAAAAAACTATGAACAAGAAAGATATCGCCGCCGGCTTCGCCACTCGCGCAATCCACGTCGGGCAGGAGCCGGACGTGGAAACCGGCGCAGTCGCCGCGCCCATCTATCCCACTTCCACCTATGTGCAGCAGGAAATCGGCAAGCACAAGGGCTACGAATACGCTCGCGTCTCGAACCCGACCCGCACCCGCCTGGAAGAAAATCTCGCGGCGCTCGAAGGTGGGGTCGCATCCCGGGTCTTTGCCAGCGGCATGGCGGCCATCAACGCCCTTTGCACCATGTACAAATCGGGCGATCACGTGGTCGCGGGCCACAATCTTTACGGCGGCGTGCCACGGCTGTTCAACCAGGTCCTTACTGGCTATGGAATCGAGTTCACCTACGTCGACACCTCTGATGTCGACCGGGTTGAGCGCGCCATTCGCAAATCGACACGCATGGTCTACGTTGAGACACCGACCAATCCGCTGATGGCGCTGAGCGACTTGAAAGCCATCAGCCAAGTTTGCCGGCGCAAGAAAGTAGACCTGGTAGTGGACAACACGTTCATGTCTCCATATTTTCAGCAACCCATCGCGCTGGGCGCCGACATGGTAGTTCACTCGACGACAAAATTCCTGAACGGTCATAGCGACGGGCTTGGTGGAGTGGTCGTCTGCACCAAACCCGAGCAAGCTGAAGAGCTAGGCTTCGTGCAGAAGGCGGCAGGGGCGATTCTTTCGCCCTTCGAATGCTGGCTGGTGCTGCGCGGCGTGAAAACGCTTGCCGTGCGCATGGAACAACACAATTGCAACGGCCAGCAGGTCGCCAAATTCCTGGTGGGCCATAAGAAAGTCAAAAAGGTTTTTTACCCCGGACTGCCCGATCACCCGCAGTTCGAACTTGCCAAGAAGCAAATGAGCGGCTTCGGAGCGATGATTTCTTTCGAGACCGGATCGCTATCCAATGCCAACAAGATGCTTCGTAAGGTTCGCGTGTGTTCATTGGGTGAATCTTTGGGAGGAGTGGAAACCCTCATTTCTCATCCCGCAACCATGACGCACGCCGCTCTGGGCGAAAAAGGAAGAAAAGAAATCGGCATTACGGACGGGATGGTGCGAATTTCGGTAGGGATCGAGAATGTCGAGGACATCATTGCCGACTTGGATCAGGCGTTAGCAGCGATCTGACGCGTTGTCAGGATGACTCCAACGGATCGATCACTGGGACATCGAAATCTGAAAAATGTGCTGTGTTGTGCGTCGCAAGAGTAGCATGATTCGCGACCACGATGCCGGCAATCATGGTATCCCGCAGATCTCCGCCCCGTCCCCGCTTTTGACGCAATGCCATGAGATCGCCGGCCCGTTCTGCCGCAGCGACATCGAAAGACGCGATACGATAAGAGATAGCTTCCAGAACTCCATCAAAGGCCCGCATTAACGCAGACTGGCGTCTTCCCGCTTCCAAAATCTGTAATCCAAAACGGATCTCAAGGACTGTTACGGACGTGGTCCAGACGGAAGTGCGGGCTTGTTGGTCCAGCCAGGCGACAATTTTCTGATCGGGGGCTTGCTGCATCAGGGCAGAGAGCACATCGGTGTCGAGGATCGTCATTCTTCAAACGTCGGAGGATGCACCTTGTGTCCCCGCAGCAGCGGAATCTGTTTCGTCAGGCCCACGTTCCTGAACAAAGCTGAAATCTCTGAACCGAGGCCAACTGACGCGAGATTTTCTTCCTGCGCTGCGCCGCGCAAAATATCGCGGACCTCTTCTTCCATGCTTCGACCATTTCGCTTGGCGCGGAGCTGGAGCCTGCTCTTCACGGTATTTTCCAGGTTCCGGACTACCAATTGTGCCATGGTGATATCATGATATCATTATAGAGCACCCGGCGCAACCCAGACTCATTTCATCGATTCGTCGATCCAATTCAAATACTCTTCACTGCCCGCCTCCACTGCCAGGCATAAGCATTCCGGCAACTCGTAGGAGTGCATCTCTTTAATAGCATCCCGCAATTTCTCGAATGCTGCCTCCGTGGTCTTGATCCACAACAACCACTCCTCTGACTCTTCGGACTTGCCTTTCCAGCGGTAGATGGACACAACCCTCGGGACGATATTTACGCAGGCCGCAAGCTTCTTCTCAATCAATCCCTCGGCGATGCGCCGCGCTTCATCGACCGAGCCGGCAGTAGTCAGGACGAGCCTCTTGTCAGTCATATAAAATCAATGTTCCTCGGATGCCGATTCTTGCTCCCTCGGCATCTCAGATTAGCACTTCAAGGTATTGCGATGGCCACTCAGATTAAGTTCGGAACCTCCGGTTGGCGGGCGGTGATCGCTGAGGATTTCACTTTCGCGAATGTTCGTCGCGCGGTGAGCGGCATTGCGCGCTACGTGGCTTCGCAAAAGCCCGCGGGGCCGCGTGTCATCGTGGGCCGTGATCCGCGATTTCTGGGCGAGACCTTTTGCGCCATGGCTTCCGACATCCTCGCGGCTCACGGAATCACCCCGGTCGTGATCTCCGAGGCGTCTCCAACCCCGGCGATCTCCTATGCGGTTCTTCGTGAGAAGGCCGACGGGGCCATCAACTTCACCGCCTCGCACAATCCGCCGGAGTACAACGGCATCAAGTTCTCGACACCCGATGGCGCCCCCGCGCTGCCCGAAGTCACCAAAAGGATCGAAGCGGAGGTTCTCGCATTTGACGAAGGCCTATCCTTCCCAGCTCCAGCTTCAAAGCCTTCCGCGCAGAGTTTGAATCCGCGCGGCATGTATTTGGCTCGCCTAAAAGAGATCGTCGATCTCAAAGTGATCCAGAAGGCAGGAATTCGCGTCGTTTTCGATGCGTTTTGGGGCGCAGCTTGTGGCTATCCTGACACTTTGCTGCGAGAGACCGGAATTGAAGTCGCGAGCGTGCACGACTATCGCGATGTCCTCTTCGGTGGGCATGCTCCAGAGCCGGACGATCACCTGCTAAACGATCTCCGGGAAAAAATGCGCGCGACCAAGGCCCACCTTGGCATCGCCACGGACGGTGACGCCGACCGCTTCGGCATCGTCGATGAGGACGGAGCCTTCTTTCAGCCCAATTACATCATTGCTTTGCTGTTCGACTATCTGGTCGAGAGCCGCGGCTGGAAAAACGGAGTAGGTAAGTCGGTCGCCACCACAAACTTGATCAATGCATTGGCTAAGCATCACAGGATCGAGCTGCACGAGACCCCAGTCGGCTTCAAATACATTGGCGAGCTCATTAAGCAGGACAAGATCGTCATCGGCGGCGAGGAGAGCGCGGGGCTCTCCATCCGGTACCATGTCCCGGAAAAAGACGGTGTCCTTGCTGGACTGCTCTGCTGCGAAATGGTCGCCTGCCGCGGGAAATCCCTCACCCGGCAACTCCACGAGCTATTTGCCAAAGTTGGTTCCTTTTACCCTAACCGAGAAAACTTCCGCTTGACGCCGCAAGTCAAAGAGAAGTTCACTGGTAAGCTGGCGCTCAATCCTCGCGACTTTTTCGGTCGCCAGGTGACAGAAGTGGTACGCACCGACGGGCTGAAACTGATCCTCCAGGACGGCTCCTGGGTCTGTTATCGACTGTCGGGCACGGAGCCGGTGGTACGTGTCTATTCCGAAGCTGGCAGTGAGGCGGAGCTTGAGAAGTTGAGCGCGGCGGCCAAACAATGGATCTTCGAGTAAAGCGGTTTCCCAAAGTTCGATCGCTGCCTAATCCCGAGGAAAGCCTGCGTTCGCTGGTCGAGCGCGCTCCCGAGGCGGAAGCCTGGGCGGACCAAATGCAAGACCGCCTCCGTCCAACACTGACAATGCTGTATGGATTTCGCCGCCGCATCGCCACTGCTGCCGTCACCGCCTTCGCACTCTGGATGTTTGTGCATGTCATGTTTGGCGCCAACGGCATGGTGGTGTACCGTGCGAAGAAAACGGAGTATCAAACCCTGCAGAAAGAAATCGACGGTCTGCAACAGGAAAATCAAAGTTATACGCAGCAAATTCAATCTCTGCAAAGCGATCCCAAGACCATCGAGAAAGAAGCGCGCGAGCAATTACACTATGCGCGTCCCGGCGAAGTTGTGTATGTTGCTCCGCCTCCTCCGCCCCCGCAACACCCCGCGACAGATGCCGCCCGGAAGTAGAATGCCGTGGAAGCGTGATTTTCTGTGATATAGTTCCACCAATCCAACTTATCAGTGGGGCATCGACGCTTTATCGATCGAGCAACTTCGCCGCGATCGCGGCAGCGAACGTCGAAGGGAAGAGATTTCAAATAAATTATCTGCGGCTTGGCCGCTAAATCAGGAGCTCGGAATGAAGAAGATCGCGTTAATTTTGCTGGCTCTCACGTTGATGTGCATAGTGGTTGTCTGGGCCTCGGCCGCCGATACAACAACCGTGAACGGTTATGTGAGCGATTCCATGTGCGGGGCAAAGGGAGCGAATGCCAACCATGCCGCTTGCATGACGAAGTGTTTGGGCAAGGGCGCCAAGGCCGTGATTGTGACAGATGGTGACCAGAAAGTATTGACCGTCTCGAATCCCGATGCCATCAAAGGGCATGAGGGACATCACGTGGCTGCTACCGGGCATGTGGAAGGCGACTCCATCCACATCGAGAGCCTGAAGATGTTGTGATTTAAACGGGAAGGGCGGCGCAAGCCGCCCTTTCATCCTTGATCTGCAGTTTTCTTACCGTACCACACCTTCCAGCGGTGAACTCGCGGTCGCGTACAGCTTCTTAGCCATCCGACCTGCCAAATACGCCTCGCGTCCGGCCAGCACCGCGTGCTTCATCGCTTCCGCCATCAGTACTGGTTCTTGCGCCCCGGCAATGCCGGTATTCATAAGCACGGCATCCGCACCCAGTTCCATCGCGATGGCGGCATCGGAGGCTGTACCCACACCCGCGTCCACGATCAGCGGTACACCGGTGATCATTTCACGCAGGATGCGGATATTGGCGGCGTTCTGAATGCCCAGCCCGCTGCCGATCGGCGCCCCCAGCGGCATAACCGCGCTCGCTCCGGCATCCAGAAGGCGCTTGGCGAAGACAATGTCGTCCGAGGTGTAGGGCAGCACGGTGAAACCTTCCTTGACGAGAACCTGGGTGGCTTCCAGCGTCGCCTGCACGTCAGGGTAGAGAGTCGCCCGGTCGCCGATCACCTCGAGCTTCACCCAGTCGGAGATTCCAACCTCGCGGCCTAGGCGTGCCGTGCGGATTGCCTCGTCTGCCGTGTAGCAGCCCGCGGTGTTGGGCAGCAGAAAGTATTTCTTGGGATCGATGTAGTCGAGCAGCGATTCCTTGCTGCGGTCGAGATTCACGCGGCGCACTGCGACCGTGACCATCTCTGCTCCGCTGGCCTCGAGCGCGCGGGACGTCTCCTGGAAGGATTTGTATTTTCCCGTTCCCACGATGAGCCGGGAACGGAACTCGCGTCCGGCAATAATCAATGAGTCCGTCATGGGGATATTGTAATGAAAGACGGGCAAGGCGGCAGGTGATCTATGCACGCAACGCCGGTTCTAGTGTGTGACCGTAAAGACCCCCGAACTGATCGCGGTGCCGCCCTTGGTTTCGATGCCGATTTTTCCAGTTTTCGCGCCTGAAGGGACGGTTGCGGTCAGTTGCGTATCGGAGTCCACGGTAAACTGTGCAGGAATGCGGTCGCCGAAGCCCACACCTTTCGTTTGCGTGAGGCTGACTCCGGTGATGGTGACCGATGTGCCAACGGGGCCGCTGGGAGGATCAAAGCTTAGCAGTTGAGGTGTAACACGAAACGGCTGGTTGCTGGTTAGCGTGCCCGAGGGGGCGATTACGGTAACGAGGCCCGTCGCAGCGCCGGCAGGAACGGTAGCTTTCAGGAAAGTATCTGAAACAACCCTGAAGTTCGCGAGAATGCCGTTGAAGGAAACAGACGTGGCCCCCGTTAGTCCCTGGCCGAGGATTCCCTCCAATTGCCCGACCTTCCCCCAACCACGAATGAAAGCAGCGAAGGCGCCAACATCCATATCCACGTCGAACACCGTGCCATAAATGTCGTGGATCCCACCTTGCGACGTTGTTCCATAGAAAAGTCCATTCGTGGACTGAGTTACACCGGCTTCAGGAACGGAACCGTTATTAATATCGAAAATCTGAATCGTGGTTAGCTTGCCAGCCGGAGAGATGTTGAATGCTGTGCCGTTGCCATCTTCACCGCCGAAAATAGTCGTGCCGTAAAAGTTGCCGTCCGTACCACGAGACAAACCCGCGTAAGGCCAATAACCGTCAGGACAGTTGTTGCCAGAACAAAACTTGTGGAACGTAGTGAACAAGCCCTGCGGCGTCAACTTGAAGATGGTGCCGCAACCCCCGGTGCAAAACGACGTGTTTCCGCCGGCAACCGTGGTGCCGTAGAAACTCTTGTCGGTGTTTTGCAGCAGGCTGGCGTGTGGATTAGCTCCGTCCGTCGAGGTGAATTCGTGGAGGGTTGTTAGCTTGCCATGCGCTGTCATCCTGAAGATCGTGCCGCAACCCTTTGCACAATTGCTAGCGTTTCCGCCGTTCAGAGTAGTTCCGTAGAAATTGCCGTCAACAGCCTGAATTAGGCCTGCGTACGGGTTGGCACCATCAGTGAAGTTGAAGCTGTGCAGCGTCGTTACTTCACCCGTCGAGGTGATCTTGAATACCGTGCCGCAAGGTGCGCCAAGGACGCAGCCGGTTCCAGCACCACCGTTCACCGTCGTCCCATAGAAATTGCCATCGCTTCCTTGCACCAGAGGTGCGTAGGGATTGCCGCCATCCGTGAAGCCGAAGTTATGTAATACCGTTACCGTTCCACTCGGTGACATCCTGAAGACCGTCCCGCAACTGCTGCAGCCAGCGCCACCGCTGCCGCCGCCAGACGTCGTACCGTAGAAATTGCCGTCTGTACCGAGGATGATTCCGGCAGCGGGATAGGCGCCGTCGGTGTTGTTGAAGCTGTGCAGCGTGGTCAACTTGCCTTGGGTGGTGATTTTGAAAACGGTGCCACAGCCGTGACCATAATAATCGTCGTAACAATCGCCGCTGCCACCATAATGGGTTGTGCCATAGAGATTGCCGTCGATCCCCTGTTGGAGCGATTCAAATTCAGGTACAGCTCCATTCGCGCTGTTGAAGTCGAGCAGAACTTCCCAGGGCGACGGTGCGCGCAAATTCTCTCGATATTCATTTACCTTCGAGGATGCTTGCGGGAGCGAAGCCGTCGCGACGCAGAGCGCTGCAAAAACCGCCCTCAGTTTGCACCGATTCACTCTGGTCATGTGAGATCCTCCCAGACGCAACAATTGAGCGAACAAAAGACGGGAGGTTCGACTGCAACGCGGCATTCGAACCGGCAGACGAGAATTATGTTACGGGTGCGAAGGGCAGTCAAGCGGGAAATAACTCGCCGTTCCGTGCGTTAGGTCGTTGCACGGAAAAGGGAAGGTCGGCAGTGCTTCCGCCTTATTCTGGTTGTCATTCAGAGGGAAGCGAGAGCCTGCCCTGAGCGACCCGAAAAGGAGTCGAATGGAGATCTGCAGCTCTTGCGGCGCAAAAGCTAGAGACTCGGCTACGATCCGTTCTCATTTCCGGATGGCTGGACCGGGTATCTGGCCATCGCCAGATCGACGATTTCGCCGATCAAATCAGTATAGGAACGTCCCCCTGCTTTTGCCGCCATCATAAATTCCTGCTTGCTCGAAAGCCATGGGTTCGGATTGGCCTCGATGACGTATACCTCGCCTTTCGGCGTGAGCCGCATGTCGATGCGGCCATAGTCACGGAGCTTTACAGCCTGGTAGGCGGCCAGCCCCGTCTCCTGCAGCTTGGCAGTCGCCTTTTCGTCGAGATCGGTTACGAGATTCGACTTGGTGAGCTTGTAGCCTGGGGTATCTTTTTCAAATTTCACATCGCGGCTGGCGATCTTGGGCGTGCCTTCCGGCAACTTCGACAGATCGAGCTCGACCAGCGGCAGAGCCTGCGCACTCTCGTAGCTGCCGAGGATGGCTGCGTAAATTTCTCGGCCTTCGATGTACTCTTCAATTAGCGCGGGCGAGTCGAATTCGTTCTGAATATATTCCACCCGCTCCATTAACTCCTTCACGCTCTTGACTACCGACTCGGCGTCGATGCCGATCGAACCGTCCTCCCAGAGCGGCTTCACGATCAGGGGAAATTCAATATCGTGCGCGTGCTCGATGCGACCGCGATAGGAAGTCGCAAAAAATGGCGTCTTGATGCCATGAAAAGCGAACATCTTTTTCGCGGTGGACTTGTCTTGCGCCAAGAAATGCGCGTGCGGACCTCCACCGGTATAGCGAATTCCCAGCAGGTCCATATAAGCCGCGACGTTCATTTCCTTGGTGTCATCGCCTGCAAAGGACTCCGTGAGGTTGAAGACCAGGTCGGCGCCACATTTGGCCAGCGACGTCAGGCACTGTGGCGTCCCATCAAGCACCTGATAGAACGGTTCATGGCCGAGCTTCTGCAGTGCTTCGAAGATCTCCTCGCGGTCTTCCTTTTCTCGCTTCACTTTCCGCTTGGATTTCTTTTTCTTTTTCGCCGCGCTCTTTTCTTCTGCGTCTGAAGTCTCTGGTTCATCGCCCCAGACGTCGTAGAGCACGGCGACTTTCAGCTTTGCCGCGGTCATTTTGCTCTCCCCACTCGACTTGCTGATAACAAATTCATGGTTGCACGAATTTTCCTCTCGTCATGTAGTTCATCGCCAGGGCGGTCGCGTACACCGTGATCTGGATCAGGTGTTCCGGTGCGCGTTCGGAATCTGCGTACAGCTGCAGTTCCCCCACCTTCCTCTCGATCGACTCCAGCAGCTTCTTAATTAACGGCCGTTGCGCTCCCGTCCAATAGGCGACCTTGTCGACTACGGTTTTGCGATGCTCCTGCAAAAATGTTTGAGCCGGTTGCGCCGTCTTGCGTCGCTTGGAAACATCGAAGATGTCGTGTAGATCGGTATCGAGCGGCAATTCTCCCAAGAATGTTCCATCGCCGTTGCGCTGATAAAAGTCCGCAACCGTCATCTCCATCTCATCGACGGTAACATCGGTTTCTCCGCGTCGGCGCACCGGATCAACATTGCTCAATTCCCGCGCGATGCGGTCCATGTAGCGCAGCTTGGCCATCGCTCCCCATCCGCGGTAACGCCTGCGCCATGACGAGCGTGGTGTCAGCCATACCGCGAAAGTTTCGGCGAAGTCCTCGTCTGGATGCTTCTGCGCATACCAGCCCGGCAAATAGCGAACATAGTCGCGGGAGAAGGGGACGGGACGATAGTTGTCGTGATAAGGACGGCGAAACGGCCCAAAAAATTGTTTCCACTCCGGTGTCTTGTGCAACTTGTAAGCGTAGTTGAACGCGTGACCCGCTTCGTGCCGCAGATACATCATGATCTCGCGCGAGTCTTCCAGATCGTTCGTCTGTCTTTCCAACTGCGCCAGATTGGGATCTGCCAGATAAAACGGAATTCCAATCACCGGCTCGCCCGATGGGCACCCCCACTCATCGGTGAGGTAACACGGAGGGTGAAATTTGTTCAGCTTCTTACTGGCAAGTTCGCGATACAACTGTTGCACGAAACGCTCGAGAGGCGAGCCTTCGATCTTCAGGCCGAGGTCGCGAATCGGCTTCTGCAGAATTTCCTGCAACTCCGGACGTAATGTTTCGGCTTCGTGCACGTGATCAGGTTAAGAACAATCCCACGGTGCGTCGCGAAGAAACGGGGAAGGAAAATCAACGCAATTTATTCAACAGTAAACCATAGCAAAACGCACCAGTAACTCGCAGGTAACGGTGGTAACGAAAACACGTCGTCGGCTCTCAGTCGCAGGCCGTTGGCAAAACTATTTTCAAATTGCGAACCACTAATGACGAACGACCAACGCCGCTCGCTATACCGGCGAGTGATACCCCAGAACAATCATTTCTTCCGCGATGCGCCGAGCCTCTGGCAAGGTTGCTGCTGCCTTGCGATCGATCTCTGCCGGCAGGTCTCGTTGGATCTTTGCTAATTCCTCATCGAAGATTCGTGTCACCAGTGCCGGACTGTGTTCGATCATTTTGCCATTCTCATCCGCAATCTTTACCTTGTGCCGCACCCGCTGCGCGATCATCAATCGATAGATGCGGTCCGTCGCCAGGTCCTCCATGTAACCATCCAGCAGGCTCGCGCCTTTTCCGTTGAGCACCCCGTTGCGATAGCGGATCACTGTACGTGCCGCGGCACGCGTGCCCGCCAGCGTGGTCTTGCCTACGCCTTTCGGAATCGGCCGCAGGTCCGGATGATTGCTTGCCAACTTGGGACGCTTCATCCCCTGGTTTGGATTCGGGAATTGGGCTACCGCAATCGCATTCTGATCGGGATGCCCGGTCCAGGCGCCGTCCATCAGGCAGTTGGATTCATTCTTCTTGTCCTGCTCAAGAACTTTGAGTGCCCGCTCATTCAACTCCGCGTCGGTGCGACTAGGGTAAAGCGCCGTCATTCCGCCGATGGCCAGAGCACCATGCTTGTGGCAAATTTCCGGAATCAAAGTGCGCAGGTTCTGGAAGAAAGCGACATCGTGAGGAATCGTGTTGCGGTCGGGCAGAATCCAATCCGGATCCTCGAGCATGAAATGAATCAGCGAGGCCATGTAGTCCCAACGTCCGAGATTCAGTCCCAGGCAGTGGTCGCGGAGGTTGAACAGAAACTCCTCCATCTGAAAAGCCTGCGGATGCGATTCGACCAGCGCCATGCACTTGATGTAATTTGCCGGAAGCCCCTTCGATTTTGCCAGCATCTGAAAAAGATCGCGCCACCACAAAGCCTCCTCTGCCGCCTCGGTCTTTGGAATGTAAACCGAAAAATTGTGCGGCAAAGACGCCGGATCAAGTTGGTACCAGAGCAATGTCACATCGAGCAATGACGCCGACATCAGTTCATTCTTGATCACTCCCCCTTGGCTGAGGTGGAGGCCGCGCGGACGAATCCAGGTAACGGTGTTCGAACGTTGAACTGAAATTTGTTTCTGCCGCTTTTGGTCGTAGTAGCTCAGTTCGTACTGGTAAGCGGCAAGAATGTTTTTCACGCCCAGCAGGATGCTCTGCCACGTGTTTGCGGTCGAGTCTTCCAGGTCGAGCATTACTCCTGGTGATCCGGAGTTCAGCAATTTCACCGTGAGTTCGGCGTCGTCCGCCGGGCCGGTCATCTGATTGCGCTGGTCGGCGCACCATGCCGGCAATTCGATGCGCCAATCGTTCGTGGTCGCTTCAGATGCCGGTAGGTAGGTGGGAGGCGTTCCGCGGTGCGAGGCGACCAGCACTTCCTTCCTTTTTGCTGCCAGCGCTTGTTGGCGTGGAGTGAATTGCTGATGAAGCGGAACCAGAAATTGAAAAAATCCCTGAGGAAGATCTCGTTCCGGAACCATGTTTTCCGGAGCGTAATTCGGCTGCTGTACGGCTACGTCGGCATCGAGAGCCATGCTTCGAACTCCTTGGGAAGCTGGTCGCGGGATGTTTTCCGCGTGTATCTTCGATGCTAATCCGCGTATGGACGGCGATGCAAACCTCAAGGATGGCTGACAGCTACCACGTCATACGGCCGCATCATTTCATTGTCCTCGTGCTCCAGCAGGTGGCAATGCCACACGTATCTGCCGGCATAGCCCTCAAACGGAACAATGATGCGGGTAATCATTCCAGGCTCGGCGCGGACCGTGTCCTTCCACCCAGCCTCCGTGGGATCCGGCGGTGTCTTCTCGCCCCGATAACGCAAGATGTTATGGAACTGCAGCGCATAGGCGTCATACCGTTGCCGATCCAGGATTTGAAATCTCACCAGGTGCAGATGAATTGGATGAGTGTCGTCTGTGAGGTTGCGTAGCTCCCAGATCTCGACTGAATTCAGTTTGGGGTCTTCGGTGACCGGCATGTTCCAGTGCGTGTTATTCAACAGCATGGTCATGGGATTCTGGTATGGATCATCGACTTCCCCGAGGGTCAGCACACGAGTCTTTACAGCAGCCGATTCCGGAATTTTGCTGAAAGGGCGCAAGCTGGCGGGCAGGGAACTCGGATCGCTCACCTTACTGCGCGAAACGCGAAACTGCATGACCGGCTGCGAGAAGTCGTTCCTCAGAACAATCTGCTCGCCAGCGTGCTCGGCGAAATCGATTACTACGTCGGCGCGCTCAGCCGGAGCCAGAGTGACCTGCTTGATTGCGAGCGGGGCAGGGAGCAGTCCTTGATCCGTGCCGATTTGGTGCATGCCTTGCTCGTTGGCCAGTGCAAGATGAAAGAACCGTCCATTCGCAGCATTCAAGATCCGAAAGCGATATTTCCGCGGTTCAACTTCGAGGTAAGGTAAGAGCTTTCCATTGACCAAAATCGAATTGCCAAAGAATTCCGGAATCCAGGGCTTGCCCGGAAATTGCGAAACCGGATAGTAGAGCTGACCGTCGACATCCAGCATGCGATCGTAAATGACCAGCGGAATTTCATACTTGTGTTTCGGAAGGTTCAACGCATCTTCCACGCTGTCGCGGACGATGCAGACACCGAGCAACCCGGCCATCACATTCAGTCGATTCAGGCCCAGGGAGTGGTCGTGGTACCACAACATCGCAGCATCCTGATTGTTCGGATAGAAATAGGTCGCCGCCTTTCCGGGGACGTACCAGTTTTCCGGGTAACCGTCGCCTTCTGGCGGAACTTTCGCTCCGTGCATGTGGATCACCGTGCGCACATCGGGTTTGTCGGCCTCGGCGCCGTGGATGTTGTGATCGATGGGTAAAAAATGAGCAGTCGGTAGCTCATTGGCCCACTCGACCAACATACCGTGACCGCTCTGCACCTCCAGAGTGGGACCGGGAGAACTCGATCCTAATCCCCACATGCGGGTCGGCTTCAAATCACGGTGCACCTTGTATTGAACCGGCCCCATAGGCAGCCGGTAGTAAGGGATCTTGGAAGATGGATCGAGTGGGCTGGGCCGTTCTCCCACTGCTCGCGCGAGTGGCGGAATCGGCAGCGCGTCAACAAACGCTGTCAGTGAATTGGGGTCAATTACCGGCTTGATCGGAGGGGCAGGTTGCGGGCGCTTCCTCTGCGGTAATAAAAGAGCAGCGGCGGCGAATCCAGTTTGTTGGATGAATTCTCTACGAGTTGGCGACAATACTAAACAAACCTCCGAATCGGCGATCTTTGAACCTAACACACAATCAGGCATGCGGAGCTGCCTCCGCATGCCTGAAGTTCCCTAACTACCTGGCTAATCTTGCAGTCACTTACGGAATGGGCTCGCCAGTATTGGGACTCAGAACCAGGACACCGTCGCCGCGGATCTGGCTGAAGTCAAACATCTGGTTCAGGGAGTTCGCGATAGTGTCGAATGAACCCTGGCCGATCCGCTGTCCACCCAACCAGTTATCCTCGACGAAGTGAATCACCGAGCTCAAATCGGTTACCGTATGATCCACATAATTTTCCCGCGCCCACGGCGAAACCACCAGCAGAGGCTGGCGCATGCCGTAACCGCAGCGTCCCAAGGCATGAGCGTTGCCGGGGTCGATGCCGGGAAGCGCGGTAGCTGCGTTCCCGCAAGCGTTCGGTCCGGTCAGGCCGTCAGCAGAGCCAGTCGATTGATTGACGATCGGACCCATCTGATGGTCATACCACCCGTCCGAGTCGTCATACAGGATAACTACGGCGGTATTGCTCCAACTGGGCTGCTCTTCCAGGAAGTTGATTAACTTGACCACGAAGGTCTGCTCGTCGAGAGGATCCGAATAGCCCGCGTGTCCATCCTGAAAAGCCGGGGCCTTGATGAAGCTTACTGCCGGGAAATTACCCGCCTTCACTGCATTCACGAAATCCACCACATCGTAATTGTGGTTCGCAGGGCCGGCGTTGCCGATTTCTGCCAGGTTCTTGGGACGGGTGTGGTTTGGATTAGCGGTCGAAGCGTAATACCCAAACAGCGAATGGTGGGGAATGTAGTCAGCCGTCGTTCCGGCCAGGCCTGCCGAGCTGCGCTGACAGCCCGTGGTTCCGTTCGCATTGACAATGTTCAGGTTGTAGCCGCCCATGAATGAAGCCCAGGAGACGCCAGCGGCGGTTAACAGATCTCCAATGTTCTTGCCGCCCATCTGCCCCTGAGCGCGACTCGGATTGGAGCAAACGTCGCCGATCGGGTCGGCGTCGCCAATCATGGTCAGCGAGCCGTTGCCGCCATCGACTTCGTCACCGGTTCCGTTCAGAGTCTTAACAACACCGTTCGTCTGACCCGAAACCAGGTTCAAGAGCCCGGGGGTCGAAGGACCGAACGTGCTGCTGTAGGAGTTGTCGCTCATGGCAAAGTGCTGAGCGTAGTTCCACAGCGCAGTTGTGGTGTTGCCATCGTAGTAGCCCATTACCAGGCTATTGGCGCCGCCAGTGTGAGTCGGGAACAGGTCCAGGAGACCCATGTCGAAAGCCAGTTGCTCATCGAGGTAGTCGTGATCCTGGTCGGCAGTTACGGCTTGGGAACGGTCTAGCCGAAAAGGATTGCTCGCGGCCGGGCCATTCAATGGGTTGAGGTTGGGGTTGTTGGTGAGCAGCGCGTTGGTTAGTCCATTCACCGTTGGGGTGCCAGTGCGGGCGTGAAACGGCGGCTCGCCAGCAGGATTGGTCGCGTTCGGGTAGGTTCCAAAGTAGTGGTCGAAGGAAACGTTTTCCTGGAAGATGACCACCAGGTGTTGTATCGGGGTTGCCGTGGCTGGCTTGGCGGCGGCATACGCAGGCATAACACTCGGTCCCAAGGCGATCGCCAATGCTGTCACAGAGGCCAGCATTTTCCTGGGGGCGGCTGATGCTCTCAATTTTTTCAACATCTCTCTCTTCCTCCATCCTTCGGCAGGATATGAGGGCTCCCTTGCTGCTAAAGTCATGGGCCGAAGGAAACGTCAGACTAGAGAGGCCTTGTTTCGCCAATGTGACGCGATTGTTAAACCTGAGTGAATTGCTCAAAAAATAAACAGTGCCTCTGTGGATTTTCGTGACACTAAGCGGAACTGCGGCGGCGTTTTGTGCTGCTTTCGAATGGTGCGCGAAATGCCGTAATGGCTGTCGTGCAGGCCGCGCAGTCGCAGCCTTCGGTGGTAGGAGATTGCCAAGCCGCCACCGCGTCCAAACGGTAGCCTACGCCGCGAATGGTTTTCAGGAAGGAGGGCCGTTTGCGGTCGGGTTCGATTTTCTCCCGGATTCGCCGAATACAAGCGTCCACACTGCGTGGAGTGACAAATTGCATGTCGCCCCATACCGCGTCCAGCAGCAGGTCCCGGGTGAACACCTGACCCTGGTGGCGCGCCAGGTAGTCGATCAGGCGAAATTCCAGGCTGGTGGTGGGGATTTCCATTCCCCGCACGGAGAGTTTCATCGCCCAGCTGTCGATGAGCAAATCAGGCGACTCGGACCGTGTGGGATGCATTACCGGAACGGAGCGCCGTAACAGGGCCTGGACGCGTGCCACCAATTCCCGCGGACTGAACGGTTCCGCCACACAGTCATCCGCACCCGATTCCAGGGCCTGTATCCGCTGTTCGTCGGAGTTATTCCCAACCACAAGGATTAGTGGGGTTCCATTTAGTGACGGGTTCTCCCTAATTCGTCGGCACAGGCCCAAGCCGGATGAGCTGGGGAGAACCACAGGAATCAGGATGATCCCGGGACGGTCCTTCTCCGCTTCTGAAATGACCTCGGCGGAAGCCAACACTCGGACCGCATATCCCAAATTCTCCAGTGAGTGCCGGACCAACTCGCCAAGCTCAACAAACCCCTCTACGATGAAAACCGACTGCGTCATGCCTGTGTCCCCGTGCACAGCACTTTGTGGCTGCCGGTCATCCTGTATCGGCCAACGGTTACTCCTTTGCCGATCACTCTTGATGACAGATATGAAATTGCGCTAAAGTTGGTGCACTCCAATTAGCCAAAGGCCTTGGAGATTCCAATCAATTTTCATAGGTTGCAGAGAAACCGGCTCAACCGACGTGTAGCTTGCATTAGTGCAGGCAGTTTATTCGGTCTTGTGTTACGGTGAGGTGACTGAAGTGTGAATGCTATGTAAATTCTCGGGACAGCGTGCCGGAGAATGTCAAGATCATTTGCTGGGCTGCCGGTAAGATCACGTGACGATGTGATCTGGATCACACCGAAAACCAGGCGAATGTTTTAGATTATTCGTTGCCGTAATTTTCTCGTGACGTTTGGGGGGGCGAGCGAGACGTGAATATCTCAAAAAATGGGCGACATAATATGTCGGAAGAAAAGCTTCTACAAATTCACAGACTTCACTTGGGGTTGTATGC
>Ga0335081_10008412_pt1 | contig 16548 bp, 15 predicted proteins | sample Lox_Sample_35_FD_206713 | JGI IMG/M metagenome (GOLD analysis project Ga0335081, IMG submission 206713) | Soil microbial communities from Loxahatchee National Wildlife Refuge, Florida, United States - Lox_Sample_3.5 | ecosystem: Environmental > Terrestrial > Soil > Wetlands | place: USA... | reverse complement strand
CGACAGCGTCGTTGATATGCAAAGCGCTAAAGAACTAAAAGCCATCGCCGTAGGAATTCCAACGGGCACAGCCACTATGGAGCAGCTTAAGAAGGCCTCTTCAAACTTCATCATAACTTCTCTAAGTGACCTGCCAACGCTCATCAAAGAAATAAATAAACCTTAGGCAACGGTGACGACGCCTTCTTTGATTATGAGTTTTCTTTCCCTGACGAGTCGCCTAAGGATTTCGGTGAACACGTCTGGAACACTTTCAGCTGAACGGTTAAGCCCAAAAACCTTTGCGGTCTCCCAAATCAGCGATTCTTGGCTAATCCCCAACGCGTAACGTGTAACTAGCAGCATTGCGGATTCGACTTCTTCAGGTGGAATGTATTCGGCTCTGCGTTTTGACTCAGGGACGCCTTGCACCGGAACCCTGATCGGGGTTTCTTTCAACGTAGGTGACCAAAGGAAGCTGCCTCTAAGCACCACTTTTTGTTCCTTCAGCAGATTGTTCAGTGCTCCTTTTACAGAGTGAGTTATCTGCGGCGTCACCTGTTTTATTCCCCATGCAGCTGCTAAACGCTCCACGGCGTAATCAAAGTGGACGGGTCCTTCGTTTTGGACTAGTTCACTAAGGAGTTTGGTTTGGTTTTCTCGGTTTTCGGGAAAGTGAAACTCGTTTTTCTGTTTCGAATCCATTGAGCCGTTCGTTGAAGCGACTTTAATATACGGGTTAAATGTAGCTTTGAGAGGGTAGATTTTGTATGGCACACCGATTTTTTCTATGCCTGCAAACTCGATTTTCTGCACGTCGGTACTCGGCGCCATTCCTTCCTTTACTTCAATAACGGGTTTTTGCGTCTCATTGTCAAGCTGCTGGATGCTGGCTTGCTCCAAATCTTCTTTTAGCCGTCGGATTTCTGAGTCGCGTCTTGAAACCCAAGCCGGAGACCAAACACGGTGAATATGCCAGCCCAGTTGTCTTAGGACTTGTTCGCGGAGACGATCTCTGTCTCGTGCACTGCTGCTTGATTTGTATGTGGCTCCATCGCATTCTACGCCGAGCAAAAAGTTCCCTGGGTTAACTGGGTTGACTACGCCGATGTCTATTCTGTAACCGCTGCATCCTACTTGCGGGACAACTTCGTAACCCATCTTCTTGATTTCCGCAGCCACATCCTCGTCAAGAGCTGATTCAAATTCGCCTTCCTGGACCTTAACCGACTCTAACGTTTCAGGTCCGTGCTCAGCGTAGTCAAGATAGTACCGTAGGGTTTGGACGCCGACTGCTTTAGTTTCAGGGTCAACGTCGGTAGCTTTGATGGAGGTTACTAGAACGACTTTTTCTCGGGCTCTTGTGACTGCAACGTTTAAGCGTCGCTCTCCACCTGGTTTGTTGAGCGGCCCGAAGTTCATCGCCATTTGCCTTTGATCGTCGTAGCCGTAGCCGACGCTGAAGAAAATGACGTCCCGCTCGTCGCCTTGAACGTTCTCCAAGTTTTTGACGAAGAAGCCTTCTAAACGGTCTTCTTTAAAGAAAGACTCGAAGTTTGGTTGCTCTTTAAGTCGACGATCTATAGCGTCTTCAACAGTTTCCATCTGGGTTATGCTGAAGGTCACAACGCCAAGGGTTTTCTTTGGGTAAACTCTGAAATGTTCGAAGACGAGGTCCGCGACTTTTTCTGCTTCTTTGATGTTGTTTCTTTTACCACCTCGGTCGTAGATGCCGTCTGGAACATAAACTAGCTTAACGCCTAAAGTATCAACTTGGGCTTGCGCAGCTGGGAAAGTTACAAGGGTATCATCGTAGAAACGATAGTTCGAAAATGCAATTAGACTTTCATGCTTGCTGCGGTAATGCCAGCGTAATGTTTTAACTGGTAGCCCTATGCCGAGGCATTCATCAAGGATGCTTTCGAAGATTTCTACGTCTTCGTCGCTGAGTTCATCCCAATCTACATCGTCAATCAGACTTTTCTGGAAGAAAGACGTTGGCGGCAACTGCTTGTTATCGCCTGCGACAACCAGTGTTTTTCCTCGGTAAATTGAGCCAATGGCGTCTTCGGGAACAATTTGGGAAGCCTCGTCGAATAGGACGAGGTCGAATTTGCTGTCAGGCGGGAGGAATTGGCTGACGCTTATGGGACTCATCAGGAGGCAGGGTTTCAGTTTGACAAGCAGGTTGGGGATTTTTTGGAAGAGCACTCGAATCGGCATAAGCTGCCTCTTTTTGGCGGCTTCTTTCTGAAGAATTGCCGCCTCCGTGTCGGCTGCTTGAATTAGAATATCTTGGGGTTTGCGGCTGTTTGCCTTTTCAATAACCATGCTGGAACTCAGTCTGATGAGGCTCTGGTCGAGTTTTTTGAAGTCTGCGATTAACTGCTCATGGTTTTCCCATCGGAACCTGCCCAACGCAAGATCTTCATTGTATAAGGTGTTGATCCATTCTTGGTAAACTCCTTTGCGGAAAACATCAATTAAATCCGCTGCCGGAAGTTTTTGTTCAGCAAGTCGATTAAAGAAAGGTTCTAAGCCTCGGAGGGCAAAGCGGTTTTTGATGTCTTTGAAGTCAACCCAAACTTGAATATCGTCAACACGGTCGCGGAGAGCGTGGATGCGTTCGCCGATAACCTTTATTTTCAAATCCTTTAGAAACTGGTTTTGGTACATCATCGACGACGCGAAACGAGCCTCGAAGCCACTCAGAACTTTCAAGGAAGCATCCCGTTTCTTGATTAACTCAACGGTTGATGGAGCTGCGGACGGACCTTGCGCTGCAATTTGTGCAAAAGCTTCGGGAACTGCAATGCCTTGGAAAGCCGCCTGCACCTTTTGCACCCATTCTAGAACGGTAACGATGTCTTGCCAGTTTGTTTCAAGTTCGTTGAAGCGTGAGCCGAATTTTTCGTGAAGCTGCACTTTTTCCCCGATTATGCCGGCTTCTTTCTTGCGTACGTCTTCAGCGTTCTTAAGGTCTTCCAGTAACTGCTTGTAGCTTTGTGGTTCCTCTTTAGATGTGGCAAGGGCAAGCTTTGTTAACTCGCATAGTGAGCTCAATTGTTTTTCTGTTTCGCTAGCCCATTCTTCAATCAGAGACAAAGGCGTTTGCGTGATGGTGGTTGTTGATTTGGGAACGTTTGATGGTGTGAACGATTGATAGTCGTTGAGTTGCTGCTCCCATTTGGCTGTGGATTCCTGAAGCTCCAAGCCTAAATTCTTAATCATGGGTGATGGGCTGGATGGGTTAGTGATTAGTTTCAGAAGGTTCTCTGGGATGGTTGTTGCCCAGTTGAGTTTGCGGATTTCTGCTGTTAGCTCTAGAGCTTTTTCGGCGCCTTGAAAGTCTGTTTTGGATTTGTTGTAGAAGTGGCCAAGCAAGGTTTGAAGTGTTTCCGTTGACTCCTCAATCTGCGCCTGTAACTTCTTGACCTTGCGGGCGTCAATAAGATCGGTCAGGATGGTTTTGGGAACCTTTCCGTCGTTGGTTACCCTTGCAATCTGTTTTTGGTCGTTGCGGTAACTCGAGTTAAACAGTTTAAGAGAGCTCTGGCTGTACGAACTGTACCTTGCAATTAACCCGTCTAAATCAAGCTGGTAAAACCCGCTTGCGTATGTTTCGTCCAAGCGTTTTTGCATAAGGTCGTGGTCTTGATAGAGCCGTTTAGCCTTAGCCACGATATCAGCGACTTGCTGGAAGTATTTGCTATCAAACCACTGCGGCTCAGGCTTATCCTCAGAGAAACACAGCAAAGCCATTCGCGACAATTCTTTGACCTGGGTGAGGGTTAACCCGTCGCTGTCCAATCCCAATATTGGAGCTAGAGCGTGGGAAGTTTCACGCCATTTTCTCGCCGCGAACTGCGTGCTTCTGACGAAAGCCAAGAACTTTTCGCGTTGTGCCAGAAATTCACTGTCTTCTAGCTCAACCGCAGGAAGTATCCTGCTTAGGGCTTCAAGCTGTTTTTTGAATTCAGCTGACTCGTTAAGAACCAAGTCGAACAATGAGGGGTGGTAGCGTTCCATGAGTTTGGCTCGGGTTTCCCTAATCCAAATGCTGATTTCCCAGTAGTTTTTGGCTTCAGCACGAAGCTTTTCGGTGTTTGTGTTTGTTAGCCAATAGGATTCGGGTTTGGGGCTTTCAGTCAGGAAACTGCTTACTTCTAATAGCCATTTGATGCCAGAAAAGGTTTCGGGTGGAAAAACACCCAGTTTCGATGAAAAATTTTCAGTTTCAGCTTGCAGGTCCATTAGGCTTTCGTTGATGCCTTCAAGCGACGTCAGTACCTCAGAGCGAAGCTCAAGGTTGTAGGCTTCAGCGCGGTAACCTACCCATGGAAAATCGGGTTCTTCTATCACTTGCCAGACCTTGCTCAGTTGCGAAACGAGCGCTTCCAACTCATGCATCTTCTGAGGAGTCAGAGTTGCCAATTCGGTTAAGCCGACGGCCACGAAGGGAACCCGTTCAAGGCTGGATGTTAAACTCAAAACTTCATATGCGCTCCTCTGAAAGAATGGCCGTTTCTCATGTAACGAAGCAACGTAACCGTTCAACGCTTCTCTGTACTCAGTCATTTTTTCAAACTCGTGGGCGGATGGCAACTTGCGGGGAACAAGGTTTTCGTCAAGACTACGTTTGAGTTCAGCGACAACTTGCTGTTTATTGGCTTTGCTGCTGTGAAGTTCAAGACAGAAATGAGCCAGCCCGACTTCACTAAGGCGCTTGTAAACAACTTCGAGCGCTGCCATTTTGTCGCTGACGAAGAGTACTGATTTTCCGTTGGCGATGCATTCTGCGATTATGTTGGCGATGGTTTGGCTTTTTCCCGTTCCCGGGGGACCCTTCATGACAAAGCTTTGTCCACGTAAGGCGTATTCAATGGAAACGCGTTGGCTGCTGTCGGCGTCAAGAACTTGATAGGTTTTGTCTGGCGGCTCGATTTTGTCAACGTCCTTCTCTTCAGGTAACCCGTCCAAAATGAGGCCGTCTTCTTTGATGCCTGCAATAGCACGAATTATTGGGTGTTGCGTGACCAGCGAAGAGTTCGCCTCCAAATCTTTGTAAATGACTAGTTTTTGAAATGAGAAAAGCCCTAAGTCAACCGAAGGTTCTACCTTCCAGCCTAATTCCGCGACAACCAAATTAACCTCATCAAAGTAGCCTTGCAAACTCAGGTTTTCCCAGTCTTCAGGTAACGGCGGCAAATCGATTTTGTAATCGTTTTTCAGTTTAACTTGCAGCGCAGGGTTTAAAACCTCTTCTTCCTCAACGGGTGGCAACCCGATACTGTATGGTTGACGTATTGTGTCTCGTATTAGCTCAAGAGGTACAAGAATAAGGGGTGACTGGACTGGTTCTTTTGTCTCTAAATCAACCCAGTTAAGAGTGCCAAAAGCCATATGTAATATGCGTACTCCTCGTTCTCGGTAATCCAGAAGGGAACGCCACTGCAGCGCTTTGAGGCTTCTTTCAAGTTCTAGTCGGGTCATTGCGCCAAGGACCAACTGGTTTGCCTTTGGATGCTGCAGCTCTTTCGGCATATCGGCAGGTTCGTTCATGGATGCTTTGGCATTGCCTTTCGCGGTTTTGATCTTACCCTTCGCCTCCGAGATTTCCCGAGGTACAATCTTTTGGTTCTCTTCTGGAGGCATCCAGAACTCCAATCGTTTCTTCTTCAAAACCAATGAGTTAAAAATCGTTTGCATGTCGGGTTGTGAGATTGATAAGCTTCCTCGTTTGTTTTTGTGGAAGTAGAGGAGGTTGTTTCTTCTCGACAAGTCGATTAATCTTGATTTCCAGTCTTCCACTCTTTTCATAGGCTGGGAAGTAACTGTTTGAGTCATAATCGCGTCCACACCCTCAGGTTGCATTATGATGCGGATGCTTCTTTAATATTTGCGCTATCTCTATGATGGGCTCAGGCAATCAATTACTTAACTTTCAGGCGCTAAAAGAGTCACTTGGTTCTTGTGGCATGTTGAATTGCATCAAAAACCACTCGCCTCACGTTTTCGAGCCCAACAGTCCTTGTTTCAAGAATTGCCAGCCCCAGACCCGACTTTTCAAGCTCAGCACGGCATTCCTCCGCGTTGCCGAGGCTGTCTAAAATCACGATGCCTTTGATTCCGCTGAACAATGCGGCAAACGCCACTTCATCAACCCCTTCCTCAAGCATCTTTTGTTTCATATGCTTGAAAAACTCAATCATTCCGGGACCCATAAACATCAAGTTATGGTCGGGGTCAGCCTCAAAAAATGCTCCGCCTCCACCAAGCTGGCAATCGATGCAGTTTGCCGCGTTAACCTTGGTAATGCCGTATTCGTCGGTCAGCTTTTTCATTTCACCGTTTTGTCCGAGGCAAAGGTCACCATAAACCAACACGACTTTGCCGCAAAAGCGTTTCAGAGTCACATCCAAGACTTTGCGGAGGTTTGTCTCTAACGTCTCATAATCAACGTGGAAGTATTTGCTGACGAAAACTAGTTCAGCATCAAGTTGCCCGTCTTTGACCAATCGCTGCAGCTCGTCTTTTAGGACACTGCAGGAAACCAGACAAACCTTGCCATTCCCGCTCGTAACCACGCATCTCCACGTAAGCATTGATTTGACGCCCAAAAAGGTTTTCTAAAATCGCTTTTTGAGCAAAAGGCAAGGCGGAAATGGCAAGAACTATGTTTGTCGGACTTGAAGAAAATCAGCAATATGTCTTGAACCCCAAAATCAAAACAATCTAAAATCAGCCTTTCCAAGAAATAGACCAGCCGGTAGTACCGTTGCTAGATCAAAAATCATCGCAAGAATAGATAGAAAATCAAGCATTGCTAAAAAATATAAAAAATAACTTAAAAGGAGTTTATGCGGCTTTTGGCTTGGCTTTGTCAACTGCTCCGCTTAGGCTGGTCATTTCTGAGTTTGCTTTGCGTATTAGTTCTGCGATTGTGTCTTTAGTGGGTATTGCTGCAGAGACGGATAATGCGATCGCTTTCTGGTGGGCTTGCTGCAATAAGGGTTTTATTGTGTCTTTAGTCGCGTAGCTGATTTCTAATGCGAGGGCGAAAGCTTCTTGATTGCTTTGCTCAACACTTCTCCTTGTCGCGTCTACGTCGACTTTGAGTTGGTCGCCGACGATAACTAACCCGTTGTCGAATACTGCACGCATTGAAATGCCCAGTTCAACGGCTTTGATGTTTAGTTTAGATAGGACACCTGCAAGTTGCTCGCCGATTGCTTCACCTTTGCGGGCAACCAACGTGTCTTTGCTTACCCAGACGCTGCCTGATTCGATACGTGTTGGCAAACCTACTAGGTTAAGTTGACTGATGATGGGTCCTGGAGGCTGACCTGTGTTGCCTGCTGGAACGATGACATCCATGGCTGCCGTGTCGCCCGCCTTCGCGGTTGTTTTAACTTTTCCCCGTTCCAAAAGCAATGCAAGCTTGAAGGGGTTTAGGCTTGTGAACAGGTAAACGTTTGATCCATCCAAGAACTGCTCAAGCTTCTTTAGGTCTTCCTGCTTCATTTCTTCGATGGCAAGTCTCACGAGCGTATTCTTTAAAACTCGAAGGTAAACTTTGCCTTGCATGGTTTTCTTTAGTTCTTGAAGCTGAGAAGCACGAACCTTTTTCAGACTAGCAATCCCGATGGACGTGTACTCTTTGAGTATGTCCTTTATCGCGTCTACTTCGCTTGACTTTTCCTCTAACACTTGTTGGGACGGCATGATTTCTCAAACTCATTAAGGTTTAATTTTAACTGGCTCACCCATGGACGTCTTGATGAAAGCGAACTTCACGTTTTTCAGACCGCGCTTAAGTTTTCCGTCTAGAACACGAAGAACAGTCATGGTGTTCTCGACGAGGTCTTCGTCCTTCATCTGCTGTGAGCCAACTGAAACTTGAATAGTTGGTTGGTTACGCATTCTCACAACCACCGTTTTCCGATGCTTCTTGATTAGGGCTGCAATGTCAGCGTTAGGTGCCACTGGTATAGGCATTTTTCCTCTCGGACCTAAGACTGGACCAAGAATCCTACCTACGAGAGGCATTAGAGGCGCTTCAGAAATGAAAACGTCATAGCCCTCAGCGAGCTTACGCAACTCCTTCTTTTTCCCATTTAACTGGTCTAAGTCGGCACGTTCAACAACGTAGTCTGCCTCAGCGTTCCTCGCTTTAAAGGCAAATTCACCAGAAGCAATAACACAGACCTTGTTAGGCTTGCCCGTTTCATGTGGTAGCTCGACGATCTCTTGAATTTTGCCTTCAGGCGACTTCATGTCGATCTCTGTTATGTCCAGGATTAAATCTACTGTCTGATTGAACTTCTTGTCGCCAGACTTCGTCTTTGCCTGTTTAATTGCTTCAGATATTGTTTTGTTGTCTAGGGGCATTTTTAAGCCTCGTGCCAATGAGGGATTGGAAACCCATTATAAAAATATTCGCTTATCATTATTCGTTACCAAACAGTTGTTCATATTTTCCGTCGTCGATGTCTTTTTGGACTTCCCGCGGGTCTTTGCCTTCAACAGTGGCGCCTAGACTGACGCATGTGCCAAGCATCTCTTTTGTCGCCTTCTTTAGTGTAGGCGCTAAAAGTTCGGGACGCTTAATTTTGGCAATACGGACCATCTGCTCCATGGATAAATCACCTATTTTAACGGTGTTAGGTGTCCCTGAACCTTTCTCCACTTTTAACTCAGCAACAATAAGAGCCGAAGCAGTGGGAGTGCCTACAGTAACTTCGAAGGTTTTGTCCTCAGTGTCAACGGTGATTTTCACTGGAACCTTCATTCCAGCGTAGTCTTTAGTAAGCTCGTTAATTTTGTTGACGATAGCCATGATGTTAACGCCTAACGGTCCGAGAGCCGGACCCAGAGGTGGACCTGCATTGGCTTGTCCGCCGTTTACCAGTAATTCAACAGATTTTTTTTCGCTCATGCTTTTTCACCAGTTTACTTTATCTTGCTTTTTCCACCAGTTTTACATAATCTGAGTGTACCGTAATAGGCAAAGTAAATGTCGCCTCAAGCAGTTCGAGGGTAACTTCGCCTTTTGATTTATCAAGCCTTGTGATTTTAGCCCGCATACCCTTGAATGGACCGCCTGTAATTTCAACAACGTCATCTTCGTTGAGGTCCTCCATGACAGGTTTGCGAACAATGTACCGTTCAATTTCAGCGAAGCTGACAAGGCCAGGAATTCGGGAGCGCACATGCCTTAAACCAGAAATGGCTTCTTCCACCAAATGCGGTCCATCAGCCTCGACAAACACGTATCCTTTCAACGTGTCTGGCACAAGAAGAGCTTTTATGGGAATGTGGTTCATCTCAACCTTAGAAGCGATTAACCGGGCTACGTTTCTTTCCTGCCCAGTGGTTGTTTTAACCACGAAAATTTTGGTCTGCATTTGCTCTTCTTTCTTTTCCATAATTTAATCCTTCTTAAGTTGTGGTGCTTGAAGCGCCTGTGGATCCTAGGGCCCATGAAAGAAGCTTTATAATGTAGCCGATCACGCCAACTAAGCCTATGCCGAGAAGACTAATCTTTATCGAGAGCCACAGCTCTTCCCGCCCAGGCTTGCTAGCGAGCTTCAGGGTTCGTCCCGCTTGCATTAACCAAGATTTTATACCCATATCTATCGCACACTCAACATTTCATTATTCAATAATAAATGTTACTGTGACTTAAGCTTTAAAAACAAGTTCCTCAGGACCTTTAAAGTTTCCTAAAAGAGCCCTATTCCTGCTTTCAAATGCCCCAAGTAAATATAATACGTTTGCAACAATTCACTGTTAGGTGCGAATTAATGAATGCGGATGCTGTGAAAGACAGTCTTTCGTTTGCTCATCGAAGATTAAGCGAGTTAAAGACGCTTAATAACGGAGATTTGGCAGGCGCAAAACCAAAAGATAGGCAAATATTGATTGAAGAGTTTTTCTTTCACCTTGTCGGAGCGGTTGAGATTCTTGCCCAAATGATTAACAACCAGAGAACTCTTGGGTTAGACCCTGAAAGAGTTACAGTTAGAACAGTTTCCTGTAGATTATCAGTAGCTGACCAAATAAAATCTTTGTTAAGTCAGTTGTACCCGACCACCAGATCTGGTGACCAACATTGGCTGCCTCTTCCGCGTGATCCTTATTCTGAAGAAGGAAGTCATTTTAGAATTGTAGTTTATGCATATTGGGTTAATCACTGCGGAGAGAATCCTCTTCACTTTCGTTCGGGAGCAGAACCCAGTGTTAGTTTGATCTTAGATCCAAGAAACCCCTCCGCTGGGAGTTCAAAGCTTGCGGCTATGGATGAGCTTCAAACGTTTTGGAGCCTGGTAAATGATAAATGTCGGCGAATCATAGGAATTTTGACTTCTGCGGCTTCATGAGCATCCTTGGCGACTTCTGAATACATTCCTGAAAAGCACTTTTTTCAGACTTTCTTAAAAGGCAAGCCAACCTCTCGCAGGGCAGACAACAACTTGGGTTTGTCTTGACTTGTTATGCCTTTCCAGTCGAGAATCGCCAATGAAACCTTCTCCAAAGTCTTACGTACACATTGCGAGATCATTTCGGAATCGACATTGGAAACGGCGTATTTTGGAATGATATGCCCAAATGCAGCTTCGCCTGCCAAAGCTACGCGAGAGAACTTTTGGTTGTAGTGAGGCCCCCCTACCCCGAGAACCGCTGAATCAGAAGGCGAGGAGAAATTAGCTATTGCCGTCATAGCAGCGTCGCCAACAACCCGCGCGGCGGTCAAATCGTTCCATTGAGGCTCCGAACTGCCCAACTCAACAAACATGACGGGTAAATTTAAGGTTGGACCGTGATGTGTGCCTTCGTATGAAACTTCGTAGTCTAAGTTAAGTTCCTGTTTTAAGCTGCAGAACGCTCTAAGCGCGGATTGCATAGCAGCAGCAGGCGCAATAGATAGAGTACGGGTCAAGCCTCCAAGTTCGGCTTCACCGAAGTTTCCCGTTGTATGAACAGAAAGGGTGGGTTTGCCGCTTTGGCTACTGTGGCGCGAAATAAAGACAACTAGTTGAGCGTTTGGGAAATCGTCCCCGAGGCACTGAGATTTTACTGCTTCTTCTTTAAGCGTAAGGAAGCTAATCTGTTTTCCACCGATTTCAGCCACGTAAACAGGGGTTTCCTGATATGTTTGAGATGTCATTTTGAATGGGTAATGCTGAAGGACACTTTCGGCTATGTTTACCCCAGCAACGTCACATTTTGAGTGAACGAGTAGGATCATACGGGCACTTCCGCTATCTCTTAGTTTGTTCCTTTTAAAAAAAGTTATTAAACTCTGTAAGACAGGCGCATATGCAGTCAAACATGGAATAGTTTTTGATATGATTCAGCTTTTCGCCCAGCAAATTCTACATAAAGCTTATAATTACTAGATAGATTCAGCGTACAGGGAAACAGGAAAATGCATCTGATCAATTTCAAAGAGTTGTCAAGCCAAGACCTTAACACCATTATTGACTTGGGCATTGATACAAAGCTCAACCCGAAAAAGTACCGAAAAGAGCTCGACGGCAAGTCAGCCGCCCTGATCTTTCAGAAGACGTCTACTCGGACGAGAGTTTCCTTTGAAGTTGCCGCTACCCAGTTGGGCGGTCACGGATTGTTTATTGACTGGCGAACCACAAACTTCACTTTAGCAGATATTGGTGACGAAACCCGTTACTTATCGCGGAACGTCGATATCATTATGGCGCGGCTACTTTACAATGCTGATCTGTTAAAGATGGCAGCTGCCTCGCAAGTTCCAGTTATAAACGGGTGCGATGACAAATACCATCCGAGCGAGATTATTGGAGATTTAATCACAATAAAAGAGAAGAAAGGCACACTTAAAGGCGTCAAACTCGTCTACATCGGCGTGCACAACAACGTCTGCAACTCACTAATTGAAGGCTGCATCAAAACAGGAGTCAAACTGACGACGGTGACGCCGTTTTTCAACGAAGCTGCAAGAGATGAGGAGTTAATGGCGGAAGCGAAGAAGTCCGGTCTGTGGCAATCGACCTTAGAGGCTAAGAAAGCTGTTAAGGACGCGGATTTTGTTTACACTGACACCTGGATTGACATGGAGTTTTTCACTGACCCCAAGTTCGCCGCTGAAAAAGAGAAACGCATCAAACTTATGATGCCGTACCAGATTAACGCTGAACTGCTCAAAGGCAGCAAAGCCAGCATCATGCATGACATGCCAATCCACCGCGGATACGAAATAAGCCCAGAAGCCATTGAAAACCCGAAGTCAGTGATTTTTGAACAGTCAGAAAACCGCTTGTACTCAGCAAAAGCAATAATGCTCACATTAATGACTGCTTGATTTGACCGCACTTTTGCATATTCATAAACAGCTAACTAAGACGAATATTTCACTCTTTAAAACTAATCTTTCAAACGAAAATTATCAGAACTAAGCGTAAAAGAAATAAGAAAAAACACACTTCTTCTAATTCTTAACTTGGTAATGTCTACAGCCTATTGGCAGTTATTTCGGCAACTTGAAAAGCTAATATCAACAACAACATCAACAACAAAAAGAAAACATGTTGTTGTTCTCTGCTTCATAATAAAATCGCCGTCAGTGTAATGAGAAATTGAAAGCTGGACGCCCAAAGCAAAGTTAATAATGGCTTCAGATTACTAGGTTTTTGATGATTCGCCTAGTTTCTTTTCTAAGAGGAATCAATGTCGGCGGCCGTGTTGTTAAAAAAGACAAGTTGAAAGAAGTCTTCGCCAACTCAGGTTTTCAAAATGTTTCTACATACAAACAAAGTGGTAACGTGATATTTGAAACCACATCGACAAACATTGAAGAAATCAAAAACGATATTGAAGATGCGCTAACCCGAATGCTAAATTATAACGTTTCCGTTTTCATACGCACGCTTCCGCAACTTAAACAAATAATTGATACTGAACCGTTCCAAAACCAGAGTAAAGAGGGAACAAGCTTTCTAGTGACTCTGCTTCCAAGTTCCGTTCCCAAATTCCCGCTGCAGTTGCCGTTAACAATCCCAAAGTCAACGGCGATGATAATTTCGGCTGAGGGCACGGAAGTTTTCAGTGTTACTCACGGCGGCGGAGAAGGAGCGTTGCCTAACTCGTTTATTGAGTCAAAACTGAAGCTCAAAGCAACGACACGTAACATGAACATTATTAAGGAAATCGTGGAAAAGTTCGGATAAAGCAAAAATTAAAGAAAGATTCAAGGTTTTTTCCTAACGTGACCGCAAGAGTAGCATTTTGCGTCGTGAACACAAATAACGCCCCCGCAGCTGAGGCATCGAAATCTCTCAGCCTGATCCTTCAAGAACTCGTCCATACCCTTAGATTTGAGCATCCTTAGGTTTTCAACCATACTCATGCCGTAGCGTTCTCTGTAGCGCTTGTCGAGGTGGCTTAGTTTTTCGCAAGGCATCGTTTCACATTCGCTGCAGTATTTGACTTCGTGATGAGTTAGTTTTTTGCAGTTTCTTTTTACGTAACAGTTTTTGGCTCTGGGCTGACAGCCTGCGCAGTGGGAGATTTTGCCCATTACTCGAGGTACTTGGTGGATGTAAGCCAAATAACCTTTGCAGATGCCACAGTTCATGCCGCACGGTGCAATAAGTTCGGGAGTAAACTGCTTGGCGATCATAGATTAACATTTTGTTTGTTTTGAACTTAACATTTTCGTTTTTTCTTAAAACCTAATTTCCCATTTTATTGATTTGTTCAACGATATTTTGCTTTTGATTTCAGCGAACAGCACTTTTTCAAATCTTCTCGAATTTTGGTTATTATTGATATTGGTGATAATTTCATTTTGAAAAATACCAAAAGCCTGCAATAGAAGTAACATTCACTAGTGCATTTGAGTTGTTTAAGAACAAAAGCCAGTAAGTTCCACCTGGGTAAGGCGACGCGCTGATGGTGCCGTTGGTTGATATGCCACTGTCATAGAAGCTTATTGTCCCAACTCCTAATGATAGGCTATGTCCGCTTTGCCAGGTCGAAAACGCCGCATTATCCCAGATGAAAACTCGAAAATTACTTGAATTTGTTGGGGAAATGCTGAAGTCGCCGGTGACATGGCAAGTTGAAATGTCTGTGGGGGTTGTAAAGTTGTAGGCTTTGCATGAGCCAGCGTTTACAATGAAACTCTCATCAACTATTGTATAAAGTGGAGGCGTTTCAGCAAGATGAGTTGGGTGGAATGGATATAGAGCGACGCCAGAAACTGCAATAATTAATATTGCAATTACAACAAAAATTGCCCTTACCCTCTGATACTTCTTCTCATCCATCCTGAGACCTAGTAAGAATATTTCAACTCTGATAACTCTATTTAATATTTGTGAACTCGCTTCGAGAATCGCAACAAAAGGGCTGGAACACTATAGTTGGATAATCTAAATCATGCTTATGCGGGCCCTCGTTTGCTAAATTGCAAACCAGTTAGGCTTAACTTTAAGCGAAGATATACATAAGAATTCAATTGGAGCATAAACTGTTGAAGAAAAAAGACAGCGTAGAAGTGAATGAAGCAGAAACTTTTGATTCTTACAATGAGAAGTTGAGAAAGAAGTACGGTGACAACTGGCTAGGGAAAGGCAAGTGTACAGGACTGGAGTTTAAACGATGGCTAGCTCTACGTGATAACAAAACAGAAATTCCATGACGCAGGCGCCAAGAATTAGGTTAAGTGCATTCATTAACTGTAATTATCAGGGCAATTCCTAACATAACACTTGTTTGGGATAGGGAATTAGGAGATAATTGGGTTTTTGCGTCAGAGTTTTAAGGCAGGAGTCGAGTGTTGAGGAAACGTACTTCGAGGGTAATACGTTGGACCAAAACAAACGCAGCTAGAATTAAGAGAAACCGTGAAGGTTTCGCGTCATTTCTTCTTACGGGCTGTTCTGGCTTATAGCGCCGATCCTTAGTTAAACCAGTCTGGGCATGTGGATTTGAAATCGTTGAACCAGAAATTGGCAAGATCCAAGAGCCTTTTGGCTTCATCACGCGCTGCAGTGTATCCTTGCAGGTTTTCCCAAAGTTGCGCTATGATGCCCGGGTTGTCTTCGGCTATGAGTGTTGTTGCCGCTTTCTTGCAAATCTCCGCCAGTATTTCTAATTCTTCAGCTCCAATGAAAGCCATCATCACGTCTATCGGAATCTCCGCAGCAGCATCTTTGATTTTATCCTTCAGATATTCCTTCAAGTATTCTTTCGGTAGTTTCAGCATAGCATTTGCTAACAGTTGTCGAGTGTGTTCTTCCATTGCCCGTGCAAAGTCAGCCTGTTTACGTGCATCTTCATACCTCGCCTTCAAGTTAACGCATTCTTTGAAATGCGTTTTTGCCTCTTCTTGCTTTTCCGTCTCTGGCGATCTTAGAAGTTGCGGAGTTGAAGCATCACCAAGAACGACAGCGTCTGTTGGTGAAGGGTACGATGTGGCTTGAATCGGAACTGCTCCGGCTCCAGCAGGGAGAATTGCTACTAGGACAGCGATGGCTCCTATGATTACAGAGAAAATGGTTAATGGTTGCGAAAAATCGAAAGTTGAGATAGGTTCAGAACCGCCTCCGCCGCCTCCACTGGTAGAAGTGTTTGATCCTGAGCTTGACCCACCCCCGATGACCACAGGTTGAGACACGGAGCCTGAAAAAGTTCCAGAGTCTGTTGGCATATGTGCTACTGGCGCATACTCACCCGCAGATTGGTAAGCGTGGTAGAAGTCGTAAGAGAATGCACCGTTGAAACTGTAAGAACCTGATGATCCATCGCCGTAACCGATCGAAACGGGATCTACATTGTACAAGTCGACCCAAACTCTGAAATCTATAGTGGCGCCAACTGGAATTGACCCTCCAGCATATTCGTACGTGACTCCACCATACGTGTAGCTTTCAACAGTGATTGATGGAAATCCGCTGCTGTCTTGCTGTGCTCTTACAGGAACTGAGCTGATAAGAAAGAATGCTACTAAGCCCGCAAATAAAGCAATAGCAACAATTATTGAAACCCGACTTATTTTCCCCATATTCATCTCATCCTTCCCTTTTTGGCAACTGACCAATTGCTCCTCATGCCCGATCCTGGAATTGACATCGTTCCGCGAATAGCTTTATCGAAACTCGTTTGATTGATACCAAGAAACATGATGGATTGCAGAAATCCGCTAGGGTGAACATCTCCAATTGCATAAACAAGTTTGTTCAAACTGCCAGACTGGATTAGGTTAGTGTGGTTGGAAGGCATTATGAACTGGGTTCCTCCAAAATCGATGATTTTAGACCGTAGGGGTTTGAACCTAGCAACTTCTGGGGAGACCTGAGGATTCATGTTTGGCACTCCGTTCATTTCCATCACCTTTTCTCTGGCAAGTATTCGGTTTGTGCTGCGCCTCAAGGATCGTGATACTCCGCTAAAGGCGATGGCGAAGATGCTGAGCATCAATACGTAAATCGCAAATGTCGTGGGGTCTATTGAGGTGCTCTTGGCTTCAAAAAGACCGACCATTACGGCTGATAAGCCTAAAATGCCACCGAATATTCGAGTGAT
>Ga0335081_10008411_pt1 | contig 16548 bp, 18 predicted proteins | sample Lox_Sample_35_FD_206713 | JGI IMG/M metagenome (GOLD analysis project Ga0335081, IMG submission 206713) | Soil microbial communities from Loxahatchee National Wildlife Refuge, Florida, United States - Lox_Sample_3.5 | ecosystem: Environmental > Terrestrial > Soil > Wetlands | place: USA... | reverse complement strand
CGACGGCTGCGGACACCGCCGACCAGGGATCCTTGCTCTTGCCCGTCGCGGCCGTCTCCTCGCCGCTCACGCGGTGGACGCCTTTGCCGGAGCCGTCGGTGACGTCCCAGATGTAGGAGACCTTGGCCTTGCCGCCCTTCTTCTCCATGGAGGAGACGATGTAGCCGCGCAGCGTATATTGCGATGTCTCGCCCGTCGACTTGGCGACGCGAATGTTCTGCCGCTCGAGGTCGGAGGTGATCTGCGCCTGTAGATCCTTCGACACAGCGTCGGGCGGACCGATGATAGGAGCGATGGCAACTTGCGCCGGGCGCACCGCCGCAGCCGACGGCGGGGGGCTGACGGAGGCGGTTGGCGCATCGCTTGAAGAGCTAAAGAGCGAGCTCGTTAGCGAGTTGTAAGTCTCGCAGCCGGCTAAACCGAAGGCCAGGAGGGCCGCGCAAAGCGCCAATCCAAGTGGCTTCTTCTTTTGCCAAGCCGCAGCAGCATCAAAGGTCGTCACGGCGACGCTCCCCCGTTGTCCCGCTGTTTTTCTTCCGGCGGCCGGCGTACAAACCTTGCGGCCTAATCTCCTCGATGACCGGTACCCCTCTCAGAGTCGTCTAGCCAGTCGTCTGGGCCGCGTCCAGATCGAATCCGACCATCCTTCCCTCCCGATGGAGTTCGCCGCGGGAATGATCGGACATCATTGTGGATTGTGCAATTAAGTCACGACAATGGCGGCTATTTGACGGCCGTAACCGGCCTCTTTCCGGTGCTGGGAGCGCCGAAAACTGAAGAAAAGCGATTCGTTCTCATAAGTGCACGGGCTTTGCCGCTCGATTTGGGCCACTCCGGCCCCCGCAAGCCTTTCCTCGACGAAGCCCGGCAGGTCGAAACGGGCCCTGGCGTTAGGATTGATACGAAGAAAATACTTCTCGTTGCTCGGACAACCCTTGAGCAGCTCGGCCTCGAAGTCCGGTCCCACCTCGTAGGCGGTTTGGCTGATGGCGGGACCGATGGCGGCGCGGATGCGCTCCCGCCGGGCACCCTGATGCTCCATCTCGGCGACCGCCGCCTCGATGATGCCGGCCGCGGCCCCCCGCCAGCCCGCATGCGCGGCGGCGACGACGCGCGCCTCAGGATCGGCGAGCAGAACCGGTGCGCAGTCGGCGGTGAGCACGCCGACGGCGAGCCCCGGCGTGCGCGTGACCACCGCATCGGCCTTGGGGCGGTTCTGCGCGGCAACCGGCGCCTCGACGCTCAGCGCGGTGGCGCCGTGCACCTGATAGAGGGTGAGGAGGTTTCCCTCCGCCGCACCGAGATGGCGTGCGACGCGCGTGCGGTTCTCGGCGACGTGCGAGGGCTCGTCCGAGGAGCCCGGCCCGCAGTTGAGGCTCTGATAGAGCCCGCCCGATACGCCGCCTAGCCGTGTGAAGAATCCGTGCCGGATCTCAGGAAGGCTCGAAAGGCTTTGGGCTTCGATTGGTTGCAGCATGCGGCAGCACTACGGCGCGCTGCGCGCGATGTCCACCGGCTCAAAGCCAGGCAGCGGAGCGACGCTTTTGCTGCGCACGCCGAGGGCGCAAAAGCGCGTGCCCATTCCAGTGGGGGCGAGCAGCCGTGCGGCGCCGGCTTCGATCACCGCGGCTCGCAGCGGATTGGCCGCCATGAGCCGCGATGTGCGCTCAACGATGCCGAGGGCGGAGAGGAAGTGTGCCTGCGAGACCGGCCCATTGCAGGCAAGGCCGCGGCGTCTCATGACCTCCGCCACCTCAGCGAAGTCGACCTGCGCGGAGAGGTCGGCCTCGCCCGGTGCGCGCAGGGGGTCGTCGTAGCGGTGCGCCACGACAGCTTGCAGGGTGTCGCCCAGGGCCGGCCGCGGATGCCCGTAGTCGATGAAGAGCGCGGCAAGAGGGTCGCCGCAGGCCACGAGCTTATCGGCCCACGGGGCCAGGGCTTCGGTGCGGCTCTCGAGGATGTCGCCGTCCTGGCCCGGCGCGATCACGGAGGCGTCCGCCTCTCCGATCGTGAAGCAGAGGGCACCAGACTCATCGAGGCCGACGCAGCGCCGGTGCCATTGGCCCTCGCGAGATACCCACTGTGCGACGGGGAGCGTATCGAGGAACTCGTTGGCGATGACGATGCTCGCTACGGGCCGTTCTGCCCACGCCATGTCCGCGCTCCAGCGGACCGGCGCGGCCTCGCCGGCGAGACTCGTGCGCTGCAGCGACTCAAGCGTTTCGTTGGTCTCCACGAGACGCACATCGAGGGCGCTGTGAAAGGCGGGATCGGCGCGCGCCGCCCGCAGAGCGTCGCGCATGAGCGTGCCGCGCCCGGGCCCCAGCTCCACGAGGCGCACGCGCGATGGCGCCCCCAGGCTCTGCCAGACGACGGCGCACCACAGCCCGATCAGCTCGCCGAACACCTGGCTGATCTCGGGTGCGGTGATGAAGTCACCCCCGCGGCCGATGGCGGCACGCTTTCGGTAATAGCCGTGCTCGGGATCGGAGAGGCACGCACGCATATAGTCGGCGACGCTGATCGGACCCTCTCGCCTGATGCGTGCGGCGAGCTTTGCCGCGAGCGGCGTCGTGCGCTCCGGCTCCGGGCTCATCCCAGCATGCGCGTGCGCGCGAGATAGATCATGTAGAGGCCGGCAAGCAGCATGGGAATCGAGTAGACGATGCCGGCGGTGAAGGGGCCCACGTTGAATGCGTGCGCAAAGTGCGGTTCGCGGAACAGCTCCGCGGTCGAGCGCGCCAGCGCATAGCCGACGAGGAATACGCCGGACACGAGACCGGGCCGCTTTAGTGCGCCGAAGTGATGCGTCAGCAGCCGCAGGACTATGAACAGCAGCAAGCCCTCGAGCGCCGCCTCGTAGAGCTGGCTCGGATGGCGCGGCGTCGGCTCCACCTCCGGGTAGTGGATTTGCGCCTCGGGAAACACCATGCCCCAGGGCATCGTGGTCGGGCGTCCGAACAGCTCGCCGTTGATGAAATTGGCGATGCGGCCGAAGAACAGCCCGATCGGCACGGAGGCGGCGCCGAGATCCATGGTGCTCCAGCCGTTGACGCCGTTGCGGCGCGCGAAGGCCCACACGGCGATGATGCAGCCGACGAGCGCGCCGTGGAACGACATGCCGCCCAGCCACACCTTGTAGATGTCCTGCGGATTCGAGAGGTAGTAGCTCGGCTCGTAGAACAGCACGAAGCCGAGCCGGCCGCCGAGCACCACGCCGGCGGTTATATAAAGAAGGAGATCGTCGACCTTCGCCGGCTCGAACGGGGGCTTGTCGCCGGCCCACAGCTGAGGCTCGCGCAGCAAGCGCCGTATGTAGAGCCAGCCGAAGAGAAGCCCGGTGAGGTAGGCAAGCCCATACCATTTGATGGTGAGGGGGCCGAGCTGCAGCGCCACGGGATTAATGTGGGGGTAGGGGAGCTCCAGCCCGACCATCCCGATCATCAGCGGTGCCATCACGGCGATCTCCGGCGCAGCTTGCGGCTCTGCCCACAGGCGAGCAGGTGGTGGCACGTTTTCGGCACCGTTCGCCCCCTGTCAAGTGTGGCGGCGCAAGTATGCGGTGCCTTGAACCGCGCCTCTTGCCCCGCCATAGTTTGCGATGGGACCTCGCCGCGCGAGCTTTCGGAGCCCATCCCATGACGCAGACGACCAACCGTTTCCTCGACGAGCTTGCAAAATTGATGACGGATGCCGCGGGCGCGGCCGATGGCCTCAAGCGCGAGGTCGCCTCCGTCATGCGCTCGCAGGGCGAGCGGCTGCTGCAGGGCATGGATGTCGTGCAGCGCGAGGAGTTCGAGGCGGTGAAGGCGATGGCCGAGAAAGCGCGCCTCGAGAACGAGCGGCTGGAAGCGCGCATCGCCGAGCTCGAGGCCAGGCTCAGCAAGCCGGGTGGTGCAACTTGAGTGGGCCGACTCAAACGAGCCCTGCGAAGGCGAAGTTTATCCCCGACTAAGTGCCGCGCGCGCGAGCCGAAGCAGCTATGATGTGCTCCGTTGTCAACGGTTGCGGGGCGCGGGCCGCTTTGGCGGTGGAGAAGGCCGGCCCAAACTTGCGACTCGCGCAGCCCTCTGTTTTCGTCGCGCCCGGCGGCCGGTGGTCATCACTCTTGGGCGTTGTCGCGTGCACTTGAGGCAGCGTATGCGCCCGCGAGACAAAGAGGGATTTGGAAGGATGTCGGCTGAATACGGTTACGAGCGCGTGACGAACCCGATCGACCTCGTCGAGCAGATCGCTGGCCTGCACGGATGGGCCTGCGAGCGTACCAATGACGACGAGCTGACGCTGGTCGTGGCCGGAAGCTGGACCGACTATCACGTGTCGCTCAACTGGCGCGACGATCTTGAGGCGCTGCACGTCGCCTGCGCCTTCGATTTCCGCGTGCCTGACAACCGGCTCCCCGAAATGTATCGCCTGATCGCCCAGATCAACGAGCAGCTGTGGCTCGGCCACTTCGATCTGTGGACGCAAGAAGGCCTCGTCATGTTCCGCCACGCGCTTTTGCTCAACGCGTCGGTGGCGACGCCCCGCCAGTGCGAGGCGATGCTGAAAGCCGCACTGGAAGCCTGCGAGCGCTACTACCAGGCCTTCCAGTTCGTCGTGTGGGCGGGTAAGGAAAGCCGCGAGGCCCTGGTTTCTACGATGTTCGAGACCGAGGGCCAGGCGTAAAGCAAGGCCACTTGGGTTTTCTCGATGAGCTTCACTCTCGACGGTCCGCTGCTGCTCGTCGGCGCGGGCAAAATGGGAGGGGCACTGCTGTCGCGGCTGCTCGACCAGGGGCTCGATCCGCGCGGCGTTATCGTGCAGGATCCCGAGCCCACCGGGGCTTCCGCCGACCTCCTCGCCGACCGCGCCATCGACGTCCTACCCGTCATCGACGAGCTGACGCAGCCGCCCGCCGTCATTCTGCTCGCGGTCAAGCCGCAGGTCATGGACAGCGTGCTGCCGCAGGTCGCGAGGCTCGCGGGGCCCGACACGCTCTATTTGTCGATCGCGGCCGGACGACGCCTGGCGGGACTAGAGGCGCACCTGCCGAAGGGCGCCGCGCTCGTGCGCGCGATGCCGAATACGCCGGCCGCTATCGGCCGCGGCGTAACCGTTGCAATTGCGAATGGCGCGGTGAGCCCCGTGCAGCGAGCGCTGGCCGAGAGGCTGCTCGGCGCCGGCGGTCATGTCGTGTGGGTCGAGGATGAAACGCTGCTCGATCCGGTAACGGCCGTGTCCGGCTCCGGGCCTGCCTATGTCTTCCTGCTCACCGAATGCCTCGCGGAAGCGGGCCGCGCCGCCGGTCTCAGCGCCGAGCTCGCCGAGCGCCTCGCGCGCCACACCGTCATCGGATCGGCAGCCCTGCTCGAGCATTCGGATCTCGACGCAGCCGAGCTGCGCAAGAACGTCACCTCGCCCGGGGGCACGACCGCGGCCGCGCTCGAAATCCTGGGCGGGCCGGATGGGCTCAAGACGCTGCTCGTCGCGGCGGTCGCCGCCGCAACAAAGCGCGGCCGCGAACTGGCGAAGTGAGCGGAGGCACGCTCTTTGAGCCGTTCGTGGCCGCGCTTTGCTTTCGGAACCTGAGCGGGCCCGAAGGCCCCGGCGGTACTCAGGCCTTTATGGAGGCTCCAGGGGCGCGGCCGGACCCAGGAGGGGGGCCTTGGCCGGCATGTTGCTCCGATGCGGAAGGACGAACGGTTTGGGGTTTCGTCCTTCCAAGGATGCCCTTCCCTGGGGCAACCCTCATATAATCGTTATGATATATCATATCTGACTTGGCAACGGCTCAGTCGCCGGCTCACGCGAATGTGTCGCTCTGTGAGCGATTTCTGCGAGCTTCTTCCCGCCTTTCATTGCGCGCATTGGGCGCCTACCTCTTCCCAATCGGGAAAGGAGCACGCCCCATGCTCGATCTCTCAGGCACCAAAGGCCGGATCATCACCGCCGCGCTGCGCCTCGCCGGCGAGCGTCCTTGGCGCGACGTGACGCTCACCGACATCGCGAAGGCGGCCGACGTCAACCTCAACGAGGTGCGCCGCGAGTTCAACTCCAAGGCCGACATCCTTGCGGCGTTCGTGCGCGCGGTCGATGACGCGGTGCTCGCGCGCGGACCCAAGCGCGCCGCCGGTCAGTCGGCGCGCGACGCGCTCTTCGACGTGGTGATGAGCCGCTTCGACGTGTTGGCGCCCTACAAAGGCGCGCTTGCCTCCATCACCGAGACGTGGACCTTCGACCCCGCCCTAATGCGCGCGCTCGCGCACTCGCAGGCCTGGATGCTGCGTGCGGCCGACATCAGCGCCGAGGGCATCGAAGGGCAGCTGCGCGCCACCGGGCTTGGCGCCGTCTACGGATCCGTGTTCCGCACCTGGCTCAAGGACGACGATCCGGGGCTGGCGCGCACTATGGCGGCGCTCGACCGGCGCCTGCGCCGCGGCGAGGAGACGCTCAACTCCATTGATGCGCTCGCAAAGAGGGTCTGCGACGTGGCGGAAGGCTTCCGCAATGCTTGCAAACGTGCCTCCGCGCCGTCGGAGCGCAAGCCCGCGCCCGAGGCTCCGCCGTCTGCATCTGCATAAGCGTCGTATAAGCGTCGTTGTTCTACAGCGGCACCGAGATGATCGCGCGCAAGCCGCCCATGGAGCTTTCGCCCAGCGTGATGTCGCCGCCGTGGCTCTTGGCGATGTCGCGCGCGATAGCAAGGCCCAGGCCGCTGTTGCCCTCGTCCTGGTTGCGTGCGTGGTCGAGGCGGTAGAACGGGCGGAACACGTTGGCGCGCTCGGAGGAAGGAATGCCCGGGCCGTTGTCGTCGACCTCCACGCGCACCCACTGGCCTTCGACCGCCGCGCGGATGATCACCTGATCGCCGAAGCGGACCGCGTTGGAGACGAGGTTCGTGATCGCGCGCTTGAAGGCCTGCCGCTTCAAGGGGAGCACGATGTCTTGGCGCCGCTTCCTCAGCTTCAACTCGATCGGCGTGCCGTAGACCTGCGCTTCCTCGTGGATCTCCTGCAGAAGCTCGCGCAGGTTGGTGAGCTTCGAGACCTCACCGCCGTCGCCCTTGGCGAAGGCGAGGTAGTCCTCGAGCATGCTCTGCATCTCGCGCACGTCCGACTGCAGCGAGCGCGTTTCCTCCGAATCCCCGAGCAATGCCAGCTCGAGCTTGAAGCGCGTCAGCACCGTGCGCAGGTCGTGGCTGACGCCGGCGAGCATGGTCGTGCGCTGCTCCACGTGCGTGGTGATGCGGTCGCGCATCTCGAGGAACGCGGTCGCCGCCTGGCGGACCTCGCGTGCCCCGCGCGGACGGAAGTCCTCCGGCACCGAGCGTCCCTTGCCGAAGGCGTCGGCGGCCTCGGCAAGCCGCAGGATCGGCCGAATCTGATTGCGCAGGAACAGGATCGCGACGGTGAGCAGGATGACGGAGGAGCCGATCATCCACAGAAGGAAGATGTGCGAGTTCGACGCGTAGGTCTGCGAGCGGGTGGCGACGAAGCGCAGGATCGCGTTGGCGTGCTTGACGCGGATCTCCACGTGCCGCGACTGACCGACCGTGTCGATCCAGAACGGGCGTTGCACCTGGCGGCGGATCTCGTCCGACAGCGCCTGGTCGAGCAGCGCGAAGAACGGCTTCGGCCGTGGCGCCGGCAGGTCGCCGGGCGGCAAAATTTGCATCGACAGATTGAGCCGGTCGCGCGCCATATCGATGAGCTGGCTGTAGTCGCTCTTGTGCGGGTACTCGTCGTAGACATCGATCAGCGCGGCGATGTCGCGGGCGGTCGCCTCCGCGAGCCGGCGCGTCACCGCCTGCCAGTGGCGCTCCATGAACACGAAGGCGATGACGCCTTCGAGCACCACGATCGGGGCGATGATGATGATGAGCGCGCGGGCGTAGAGGCCCTTAGGAAGCGCTGCCGAGATGAGGCCCTGCAGACGGCGCATGTTGGCCGCGTGCGTCGTGGCGAACCAGTTGAAGCCGGCCACCGACCAGGCACGCAGGCGCGAGCCGCTGAGGCGTGGCAATCGCCACTGCATGCGCGCCCGCGGCGGCAGCGGCAACGAGGATTCGAGCCATTGCTGCACGCCCTGCCAGCGCGTGCGCAAGGCATTCATGCGCTCATCGTTCGGAGCGAGCATAAAGGGCCGACCTCGTGCGGAAACGTGACGTTCTCAATCGGAATAAAGAATATACCCTTTGCCGCGAACTGTCTGAAGATACACGGGGTTTGAGGGATCGGTCTCGATTTTGCGGCGCAAACGGTTGATCTGGACGTCGATGGCGCGGTCGCTGCCGGTGGAGTCCTCGGCGAAAAGCTCGTGCCGCGCAATGGGGGTGCCGATGCGCTGGGCGAAGAGGCGAAGGAGATCGCGCTCGCGCTCCGTGAGCTTCACGGTCTCGTCCCCATGGCGCAGCTCTCCGCGACCCACGTGAAACACGTGTGCGCCCATGCGGATCTCGTCGTGCGGGCCGGTGGGCCCCGATCCGCGCTTCAGGATGTTGCGCAGGCGCAGCAGGAGCTCGCGTGGCTCGAACGGCTTCGGGATGTAGTCGTCGACGCCCGCCTCGAGGCCCTCGATGCGGTGCTCGGTCTCCGAGCGCGCAGTCAGCATGCAAATGGGGATCGAGCGCGTGGCCTTGAGGTCGCGCGCAAGATCGAGCCCGTTCTCGCCCGGCATCATCACGTCGAGCAGCACCACGTCGAACTCGAGCCCGCGCATGCCGGCGCGCGCGCTCGCGGCGTCCGCGGCCGTCGTCACGCGGAACCCGTGCTCGGTGAGGTAGCGGCCCAAGAGGTCGCGGATCTTCTGGTCATCGTCGACGACGAGAACGTGCGGCGCATTGTCGGGAAGCGACGCGCATTGGGATGCGATCTTCGCGGCCTTCATGCTCGGACTCTCGGTTCGGTTCAGCCGGCACCCGGCGTGCCGGGATACAGCTTAAGCAAGGCTTCGACGCGGGACCGATCGGACTCTGCAATCATGGCAAAAAGGAAGCGGCGCGTTAACTCTCGCGCTCCCGGGCCGGCCTTGGCAAGGGCCGCCTCGATGCGCTTGATTTGCAGGGCGGTAAGCTTATCCGCGAGACGCGCACCTTTGGCCGTGACGAACAGGCGCCGCTCGCGGCGGTCGTCGTTGCCCGCCCGCTGCAGGATGAAGCCTTTGTCGATGAGCTGCTTTAGGACGCGCGCGAGAGACTGCTTGGTGATCTTGAGAATGTCCAACAGGTCGGCGACGCGCAGGCCCGGCTGCCGGTTGACGAAATGCAGCACGCGATGATGAGCGCGGCCGAATCCGTATTCCTCGAGCACGGCATCGGGGCCGCCGGTGAAATCGCGGTAGGCGAAGAAGAGGAGCTCCGCGCAGGCCACGAGCTCCTCGCGCCCCGGATCCTCGGCCGCATCGGGACCCGCGCCGTTCGTCGATGGTGCGGAGCTTGGTGAGCGCGCGTTCCGACGACCGGGTACGCTGTCGGACGTTATGTCAGTCATGTTGACTTATTTCGCTCCGATTGCTACTCGTGGCAAGTCATTTTCGCGCAGGCGGTCGAGCGTCTTTGCACGGGGAGGATCGCCGCAAGCGGCGCGTCCTTCTTAACCTGCAAGGCTCGCCTCCGTGCGGCCCTCGATGGCCAAGCGACGACGCGCGAGTTCACGGAGAGACCGCATGGCCGAGCCCGCACCTTTTCACGATCGCGACGGATTGATCTGGCTCGACGGCAAGATGGTTCCGTGGCGGCAGGCCAATATCCACGTGCTCACGCACGCCTTGCACTACGGCAGCGCCGTGTTCGAGGGCGAGCGCGCCTACGGCGGCGAGATCTTCAAGCTTACGGAGCATTCGCAGCGCCTGCATGACAGCGCGCGCGCGCTCGATTACGACATTCCCTACACGGTTGCCGAGATCGACCAGGTCTGCCGCGACGTCGTGAAGGCCAACAACCTGTCCGACTGCTACATCCGCCCCATCGCCTGGCGCGGCAGCGAGCAGATCGGTGTCTCTGCGCAGGCGACAAAGATCCATATGGCCGTTGCCGCGTGGGAGTGGGGCTCTTACTTCCCCATGGAGCAGCGCCTCAAGGGCATCCGGCTGACGTTCGCCAAGTATCGGCGCCCCGATCCGGCGACGGCGCCCGCGAAGAGCAAGTGCGCGGGCCTCTACATGATCTGCACCATCGAGAAGCACCGCGCAGAGCGCGCGGGCTTTGCCGACGCGCTCATGCTCGACTGGCGCGGCCGCGTCGCCGAGTGCACGGGCGCCAACGTGTTCTTCGTGAAGGACGGCGTCATCCACACGCCCGATCCCGATTGCTTCCTCGACGGCATCACGCGGCGCACCGTGATCGGGCTCGCCAAGAAGCGCGGCTATGAGCTGATCGAGCGGGCGATCATGCCCGAGGAGCTCGCCTCCTTCTCGGAGGCGTTCCTGACGGGGACCGCGGCGGAGGTTACGCCCATCTCCGAGATCGGCGAGTACCGCTTCAAGCCGGGCAAGATCTCCGAGACCCTGCTCAATGACTACATGGCGACCGTGCAGCCCGCACGCAAAGCCGCCGAGTAAATCCACAGGGCGGTGCTTCGCCTCCAGGCGCGCCGATCGCGGCCGCGCTGGCCCTTTCTGCCTTTGCGTGGCCGCAACGGCACACTTGTCTGCTTCTTGTGCACCCTGAAGCGGCCATTCGATTGCCTTCAAGGCGCATCTCGCCGACACTGCTTCGGAGCCTGAGATGCAGGGGGCAATCCTCATGCAGCGCATTGCATTGCTTGGGATGGTAGCGGCTTCCGTGCTGGCAGGCGCGGCGCTCATCGGTGCTGCGCGCGCGCAGGAAGGGCCCGGCGGCCTCATCAACCCGCAGCGCGATTGCCAGACCATTCGCACATGCAACTTCCGCCGCGGCGGCTCCTACCGCGGATGCCTGTCGAGCTACAGCTGTCGCGTGTGCCGGTTCGTGCGCGTTGCCTGCAAGGGCGCGGGCACCTGCCAGATGCTCCGCTGCGGCTGGGGCGGGGTCAGCTAAATCCGGGCAAAGAGCTGGTTGAAGACGGCGGCGAGAAAGGCCGCGATCGCCGCGCCGATGGTCGCGAGCGCGAGCGGGCTCAAGGGCGCGCCGAGCGCGGAGGCGCCGACGGCGGCCACGGTGGTCCAGAACAGCGCAGGAAACAGCGACACGATGAGGAGCCCGAGAAGCCTATAGAAGGCTTCGCGTGCGGCTGCCGCATCGAGGCCGATGGCGGTTTTGGCTGCTGCGGGCGTCATGTGCTTTTGAAAAGGCCGAGAAGCTGAGCCGTCACGCTAAGAAGCCAGGGTGAACGGACCTCTAATGCGCTTGGCGCGCGCCCCCGCCTTAGCGGTCAAGATTAACGCCGTATGATCGCCGGCCCATTGTGGAACACGCGATGGGCTACGTTGCCGCCGCAGCGCGGGGGGCGGCCGATGATCGGCGGGATGGCGTTGATGCAGGCAGCTGACACATTCGATGTCGTGATCGTCGGCGCCGGGCACAACGGCCTTGTCTGCGCGGCCTATCTGGCCGCCGCCGGGATCAAGACGCTCGTGCTCGAAAAGAACGACGTCGTCGGCGGCGCCGCGGTGACGGAGGAGTTCCATCCCGGTTTCCGCAACTCGGTTGCCGCCTACACCGTCAGCCTGTTGAACCCCAAGGTCATCGCGGAGCTTGAGCTCGCAAGGCACGGGCTCCGGATCGTGGAGCGGCCGGCCGCGAATTTCTGGTCGGTCGATGATGCGCGCTTTCTGCTCATGCGCGGCGCCCTTGCGGAGCGGCAGGTGGCGGTGGCGCGCTTCTCCGCCCGCGATGCCGAGCGCCTACCCGCTTACGAGGGGGCGCTGTCGCGCGCCGCCGATGTGCTGCGCGACCTCGTGCTGCGCACGCCACCCAACGCGGGCGGGGGCCTCATGCAGCTCCTAAAGGGCGCGGGACTCGGCCGCCGCATGCTCGCTCTCGATCTCGCCGACAAGCGGCTGCTGCTCGACCTCTTCACGCTGAGTGCCGCGGATTTCCTTGGGAGCTGGTTTGAAAGCGATGTCGTCAAGGGGGCGCTCGCCTTCGACGGCATCGTCGGCAGCTACGCCGCGCCGTCGACGCCTGGCACCGCGTATGTGCTGCTCCACCACTGCTTCGGCGAGGTCAACGGCAAGCGCGGCGCCTGGGGCCATGCCATCGGCGGCATGGGGGCGATAACGCAGGCGCTCGCCGCCTCGGCCAAAGCGCGAGGAGCGGCGATCCGCACGGGAGTGCGCGTCGCTCGTGTGCTGACCAGGAACGGAGCTGCGCGCGGCGTCGTGCTGGCAAATGGCGAGGAGATCACGGCGCGCGCGGTTGCCGCCAACGTGCCGCCGAAGCTCCTGTTCCGGGACCTCATGCCTGACGACGCCGTCGCGCCGGAGATGCGCGACCGTTTCCTGGCCATGAAGTCCGGCTCCGGCACGTTCCGCATGAACGTGGCGCTCGCAGGGCTGCCGAGCTTCACCTGCTGCCCCGGAAAAGAGGCGCAGGACCACCACGGCTCGGGGATCATCATTGGGCCGACGCTGGACTATCTCGAGCAAGCCTATCTCGACGCGCGGGCGAGCGGCTGGTCGTCGGCACCCGTCGTCGAGATGCTGATCCCCTCGACCCTCGACCCCACGCTCGCGCCGGCGGGCAAGCACGTCGCGAGCCTGTTCGTACAGCACGTGGCGCCGCATCTGCCGTCGGGGCGAAGCTGGGTGGACGAGCGCGAGAAGGAGGCTTTCGCCGACCTCGTCATCGAGACGGTCAACCGCCACGCGCCGAACTTCAAGGCGTCGGTGATTGCGCGCCAGGTGCTATCGCCGCTCGACCTTGAGCGTCGCTTCGGCATGATCGACGGCGATATCTTCCACGGCACACTGTCGCTCAACCAGCTCTTCTCGGCGCGACCCGTGCTCGGGTATGCGGACTACCGCCTGCCGCTGCCGGGGCTTTACCTCTGCGGCGCCGGCGCCCATCCCGGCGGCGGCGTGACAGGGCTGCCCGGGCACAATGCGGCCCGTGAGATCATCCGTGACTTCAAGGGCTGGCGCCGCGGGCCATTCACGCGCTAGACCATCGACCAAAATGATTTGGCCGCCGCATGCTCAAGATCACTGACGAGATCTCCATCGACGAGCGCGAGCTCGAGGAGCGTTTCGTGCGCGCTTCCGGCCCCGGCGGCCAGAATGTCAACAAGGTCTCGACCGCGGTGGAGCTGCGCTTTGACGTCGGCCGCTCGGCGTCGTTGCCGGAGGGCGTGCGCGCGCGCCTCTCCCGCCTCGCCGGCCGGCGGCTCAGCGATGAGGGCATCCTCGTCATCCGGGCCGACCGCTTCCGCACCCAGGAGCGCAACCGCGAGGACGCGCGGGAGCGCTTGGCGGAGCTCATCCGGCAAGCGGCCGTGGTGCCGAAGCGGCGGGTGCCGACCAAGCCGTCGCGCGCCGCCAAGGAGCGCCGGCGGCAGGAGAAGGCACAGCGATCCCGGGTCAAGCGGCTGCGCGGGTCGCGCGATCTCGACTGAGATTCGTGCACCCGCCGGGGCCTATTCAACTTGTCGCAGGCGATTGCGAAAAAACTGCAACGAATCAATGGGATTGTCGGGCCGCGCCTCCGGCCGAAGGCGCCAAGCAAGCGCGCGGCAAGCGCAATTAAGGACCGCAATGCCCTACCTCTATCTGTCACTCGCCATCGTCAGCGAGGTCATCGCCACCTCGGCCCTCAAGGCCTCCGACGAGTTCACCCGCCCTGTCCCGTCCCTCGTCGTCGCCTTGGGCTACGCGTGCGCCTTCTTCTTTTTGACGCTTACGTTGCGCACGATCCCGATCGGGGTCGCCTACGCGCTATGGTCGGGCTGCGGCATCGTGCTGATCTGCGCGCTGTCGTGGATCATGTTCAAGCAGGCACTCGATGCGCCGGCGATCCTCGGCATCGGGCTCATCGCGCTCGGCGCCGTGATCATCAACGCCTTCTCGAACAGCATCAACCTCTGAGACGCGCCTTAGAGGCCGCGCTTGCCTCGGCGCGAAATGCGAGCGCTCGCGAGGGGCACGCGATCGCTCAGACGAGCGGATGCTTCGCCTTGCGCAGCCGCCCCACCTCCTCGAGCCCCCACCAGTAGGCGTGGCGCACGAGCTCGGTGTGCCGGTGCCAGTCGAGAATTCCCGTATTGGGCGGGATGGGCGGCACCATCAGCAGATCGTTGGGCTTGAGCTGGCGGTTGAAATCCTGGCGGTTGGCCATCAGCGAGCGCATCAGCACCGTCGTCAGTCCCGGCGCATTAGGGAGCCGTTTCTGCGCGAACGGATTGAGCGTCATGCGCACGAGCTCCGCGCGCGAGGGGAGCTTGGCGTACTCCACGTCGAAGCGCTGCAGCTCGGGGATGTGAAAGGAGACGACGACGTTGGGGCCGCGCTTCAGCTCGTGCATGGTGCGGATCGGCACGTTGTCGAGCAGGCAGCCATCGACCAGCATTTCTCCCTTCGGAGTGTAAACCGGGGGTAACAGCACGGGGATCGAGCCCGAGGCGCGGATCGCCTGGAAGAGATCGCCGCGGTCGTGGCGGTGCAGCTCGTAGCGCGAAAGGTTGGTCGAGACCGCGAAGTACGGGATCCACAGGTCCTCGATGTTGACCCCGCGGAAATAGCGGCCGAGGTGCTCGTCATAGTTGTGGTGATCGAGCAGGCTGTAGCGCGGCAGCGTGTAGCGCTGCATTGCGCGGTTGGTGATGAAGATGTCGTGCGTGCCGACATCGACGTCGTCGGGGTGCTTCTCCATGGCGAATGCGCCGACCATGGCGGCGCCAGCCGAGGTGCCTCCCATCATGTCGAATTCGAGGCCGGATTCGATCAGCGCCTTGTAAAGACCGACGTGCGCGGCGCACAGCGCACCCCCGCCGCAGGCGACGAGCCCGAGCGCGCTGCCATTGATGAAGCGGAACAGCCGCTGGACGTCCTTCGGGGTGTCCAGCGCCACGTGGTGATGCATGGCGACCGAGCGCCAGCGCAGCCAGCGTGCGGTACCCGTGATCGGCGTGTGGTGGGGGTGCAGGAGTACGAGCCGGCGCGCCTCCGGAAGCACGAACTCGGCCACGTGCTGCTCCAGCCGGTTGGGATTGGGATTTGCCGCATGCACGCCGATGCCCAAAACCAAGTCCGCGTGCCGGATCGCCTTCTGCGACCACGGCGTGAGGTCCGGGTCGGCGATGAAGATCACGTAGTCGTACTTGCTCTCGAGCTCGTTGAAGAGCTGGGTTGCCGCGGGGCTGTCGAGCGCGACGCCTTTGGGCAGGAACTGCTCGGCCGTGCGCGCATCGATGACGAAGGTCTTCGAGGCGGCGGCGAAGACATCGGTGAACTGCTTGATGAACTCGGGCGGCACCGGCGCCTCGCCCGCGCGGATGATGGTGATCGTGCGCGGCCGCGGATCGTTGGCGTGCGGCTCCGAACCTATCGTTGCCGCCGCCAGCCGCTGCGACAGCGTGCTGGTGAGCGTGCGCCAGATGCTCGGACACTTGGCGGTCAGCCGATCGAAGTCGTCGCGGCCCAAGCGCAGCACGACGCTGTCGCGCATGGCAGTGACGGTCGCCGTGCGCGTGCCCCCGGTTAAGAACGCGATCTCGCCGATGGGCTGCTCGGGGCCGATCTCGGCGATAGGGTCGCGGCGTCCCTCCTTGGTGACGGCGAAGCGGCCGGTGAGCACGATGTAGAGGTCGTCGGCCGAATCGCCCTGCCGCACCAACACGTCCCCGCGCTTTAGCGTGCGCGTCACCGCCTCCGCGGCCAGCAGCGCGCGCTCGGACGCATCGAGGTCGGCGAAGATGCCGACCGCCGGGACGCCGGGCTTGGGAGCTTTGGAGTGCATGGCGCGAGGTTCCGGGACGCGAGGCCTCACACCATAATGCAAGCGCACGCTCGCGCGTACTCCCGAGGGTAGTGGGGGTAAAAAAGGGCGCCCGTTGGGGCGTCCTTTCCGGATCAGGCGGCGAGCAGCTCGCTGTCGGGCACCGTCTTCTCGCGGGGGGTGACGATCGGCACCACGTTGTCGGTCATCGTCTCCTGCAGGGCGAGCAGGAACTTCTGCGGGTTGAAGCCGCGGTTGGCATTGAGGCGCAGGGAGGCGGCGATGGCGATCGCCGGCGCGATCAGCGCGTAGCCCCGCTCGAGCATCAGCTCCTTCAACCGGCGCGCCGAGAACACCTCGGCGAGGTGGCGGAAGCGGACAAACGCGGCGAGCGCGGTCTGCGGGTCGGCATGGAAGCGGCGCTTCAGCGCGGCCTGTACCGTGTCGAGATCGGCATCCTCAAGCCCGCGCAAAAGAACGAGGCCACGGCCGTCAGCGATCAGCGCCTGCATGGCACCCGCGAGGTCGCTCGGGGCAATCGCCGGAACGTCTGTCAGATTCCAGTTCATTGGTGCTCGTCCTCGCGGTTAGGTGCCGTTGCCGCCGAAGGCGGTCCAGGGCGTGCCGGTCATGAGAAAGATTTCCTTCCCGCGGCGTGCGGCCAGCAGGAAGTCGACGGTGTGGCCAACGATGTGGCCGTTGAGGTTCTTGATCTCGCT
>Ga0335081_10008410_pt1 | contig 16548 bp, 10 predicted proteins | sample Lox_Sample_35_FD_206713 | JGI IMG/M metagenome (GOLD analysis project Ga0335081, IMG submission 206713) | Soil microbial communities from Loxahatchee National Wildlife Refuge, Florida, United States - Lox_Sample_3.5 | ecosystem: Environmental > Terrestrial > Soil > Wetlands | place: USA... | reverse complement strand
GGATCTGCCGGGACCCGGTGCCCGGCCAGGTGGCGCTGCTCGCGCTGACCGGGGACGAGGTGGTCGGCGTGGCCAGCTACGTCACGCGGGGGGATCAGCCGGAGCGGGCCGAGGTGGCGTTCGCGGTGGCCGACCACATGCACCACAAGGGCATCGCCACCTTGCTGCTCGAGCACCTGGTCTGGTACGCCAGGAGCCGCCAGGTCACCACCTTCGTCGCCCAGACCCTGACCGAGAACAAGGCCATGCTGAGCGTGTTCGCCGACGCCGGCCTGCCTGTCGAGCGCCGGTACGCCGACGGGGTCTTCGAGCTGACGTTCCCGCTGCCCAGCCAGGACGCCGGCCCCACGCTCGACAGCTACCTGAACGCCGTGGCCGAACGGGAGCGCCGGGCCGAGGCCGCCAGCCTGCGGCACGTGCTCGCCCCCTCCTCGGTCGTGGTGATCGGCGCGAGCCGGCGACGGCGGACGGTGGGCCGGGCCATCCTGGACAACATCCGGGCCGGCGGGTACGCCGGACGGCTCTACACGGTCAACCCGCGCGCCCGGCAGATCGGCGGCGAGCGATGCCTGCCCTCGGTGCTCGACCTGCCCGAGCCCGCCGACCTGGCGGTGATCGCGGTGCCCGCCCCGGCCGTGCTCAAGGTGGCCGAGCAGTGCGGCCAGCGCGGCGTGCGGTCCCTGGTGGTGATCACCGCTGGCCTTGACACCGCCGCCTGCGCCGACCTGCTCGCGGTGTGCCGCCGGCACGGCATGCGGCTGGTCGGCCCGGACTGCTTCGGGGTGGCCGTGCCCGGCATTGGCCTGGACGCCACGTTCGCCGCCCGCCCGGCGCAGCCCGGCGTGACGGGCCTGGTCATGCAGTCCGGCGGCCTGGGCTTGGCCATGGTCGACCATCTGTCCCGGCTCGGCATCGGGATCTCCTCGTTCGCCTCCGTGGGCGACAAGCTCGACGTGTCCGGCAACGACCTGCTGATGTGGTGGGAACATGACGGCCTGACCAAGCTAGCCGTGCTGTACATCGAGCAGTTCGGCAACCCGCGCAAGTTCGCCCGGACGGCCCGCCGGGTCAGCCGCGCCATGCCGGTGCTCACCGTGCTGGCCGATCGTTCCGCCGCCGCGCCCGGCCGGCCGGCCGGCGCCCCCCTGGTCAGCCGGGCAGCTCTGTTCGAGCAGGCCGGCGTCATCGCCACGCGCGGCTTCGGCGAGCTGATCCAGGCCACCGCGCTGCTGGCCACCCAGCCGGTCCCGGCCGGGCGCACCGTCGCGATCGTGTCCAACGTGGGCAGCGCCGGGGTGCTGGCCGCGGACGCCTGCGCCGACCTCGGCCTGTCCGTCCATCACCCGGGCGGCCTGACCCGGCGGCGGCTGCGGGCGCTGGTGCCCGCGCACGGCACGGTCACCGGGCCGGTCGACACGACTGCCCCGGTCTCCGCCGAGGCCTTCCGCCAGTGCCTCGAACTGCTCGGCGCCGATGACGGGGTGCACGCCATCGTGGCGATCGTCCTGCCCACCGGGGCCACCGGTGACCTGGAGGCCGCGATCGGTGCCGCCAAGGTCGACGTCCCGCTCGCCGCCGTGGTGCTGACCCAGCCGGAATCGGTGCGGACCCTGGGCCGGGTCCCGGCCTATGGCTCACCGGAGGCCGCGGTGCGGGCGCTGGCCCGCGCGGCCGGCTACGGCGCCTGGCGGACCGAACCCCCGGGCCGCGTGCCCGCCTTCGCCGACATCAGGACCGAGGACGCCCGCACGCTGGTCCGCGACTTCCTCGGGCCGGGCCCCGGCTGGCTCGACACCGGCCGGGCGGCCGAGCTGCTGCGCTGCTACGGGATACCGCTGGCCGACCTGGCCCCGGCGGGTACCGCGGTGACCGTCAGGGTGACCGATGACCACGTGTTCGGCTCGCTGGTGACGCTGGGGACCGGCGACGCCCCCCCGGCGGCCCGGCTCACGCCGCTGACCGATATCGACGCGGACAAGTTGATCGGGCCGGACCGGCCGCTGCCGCCGCTGCGCGACCTGCTGCTCCGGGTCTCCCGGCTGGCCGAGGACCTGCCCGAGGTCACCGACCTCGAGCTGGATCCGGTCATCGCCGGGCCGGACGGGGTGGCCGTGGTGAACGCCCGGGTCAAGGTCACGCCGTGCGAGCCGCGCGACCCGTTCTTGCGCAAGTTGCGCTGAGGTGTCGTGCGCGTTAACGCTTTGCCCCCGGTCTGTCGCGGCCAGGACCCGGAACTTAGCCTGGGGACGGAAGCAGCTTTGCGGGGCACGCGCCAGGCCGTTCGGGATAAAAAAGGGGTTTTTCATGACTGATGCTGAGCCGGGTCCGCTGACCGGCGGTGAGCTCGACGCCCTCGACGCGTGGTGGCGGGCGGCGAATTACCTGTCCGTGGGGCAGATCTACCTGCTGGGCAACCCGCTGCTGACCGAGCCGCTGCGGCCCGAGCACGTCAAGCCGCGGCTGCTCGGGCACTGGGGCACGACGCCGGGCCTCAACCTGATCTACGCGCACCTCAACCGGGTGATCAGGAGCCAGGACCTGGACGTCATCTACATCTGCGGCCCGGGACACGGCGGGCCGGGCATGGTGGCGAACACCTACCTGGAGGGGACCTACAGCGAGCTCTACCCGGCCGTCACCCAGGACACCGTTGGGATGGGCCGGCTGTTCAAGCAGTTCTCCTTCCCCGGCGGCATCCCCTCGCACGCCGCGCCGGAGACGCCGGGCTCCATCCACGAGGGCGGCGAGCTCGGCTACTCGCTCGTGCACGCCTACGGGGCGGCGTTCGACAACCCGGACCTGATCGTGGCCTGCGTGATCGGTGACGGCGAGGCCGAAACCGGGCCGCTGGCCACCAGCTGGCATTCGAGCAAGTTCCTCAACCCGGCCGCCGACGGCGCGGTGCTGCCGATCCTGCACCTCAACGGGTACAAGATCGCCAACCCGACGGTGCTGGCCCGGATACCGGCCGACGAGCTCTCCGCGCTGCTGACCGGTTACGGGTACCAGGTGTACACGGTCGAGGGGGACGACCCCAAGCTGGTGCACCAGCAACTCGCCGCCACCATGGACACGGTGATCGGCGAGATCCGCGCCATCCAGCGGCGAGCCCGCGTGGACGGCGACCTCAGCCGCCCGGCCTGGCCGGCCATCGTGCTGCGCACCCCCAAGGGGTGGACCGGGCCCAAGGTGGTGGACGGGCTGCCGGTGGAGGGGACCTGGCGGGCGCACCAGGTCCCGATCGCCAACGCGCGGACCAACCCGGAGCACCTGGCGCAGCTCGAGGAGTGGATGCGCTCGTACCACGCGGAAGAGCTGTTCGACGCCGCCGGCACCCTGGTGCCTGAACTCGCCGCGCTCGCGCCGCGCGGCGAGCGGCGGATGAGCGCGAACCCGCACGCCAACGGCGGCCTGCTGCTGCGCGACCTGCGGCTGCCCGGCTTCACCGACTACGCCGTGGCGGTGCCCGCGCCGGGTTCGGGGATGTCGGAGGCCACCCGGGTGCTCGGCGACTTCCTGCGCGACGTGATCAAGGACAACCCGTCGAACTTCCGGCTGTTCGGTCCGGATGAGACCGAGTCCAACCGGCTCGGCGCCGTGTATGAGGTGACGAACAAGGCGTTCGAGGGGCAGATCGTGCCCGGGGACAACCATCTCGCCCCGCAGGGCCGGGTCATGGAGGTGCTGAGCGAGCACATGTGCCAGGGGTGGCTGGAGGGCTACCTGCTGACCGGGCGGCACGGCCTGTTCAACTGCTACGAGGCGTTCATCCACATCATCGACTCGATGTTCAACCAGCACGCCAAGTGGCTGAAGGTCACCCGGGGCATCCCGTGGCGGCGCCCGGTGGCGTCGCTGAACTACCTGCTCTCCTCGCTGGTGTGGCGGCAGGACCACAACGGGTTCAGCCACCAGGACCCCGGCTTCATCGACCACGTGATGAACAAGAAGGCCGAGGTCATCCGGGTCTACCTGCCGCCGGACACCAACACGCTGCTGTCGGTGGCGGACCACTGCCTGCGCTCGCGGCACTACGTCAACGTCATCGTGGCCGGCAAGCAGCCGCAGTGGAACTGGCTGTCCATGGACGAGGCGATCATCCACTGCACCCGGGGCGCCGGGATCTGGGAGTGGGCCTCGAACGACACGGTCGGCTCGCCGGACGTGGTGATGGCCTGCTGCGGCGACATCCCGACGCTGGAGGTGCTGGCCGCCGTCACCTTGCTCCGCAAGCACCTGCCGGCGCTGAAGGTCCGGGTGGTGAACGTGGTGGACCTGATGCGGCTCCAGCCGCCGACCGAGCACCCGCACGGCATGTCCGACGCCGAGTTCGACGCCCTGTTCACCACGGACAAACCGGTGATCTTCGCCTACCACGGCTATCCGTGGCTCATCCACCGGCTGACCTACCGGCGGCACGGGCACGACAACCTGCACGTCCGGGGCTACAAGGAGGAAGGCACTACCACCACGCCGTTCGACATGGTCATGATGAACGACCTGGACCGGTTCCACCTGGTCATGGACGTGATCGACCGGGTGCCCGGGCTGGCCTCCTCGGCCGGCCACGTCCGGCAGCTGATGACCGACAAGCGCATCTCGTGCCGCGCCTACACCCGCGAGCAGGGCGAGGACGCTCCCGAGATCAACAACTGGAAGTGGCCGGCCTCCTAGGCCGGAAGCATTGACTGCTCCCGGTGCCCGCGGTGCCCGCGGTGCCTCCGGGCCGGAGCCACCGGAGCGGTATGGCTGGCACCTGGCGCCAGCCTGCGGGGAGCGCAGGCCTACGATCGAGCCCGTGAACGCTGGAGAATCACGGTGATCGGCGCGCAGGCGCTGGTCGGCAGCCTGGCCGGGGCGGGCGTCGACGTGTGCTTCATGAACCCGGGCACGTCGGAGATGCATTTCGTCAGCGCGCTGGATTCGGTGCCGCGGATGCGCGGTGTGCTGGCGCTATTCGAGGGCGTGGCCACCGGGGCCGCCGACGGCTACGCCCGGATGACCGGGCGGCCCGCGGCGGTGCTGCTGCACCTCGGGCCGGGTCTGGCCAACGGGCTCGCCAACCTGCACAACGCGCGGCGCGCCTTCAGCCCGGTGGTGGTCATCGTCGGCGCGCACGCGACCGGCCATGTCCGCTACGACGCGCCGCTGCAGTCCGACATCGAGGCGCTGGCGCGCACCGTCTCCGGCTGGGTCCGGACCAGCGGGACCACCCGTGACCTGGCCGAGGACGCGATGCGCGCGGTGGCGGCGGCGCGAGCCGGGCAGGTCGCCACGCTGGTGCTCCCGGCCGACGTGTCGTGGGGCGAAGGGGGAGCGCTGGCTGCCCCCCGTCCCCGCCCGTCAACGTCGACGATCGACCAAGGTCACGTAACATCGGCGGCTCACCTCAGCTCGGCCGGGCCTTCCGCGATGCTCCTGCTCGGCGGCAAGGCGCTCACCGAGCGCGGCCTGCGGGCGGCCAGCCGGATCAGCGTCGCGACCGGGGCGCGGCTGCTCGCCGAGACGTTCCCCGCGCGGATGGAGCGCGGCGCCGGGGTGCCCGGCGTCGACCGGCTGGCCTACCTGGCCGAGCAGGCCGAGGTCCAGCTGGCCGGGGTCAGCCACCTGATCCTGGCCGGGGCCCGCGCGCCGGTATCGTTCTTCGCCTACCCCGGCCAGGCCAGCGACCTGGTCCCCGCGGGCTGTTCGGTCACCGTGCTGGCCGACAGCGACCAGGACGTCGAGACGGCGCTCGAGGCGCTGGCCGGCCAGGTCGCGCCCGAGACGAAACCGGTGCTGACCGAGCTGGCGCCACCTCCGCCGGCCGAGCCGGGGCCGCTGACCGCGATCAACCTGGCTAACACGGTGGCCGCGTCGCTGCCCGAGCAGGCCATCGTCGCCGACGAGGCCAACACCTCCGGCTACGCGCTGCCCATGGCCCTGGCCCGCGCGCCGCAGCACACCCTGCTGACCCTCACCGGCGGCTCGATCGGGCAGGGCCTGCCCGCCGCGACGGGCGCGGCCATCGCCGCCCCGGACCGGCCGGTAGTGTCCCTGGAAGCCGACGGCAGCGCGCTGTACACCATCCAGGCGCTATGGACCCAGGCCCGCGAGCAGCTCAACGTCACGACCGTGCTGATCAACAACGCCGCCTACGCGATCCTGCGGATGGAACTGGCCCGGACCCTGGCTGGCCCCGGCGGCGCCGGGCAGGCGGGCGAGCGTGCCGCGCGAATGCTGGACCTGTCCGGCCCCACCCCGGATTTCACCCAGATCAGCACCGGGCTCGGCGTGCCCGCGACCCGGGTGACCACGACGGCGGAACTGGACCAGGCGCTGCGCCGGGCCTACGCCGAACCCGGGCCGCACCTGGTCGAGGCCATCGTCCCCCCGGTGTTTCCGCCCCCCGGCTCAGGCGCCTGGTGAGCTCGGCGCCGAACTCCAGGCCGAAGCCCGCGTTCCGCCACGATGGAACATTGATGTCGCTCCAGCAGCAGCAATGTTCCATCGTCGCCCGATGGGATCGGCGGGCATGCTCATAGCCTCCAGAAGCGCGCTTGGTTCGGGAGCCGTAATATCCGGCCGCTTCCGCCGACCTGCTGTCATTTCGAGCTGTAGGACCTTAGTCCCTGAACCTGATGACCCACATCCCTTCAGGGGAGTCCGGCCAGCGGCCAAACTCGGGCCATTCGACTTTGCTGCTATGCGGAATGATCCGCGGCCGACCTGGAGGCACCGGTGCAAACCATTGCTCTGGCGGGACACGCTCCCCTGGCCATCGACCTGAACCAGCCTGGTTCGTATCTGAACTGGAACGTCTTCACCATCTCCGTGGCGAACCTGGTGCTGATCGCGGTGATGGTCGTCATCTTCGGTGTCGCGCTGCTGCTGCCGTTCCCTGGGCGCCACCGTCCGAACCTGCCGCCGGAGGAGGTGACCGAACCAGATCAGATCCCCGGCTACACGGCGGCCGAGGGTGACGAGAAGATGTGGACGGCGCGGGCGCGCCGCTGGGCCCTGGGCTCGTTCCCGCCGAAGAAGCTGCTGCCCGACCGCCAGCCCGCCTACGTCGCCTCCTGGATATACGTGTTCGGCGTGGCGTCCATGGCCGCGCTCGCCGTGGTCCTCGCGAGCGGGGCTGCCATCGCGCTCGGCGGCACCGACTGGTGGCACACCAACCCGGTCGGCCACTTCTTCAACAGCCTGCACCTGTGGAGCGTGGAGCTGTTCATGGCCCTGCTGGTCATCCACCTGTGGGGCAAGTTCTGGATGGCCGCCTGGCGGGGCCGCCGGGCCATGACCTGGATCACCGGCGTGGTGGCCTTCCTGGCCTCGATCGTGGTGTGCTTCACCGGCTACCTGTCCCAGCAGAACTTCGACTCGCAGTGGATCGCCACCAACGGCAAGGACGCGTTCAACGCCGCCGGGGTCGGCGCGTTCTTCAACCTGATGAACTTCGGCCAGATGCTGCTGTGGCACGTGGTGCTCCTGCCGGTCATCCTGGTCGCGCTGATCGGCGCGCACATCCTGCTGGTCCGCAAGCGCGGCGTCAGCCACCCGCTGCCGGTGACCCGGCCCCGCGGCGTGGCCGCCAGGCGGGCCGCCATGAAGGCCGACCGGGCGGCGTGGCGTGGGCCGACCAAGCGCTACGACATCCTGAAGGAGGGCACCATCGCCGTCGTGGTGGCGCTGGCGCTCACGTTCGCCCTGGCCGGCCTGCTGTCCTCCCCCGACATCCCGCCGATCACCATCGCCAGCTGGGCCAAGGTCGCCCCGGCCGACTTCGTGGGCACCGCCGCCAGCGAGCTGAACGGCACCAGCCTGACCGCGACCTACGGGCCGCCCTACAACACCAACGGAACCCCGCAGACCATCCTGTTCGCCCCGGCGAACTGGGCCGGGGTGCGGCAGCCCATTGACGCGGCGCAGGACTTCGTGATCACGCCGCTGACCCAGGCCGCCCCCCTCAACCCGGCGGTCAAGGCCGCGCTGGCCGCCTACCAGGCCGCGCCCGCCAGCCTGCAGAACAAGTGGGCGACCAACTACCTCAACGCCGCCCCCAAGATCAAGTTCGTCGGCGGGGTGCCGGTCCTCCCGCCGGGCAACTACGGCCCGGTCCCGGTCATGCTCGCCGCCGAGCTGGCCCTGGCCCAGAGCGGCGCGATCGACGCCGACCTGATCGCCCAGCGGCAGTTCTACGGCACCGACTACACCCTGCCGCTGAAGTTCATGGAGGACGGCGGCTACTACGCCGACCGGGCGACCGCCGAGCACCTGACCGGCGACCAGTGGGGCGTGATGAACGAGACCGGCAGCTACCCCGGTCAGCCCTGGCTGTGGTGGTTCCAGCTGTGGTACCACATGCAGCCCGGCTGGGGTAACTCCGACAACATCGACCTGATCGCCATCCTCATGACCGGCCTGGGCACCCTGCTGCTGCTGTTCATCCCGTTCATCCCGGGCCTGCGCGACATCCCGCGGTGGATTCCGCTGCACCGGCTCGTCTGGCGGGACTGGAACAGGCGGGCGGCGGCCGGCCCCGCGGGCGAGCCCGCGACCGGCCCCAAGCCCGAGCCCGCCGGCCAGAAGTAGCACCGTACCCCGAGCCCGGGTGCGCGGGAAGCCCCCGCGCACCCGGGCCTTCCCGTGCCGCCAGGAAGACATGGGCCTTCCCGTGCCGCCAGGAAGACATGGGCCTTCCCGTGCCGCCAGGAAGACATGGGCCTTCCCGCGCGGCCGGGAAGACGCGTGGCCTCTGCATGCGGCCGGGAAGACACGAGCGGGAAGATGGCAGGATGCTCGCCGTCAGCTGGGATACCGTCCGGTTGTTCCTGCACGTGCTGGCCGCCACCATCTGGGTCGGCGGCCAGCTGGTCCTGGCCGCGCTGGTGCCGGTCCTGCGCCGCTTCGGTGATGCCGTCACCGCGGCCGCCCGCCGGTTCAACCAGGTCGCCTGGACCGCCTTCGGGGTGCTCATCGTCACCGGGATCTGGAACATCGCTGCCGTCTCGCCGCAGCTGAGCCATAGCGCCAGCTACCGGAACACGCTGATCGTGAAGCTCGTGGTCGTGGTGATCTCCGGGATCACCGCCGCCCTGCACATCCGCTCCCGCACCCCCCGCGGCCGCGCGATCCTGGGCGCTCTGACCGGGATCAGCGCGCTGGCCGCGCTCTTCCTCGGCGTCCTGCTGGCCGGCTGAGGCCAAGGGCGCGAGAACAATCAAGGGGGTGAGAACAAGAGCAATGAGAGCAAGAGCGTGAGAACAAGAGCTGAAGACAAGGCCCAGGGGTATGGCCGGATGACGATCCGCCGTAAAATCTCGTGCACAGAGTCCGAATGGACGGAACGGGACTCCCTTCATGCTTGATGACTTCTTCCCGGTGGAGTGGACGGGCCGGCTGGCCGTCGTCACCTTCCCCGGCCAGGTCGACGTCTCCAACGTGGGCCAGCTCCGAGACCGGCTGCTGGCCGTGATCAACCGCGGGGCCGCCGTCCTGATCGCGGATATGACAGACACCGCGTCCTGCGATCACGCGGCGGTGGAGGCGGTCGCGCGGGCCTGCCAGCGGGCGGGGATCAACGGGACGCAGGTCCGTCTGGTGGTCACCGCTCCGGTCGTCCGGCGCGTGCTCAGCCTCGAGGGACTGGACCGGCTGGTGTCCATCTACCCCTCGCTGGAGGCGGCGACCGCCGCCGGCCGCCCGGCACAGGCCGGCCAGCCCGGCCAGGCCCGCCCGCACCCCAACGGCAGGCGCTCGGGCGCCGTCCCGGCCGCGGGAACCATCTCCCCGGCCGTCCTGTGGCAGCTCTTCGACGCCCTGGGCGACGGCCTGGCGCTGACGGCCCATGACGGCAAGATCGCCCTGGTCAACCGGCGGTGCGCGGAGATGTTCGGGTACCGGCGGGAGGAACTGATCGGCCTGCCGGTCGACGTGCTCGTCCCGCCCGAGGAACGGGCCGCTCACCAGGGCCACCGGGCCGCCTACCAGCATGCGCCGCAAGCCCGGCCCATGGCCGAACGAGCCCGGCTGGCCGCCCTGCGTAAGGACGGAGCCACGCTGCCGGTCGAGATCAGCCTGAGCCCGGTGCCGACCGCCTCGGAAAACTTCGTCCTGGCGGTGATCCGCGACGCGACCCAGCCTGCCCGCCGCCATGATCTCGCGGATCTGGCCAGGGGTGCCGCGGCCGGTCAGGCCACCAGCGATCTGCTCGACCAGGTGGTTCATCGCCTGTTCCGGGTCGGGCTCAGCTTGGAGGCCGCGGCGACGCTGCCCGGCGACGTGGCCCGCGATCGCCTGGCCGAATCGCTGGACCAGCTGGACGACGTGATCCACGAGATCAGGGACTACGCGTTCACCTCTGGCGGCGACCAGGGCGGCACCGAGGGGCCGGTGCCGTTAGGGCCGGCGCCGTTAGCGACCGGGCCGGGCTGGCCGGTGAGCTGAGCCGCCACCCGGGCGACGAAGCTCCGGATGGTTGCGCCGGCGATCCGGTGCAGCAGCGCCCGGTCGAGCGCCTCGCCCAGCGGGCCGAGCGGCGGCCGGTAGACGCCGGTCATCGTCAGCACCGTGCCATAGTCCCCGTCGGGAGCGAGCCTGAGGTCGGCGTCCAGGACCGGGAACAGTCCGCCGCCGACGCCGGTGGCCTCCCAGCGTATCGCCAGCCCGGCCGACCGGTCCGTCCAGGACAGCTCGCGGACCTGCACCCGGACCAGCTTGGAGACGCCAGCCGGGCCCACGCGGGCCATGCTGGTGTAGGCGCCCTCTGACGTCCCGAGCAGGCCGTCGCCGTCGCTGAGCCGTGCCAGCCTCTCCCGGGCGACGGCGAAGCTGATATCCAGCCGCGTCTCGTCGCCGACAAACATTCTTGCATTGCACCGGCCCGCGGGCCGGGAAGGGGAGGGACGTAAGTCCCTACTTGACCGACCGAAGCCCCTCGCGCGCCAGGACAAGCCCTTGCCAGGGCAAGCCCTCGCCGCCAGGGCAAGCCCTCGCCGCCAGGGCAAGCCCTTGCCAGGGCAAGCCCTCGCCGCCAGGGCAAGCCCTTGCCAGGGCAAGCCCTCGCCGTCAGGGCAAGCCCCTCGCAGGCCGGAAAACCGCGCTACCTGAGCATCTCCCGGGCGATAACGAGCTGCTGGATCTGGCTGGTCCCCTCGTAGATCCGGAACAGCCGGACGTCCCGGTACAGCCGCTCGACCGGGATGCCGCGGATGTAGCCGGAGCCGCCGTGGATCTGGACCGCGCGGTCGGCGATCCGGCCGACCGCCTCGCTGGCGAAGTACTTCGCCGCCGAGGGCGCGAGCCGCCGGTCGGTGCCCGCGTCGTACCGGAGCGCCGCGTCGAGCACCAGGGCCCGGGCCGCCATGTACTCGGTCTGCGAATCCGCGAGCATCGCCTGGATCAGCTGGTATTCGCCGATGGGGCGGCCGCCCTGGACGCGTTCCTTGGCGTAGGAGACGCTCTCGTCGATCAGCCTGGCCGCGACGCCGACGCACATGGCCGCGATGACCAGCCGCCCGTGCGCCAGGCTGCGCATGGCCGTGGCGTAGCCCGCCGCGGCCGCCTCGCCGACCAGCGCGTCGGCGGGCACCCGGACGCCGCTGAAGGCCACATCGGCGGTCCACGCGCCGGCCTGGCCCATCTTGTGGTCCCGCGCCGCCACCGAGACCCCGTCCAGCCGGGCGGGCACGATGAACACCCCGATGCCCTTGCCGGGCGGCGCGTCCGGGTCGGTGCGCGCGAACACCATGAAGATGTCGGCCGCCGGGGCGTTGGTGATGTAGCGCTTGAGCCCGTCGATGACCCAGCCCCCGCCGTCCGCCCGGGCCGACGTCACCAGGCGGCTCGGGTCGGATCCCGCGTCCGGCTCGGTCAGCGCGAACGACGCGACCACCTCGCCGGAGGCCAGCCGGGGCAGCCACTGCTTGCGCTGCTCATCGGTGCCGGCCATGTTGAGAACCTGCCCGGCGATCCCGTTGTTGGTGCCGAACAGCGACCGGAACGCCGGGCTGGTGTAGCCGAGCTCGATGGTCACCAGCACCTGCTGCTCTACCGACAGGCCCAGGCCGCCGTACTCGGATGGCAGCGCGTAGCCGTACAGGCCCATCTCCTTGGCCTGCGTGATCAGCCGCTCCGGGATCTCGTCGGACTCGTCGATGCCGGCCTCGGCGGGCATCACCTCGTGCCGGATGAAGTCCCGCAGCACCTCGAGCAACTCGTCGAACTCCGTGGTGGTCACCATGAGCCAAGTCTCGGACCAGGACCGAGCCCCTGTCCAGCAGGAGGCCAGCAGGAGGCCAGCAGGAGGCCAGGAGGAGGCCAGGAGGAGGCCAGGAGGAGGCCAGGAGGAGGCCAGCAGGAGGCCAGCAGGAGGCCAGCAGGAGGCCAGCAGGAGGCCAGCAGGAGGCCAGGAGGAGGCCAGGAGGAGGCCAGGAGGAGGTACGGTCCAGGGGCGCGGCCCCTTGCGCTCGCCTGTCACACCAGTGATGATTTCCCCCAAAGGAGGGGCATCGGTGCCAGGGAACGGTCCGCGGCGCAGGACGATCATCGCGATGATCCCCGTGGCCACCGTCCTCGCGGCGAGCGGCTGCACCTCATCGCCGCCAAAACGCCCGAAAGGCGACCGGGTCCTGCTCTTCTTCGACCAGCACCAGGCCGCCGTGGTCGAGGACGCGACCGCGCGGATCGCCCCCGGCCCGGGCGACGACCCGGCCGAGGCGGGACATCCGGGCGCCCGCGAAGCCGACGTGACCGGCTACATCGACACCATGCTCGGCGCGCTCGCGGCGCTACCCGGGCAGAACGACAGCCCGCCGCCGATGATCTTCGCGGGCGGCCCGTGGAGCAGCCGGCACACCTCCGGCCCGGACCTGATGGCCCGCTTCGCCGCCCTCGACCCGGTCAGCGCGATCGCCTGGCGCAAGCGCCTCACCGCCTGGCAGAGCCAGTACAAAAACGGCATCGCCGCCCTGGACAAGCTCGCGGGCGGCGACTTTACCAAGGCGACCCGGCAGAAACAGGACAAGATCCTCGCTACCCAGCAAGTGAGCTCGTTCACCTCGCTGCTGTTCGAGCACACCATCGAGGGGCTCTACGCCGCCCCCGAGTACGGCGGCAACCGCGGCCTGGCCGGCTGGAAGGACATCGGCTTCCCCGGCGACATCCAGCCGCGCGGCTACACCAGCGACGAGGTCGAGCGCTCCGACGGGCACGACCCGGTCACCAGCACCGGGATCGTGGCCGACGTGCTCAAGCTGCTCGGCGGGCTGTGACCCATGAGCGACCACCCCATGAGCGACCACCCATGAGCGACCACCCATGAGCGGGCACCCATGAGCGGGCACCGATGAGCGGGCACCGATGAGCGGGCACCCATGAGCGGGCACCCATGAGCGGGCACCCATGAGCGGGCACCCATGAGCGGGCACCCATGAGCAAGGCGATAGTGATCGGCAGCGGGGCCGGCGGGTCGTTCGCCGCGATGGAACTCGCCAAAGCCGGCTGGCAGGTCACCGTCTTCGAGAAGGGGCCCAATCACTTCTCCAACCTGGCCGGCGAAGGCCCCATCGGCACGGTGTTCGCCAACGACAGCCTGGCCATGCTGCAGCGCTACCGCGCCGAGCCCGACCCGGAGGTCTTCCCGCGCACCTGGCGACCGAACTCCTCCGCCCCCACTCAGTACACCGGCAGCGTCGACGAACTGCCCCAGGTCGTCGGCGGCGGGACCGTGCACTGGGACGCCAAGGTGCCCAGGTTCTGGGACATCGACTTCCAGCAGCTGTCCGCGCTGGGGCCGGTGCCCGGCGCCGACCTGGCCGACTGGCCGTTCAGCTACGACGACATCGCGCCCTGCTACGACGAGGTCGAGCAGCTCATCGGCGTGCAGGGCGACACAGCAGCGTTCCCCGGCATCGTGAAGAAGCACGCGCCCCGCAAGAACCAGTACCCGATGCCGCCGGGCCCGCAGATGCGCGCGTCGATGGCGGTGGCCGCGGGCGCCACCGCGGTCGGCCTGCACCCGTTCCCGTTCCCCATGGCGGCCAACTCCGCCAGCGGCTACAACGGCCAGCACGCCTGCAACAACTGCGGGTTCTGCAGCAGCTTCGGCTGCCCGCTGGTGGCCCGGCCGTCGGCGCTGATCCCGCTGCGCCAGGCGCTGCGGACCGGCCGGGTCCGGCTGGTCCCGCAGACCATGGTCACCAGGGTCCTGCTCACCACCTCGGGCGCGACCGGGCGGGCGGCCGGCGTCCGCTGGATCCAGATGACCGAACGAGGGCCGGTCACCGGCACCGAGGACGCCGACGTCGTGGTCCTGGCGGCCTCCGCCATCGAGACGGTCCGCCTGGCGCTGCTCTCGGAGTTCCCGGATCGCAGCGGGAAGCTCGGCCGCAGGCTGATGCTGCACGCGTTCATCGACGGCACCGCGATCTTCACCGGCGAGCGGATGCACGCCTACCGCGGCCGGTCGGTGACCCAGTGCGTGGAGGACGCCGTCGACCCGGACTTCCCCGGCGCCCGGGCCTTCGCCAAGGCGCACGGGCTGCCGTACATCCGCGGCGGCCTGATGGAGCTGGGCGGCAGCCAGGACCCGATCAGCGAGGCGCAGTCCTACCAGACCCTGCTCGGCTTCACCCGCTCGGCCAGGCCGTTCGGCACCGAATTCAAGCAGCTCATGCGCTCCTCCGTGCTGCGCGACCGGCTGGCCGGCTGCTCGTTCATCGGCCACGACCTGCCCTACCTGGGCCACACGGTGACCCTGGACCCTGCGGTCAGGGACGTCTTCGGGCTGCCGGTGGCCCGCATCACCTGGAGCGCGGGTAAGCACGAGCAGGTGGCCCAGCAGTTCTGGATCCCGCGGCTGAAGACCATGATGACCCGGGCCGGAGCCGGCGTGGCCCTGGCCGTGCCCGCCACCTACAACAGCGGCGGCCTGCCCACCGGCAACCACATCATGGGCGGCATGATGATGGGCGCCGACCCGGCCAGCAGCGTGACCGACACCTACGGCCGGGTGCACGGCCTGGACAACGTCTACGTGGCCGACGGGTCCGTCTTCGTCACCTCCGGCGCGCACAACCCGACGAACACCATCATGGCCGTGGCCCTGCGCAACATGCGCCACCTGGCCGGAAGCAGCTGACGAACAGGTCCTGCCGGATTGGCGGCGGAAGCCCCCCGCATGCACGACGAAGGACCCTGGCGCGGGCATGGCGGGCGCCGGACGCTGAGATCGGGTTCTTCCGGGGATGGCCCGGGGATGGCCCGGGGGAGGGTTGAGCCTGATGCTCGCGGGCAGCGCGATGCGGCGGATGTGAGACGGAGGGCGGAACGATGGAGGCTGCCAGTGATTCCGGAGCCTCTGCCGGAACGGCATCGCCGTACGCGGGCCGGGCGGATCTGGCCGCGACGCTGTGCTACCGCCAGGTCCGGCCGCACACCGCAGCAGTAGTCCTGGTCACAGGTCCGGCCGGATGAAACCCGCACCACATGCCGACGGTCCCGTCCCGGGCGCGCTGGTGGCGGGCCGGTACCGGCTGGCGGAGCGGCTGGGCGAGCAGGGCGGTGCGACGGAGTGGCGGGCGACCGATGAGATCCTGGCCCGAACGGTGAGGGTGCGTGTCCTCGCGCCGGGATCTCCTCACCTGGCCGGCGCCATGGCGGCCGCCCGGGCCGCGTCCCGGATCAGCGATCCCAGGCTGGCCCAGATCTTCGACGCCGACGATCACGCCGAGCCCCCCTACATCGTCGCCGAATGGCCGTCAGGCACCTGCCTTGCCGACCTGCTCGCCGCCGGCCCGCTCGAGCCGCGGTACGCGGCCCGCGTGGTCGCCGAGGCCGCTGAAGCGCTGGCCGCCGCGCATGCGGCCGGGCTCGCGCACTTGTGCCTCGGCCCGGACTCCCTGTGGTGCCGCGAGGGGGGCGAGGTCACGGTCACCGGCGTGGGGATCGACGCGGCGCTCACCGGGGCGCAGGCCGCCGACCCGGGCCTGGCGGACACCCGCGGCCTGGCCCGGCTGCTGTACGCCGCGCTCACCGGGTACTGGCCGGGGGAAGAACAGGACGGGCTCCCGTCCGCGCCGCGCCCGGGCGGCCGGATAGCCCGCCCGGTCCAGATCCGGCCCGGCATCCCGGCTGCCATCGACTCGGTGGCCTGGCAGGCGCTGGCCGGGCAAGGCGGCGGCGGGCGGCCGATCCTTGGCCTGTCCCAGCTGGCGATGAAGCTGGCCGTAGGGAACCGCCCAGGTCCGCCGTCCGGGCCTCCGCCCGGCCCGGCGCCCACCCTGCCGGACCGCCCGGCGCTCGCGCCCATCCTGCCGGACCGCCCGGCGCCGGCGCCCACCCTGCCGGACCGCCCGGCGTGGCAGCGGCCATCGAGAACGCCGGCGCCACGGCGGCGTACCAGGCTCGCCGCCGTGATCCTCGTGCTGGCCGTGCTGGCCCTGCTGGCCGTGCTGGCCGGCGGAGGCTGGCTCGCCTTCCGCCCGGCGGGCACGCCGCCCCGCCCCGCCGTCGCGGCCCGGGCGCTCCCCCCGGCGAGCGCAGCCGCGTTCGGGCCCCTGGGGGAAA